>Ga0335069_10001540_pt1 | contig 36934 bp, 30 predicted proteins | sample Lox_Sample_11_FD_206714 | JGI IMG/M metagenome (GOLD analysis project Ga0335069, IMG submission 206714) | Soil microbial communities from Loxahatchee National Wildlife Refuge, Florida, United States - Lox_Sample_1.1 | ecosystem: Environmental > Terrestrial > Soil > Wetlands | place: USA... | reverse complement strand
GCCTCATAGGCGCGTTGCTGGGCAACGGAGAGGTCAAAGCCGATGACGGAGATACTGTGCTTGTCGACATCTTTGCGGATGTCGTCGGGGAGATTCTGGTACGTCGCGTCAAAGAGCTGCAACTGGGGCTTCTCGGCATTGAATCTTTTGCCGCGAAGCTGGTTGGACAGGTGTTGGGGAGAGCGTGGGAAGCCGACGGCCCAGTCGATCGGGGTGGCGGTCCAATCCTTTTTCTGGCTGACAGTTTCTTCGGGGTGCGGCGTCTCGTTGGGCACGAGTCAAGAATGTCACAATCTGGTACGAGCGCCAAGCGGAAACAATCGAGACGAGTTCACGATTACTTCATGACAAGCCGGGGATCAATGCTTCCTGCTTATGGACTTTTCGACTTGCACGATCATGTCGGCCGGTGAGAGTCCAAGCGCCCGAGTCAGGCGGATGAACACATGGATTGTCGGAGTCCGTTTTCCGCGTTCGAGAAGACTGACATATTCCCGCGTGAGGCGCACCTTCGCCGCCAACTCTTCCTGAGTCATGCCCGCGCTCAATCTGGCCTGCCGCAACAGTTCGCTAAACACATGGGCACGCTAGCTATTGACAGTACCCCTGTCAGCGAACTATAGTTACGTAACTTCTAGTTACGCATAAGCGACGACTTCATCACGGAAATGGTATTGACGCGCTCTCCATGCTCGACACCATAGAACCTACAGTGCCTCGACCGATGATCGGAAAGGGCAATATGCCACATTCACACCTTGGACATGTTTGCTGGTCAGTTCGGTCTTCTTGTCGGCTATCTCCTGCCGGGGTTTCTCGGTTTGCTGGGGCTGGCACCTGTTTCGCCCGTGGTTTCGGGATGGCTTCACGGAGTAAATCTTGGGGACGCAGGGATCGGGCCGCCAGTTTACGCAGTGCTTTCTGCCACGATGATCGGAATGATTTTCAGCTGTATCCGGTGGCTCATCATCGACCATGTTCACGCATGGACGGGAGTAGTGTCCCCAATGTGGAACTTCCGACTGCTGGATGGCCGGCTGGAGGCTTTGTCGTACCTCGTCGACAACCACTACCGATACTACCAATTTTACGCGAACACACTTATCGCAGTTATATGGGCTTATCCGATCCATCGCCTGTTGAAAACGTCACCGTTCCTGGGAGTGGGCACAGACCTTGGAGCATTGATTCTGTGTGCCGTGCTTTTCGCCGGCTCCCGCGACGCGCTGGCAAAGTACTATCAACGCGCCGGCCAATTGGTCGGTCACGTCGCGGAGAAAGATCATGCGGGTGATGCCATGACGAACGGGATTGGAAAACATGAAATTGACGGTGGGACCGCCAAACCGCGGCCGGAGTCGAAGCCGGAGGTGAAGGCTGCGGCCCCGGCCAAACCGGAAGACGCTAAGGGAAAAAGGGGAACACAGTCTAAGTAACTTTGGTCAGTGGGGTGGGGGAATCAATCGCCCGTCGGGCTGGTGCTTATCACCCGCCACGGGCGATTTCATTTGGAGTTGCAGACGCGGCAATAATGACGGCTGCGGAGAAGACTTGAAAAACGGCTTGGTTCGTAGGCCCTGGTCGCCATCGAGACAGAATATCCCCTTTGGAAAGGGACCCGGCAACGTCATAGATGTTTCTGTTTGGGCTGAAATAGAGAAACGTTAATTCAGTAACGACAGCGAATTATCTCCGTTTCATTCCCAAGACTCGTCTTGTTCATTGTGTAAGAAATCCGTATAGTTTTTTGCGACAAACTGCCTATGACGACTTTACCGCAATCGATCCTCAAATCCTTCCAAAAGGCCCCGACAGGGAAAGTCTGTGCCACATCGGACTTCCTCCATTTAGAGACTCGGACCGCCATTGATCAGGCGCTCGCTCGCTTGGTGCGCAGGGGCGATCTCCGTCGCGTTTGTCGCGGTCTCTATGACCTGCCGCGCGTCAACGTTCGTTTCAATCTGGTGGTGCCGCCGGCACCTGGCCAGGTGGCTGCGGCCGCAGCCAGGCGGAATGGAGCACAACTGCTGCCGTCCGGAGCGATAGCCGCGAATATGCTTGGTCTCTCGACGCAGATGCCGGCTAAGGCGGTCTATCTGACAAGCGGGCGATCTCAAACATTGAAGGCGCGGAACCTGGTGATTCATCTGCGCCATGTGGCCAGCCAGAATTTCAGCGTCAAGAACCATTCCAGTGCCTTGGTCATTCAAGCACTGAAATATTTGGGAAAGCAATCGGTTACTGACAAGATGTTGGCTATTCTGCGATCACGACTCACGCGAGCGCAGCGAAAGAATCTGTTAAACGACGCACACTATGCTCCGGCGTGGGTGGCGAACATTGCGAAGGTGCTCACATGCAAATAGGAAACCAACGCCTTATTGCCGAGGGGCTTCTGGTATTATCCCATCTCGTAGTCCATGATCTTTTCGGTCTCCGTCCCGTTTTAAGCCTTGCTTCTTTGCAGGCACGATTGACGAGCGCGCGCCTCACGGTCGGCGCGTTAGGAACCGTGATCATCGTGTTCAACGAGGTGCACGATGCCTCGCCAAGTTTGATTGACAAAGACGGCGTCTATGTACCGTGGGGTCAGTTGGTTGAAGTCTCGGCAGGCTTCCTTTACTTCCCGAAATGCGTGACAACTACTTCGGTCACCTTTACTTCAACCCGTTGCTGGTCCTGGTAAATGCGCCTCATCGTCTCTTCGATGAATTTCTTATCATTCCTTCCATCATTGAAGGCCATGGCTCCGCTGTGTAGAAGTCGCATCTCTTGCGTTATGTCGAATGGCTGCACGTCGCGCGGCTCTTGGACATTTCCCGGCCCGATCGTATCCGTCTTTACATCAAATTCAATCCCACCTTTCGTTTTGACTTTGTCGGTGCAGTAAGCAGTTGCCAAAACGGTTACTTGTCCTCCGATGCAATTAATCCTGACGAGATATTTTTTGGAGTCGATTTGCGGCATGACCATCTCCTTTTCCAGGCTGGTGATTCCAGATGGCTCCAAATTCAATTCTCCCACCTTATGATGGTTTGTGCAATGTCTACGCTATCCATGCATTGTCATGTCAAAACAATTCTGAACCAATCGTTCGCGAGGAATTATTTGCTAAGCCGAATAGTTCCTCTTTGAACGCTAACAATGTCGTCGCTATCCGCCATTTCCTATATTATATCAAAACCGCACGGTGTCTATCGCGAGTCTGTCCACCAAAAGAACTTGGAGGTCCGGAATAGGGGGGTATCGGGGAGGCGGCATTTTTCAAACTTTTCTGTTGCATACCTCTTTGATTGCGTTAGATTTATTTCATCTCACTTCTATGCCATTTGTTCTAAGGCGTAGACGCGGTTCGCTGTCGTCGTACGTTGTTGCACTCGCCGAAGCAGAGAGTGCATTGGTCGTTGCGCCGTTACTAGCACTTTTGCGTCGAGGACTTGCATGCGCCCGGTGCAATACGCCCATTGGCATCAGTTTTTCGAGAATATCTCCGTCTCGTCCCAGGACTTCTATAACACCCTTGAACGGGCACTGTCTGATCGGAAAATCCCCTTAAACGACATCTCTCGCGTCGAAATACTTGAACGCGGGCCGTTTTCGTCCAAGCGCATGTATCTCAAACTTCAGCGTGATTGGCTCACGTACAATGTGTGCGTAGCCCCTTTTGGCACCGGGTTTTTCGTTTCTTCACGCCTCATGGTATGGCCCTTCCGCTCGTGGCCCCAGGTGCCCTTCCTTGGTTTTGTGATCATTCTTGCCCTGACCACCATGTACCTTTGCATCGCGTTAGGGCTCAACAATCCGACGGGAGGGATTCTCGTTACGGCGATAAGTGTGGTGCTCTCGCAACTTTCTACTGTCTTCCGACGAAGGAAGACGTTGACGCTGACGCTGACGCTGCTATTCCTTGCGAGCCTTTCTTTGTCATCGAGCGTGACCAGAGGCAATGTCAGTGCTCCGCCTAATGAGATGTTGGAAGTAAAACTCCCGACGTGCACCAACAAAGGCGAGGCGTATTTGCTCGGGAAAGCGTTACGAGGAGATTTCGCTAATTTTAACTCGGCCGCACTCTCCCCGACGGATCAGGAGATCAGAGGCGCATTCTTACGTGATCTAATTGTTTACCTGAGCGTGCAGCCTCACCCTCCACTTGAAGGCCTGCGATTAAGCAATGCAACTATTGTGGGAGTTGTTCGGCTAGAGGGCCTTACATTTACGCAACCGGTATTATTGTGGCAATGCACATTCAAGAATTCGGTAGACCTATCCAATGCCAAGTTCTGTAACGATCTTGATCTGAGCGATAGTATATTCGAGAGCGGTATCTGCCTTTTGAAATCCCAAGTCGGTGGTCGTTTAGTGCTTCCTCACAAGATAGTGCATCCAGATGCCGAGTCCTTTTCCGGCAAAATCCTATTCTCGCACTTAACCGTTGAGGATGCCATTCAATGTCATTCTAGCTGCACGTTTGACGGAGACGTTGAATTCGACTCGCTGCGAGTGGGCCGAGCAATTCTACTCAAAGGCACAACGTTTCTCGATCGGGCGAACTTCTCGTACTGCAAGGTCGCTTCGACCTTTAAATGCGAAGCGTGCACATTCTCCAAAGATTTTGTCATGGAATCTGCGGAAGTTGATGACTGCTTTGAGATTTCAGGTACTTCATTCGATGGGGCATTCGATGCAATGGATAGTCGTTTCGGAAGAGTAATGTTTTTTCCCAACAAGGCGAGCACCAACTGCGTGTTCGAAAACACAAACATCTTCGGTGACTTGATATTCGTCGGAGATGGCCTAGCGGGAGCAGAGCTGAACCTCAAAGGGGGCCGAATCGCTGGCGTAATGGATATCCAGCGGTTAGGCAAATTCCCGTCAAAACTAGATTTGTTCGGAATTAGAGCAGATCGCTTTTATGCGGCAAGTTCGAACCAATTGTTTTCATTTATCGGACTCGCACCCCTATCTCCGGATGTCTACAAACAAGTGGAATCGTCGTACAGAAACTCGGGGCATGAGGATATGGCTGACGAGGCCTACATCACGCTTCGGGACAAAGAACGCGACCAAAAGGGAATAGCGGGATGGTCTGATTGGATTCTCTGGATTCTAGTTCGCTATGGTAGACAGCCGTGGCGAGTATTTTTGTGGGGCGCCATGGTCGTCCTAGTCGGTGGGCTAGTTTTTCATCCAAAATTAATGCGGCCGACGGATGATCGCTTACCACCGCCGCCATTTAATCGCTTTTGGTACAGTTTAGACGTATTTGCGCCTGTTATTCAACTTGGACCAGATCACGAATGGCAACCTCGACATGATATCCGCGGGTACGGGGGTAGCTTTGTCTGGCACTGGATCCGGATACAGCGATTTCTTGGGTGGTTGCTCGTTCCTATCGGTATCGCAGCCATATCAGGACTCTTGAAATGAGCCTATCGGGCGTGGTTACCACGCTTCGGGAGATGAAGTTGCCCAAGAAAGCTGCGATGATAGCAGAGGGTGTGGAAGAGACGTTGAGTTATTAACGCAGCTCCTCCCACACCTTGTTAGCTCTTTCCGCAAATTCGCTGACATCGGGAGAATCGATTTCGTAGCACCTTGTGGAATCAAGCCTAAGCCGACGCCAGTTGTGTACAAATTGGCGGATATAGAACGCGATTTGCGTAGCTATACCGCTGTAATCACTGAAAATCGCTCTGTCAATTCCACAATTAATTATCCGGTCAATTCCGCCAATACTTACGCCAGTTGTGGGCAGGATACAATCTCTTAATTCGTCATAAAATCGCCGGTGTGGCGGGAGTCCGACCCCTTCCCGCAATCGTTCCCAGGCAGCCTCTTCGCTGCATAAATCACGGATAAAATCTAACCCCTCGTCAGGAGCGGCACTTTCGACTGGAATAGCAAGATGCCAATCACCTCTCGAGCTGACAACTCCTGGAAGCGCCGCCACGCGATAGGTTAGTGAGGCCGATGAATCTTTCCCGGCCAAATCATCCGTTGGCAGTGGCTTCTAGAAGGCGCTCTCAGGCTACAAATGGAGCAGCACAAAAAGGCTCAGCCAACAAGCATCGCGTTTGCCGCACCGGAGAGTTCCGGAGGGAATCTCAATACTTTTTTTCTGGAGATTTTCTGGTACTACGTCGCTATAGAGAATTCACGATTGGTTGGGCGCCAGCCTAACCAAGAACTTCTAAAACTCAGCGCTGCGGCGGGCCAGACCTGTAAGTTGCGCAACCTCATTTCTTCGCATCCCCGCGCAATCGTGCGAGCGACCGTGATGATTTCCCAACTACTGTCATTCCGAACGTCGCCTGATCGTCCAATTCGGAAGGCGTCTGATCATCCGATGATGACACTCCCGTCCAATGCGATCTTTTACCGAAGCTGGTACACGACATTTCGGCAGGTAATCCGAAACCGTGAACGGATCCAATCGCCGTTTTACAAAGTTCCTTGATGTCCGGCGGCGATTCCTCGATCCCTTGTCTATTCCACAGTTCTGCCAATGATTTTGCGAAGAAAACCATGTGAATCTGTTGGAATCCTACACTCAACAAAAAACCCCTCGAATCCCGGCGATTTCGCGCGTTTTTCGAGGGGTTTTGTCATGTGGGCAGAGCCGGAATCGAACCGGCGACACAAGGATTTTCAGAAATTTGCCGCCGTCGCCTCCTGAGTAACGCAGATGCGAAATACGACATGCCCGCGAGCATTCTCAATCCAAATACTCTGCCCAGTGAAAGAAAGGCAAGCATGGTGGGGGGGCCCTGCACTTCCTCTCCTACTGCCCGGCCCGAGTGTGCAATCAATGAACAGCGGCCCCGTATATTGGCCATTCGGCCTGCGGAAGGCGCCTTTTGGTGGACCCTCAGCTTGTGATCGCCGTTGCACTCCGTTCGGCGGGAGTGTTCGGCGTTCTTCTCGAAAATGAGCGCGATGGCGGCTGGGTGCGATGGACTCCGAATGTCGACGGTTCACCCAGGTTTTTTTCGTAACATTGGATTTTTTAGTGTCAACATGCCGGTCACGGGATAACATGGCCGTCATGCTCCGTTCGGTCGACAAACTGTACGTAATCAAACGACCTCGAAGGATTCAGATTCTGTTCTATTGTCCGGAATGTGAGTCGGTGAACGAATTGGAGAGCCGACAAGACTTAACTTGTTTGCGATGCCGCGATTGTCGTAAAGAACTTGATGGAAGCGAAGGAACTTTGGAAGTCATCGTTGCTAAGACGGAGAACGGCAACACCTTCCAAGAATAAGTAGTCTTTACACCTTCTGGATGGCCAGTTCGAAAAGTTCGCGAATCGGTTCAACACTTGGTTGTGAGAGCGCCCACGTAAAACCACTTCGCAGCTGATCCGGATTGAGGGTCGAAATAAAGATCGAATGCCGAGTGAGGCATGCCGCGATAGCGGCATAGTACAGGACCGTGGCCGGCGCACCCCGCAGCGGGCTTTCGGGCAGGTTCTGTACGTGCTGCGCGAATTCCTTGAGAGCGAGAAGTAACTCTCTGGGGGTATGTGGGGAGTGCAATGCCTTAGCAAAGGTCGCATCGACCCAGCGTTGTTCATTTAAAATGCCGGCGATCGAATGTTCAATCCCTGGAGCGGAATAGAGATCCGGAACCAGCGGTGCATCCAGTTGATGCTGGAGTATGGACGCAGCATCTTCGCCGTTCCACACCATAAACGGCGCAGGCGCCAGCAGGCCAGCAAGCTGTGACGGATTGAGCGCATCAAGGGATTCCATGGTGTTCATGACGTTTGCTCCATGCACTTAATCTTCGTGAGCGCCGAGCGCACCGCTCGCGAGCGCCTTCCGTAACTCCACGATTTCTTCGTCAATGGCCGCTTCGTTCCGCTCGTATTCCCCGATTGCCCGGCGCAGAAGCCGCTCGTAGAGCCGCTTCGCACTTACCAAGAGGTTAGCCGCTTTCGTTGGAGAGTCGACCCCAATTTCTCTGGCCAGGACGTCATAGCTCAACGGATCATCCGTTCCGAGAGCCTGTCGTAGCACCCGACCCTCGAACACAACCCAAATGTCCGTTCGGCCATTCTCGTCGCAGTACTTCTTCATCTGGTGGAGAACATTTCTTACCAGCTCACGAGCCCACGCGGCCTCCACGTATTCGTCGGGCATCGCCCCACTTTGATGCGCGACTACGTCGTTCAATGGGACCGTCTTCCGAATGGTGGCCTTCCGATACACATCCGTAATGTAGTTGTCGAGACTGGCGAGAATGAACGTTCGGAATCGTCCCCGATCAGGGTTGGCCTTCTGCAAAAAATTCGGGTCAAGCAGCTTCTCGGTAATGAACCCCTGCAACAATTCGTCTCGAGCATCGACATCAACATGCTTGACGCGCAAATAAAAGTACAGTGCCGGTCGGTATCTCTCCAGCAGAATGCTCATGGCATCCAGACGGGCGACGTTGTCCGATACTCCGGCTCGCTGAACCAGCGACCAGTGAGTCTGCGGAAAAGGCTGGTGTTGTGACTGCTGCATGCGATACACCATCCCTGCGGGAGATTCGGCCGACGTCCGGAATCCTGATAGCCGTCTATCCCGCCAACGCGAACGACCGCAGGTGGGAATCCGCCACCTACGGTATCGATCAGCATGGTACATTCAAGGGCCCACCTAGTCGGTTACGGTGGTTTTCAGGGCGTCTCGTCTGGTAGGTACGTGTGAGATCTCCTTCACTGCGCGCCTGTGAAGAAATGTAGCTTCTATTAAGAACCGCATCAGTAATTTCTGTTTTTGGTCTAGGCGGTAATGCCATTCTGGTATAACATCCCCCTGGATACCCCTATCGAACGCGCGGTGGTCGGCGATTCGCATCGAAGTCTTGCGGTCGTGGCGGGTGACTTTTTCATGATTCCCGCATTTTATCGAGGGGCTTATGAAGCGCACGCCTGACCGAGCATTCACCTTGATCGAATTACTGGTCGTTGTTGCAATCATCAGTCTGCTGGTAGCGATATTGCTCCCAGGGCTTGGCATGGCGCGGGAACGTTCGCGTCAAACGAGGTGCGCGTCCAACCTTGCGCAGATCGGCCGGGGCCTCTGCACCTACCAGGCGGAATGCGCTTCGTTACCGCTTCAACCCCCTCCCCCCACGGCAGCCAAGTTGGGCAAGTGGACTTATCCGGTCCTTGCAAACACGTCTATTGATCCCGAAGATCCGGTCACGGCACTTTACAAGCCCGTGGCTGGAAATACCTTTCAGGAATCGGGTGACCCTTTGGCAAACATGTGGCTCCTAATTCTGACAAAACGTGCGACACCCGCGACGTTCATTTGCCCCTCCGACCCGCGGCAACCGGTGCCCGCGGACACGATTGTGGGTCCACCGGTCCAAATGGTGCCGGGGAAGTTCTTAAATTTTGGAGCACACAATGGTATTGCCGGGTCGGCGGAGACTGAAAGTTACGGTTTCGCCTATCCCTGGACGGCGCCCTTGGCGCCGCCGGTAGTGTGGTGGCGAGGCACTTTTGAGAGTTCTCTGCCGATTGGGGCGGATATCGGCCCCTCCTTCTCTCCTCCCACCGACGATCCAACTGCCCCGGCGGGAACCTCCGCGAGCAACTCAAAAAATCATGGCGGCGTCGGCCAAAACGTAGTTTTTGCGGACGGCCACGTGGAATTCGCGCGGCGTAACGACGTCGGCTACTGCGGGGACAACATTTACACCGGCAATGCGGGAGCCATTACCGTGATGAAAGGCGGCCAGAGATTCAATACCACAGCCAGTTTGAATATTGGCGAGGATGTCATCACGGTTCCTACTCGGCCGTAGTGAAGGGAAAGGTTCATGGCGCCAGATCTCATGACAGAAGCTAGAACCGGCGCGGAACTGCCGCCAATGTCATTTCCGCCGTTGTTGCGCGGAATTGTTGTTGCGGGAGTCGACGAATCGCTTCCCAACATAGAGAATCGCGTTCAGGTCGGTTTCAGCATCAAGGAAGTCCTGGGTGAGGGCGGGATGGGGATCGTATATAAGGCGATGCAGGAATATCCCGCGCGAATCGTTGCGCTCAAAGTCCTCAAAGCTTCGCTGGCAGAATCTGATTTGATCCGTCGATTCAAACGCGAAATCGACATCCTCTCGCAGCTGAATCATCGAAGCATTCCGTGCTTGTACAGTGCGGGAATGCTTAATACGCAGACCGGCTCGCTGCCGTTCATGGCGATGGAACTCGTTTCAGGGGAGCCGATCTACGCGTACTGTCAGTCCCGCAACCTCGATGTTCCGGGCCGGATGCAGGTTTTTCTGCGCGTCTGCTCGGTCGTCGAGGCCGTACATCGCGCCGGAATTGTCCATCGCGACCTCACTTCTCACAATATTCTGGTGGAGAATTCGGGCGACCCAAAAGTGCTGGATTTTGGTCTGGCCACCTTCAGCGATTCCCACGCTCACGAACAGACGATCGTCAGTACCGCGAGCCGACCTTTTGGGACGCTTAACTACATGAGTCCCGAGCAGGCGGCCGGCCGCAGTGCGGATATCGATGCCCGATCCGACGTCTACTCGCTGGGGGTCGTGCTGTACCGAATACTAAGCGACAGCTATCCGTTGCATTTTGATGGACTGAGCATCATCGAATCGGCGCGCCACATTCGCGACGACGCTCCCGTGCCATTGTGGCGGCGCGACCGGCGCTTTCGTGGCGATCTCGATTGCATCGTGGCAAAGGCCCTGGCCAAGGAAAAAACTGAGCGGTATCAAAGTGCCGCTGCGCTAGCGGAAGATCTGCGCCGGTATCTAGCCAAAGAGCCGGTTCTCGCCCGACAAACAAGCTTTTGGGAGTCCGCAGCACGTTTTGCAAAGCGGCACCGTCGCAGCATTGCTGCCTCGATGCTCCTGCTTTCCACTGCAGTCACCGCCACCATTGCTTCGCGGCAGTGGAGATTGACAAATGCAGCAGAGCGCAACTCCGCGATAAGTCTTGCGCAGGCACGTGTGGCAGAAGGCGAATCGTTACTGCTTCAGAATGATTTTGTCGGAGCGCGTGCCGCCTTCACGCAGGGCCGAGAGCAGTTGGAACGACAGGAGATTGATCCTCTGGCGGCTGATTTGGACCTCTGGAAGCTGAACAGGCTTGCCGCCTGTCCCATGCGCACAATTCCGGGAAACGGTGATGTGGCCCAGTCTCTGCTTATTTCGCCCGATCGCCGGTTCCTTGCAACGACCTATTACAACGGGCGGGTGACGGTGACGGAGACCCTCACCGGTCGCCAGGTATTAAGAGCTGAGCTGCCGCAAGGGCAAATGAACGCCGCGTTTTCTCCGAATGAACAGTTGTTCGCGGTTAGCAGCGATCGGTTTTGCAGGGTATTTCATCTTGGGAGTTCTGCCTCTTATCTCGATAAGAGCTTCGGCACGCCCATTTCAGACCTAGTCCTTTCAAATAGTTCAGTGACGGTCTCAGGAAGCGCCGGCGGCATATCGGTATGGAGATGGTCGGACGACGGATCAGTAAGCGAAGAGAAAATCGACACGCTCCCCATACGAAAGCTGTTTCAGAATACCGACGGTACTTTCCTTTACATCGATAACGCACTGCAGGTGTGGAAGGACGACCTGCTTCACGCCCAGAGCCCGACTTTTGTGGGTGCGTTTCCAAAGGAATATCAGTCTGCATTGGGCCTCATGACCAGCCCGAACGGTGAATACATAGCCTTTGTTCTACGTGCTGAGATGCGGATTTTTTCAGCGTCGACATTGACTCAGATATCCCGGTTGCAGGGTAATTTTCTTGGAAGCTCATTTGCGGGAAACAATGCGATTGTTAATCAAGGTCAGGGGAGCACTCAAGTTTTCAACCTTCAGGGCAACCTGCAGTTAAGCATACCACCCTCCCCAATTCGAACTGCGAGTTTCGACGGTTCAATTGCCACGATCGCATATCCAGATGGGTCCGTTGGTATATTTGCCATGCGACCGGGTGCGGGGAGCATGGCTTTTGGCGCGGAATATGGCAGGATCTCGGCTGCGGCTCTCAGTGCGGATGGGGCGCTTGTCGCGCTTTCCAGTGCTGATGGAACCATCCGAATCTGCGAGTCCTTTGGCGGAAGATTACTTTGGGCCGTTCCCGGAGGCGTTCCAGTTAAGTTTCTCCGGTTTGGAAATCTTGGCCAGTCGCTCGCAGCTGTTGCTTCGGATGGAAAAATCAGCATATTCAATACTTTGGACGGTTCTCTGATCACTCAACTGAATGCCGGGCGGCCGATCAAGCGCTTCACTTTCGCGAGTTCTGGAGATGTCGCAGCGGCCACCATACAAACGCCACCGACGGCCATTGTCTGGCATCGAAAGGGAGCCGATTGGGCGGAAAGCGCCATTCCTCTTGCAGCAAGCCCTACGTCTATCGAACTTTCCTCAGATGGTCACGAATGTCTCCTCGCGGGGGTCCCCAATGGTTTGGAGGTATGGAATGTGGATCGTGTGCCTGCGCTCAAGTTTGCGGCATCCGAGTCGGTCGGAAGCATTCTTGGCGCATGGACTCCCGACGGCAATTACATCGTATCACGGGACAATAATCAGTACATTCAAGTTTTCGACCAACGGACTGGCGCTAAACTGCTGCAGCTGAACGCGGGAAACGACAATATCACCAGCGTTGTGGGCTGCCAAAACGATCGCATGATGGCGATGACGGAAGAACAAATCCGCTTTTTTGACATGCATTCAGGTCGGGAGATTGGTCATATTCCTGTACCTCAGGCCCATGTTCGAGATTTAAGCGCAAGTCGTTCAGGTCGACGGTTGCTATTGTGGTCGGCTGTTGGTTCTAGGCTCTGTCTCATAAGCCCGATTTATCATAAATTCAAGCTCGTAGGAGGTGCAGGATGCGCCGGTACGAGCTCGAAGATGAGCATTGGGAGATGATCCGGGACCTATTTCCCCGGAAAAGTCGTGGTCGTGCGTGGCGAGACCACCGCACGGTCGTTAACGGAATCCTATGGATTCTTTTCAGCGGTGCTCCGTGGCGTGATCTGCCCGAGCGTTATGGCGCTTGGCAAACGGCCCATCGTCGCTTTACCCGATGGCGTCGCGACGGAACCTGGGATAAGGCGCTGGCGCGGTTGCAGTTACGTGCGGATCAGAAAGGCCTGCTGGATTATGCCCAGTGGAACATTGATTCCACCTCGATTCGCGCGGCCAAGCCCTCAGCGGGGGCGAAAAAAAGGGGTTGATATGGATGAGCCCCAAGATCACGCGCTGGGCCTTTCTCGCGGGGGAAAAGGCACCAAAGTGCATTTGGCCACTGAGAAACGAGGGCTGCCATTGGGCTTTGTGCTCACGACCGGTGAAGCTCACGAAGCGCCCATCTTTCTGAATCTGATGGAGGCTGCCCGCGCGGCGCGGCCACGTCTGGGTCTGCCGAATCGACTTGCCGGCGACAAGGCGTATGCCTCGCAGGATATCCGCGGCTGGCTTGCGCGGCGGCGGATTGACGCCTTGATTCCGCCCAAAAGCAACGCATCAACTACGCTGCGATGGACCAGCGACGAAAAAAAGGGCTATCGCGGGAGGAACGTGGTGGAACGCTGCGTCGGAAGGCTTAAGGAGTTCCGCCGCATCGCCACACGATACGAAAAACTGGCACTGAACTTCGCCGGCATGGTCACCCTTGCCATGATCGTGATCTACCTGAAGGCCTTATGAGACACACCCTAGGCGCTCGGCGCCGACGTCGCGCTGTGTCGAAGTTCGTTGCCCACCGCTATTCTGAAGGATGCCCCGACAATCTTTGAGCGGCACTGATCTTGTCCGTCTACGGGACATGTTCGCGGCCAATCGGAGCCGTCCCGCGCTACTGCGTAAGGGTACTCAAGTGTGCCTTGGACGTCGATCATCTCCATGCGTCACTTGCTGGTACGCGATTACGGCGATGTGGAGTTCGAGGCCCTCTGGCGCACCGTTTCGGCACGATCTCCCAGAACTCCGGAAAGAGTTGCTCGATGCGGTCGATTTCGGAACTGGAAGGTTGAAGCCGTGAGGAACGTCGCAATCGTTCCAACGGACTAAACCTAAGCGTTCTTGTGCGCGAAGAAACTGCGGAAGTAGTATTCACCAGAAAAAAATGCCCTACATTTGACATGAAACGACTACGTTCGGCGGGACGTGGCGTCCAATTGGGGCCGCGGTAGAATGGTGCCGCTCACGAGCGGAAAAGGGGTCGATTGAAAGCAAGCTGTCAACTGCACATCTTCGAGGGTTGTCATCGAGCAGTTTGCGATTCAATGCCAAGGTAATGTTTCAACGGTGGCCCAATTCGGCGCGCGACCATTCTAAACGAGGCACCTGATGACATCACCGTTATACAACGCCCTCGACGGGGATGTTGCCGGTCGAAACCTCATTGGCCTCCGCGTGCCGAAGAGCATAGTCTACTGTCAAACGCTGGTGATGGAGTTGCATGCAAAAGGATGGACTACCGAAGATGTCAAACTGAGAATTCCGCCGGCGAATGCATCTAAGCGGCCGCCGACGATGTTTCCAAGGAGTGGGCTCGAAGTACTTCATAAGGGTAATGCGAAAACTCCATGGGAAATGCCAAGAACCGCAGGAATTCGCAAAACGGAATCATTTTGTGCGCTTCGACTATTATTTTGATTTTAAAAGCATTGGTGGAGAATTAAGATACTTGCATTTGTGATTCAATAACATGGTTCGGAAATCACGTTGATGTGAGAGCAAAGTCCCATGATGATCCACGAGATTACCCAGCAGGCTGGTGCCCACAAAAAGCGCAAGCGCGTCGGCCGCGGCGAATCTTCCGGCCACGGCAAGACCTCCACCCGCGGCACCAAGGGCTCCGGCGCGCGCGCTGGCGGTGCGATCAAGGTCGGCTCCGAAGGAGGCAACATGCCCTTCTTCCGCCGCCTCCCGAAGAGTGGCTTCAACAATAACAGATTCCGTCAGCGTTTCAGCATCGTCAACGTCGCAGACCTCGAAGGCCACTTCGAAGCGGGCGCCACGGTCGATGCCTCGGCACTGATCGCCAAGGGCCTCGTTCGCGATGAACGCTACCCCGTCAAGATCCTGGGCGATGGCGAATTAACCAAGAAGCTCAACGTCGTCGCCGGCAAGTTCACCAAGCAGGCTGAGGTGAAAATCGCGGATGCAGGCGGCACGACCCACACCCTTGAACTTGACCGCAATAAGAATAGGGTAGACGCAAAGACTGGGCGGTTCAGAAGCGAAAAGCCCCTATATTCACGTTATAAACCGCAAGGTCTTCCTGAATCCCCAGAAAAAGTGTTGCCATCCAAACGTGAACGTCCTATATTACCACCAGTAATAGGGGTGCTTAATGGCCGGGACCCCAACAACTATGTTTCTATGGAAAATGCTTCAGAAAAGCGGGGGGAGCGGACCGAAGGGAAGTCTAGTAATGGGCAAAAAAACTCATCGACTCAGCAACTGCCTATAAAACACGCGTTCATGGAGGAATGCATGGAGTTGCCAAACAAGTCGGGAAGCACAAAATGGTACGCAAGCTGGTGCCAAGACGATGCTTATGCTCAATCTACCAGCCCCGATGAGTTCCCTGGTTTGCCCCTTGCTCAATTGAAAGATATTGTTAAGGCGGATGCGTCAATTTTGCGCATTCGTTTAAATTCAGCACGGCCGGGGGCCAACCCCATGTTTGTTGACATCAGTGTAAATTCTTCTAACGAGAACCCTCAAGCCCGCCTGAGCTTCCAACACACCGCGACCGTCGACGACCTTTGGCGCGTCGGGTTGAAGTTGCTCCGTTCGGTCCCAGTAGCCCAAGACGTCAAAGCGACCGACCACAGCGGCCGCCCTGACATTTGGTTTCGGGTATCGGCCAAACGGAAAGAGATCTCCAGTGAAATGTTTTCGGGATACCGCGATGACGCGATACTCACCGAAATATTGAAGCAGTTGGGGAGCGGGATCGATTTCATCGCTTTCTATTTGGGGCGATATGCGTTCTTCGGCGGACTCGGACAAAGCGTGTCTTCGGGACTGTTGCGGTTAACTTACCCGCTCAATGCCTCGCAGAAATTTCAGGAAATGCTGCTTCAAACCATCACTACTCTGGCAACCGATAGAGACTTGCGCAACGAGCATGAACTCAGATCGGCATTGAGTAGCGTGAATTCCCTTTTGGAAAAGGCTGGTGTTCCCCAAGCTTTGGACTTCCAGGTTTAATTCCGAGCGATCGGAAATTGAACCATGAATCGATTTCCTTCCTTATGGTCCTTGGCCAGCCGATCCAAACGAACAATTATGTCAGTATGCGGTGATATGTGGTCTTGGTGGATGCTGAACTTTCGCGCGCACAACACCGGCCAAGGATCACTATTCCGCGGCAACGTGAAGGGTACTAAAGCGACACCGGTTTCGTGGGAAGCAAAAAGCAATGACCGCGGTTCGTAGTGCAGCACAATTGGCAGATTATGCGGTATGTCATCTGGCATCTCCCAGTAGAACACCGCGAGCTCAATACTCCCGCTGTCAATAACTTCTCGCACGAACAAGCCGTCACAAATTTGACCTTGGCCGTTTTTAATTCGCGAGAGCACGGTCATTTTTCCCGTGCTGCAACCGGAAAATAAGCGGTTGTTAGCGGAATTTGCGTCTACCACCCAACGGTCATATTCAGGCCATTGATTATCATTCCGTTGATCCTTGGGAGGGGGGAGGCTGATCCCTCGACCGATCCCGCTGACCTTTTGTGCTAAATCCTTGCCTCGATCAATCGTAGTCGCGCCACGAGCGATAGCCCATCGTGTGTCGCTGCTGTGAAACGCGAGATTATCTTCGTATACTTTCTCGAAGCACTCAAAAATCGTTTCACTTAGAATCGCGATGCCTCCGATTGCGGATTCAATTCCCCTCGACCTGCTGACAACCCCAATGACCGAGCCCCCTTCCCTCCACAGCACGGGAGATCCACTATGCCCAGGGGTGACCGCGCCAGCTTTTAGCTTCACTTCACGGGGCGAACCTCGCAAGACCTCCCATTCCACCAAGAGGGAATCAAACTTCGAGTTTGCAGTGTGGCCGCAAATGTACAAATTCTTGTTTTCAAGAACGTCGGCGGTATTCTCGGGGGGAAATTCTTTGTCTGCGAGTTTCACGCATGGATGCCCGGCTTCTATGGCAACCAAGAGGTGTGCGAGATCCGGCGCGCTGCCGGGCAGCTCAACGTCTCCTGGAACAGAATTCGTTGATTTCGGTAAAGTAAGATTAGTGACCTTATAATCCGTCCCATTCCAGACAACCCGGATAGCATCTTTGTTAGCGTATTGTTGCGGTTCCGTGTTGCTAGCTCTCAGAACATGTCTGCATGTCACAACTTGACCCGGTCCGACAAAAAAGCCGGTTCCCATCGGCAGACCATTTACTATGATCTCTACGACACATTCATCCAGCAAATCTGATAGCGGCCCATTTCCACGTCGGTTAGTCCTCATCGCGCTTTTCGCTCCGTCCCCACGCTCCTTGGTGGCAAACTTGATGAGATGCTGCCATCGCCTTCTAAGCCTGCAATGGCATCGCCAATAGGTTGTGCGGGCATTGGTCCAGCGGAGCTTTGCTGCTCGCCACTCTTGGCAATCGAAACCATTGCCTCTACCGAATCGAATCTCATAGGAATCAACGTCGCTTCCACGAACTCGCTCCTGACCGAAAATCAATAGATTCGCGATTTAACGCCTGAGAAGGCCTATCTTACTCATAACTAATCACACGTCAAGTAATTAAATCGCGTATGCGAATATATGTATTATTTCGCGCAGATCTTCTTCGTCGCAGATTGAAATGAGCAGATTCATCTCCTTGGACCGTATCGCTACGAGCTCTATCGTGGACTCCAGACATGCGAGTCTTCTTAGCGCTTGATCAAGCGATCCACTCACCTGCAGATGACGCTCCCATCCGTGAGACTAGGCCAACCCGTGAAGGCCTTGGGCTCGGAAGCAGACGGCTGTCAGTGATCGAGCATACCTATCGAACCACAACGTCGCGTCATCGAACGCACCCGCGCTGCGCGGAAATCGTCCCGATCTGGGTCCCGGCTGCGCCACCCGCTCGTTTTTCTGGACTGTCTTCATAGTTGTTTGTTCCGTCGGTTCCTCGGTTTGGATCGGTCACCTCCATGGGCCGCCTTTTCCCAGAAGGCCTGGTGCGGTGCTCTCTGAAGACTACTCCCTCCGCCTGCGCGGGCAAGTCGATTCTGCATCCTCTCGCCGCAGCGATTTCGATCGCTCTTCAAGTTATGGCATACTCAAACTACTTGGTCGCGTCCGAATGAATTTCCGACAAACGCTCTTGGAATGGTGCCTCAAGATACATGCCGCCTGTTAGATCATCTCGCGGACGAGGTTGTCGGCCCAATGGCGACCGGCGAGCAGATGGTTACAGGCGAAGAGATTCGGTTCAATGGCGCGGCACCATTGTTCACGCATAGCCTTTGGTGTCCAACTCGGTAAACCGAGAGCCAACTTCAGGCGTTCGCAGCGCCGTACGTTCCGCGTCTTCCACTCCGCCCCGCTGCGCTCGGCTCCGTTCCAGCCGCGGAACGCACGCCGCAGGATGAATCATTGATCCCTCTCATAGAGGGTGGTACCAAAAATGGGGGCAGGCCAGGCGCGGGATTGGCCAAAACCTTACTCGGCGGAATCCAGCAGGACATGACCTGAAACCAATTAAGATAAATTCAATTACTCGGATTCTGCAAAGTTTTTTCTTGCTTCGCCGCAACTGTTCGGTATAACTTCAGCAGATTTGTGCAAACAACTAATTTTTCGGAAAAACTCGGCGTATAGCTGGAGTCTGCCTATATGCGGCCTGAGGCCCTAGTTCTTTCCAACGGTTCAACGCAAAACGAGCATAGATACTTGCCGACTCTTGAGAATGTGATGGAGCCATCTTGGGCGTAGTTGCTAATCAAGGTCCGTCGCAAACTATTTCCTTCTGCCTGAAAGAATTAACGTGGCCCGAATAATTTTCGCCTTCGAAGGTCTGGGCAATTTCAACGATGCCCACCTCAACACGGTCACCGGCATCAGCATTCTCAACTTCCTCCGCCTTGCTGGTGTTAATGTCACGGCCGATCGCATTATCGCTGTAGGACAGCCGAATAGCACCAACTTAAACCAATCACGGGACTTTATTTTCTATTTCGACTGGTCTGGTCTCGCGCACGCAATTGACCTCTTCTCCCTTCTTGGCTTAGCGAATCCAATCGCGCCGGGACAGTCGCTTTACAACACTCTCGTGATCACTGGCCATTCACTAGGAGGCGGGGCCGCTTGGGATTTTTCCCACGCCATTCGCAAGCGCGTCGACACAGTCGTCAATCTAGGCTTCACCATTGATCCGCGCAACTCCAACTTTATCCTGACCGGCAATGAAAATGACTTTGCGCCCTGGAAGCACAACGGCCAGACCTTTCCCGCCGCCGCTGGTTGGATTAACTATCACCAGAATACCAGTGGATGGACGGGTTACGCGCTGCCGGGTTTAGCGCCCGGAGATGACCGTCTTGTGACCCCGCAGGATTTCCCTGGTGTTAGCCACGACGCGCTTTTGAGTTACACCACGTCGCATGCCGCCGCTGGTCTTGCGCAAGAGCCAGCGGTCACTGCCATGTGGCGTGCCCTGCAGGCGGTGCCGTTTAGTCAACCCGCGCTCTTGCAGTTGTAGCCGTCGAGTTTTCAGGTCTTCCAGGCTTTTACGTGCATAAGGAACTCGCCATGCCCTACGCCGAACTTGTCTTCTTCGCGATTCAGGCCGCTATTCAATTGCTCAAGGCCGGCAAGGATATTTTCACCGAAAATGTCGCGGGCCGAGAAATCTCGCTCCCGCTGCCGATGGGTCTTGACGATCCAATGGTGCGAGCGATCGACTACGGTAATTCGCTACAAAACTCTGATCCTGCGCGCTACGCTCAATATCAAGCCGCCAATGCGCTCACTCCTCCGGAGCAACGTCGCGCGAGTTTGTTGGCGCTTTTCACCCAAGATTTGCTCGCTGGAAAGGCGAACGTATATCCCGCGACAGATCCGGATGAACTGCGGCAACTCGCAGGGCGATTGGCGGTAAGCGAGTGGATGACGGGCCATTCGCCTAATCCTTCGCCTTTGCAGCGCGTCGCGGGTGTATTGATCGAAATCGGCGTGGAATATTTCGCTGATGTGCCGGGCGCGCTCAATGAAAACACTAACACCGGAAAAGCCGTCAAGGCGTTTCTCGCTGGTCTAGAAAAGTTCGATTTCCAAACGGCTGGCTGGGACTCTTTGGTCATCGATCTATTCACCACGGCCCTCGATACAATCAAGGACCATCCTGAGTTGCTGCCTCAGGACGATCTCCAGCACAAATTCATCTCCACGTTCATCAGCGGTCTGGTTACTTCGATGAATGCCAATCTGGCCGCCCTGCCAGCAGCTGGCGCTCTTGACGCCGTTGATCGCATGAAAATGTTCAGCCAGATGCTGCTTCGCAGCGCTCTGCTCAACGCCGGCGATGCGGCTTTGACGACTCCTGGCGTTGTGAACACTCCGAATGCCGGTGTAACTGAAATTGTTCAGCAAGTCGGCCAATCGCTGCTGAGCTTGCTGCTCAGTGATACCGGTCCCGGGGGGGCTTACGATGTTTCGGCTGCTCTTCGCCGCACGCTCTCAGCCCAATCTGCCAGCAACCTCTTGCAAGCCACACTGAAGGCGGTGTCTGAACATCCGGACATTTTCGGCACGAACAATACAGTCGTTCAAAACTGGATCAAGGATGTCTTTACCAGTCTCTACGGCGACATTGCCAATGGCAAGCTCGGATTCAATTCCGACATTCTTCCAGATGTCGTTTACATGATCATAAATACCTCGCTGAAGGACTTGCCGGGTCTTTTGCCGGCCAATGCGACGGCCGGCGCTCCGGGAGTTCTCATCGATGTTGCTCGCGCGGTGTTCGAGAAAATCGCCGTAGCCGGCGCCACGCCTGATCAACCGGTCAAATGGAATTTCAATCTTTCTGAGTCTGATGTACGCTCGCTGTTCGCCTCGGTACTTTCGGCCGTGGGGGATGATACGGCGTGGTTCATCAAGCGACCTGCTGATCGGCCGCTTGCTGCAGCCCTCATTGGCTCAGCCATTGACCTGCTCAATGCGCCCGCACTTCCAAACCTCAAGGATCTGCTGAACAACGGCACGTTCGACAAAATCCTCAACGCCGTCCTTTCTAGTGGCTTGGCCGACAAGCTTCGCACCCAGTTGCCGGCCCTCAATATCACGACCCAAATGCTCGCCGACGCAGTCAATGAAGTAACCAAGGCGATCACCGCCAACGGTACTGCTGGGATAAGTCAATTGCTGGATTCCGGAGCGATAACCGATCTGCTCGCCGCGTTTGCGCAAAGCCAGACGTTCACGCGTCTCTTCACGGCCGCCAGTCGAACAGCGGCCGCAGCAGCTATCGCGAAGGCTGTTCAGGCACTTCGTAAAGGAACCATTCTTAGCGTCACCGACCTCATTCAACTGCTGGATAATTGATGTTTGCTTTCCTTCCTGATGAAAGGCCTCGACATGAGATTGTATACCAAAATCCTCCCGCTTCTCTTCCTGGTGTTCTCTCTGGCAGCTTGCGGTGATATTCAACACATTTCGGAGTTGCGCGAGTCACAAACGGAATTCAACAGGCTGTCTACGCAGGACAACCTTCAGGTTCTGCAAGTAATTTATCCGACAAATGCTCATGTTCTGAGTTCAATCACAGCTGCTCAACCATACCCCACGTCGGTCGATATCGACGCCAGTCAGCAAGCCTACGCGAATTTGTCCGCGCGGCTCGATGCATTGATCAAGGACTGCGAGTCCCAACTACAAAGCGATAAGTTGCTCAACCAGGCTTTGACCCTTCAGCTTCTCGCCAAATCGAAAGCAAGCCTTTATTGCGACTTGGCTGCCGCGGTTAAACCGCCGGCCGCTCCGGCGGCCAGGGATTTGCCGCAGGAACTCGCACAAATCGCAGAGCAAGCCGAACAACTTGCGGCGAAGCTAAGTGCGAATGCTGACGCGTCCGTGGGAACGCGAGATATTTTCGTTCTTGCCAGCATGAAGTCGATGATCCGCAACAACATTGCCTACGTGGAAGCGGTGCGGCTCCGAGTAAGCGATCTTAATTCCGGGAGCGACGATCAAGCGACTGCAAAGGCGCTTGTGGAGCAATTCGCCACGGCATCCGGCGAATTGAGCAAGGTCAATGTTCCCAACGCGGCTCACATAGAGGAATACCGCTTACTTTCCCGATTTGTGATGTTGCAAAATGGGCACACCCTCGACGTCATTTACAGGACCTCTGAACCAACACTCAAAAACGAAATCGACAAATTCAAGACGGATTACTCGTCGGGTACAGGCAAACTCGTATTCGACAATCTTAAGCCGCAATTGGATCTGTCACTCTTGGGCCTCTAATGAAGGCTCTGGCAAAGAGCTCCGGTTTGCCGCACACACGTCGTGCAGCCGAGCCTGTGAAAATGTAAAGAAGATTTGCCGGCCGTAGGATCTTGGAGTCTTTCGATGAAAAAGCTAGCGATCATCAATTCAGGCGCTGTGTCTCTGGGCGCGTATGAAGCCGGTGTGTTGTATGAATTGTTACAGGCGATCACGGCTCACAATGCTGCCGACCCGGCCAATGCCATTCTCATAGATGTAATAGCTGGGGCCTCGGCGGGCGGGATGAACTCCGCAATCCTTGCACAGAAGCTGCTATTTCAGGCTGACCGGCTTACAGATCCGGCGGACAACGATCTTTACCTGCCTTGGGTTCGCGATGTTGACTTGACGTCGTTGTTAGCGATGAATCCGAACGAGCCGACGATGCAATCCATCCTCTCGTCCGACCTGATTGACGCGATTTCGACTCGGTACATGATCAACCCGTACTACGTTGGCATGAATCTGCAAAACAATTCCCATCCAGCTGCAGCGCCGAAAATTCGGGTTGGTTTGGCGATGTCAAATCTGAACGGCGTCACCTACGAACTGCCGTTGGCTTCGGGCGGCAATGTACCCTATACACGTTTCCAAGATGAAGTGAAATTCGAGGTAGACCCTGCTAATCCGGACCACGACACGCCCGATTTTTGGGAGCCCATTCGCGCGGCTGCGGTCGCTTGCGGGGCGTTTCCCTTTGCTTTTCGAGTACAGGAACTTCTCCGAAGCGCGACGGATTACCCGAACAATCCGCCGCCGGAATTTCCTAAGACCGGAATGCACTTCGCGTACACGGATGGGGGCGTGTTCCAAAACGAGCCGTTTGGCCTGGCCAAGCAACTTGTCGACATGAACGACAACCATCTTTTTGAGCAGAGATATTATGTCTACGTGGCGCCCGAAATGCGAGACGCGGCCAGTAATGACTACGATGGCACTTCCGGAATGAGCTACTTCAATTTCTGGAACACGGCAAAGGCGCTGATAAGCGCGATTTTCAATCAGGCGCGGTATCGCGATCTTCAGAATGCAGAAAGAATCAACGATCAAGTGGAGCTCTTTGACACACAGGCGGCCGGCTTGTTGAATTTGTATCTCGCGGGAACTGTCAGTGCTGCGATGACCACACCGGCCACCTCCCCCCTGTTGGCCACTTTTTATCCGGGCGGGGCTGGCCCGAACCTGAATGCCGATGGTGAGGCGGCACGTACCCGGCTAAAGCAGCAGTTCGATGATGAATATCAGAGGCTTCGCACACAAAAGAACGCTGTCGAAGCTGACGCCTGGATTGATTCCATTTTGTTGCTGGAGGCGGTGGCAGGTCTGGGCCCAAGAGATCAAATGACAATTTTCGCCATCACCGAATCTGCTGACAAGCTTGCGGGCAATGATCTATTTGCCTTTGCGGGTTTTCTCGATGTGGCCTACCGGCAGCATGATTACGATCGCGGACGTATGAGCGTCCGCAACTTTATCACGGAAATAAACGCCGATCCACGTTGTGCCAATCCCGCGACCTTTCTCGGTCCGATTCAATACAATGTGGCCGCCTTACCACCGCTCACAATTGATGCAAGCCTGGATGGATTCAAGATTAGCGCCATGGACGTAAACAAGCGGCAGGCCCTGCGCGACCGCATTTATGACCGTATTCAGGATTTCCTGTCGGAGGCGGGGCTGTCATGGGTAGTGCGGGAAGCAGTCGATATCGCCTACCTGAAGAAGATGTTGGATGATTTGCTAGGGTTATGAGCTCGGCGCGATGCAGATTACGGGCCGTGGGTGTGCGCGATTTCTGCCGGCGGATCTTTCATGTCGCCGCACCACGCAGCGCAGGTGCCATCGGGAGTCATTCCCGTTTCGTTGAAGGCGGGTCCCCAATAGCCATTGTTGAGCCACAGGGTATTTGGGCTGCCCCATAGACCCGAATAGTTCACAAAATAGACCTTTTCACTGGCTGGTTTGCCTTTTTCTCCCAAATTGAAAAGCGCGCCGCCCGTGACGGTTCGGCCATCGGGGAAGGTGACCTGTCCGTTGGTATGGCTCTCGTGTCGAATCATGGTGGAAAGCTGTTCGTTTGACTTTGGTATCTCGCTGGTATGACTTCCTCTGGTCGCAACGATCACTGGGTGAGTCTCTTTTTCGCAATGGACGCATTTCCAGTTAACAACCGTGATGTCTCGATGCCCGAGAAGCCTGAGCGAAATGGGCTTGTCGTCGGCTCCAAGTACTACCTGGGCGCATTCCCAGTCGCCGCCGTGATCGCCGAGACCCAAGAAGCCGGAATTAAATGCGTAGAAACGCCAATACTGGATGGTGATTCCATTACTGGTATTGGGGTAAGCATGGTAATACGTATTCCATTTCTCGGGATTGCAACCTTTGCGAAGTTCTTCGGACACAGTTTCGAGGAAAAATGTGGACTGACGCTTTGGATCACGCCAATCGAAAGAGTCGGCGGAAAAGTCACGCTTGGGTTCGCCTTGCTGGATGCCTTTTTGGAGCCAGTTCAATTCCTTCGGCGTGGGAGCATGCTTGATCGGCAGACGCAGATTGGTGCGGGCGTCAAAATACCATAGGTTAGTAAGTCCGAGAAACCAATCGACATCGGCCGGTCGATTTACCTCGTGAGCATCGTAGTAGACGACTGGAGCATATTTCTCGGCCAATTGCTGGTAGGGATTGGCAGGAATGGGGGGTGCCGGTACATGAGGAATTTCAGTAACGTTATAATTGAATCCTTGAATCCGGCCCGGCGTGAAACAGCCGCTAGTGATCGAAGTGACCAGCACGAGTAGGGTCGCGCGCAGGGTATGACGTGGAAGGGGATGAGAAAGTTTATGAGAGCTCATTTTATATTTACCGCCGTCTTGAAGGGGCATCATCGCTAGGTCCCGTGGGTCTTGAACTTGTTAGCACTACGGTGACTCTTGTCAGAACCCCGAAGTCAGAAAGGGAGTCCGTCACTCACCATGAATCCTCGATGGCGCCGCAAAGAAAGTCTACGAGAGTACCGACAGTTACCACGTGGCTGTTCATGTCCGGCATTGCTCGCCTTAAATATCCGCTCCTCGCCAGACCGTCCATGGGCTTCGATAATCAAGCTTATCTTCCGGCAGCGGTAAGTTTCGCTGTGCTCCTAGTATTAGGACGCCCTCTAATAGCAGAGGCGCGGAGTTCGGCATTTTCCAGTCAAGGCCTCCTGCCAATGCGATGGCCTCGGTATCTGGGAGACCTGGAAAATAATTGCGGAGGTTGACGACAACCGTTGGAATATGCGTGAGGTCACCCATCCGCAGAAGCTCATAGGCCGCGATTATGCTCACAATTGGTTCAGTCCACTTGGCATACAATAGGTCGTGCCACATCTGGCCGTGGATGGCATTTGCATCCGGCGCTATGCGACGGAAATGCTCAAAATCTCGCTGCGCGGTCGCGATAAAGCGAACCGCCTCGAGAGGATTGAGGTACAGTGGATGCGCCTGCATTCTGGCTCGTACGATAGGGTCCATATGAGGCAGTAACCGATTGATTGGCAATAAAAACTGTCGAATCGAGAACTGGTGGCTTTGCGAGTCTTCAACAAGCACAATCAAAGTGGCGCGATTGGGCAGACAATGCGTTGCTAGGGCAAGCGAGGCCTGCTGCGAAGGATAAACGCGTAGCAGGTGAGCGCCAGCAACAGACTTGTGGCCCCATTGGTAGAGGTGCGGTGCTTCTGGTACCTGCTCGGCGTACCGCCTGATGGGATCGTGTGTGACAGGCTGATCTACTTCTAATTTCGTAAGGGTAAGGCTCACCTTTTCCGTGGCAAGGCCAGCCATAACATAGACGAGCGACTCATCGGGCTGGACGTCGTCATATTGTTGGAGATGAAAGACCGAGAGCTTGGGGAATCTCGAGGGGTCAGCCACAATTTGGGATGCACCAATGATCGACGCCCAAAGCGCTAAGTCATCATCGGGGGTAACACCGAGCGTTTCAGAGAAATAAATTCCCTCAGCACTATGAGGAACCAAGTTCCGGATGGAATCTTTGGCCGGGTGATCCGCTACTCTCTTTGGCAATTCTGCTTCGAAGGTCTCCCCCGGTTTAAGTAGCATGCGAAACTCTTTGATGGGGCGCTGAGTGCTCATGCTGCGAATCTGAACATCGTATGGCCCCGGCGCGAACTCTTGGCGAAATTCACCGACGCCCTTTTCTAAGAGTTTGCCGTCCCTACTCACAAGTACTTCCGTGTCGGGAGTACCTTTAACAATCACATTGGCCGATCCCGGGCTTCCTGGGGGAGGGGCTGCCGGGGGTGCGGCCGCGGGCACTTTTTCAAAACGGATCTCGCGGTCTTCATAAAGATCCGCGGGCAGGGGATCCAGCGGACGGACTTGAGCGGCTGGGATGGTGATGATTAAGTCGTAATCATCGGGAGTTCGCAAGAAGCTAAACGCCTTGCCCTGGAAACTCTGTGTGTCCAGTACATTGCCTCGGGTGTCACGCAGTTGCAGCGTAAACATGTCCGCTGCGTCGGCGTTAGTGATGGTGACGGTGCATTGGAACCACGGTGGAGGTGCGAGTTCGAGGATATAACCATAGCCTGGTCCGTCAATGCGGCGGTCAATTCCCTGGGTCGCGCCGGTAACGGCTAGGCCCGCTTGAACATAGCGGAAAACGGATTCAAAAATGACGCGCATGATACGGCCATCCCACGTCTTGGCGCGGCCTCTTCCGGCCAAGCCATTTACCAGCCAATCACCAAAGCCGCTTTTGATTCCTGCAGCAGCACCTTCCCGAGCGGAATAGAGCGTGTAAATGGTTGGTTGGCGAAGTCGCGAGTGGGAAGCCGCGAGGCCGAGTGAGGCGGGGTTAATGTCCTTGCTGCTGATCCTATTGCGGCATGCATCGATGAAGTAGAAATGATTCCCCGGCCCCATCGAAAGGCGCAGCTCGGTCTGGATCTCATCGACTCGGAGACACGAGCGGCCTGCTAGCGGCCCCGGGAGGAAATCTTGTGCTAGCAACAAATCCAGTCCCATGCGGTCACCAAGGTCCGTGAAACGGTAACCATGGCCACTAAAATAAACATACAGGTCGTCGGTATTATCCTTGCCAACTCTAATGAGTTCCGCGATACCCGCCGCAATGTCGGCAACGGTCCCGCTCCCGCTCCAACCTCCCGCATTCGGTGCCCACGGCGGTGGCGCGTCACTCAACCAAATGACGTCTGTAGGAGAAGCACCCTTCTTCTCGCGCAGCCATTGGTAAAACTTCAGGGCGGCGGCCTGAGTGCCCGGCAAGTTGTTGTCCATGACGCCGGCGTTGGGATAGTTCTCGATTGCAATGATCAGGGCTCGCAAGGGCACAACGTTCTCCTAGTTGGTTCTCGATTACGTGTCCCGCAGATGCGGGTTTAAAAAGTCCCGCAATGCCGATGCGCCAATCGCGGTATTGCGATACATAAACTGGCCAGCGCTGTGCACGCCGACGACCTGGGCATCGAGCAGGTTCATGAGGGGCGAACCTGAGTTGCCGTTAAGTGTTGAGCAATCGTGATAAAGCTTCCCTGGTGCTATCTTCATTACCTGTCCAACCGCTGCCCGCTTAACACCTAGGTCGCTACCAAAAATTTTGTCGAGAAAAAGCGGGTTGCTCGCGGCGCCTCCCATCGGATAACCGATCGTTGCTACGTTGGCTCCAATGGCAAGCGGACCCGGGGCGATCGAAAGTGGGGAACGCGACACCGCCGCGGGCGACGCTCCGAGTTGTAAGATTGCGAGGTCCAGATCCTCGTCGTATGCGACGACCGTGGTAACGGGAGTCGCACCGTGGGTGTCCGCCGGTTCAAATTCCTGGCCAAAATAGACCAACGCCTGCCCTGGCGAGAGCACATTGGTGCCGTGTGAGAGTACGGCCAGTACATGCTGATTAGTGACGAGCAACTCTGTAGTTACAAGGAAGCCAGTACCGATGCTCTGATGGTCATCGGCACGATCGAGTCTGCCAACGGAGTAAACATAGGGTTCGACGGCGCTTCGAAACTGTTGCCACCCGGCCATGAGATTCTGATTGTATTGATTGTATGAAGGCAAATCATCTACCCTGCCAAACTTACAAAGTGGCGCGGGGCGCATTAGCCGTATCATCAGCTCCAATGCCATGAGCTCTTGGGCAGTGGGATCTCCACCCTCGGTTAATGCTTTGTAGGCGGCCTGGGCATCATCCGCCCCGGCTGGCATCGTTGCCAAACCAATGATTGCACGTGTCGGTATAACGACGTCAGCAATTCGTTCGGCACCAAATGTGTATTGGGCGCGTAGCAGCAGTGAGCGACGCGTTTCTTCATTCTTGGCAGCCAAGTTGCGGTTGTTGCTCATTTGTATATTATTATGCTATTACCAGCCCGTAACTTTCAAGGAGGCGTCGTATGGCGAACATTCTGCTCACATACAGGCAGCTGGCGCCGATGTTTAGGGGCGCAGGCAAGGAAAGCATCAATGAAGATTTGACAAAGATAATTCGTGCAAACGCCACCAATGACAGGGAGGCTGCCGCACAGATCGCTTCGTTCAATGCTGCGCTGAAGGCGATTGAGGATGCCGATACTGGCGACAACGTTATGAGTTCGCCGCAACATCGCCTTGGATCGTTGCTACAGACATTCCTCGCCGAACAGGCCGAAAAGGGCAATAAGACGATCATGCTCAATGCGGCCAACAATGAGCGAGAGGCGAAATTCGATTCGAAGGATCTAGGTGGTTGGATCGGAAGTTTTTTTACCTGGTGGAAGAAGCTATTCCCGCAGGCATGGCTGACCCCCCCCACGCAGCCGACTGTCATCAAAGGTCCAGTACGGCTGGGCGTGGTAGCTGACTGGGGCACAGGCCTATATGGCGCACCGGTCATCGCTAACACCCTCGCCAATGATAGCGAAGGGTTTGACATCTACTTGCATCTTGGGGATGTGTACTACTCCGGTACCGCAGACGAAGTAAGAGAGCGCTTCCTCAAGTATTGGCCGACAAATCCGCGACACTTCAGCCGAGCGCTGAATTCGAATCATGAAATGTACAGCGGTGGCGAGGGCCTATTCAAGATTACTTTGCCCGCATTTCAACAGGATTCTACCTGTGTCTGGATTGAACTCGATAACTATGTGCTGGTTGGACTCGATACCGGTTATGAGGAGCACGATCTCGCGAAGGATCAAGACACTTGGCTTCGGGGAATTGTCGCCAAGTCTGGTGGCAAAAAGATCGTGCTATTCTCGCATCATCAGCCTTACTCGCATTTCGAGTCGCAGGGGCCGAAGCTAATCGAAAAAATCGGCGATCTCCTTTTGAATCGGCAAATCTTCGCGTGGTATTGGGGCCATGAGCATCGATTGGTGATTTACGATCGGCATCCGGTGTACGGGATCTGGGGCCGCTGCATGGGTCATGGCGGTATGCCCTATTTCCGTGATGATCTTCCAGGTATGGGATCCGACAAGACGGATCTGTTCCGCATGGCAAATAATGCAAATGTACCGGGGGCACTCGTGCTCGACGGACCTAATCCCGACATTCCCGCAAGCGACAATCCCGAAAGCTACGGCCCCAATGGCTACGCTGTATTGAAAATCGACGGTGCGCGGTGGACCGAGTCATTTCATTTGCCGGATGGAACCCTCATCGGTTCGGCAACGGATCTCGCTTGATCGCGACGAAAACTACTCGCTATTGGACGAGTGCCCACTGATAAAGGCCGTCTCCATCTTGCGAAGGGATATGACAGAGGGAACCGTCAGGTTTGAGCACGAATCGGCTCAACGGCAACAGCGCGAGGCACAGGCTGCTGCAAGCCAACTGAGCAAAATCGTGGATGCGGCAACGCAGATTCGGTTTGACTAGCTTCGCGTACTACGCCTAACTCGTCGAGGTGACAACGGAATGTCCCTGAAAACAGCCTTCATTGGAATTGACCGCTTTAAGGATAAGACAATTCGCGAACTTGCGGGTTGCCGCCGTGACGCATTGGCGCTTTGGTCCCTTTTCAACGACACCATTCCTCACCTTCAGTCTCAATTACTCATTAATGAGCGTGCAACGACAGCCGCAATTCGCGACGTCTTGGATTCAACTCTTGGCGCAGCAACTTCAGAAGATACAGTCATTCTATTTTACTCGGGCCACGGAACTCGCGACCATCGCCTCGTTGCCCATGACACGGACCGAACTAAGTACGCAGAAACCACGATTGACATGGGAGAGCTCGCGCGGCGATTCAAGGAGTCGAAGGCGAAAATCATCCTTTGTGTTCTCGACTGCTGTTTCAGCGGCGGGGCACCGGCCCGTGTTCTCGAAGACACGCCCGCAACGCGCAACACCGGATTGCCGCTCGATCAAATTGCAGGAGACGGCAGAATTCTCATTGCCGCCTCAAACGTGAACGAACCCGCACTCGAACTAAATCGGCACGGCCTACTTACGTTTGCCATCATGGAAGCACTTGAAGCTGGAACGGGCACTTTAAGCCTTCAAACCATAATGGACACCGTTATGCAGCGCGTGCGGGCCGAAGCGGACCGCATGGGATATGTTCAGACGCCCGTATTCCTCGGTAAAATTGATGGCGGCATCGTTTTCCCATCGCTAAAGCGGGGCACCAATTACTTCAACGCATTTCCTGAAGCGAAGGGGGCACGAGTTTCAAAGGACATTAATGACCTTTCGGTGTTTGGCCTCGACAATACGGTTATCGCCGCTTGGCGCGAGCAGTACGCTGATGGCTTAAACAACCTCCAGTTGGCGGCGGTCAATGACTACCGAGTTCTTGATGGCAATTCGGTTTTGGTCGTGGCGCCGACCAGCAGTGGCAAGACTTTTGTTGGAGAACTCGCCACAGCAAGAGCACTCATGGATCAGAGGAAGGCCGTATTCCTCTTTCCCTACAAAGCACTTGTGAACGAAAAGTTTGACCAGTTTCAACGTCTTTACGGCGAAAGGATGGGCCTTCGCGTATGCCGTTGCACGGGCGACTACTCTGACAACGTGTCAACCTTCGTGCGCGGCCAGTATGATTTAGCCGTCCTGACGTACGAAATGTTTTTGAGTCTCTCCATTTCAAATCCGGCAACACTAAACTTGTTTGGACTCGTTGTAGTTGACGAACTCCAGTTCATTTCGGACCCCAATCGCGGAATCGTCGTGGAACTCCTCCTCACGAATTTGCTCGCCGCGCGTCAGCGGGGTATCACCCCGCAACTCGTCGGACTCTCTGCCGTGATTGGCGAGATGAACTCAGTTGATGAATGGCTCAGTTGCCAATCACTGGTCAGAACGGAGCGACCCGTGCCGCTCATAGAAGGGGTAATCGATCGGAGTGGGCTTTATCAATACGTTGATACGGATGGCGCCGAGAAGAAAGAACAGATTTTGCAGCCGCACCAAATAATTCAGCGGCGACATAATCCAGAGAAACAGGACGTTATCGTGCCTCTTGTGCGGTCCCTACTTTCTAAATCGGAGAGCGAGCGCATCATCATATTCAGAAATAAGCGTGGGAGCGCGCAGGGGGCAGCAAACTATTTGGCGGAAGCGTTACAACTTCTGCCCGCAAGTGATGCCCTCGCAGCTCTCCCTATATCCGACCCGTCCACGAGCCTTCCGGTACTTAGGCATTGCATCGAGCGAGGCACAGCGTTTCACACGTCAGATTTAGGGCGTGACGAACGCGTGGTTGTTGAGCAAGCCTTCAGAAAGCGTGGCGGTGAGATGAAGGTTCTCGTCGCCACAACGACTGTGGCCGCGGGAATCAATACCCCGGCTTCCACGGTGATCCTGCCTGAGCATGAGTTTCTTGGAGAAGAAACCCGGCAGTTCACGGTCGCGGAGTACAAGAATATGGCCGGGCGTGCGGGCCGGCTCGGATACAACGAGAAGGGGCGGTCCATTCTCATCGCTGATACCGGAATGGAGCGCGAACAACTATTTCGCCGCTACGTTAAGGCGCGGCCCGAACCCATAAAGTCCTCGTTTGACCCCCATCACACAGAAACCTGGCTCCTAAGACTTCTTGGGCAGGTGAAGCGAATCGAACGTGCCAATGTCGTCACACTCCTGGCATCGACCTATGGCGGATTTCTGGCGAACAAAGCAAACCCAGGATGGCGACCGCAGGCCGTCGTGCACCTAAACGGCCTTCTTCAGCAGATGACTACGCTCGGTCTTCTCGAAGAGGAGGCAGGCTACGTGTCCCTCACACTCCTTGGACGTGCGTGCGCAAACTCATCCCTCGCGTTTCAATCTGCAATGCGGCTGGTAAAGATCTTAAAGTCTAACGGTGCGGGCCTCACGGCACACCAATTGATGGGACTAATTCAGGGTCTGCCAGAGCTCGATGACGTGTATACGCCCCTTATCCGCGGGAAGGGAAAGAAGGGAGAGCCCCGGTGGATACAGGATGTTCTTTCCGAGTACGGCAATCAGGTCGCGTCCATCCTTCAGACGCAAGTCGAATCCCACTTTCACTTCCACGCTCGCTGCAAGCGCGCAAGTGTGGTGCTTTGGTACACCCAAGGTCTCCCGATGGAAGACATTGAAAGGAACGCTTCCGCCAACGCGTTCTCGGCCGTGGGGAAGGGGAACGTGCTAGGGTTCGTCGAGGCGACACGTTTTCATCTGCGGTCGGCCGCCAACATAGTGGAGGCACTTCTCATTCAGAATGGTCCAAATGGAGACGATATTGAAAACGTGCTACTTCAACTGGAATTCGGACTCCCGCTCGACCATTTAGATCTTCTGAACGTGGGCGTTCCGCTCACTCGCGGTGAATACTTAACATTGGGCCAACACGGTGTGAAAACGACAGAGTCTCTTTGGGCGACGGCGCCAAGTCAATTGCAATCATGGCTTGGAATGCCCCGGATGCGTGAGCTTGAGAAGGCTCGACCGCGAGCACCTACGTAAGCGATTGTGGAAACACGGGAGGGGAAGGTTTCACGCCGGAATTGGCACAATAAAGAGCGGCTATATTCAAGTACTTCTTAGACTAAACATAACATATATTGTACGCAAAGTACGAAGCCGCTGTTTTCGGCGGTGAATCTGTCCAGCCCCCATTTCTGACGCCACCTGGATTTATAGACTTCGAACACGTAGACATCCATCACGCTGATGCGGCACGGCCTTCCGGCTGCAGGCGCAGGGCCTTACCGACTGAGTCAACGCAGCCTGCAGCCCGGAAGGCCGTGCCGCCACGCGAACTCCGACGGGGTCTGGTAGCCCAGGCTCGAATGTGGCCGCTCCTGGTTGTAGTGTCGCCGGAACAATTCGCACAGCCTCCACTCCGCGCACCACCCCACCTCGCGCACTTCGCATAAAGTCCTCTTCATTGTGCGCGCCGTATAATATGCCCGTTTCGGCAGCCAATCTTCCGGCGTACTCAGGACTTGGTAAAGGCTCTCGCTTTGTCGTGATGAAGCACCAGTCCGACCGGCTGCCCGTTTAAATCCTGTTCGTAACACAAGGTGAAAGGAAATCCCGCCAAGGGGTAAACCCGATAGGTGCCAGAAACTCGACCGATCTTCGGAAACCGTGAGATCTGGTCTTTCGCACAGTCAACTGCCACGATAAACCGGCGAGCAAGCTCCGGATCATGGCCGGCATAGTAGTCTACTGCGAAGAACAAACTCTCATTGAAACTACTGAGGAACCTCATTTGATGCGTTGGCGGGCTTGATCAATCACATCGTTCGCATCGTGGAGTGTGGCCTTTCCAGATCGGTAGAGAGCCCGCGCATGCTCGACTTCAAGGTCTCTGGCACGATCAATCTCGTCGTCAATGCTCTTATTGATCCCACGAAGGACCCTTTCTGCCATCGCGAATTGTTCGTCGAGACTGGGCTTGGAACGCCCCTTAATATTAGTTCTTGGCATAACCCGACAATGGCAGCGACTGCTTCTTCCGTCAAGCTGGTTTCGATGACACCGCGATTCCGGTGCGTACAGTACGAGGAGGAACGAGACGAACTTGGTGAGCCACTCTTTCTCGCATCCGTATTCTAAAGTCCCACGCCCTTCTGCTTTGACACAATTCTTCGTGGCGTTCGCCGGTCCGTCTAAATGGCAGTGGAAAGACTCTGAATTCAAGCTGGCAGAATCGGCGAACCACGATTTCTTTGTAACTCATTTTGATAATACTGTTTGTGTTCAGATATGAAGAACTTTTACGGAAAATTATCTTGAAATGGATAAGCGACATATTACGCTGTCCGGAATTGGGGGACTTCGCCGTGAGATGTCGCAAGCTGTTGACGAATGTGATTGGTGACTAATCTCTACCGTCTTGACCGTCGTAGGAGCCGTCTATGCCGCAGTCCCAGCGTCCGTTTATGGGCGCCACGCCTTATCAGGACCCTGCCGGCAATGGTGTAACGTTCCGTGTCTGGTCCCTGTTTGCCAACTCGGTATGCGTGGCGGGAGACTTCAATGGCTGGTCGACTAATGCCGATCCGCTATCTTCGGAGGGCAATGGCTATTGGTCCGTCGATGTTCTTGGTGCAGCAATTGGGCAGCAGTACCTCTTCGTCCTGCAGAACCCGTCGGTACCGGGACCACTCTGGCGCATGGATCCGTACGCTCGTGAGGTGATCGACAGCGGCAAGGCCGGGAACCAGTGGAACGCCGTGATTGGACCGAGTACCGAGGCGCTAGGCGAAGTCCCAGGCTATAGTACCCCGAATTGGAATGAACTTGTCATCTATGAGATCAACGTTCGCACCTTCCTCTCCGATCCTGCAATTCAAACACTTGATGCCGATGGTAAGTCTACGGGTTCCTTCTCTTCCATTGTCACCAAGCTGGATTACCTGCGCGATCTGGGCATAAACGCCGTTGAGATTATGCCCATCTTCCAGTTCGATATCCCCGTCGACGCGGGCTACAACTACGCGTATATGTTTGCCGTTGAGAATGCCTTCGGCGGGCCCGATGGCTTTCGTAACTTTGTCAGTCAGGCTCACCAGCGCGGCATCGCGGTCATCGTCGACGTCGTCTACAACCACTTGGGTGCCGACGCTGGCGGCATGTGGCAGTTCGACGGGTGGGCCGCGGCTCCCAACTTTGGCGGTATCTACTTCTACAATGACTGGCGCCGCCAAACGGCATGGGGGGACCGGTTCGATTACGGCCGCGGCGAAGTACGGCAATACCTTCGCGACAATGCGCTCCGCTGGCTGGAACAGCGGTATGCCGACGGCCTGCGTTGGGACTCAGTCGGCTCCATCCGCAACGTTTACGACCTCAACAACGATTCGGCTAACGACCTCCCCGATGGCTGGTCACTTTGCCAGTGGATCAACAACCTCATCCAGCAGCGTCAGGGCTGGAAGATTACTATCGCTGAAGATCTCAAGGACAATGAATGGATTACCAAGACTGTTGGCGCAGGTGGCGCGGGCTTCAGCGCTCAGTGGGGAATAAATTTCTTCTGGAAACTGCACGGTGCCATGGTGGCTACCGACGATGGCGGCCGCAGCATGGGCGATGTCGCCTTTGCCGTAGGACAGACCTACAACGGCGACGCCTTCCAGCGCGTCATTTATACCGAATCGCACGATGGCGTTGACGGCTCGGCGAACCCTCCCATGGCTCGCGTTCCGGAGATGATCTGGCCCGCCCATGCCGATAGTTGGGCCTCCAAGAAGCGGTCTACACTGGGCGCGGCTGCGTTACTGACCTCGCCCGGAATTCCTATGCTGTTCATGGGACAAGAATTCCTAGCTTGGGGCGCCTGGGACGCAAACCACATGCTGGATTGGTCGCGCGCCTGGCAGTTTGGGGGCATCACCAGCCTCTATCGTGACCTCATTCACTTGAGACGCAACTGGTTCAATCAGACCCGCGGACTCCGTGGCCAGCACACTAATATTTTCAAGGTTGATGATAACTCCAAGCTTATCGCCTACCATCGCTGGGATCAGGGCGGCGCTGGCGACGATGTGGTCGTCATACTTAACTTCGCCAATCGGGGCTACACGAATTACCATTTAGGCCTCCCTCGCGGAGGACTTTGGAAAGTTCGATTTAACAGCGATTGGAACGGCTACGACGACTACTTTGGGAATTGGTTCAGTTACGACACTGAAGCCTCTGGTCCGGGCGCAGACAACCTTCCATTTTCTGCAAATATCGGCATTGGCCCATACACCGCCGTTATTTTATCCCAGGATGCTTGAGCCGTGATGACGGGCGTCATCACTCCCGCGTCTGCCGATATTACATCGCGAACAATATTAATTGAACTAAACCGCTTTGCGGTGGGACGACGGGGAATCGCCGCGTGGTCACGCATATAGTCGATTAAACATAAGTAATATTGTACGCGAAGTACCTAACGGCCATTTTCGGTGGCAAAGGTGCCGAGTTGCGGCTCTCAGTCGGCCAACGGCGCATCGGGATAATGGCTCCGTCATTTTC
>Ga0335069_10001539_pt1 | contig 36951 bp, 38 predicted proteins | sample Lox_Sample_11_FD_206714 | JGI IMG/M metagenome (GOLD analysis project Ga0335069, IMG submission 206714) | Soil microbial communities from Loxahatchee National Wildlife Refuge, Florida, United States - Lox_Sample_1.1 | ecosystem: Environmental > Terrestrial > Soil > Wetlands | place: USA... | reverse complement strand
CTCGCACGGCGGGTCTTAAAAGACATCTTCCTTAAGAAACCCAGGCTAGACAGTAAACTCTGCAAGGCCTGCATGATCTGTGTCCGGGTCTGTCCGGCCCATGCGCTCTTAACAAGGCCTGATGCAAAGGAACCGATCTTCGACTATCACCGGTGCATACGCTGCTACTGCTGTCAGGAAATGTGCCCCGAGGGCGCAGTTAAGGTATAAGAAACCGGCTGTTCGTGTGCCCGGCTTGTTTCGGGCTTGACTCAGAGACAGCCGGTTTGCCGACGTTACCGCCGGGGGCTCATACACCCCGCTTTCTTATAGTGCCTTGATGGGAATCCTCTTAGTCTCTTTAACCGCTTTGTCCGTCTTCGGGAGCACGATGGTCAGTACACCTTTGTTGTAGGTTGCTTCCACCTTGTCCGTATTTACCTCTATGGGCAAAGGTATGGTTCTGCTAAACGAACCGTAAGCCCGCTCCATCCTGTGATAGTCTTTGCCTTTTTCTTCTTTCTCCTCTTTCTTTTCGCCCCTAATAGTGAGAGAATCCTTGGTGAGAGAAAGGTCAATATCCTTTTCTTCAATGCCGGGAATCTCAGCTGAAACTCTGATCTCTTTGTCGGCGTCCACCACGTCGATCTTCGGTTGGAAGATACCGGAGAATCTCGCTATGGGCTCTGACTCCTCAACTCCTAAAAAGTTATCAAGAAGCTTATCCATCTCATTTCTCAATGCGAGAAACGGGTTCCAATCTTCCAAACGGGCCGGTACGGTCTTACCGGCTTTACCGCTTTGAGTAATAGCCCTTGCTGCCATGATAACACCTCCGTTGATCTTTGTTGTCCTTATGCAGCGGCTTTTACCGGGATTTTCTTTGTCTTTGCCGCTTCTGCCTTGGGCAGCGTGATTTTCAATACTCCGTTAGTCACCACGGCCTCTATCTTGCCTTTGTCAATATCACCGGAAAGCGTGAATGTTCTTTGGTAGTCACCGAGATTGTACTCCGCCCTGACCAGCCTCAAATCCCCGGGCACTTCCCAGTCTACCCTCCCATATATGCTTAAAACGTTGTTCTCAAGGGTAAGATCGATGGAACCTTCGTCTATTCCTGGCATGTCAGCAATGACTACGATGTCACTCTTTCGTTCTATGATGTCAACGTCCGGATTGAATACCCTCACCGCACGTGTCCGCTCGACCTTTTCTAACCCCTCGGATTCACTCTTTTGTACCTTGTCTTTCTCGGCCATATGCCACCTCCTCCGATTTACGCCGACTTTACATTGATCTTCTTGGGTTTTTCTGCCTCGGCCCTGGGGAGCCTGATTGTGAGCACGCCTTTGGAAAACCGCGCCTCGACTTTGTCGCCCTCAACAGTAAAGGGAAGTTCCAATGTTTTGGTGAACTGACCGTACCAGCGTTCCCTGCGATGATACGACTCGCCCTCTTTGGATTCCTCAGGTTCGCGTGACCCCCGTAAAGACAATGTCTTTCCCGTGACCGATATCTCCATGGTCTTTGCGTCAATACCGGGTATTTCCGTGGTCACGACGGCCAAGTCTTCCCCCGCCCAGATATTAACCGCCGGGAATTCACCGCTTGAAGGCGATGCGTATCTGGACAGGATCCGGTTCATCTCGTTTTCGATCCTTCGAAACTCAAACCACGGATCAAGACCTTGACCAAATGTTCCAAAACCTTCTGTCCACAACATAGCGTAACACCTCCTTTCCAACTATCTTTTCTTCAATCCTTACAAAAGAATATTTTCACTATGTGTCGTTTTGTCAAGCAGGAGACAGCTCTCACCCAACGGTTATAGGGGCATATCAACTGCCGGCACGAGTGGGGAGATACTCACGACGCCACCTCGCAGAGTACGTGTCAAAAGGAACATAAGCGTCGTTTACGGTTACGATCTTGTCGACCCATTTTCGGAGATCAAGTTCCTTGAGCAGGACGTGAACCGTCATACCTCGACGAGGTACAGCCTTTCAAGGAAGAACCGGCCGTCGCTAAGGCGAGGAAACCCTGAACGCGGCAAAAAGCCTTATCTCTACTTCCATGTCATCAGATTTGCTAAGATGGAGTGATGTCCACATAGGTGTTTCCATCAAAGAAGAAACACTTATGGATTTCAATACCTTTCATAGACTCCTTGACATCATTCACGTCACCGCCAAGCTGTATACACATGCCGCAGTCGGAACTCAAATTCCTCGGAACGGGCACGAGCTCATATGTCTTTCCTTGTTTTTTGAGAATCTTCTCCACCCTGAGCACGTCGTGGATTGTGTGGAATAAGAGGAAATATGTGTTACGCCCTACCAATGCGTCTTACTACCTCCAGAAAAAATTCGATCTCTTGATCAGACGTAAAATACCCGGGCGACACTCTTACGGTCCCGTGAGGGAAAGTGCCGATTGTCCTGTGCGTCATAGGCGCGCACTGGAGCCCGACCCGGGCAAAAATCTGCTCCTTATTCAGGATATAACCGATCTCTGATGGCAGATAATTGGCCACATTGAAGGAGACTGCGGGGGAAAAAGAGACCGAGGTAGCATCTTTTGGCCCGTAGAGGATAACCGATTCGATTTCAGAGAGTCCTTTTACGATCATTTCACGGAGATTGCTCTCCCTCTCAATAATCCTGCCAGGTCCGGTCTTCTCTATGAACGTGAGGCCTCCTAACAGTGAGGCTATGCCAGGCGTGTTGGGAGTGCCGCTCTCATATCGATCAGGCAGTACCAGGGGCTGCTCGATGGATTCGGATTTGCTGCCCGTCCCGCCGAACCTGAGCGGGGTCAGGTCAAACGGTCTTTTCATGTAGAGAGCGCCCATGCCCTGAATCGCAAAGAGCGACTTATGACAGGAAAAACAGAGTATATCGATGCCGTCTTTCTCCACATCGATGGGGTGGCAGCCGATAGTCTGACAGGCGTCGACGATAAGAGGCACGTCTCCTATTGCCGCCCTTACCTCTTGCACCGGCTGTACTGTCCCTACAACGTTTGATCCGTGAATGAGAATGACCGCCCTGGTGTTGCTCTTGATGAGCGATTTCATGTGATCCACGTCGAGAATGCCCTCTGGAGAACACCTGGCCATGGACACCTCCACCCGGCGTTCTTTTTCGAGGAAGCTAAGCGGTCGCATGACCGAGTTGTGCTCCATGGAGGTGGTAACCACGTGGTCGCCTTGCCTCAGAAGACCCAGGATGGCCAGGTTGAGCGACTCGGTGCCATTGTGTGTGAATATGAGTCGCTCTGAACTGTCCCCCCCGATGAAATGTGTCAGCTTTTCTCTTGCCTCAAAAATGATACGCGCCGCGTCGAGCGACAGTGCATGTCCGCTCCGCCCTGGGTTGCCCCCCACATGCTGTACGAAATTGTCAAGTGCAGTAATAGTCTCCTGGGGTTTGGGAAAAGACGTGGCAGCATTGTCAAGGTAAACCATTGAAAACTCCGTTTTGGGTGTCTAAACTCTTACGGTCTGATCACCTTTGTTGCTTCGGTGAACGAGGAAAGGATCTCAAACATATTGCTTATGCGCCCTACCGCAATTCTGTCTTTCAGTTTGAAAAAATCGAGACAGGTGCCGCACGAGAGGATTTCGGCACCCGCACATTCTATTTCCTTTAAGGTCTCTATATAATCCGATTCCTGCGATACCATTCTGACACCCGTATTGATGAAGATAATCCTCCAGGGCATATTTTTCAATTCCTTGATTGTCTTGAGAAATGCCCGCATAAGAATCCTGCCCAGTTCGTCGTTTCCTCTGCCCATAGTATCGCCGTCAACGTAAACAAGTAGTTTCTCTGCCTTCTCACCGGAAGCATCTTCAAGGGCTCGCTCCAACACACCCCTTATCCGGTACCTCTCGTTCTCTTGAGTGGTGGAAGTAGAATAACCCCTTGATATGAGAAATCGCTTCACGTTTTCACTGGAGGTCGTATTGTCGACGACTACTTCGATTTCCCGAGGAGCTTTGGTTTCCAGCGCCCTCTTGGTTTCGATAACAGGCATGGGGCAGACCATGCCGGTGAGATCCAAATATTCCATGTATCTATTTTAGAAAAAAATCTACTTGAGAGCAAATGAATTCTGTATATATGCCTTCTGCACTCATCGCGCCAGCCGGTGATGAATACGGAAGGGCTTTTCGTCCGGACCGTAAACTCAGCACGCACGGTTTTATCAAAACTCTGCCCGCATCTTAGGCCCGCGGCGTTCTACTCCCTCTTACAGGCAAACAAAACGGGGAGCGTACTCAACGCTCCCCGTCTAACCGTCCGCGTAATCGATGCTATCTGCTCAATTTTGTTTTGAAGACCTCAATGAGCCTGGGAACGAGTTGTTTGTAATCGCCCACAATGCCAAAGGAGGCGGCCTTGAAGATCGGCGCATCGGGATCCTTGTTGATGGCCACGATACAATCGGAGGTTCTCATGCCCGCCAGGTGCTGGATGGCGCCGGAAATGCCACAGGCTATATAAATTTTCGGCTTTACCGTCTTGCCGGTCTGTCCCACCTGGTGCTCATAGGGTATCCAGCCTGAGTCCACGGCCGCGCGCGAGGCGCCGAGGGCTCCGCCAAGTACATCGGCAAACTCTTTCAGGACCCTGAAACCTTCCTCACCGCCCGTGCCGCGACCACCGGATACTATGATGTCGGCCTCGACAAGGTTGACCGTGGTCAAAGCCTTGATGAATTCAGTGACCTTGGTGTTCAGATCAGCCTCTGCAAGCGAGAAGGATTCCTTGACCACTTCCCCACTCTTTGAGGCGTCCTTCTCCGGCATGGGGAAGGCTTTGGGTCTCACGGTAGCGATCTGAGGCTGTGCCTTCTCGTTCACCACCGTTATGGTGAAGTTGCCGCCGAACCCTGCCCTGGTCATCTTCAGTTTGCCACCGTCCGCCGCGAGATCGATGCTGTCCGTGCACAGGCCAAAACCGAGGTTCGCCGCGGTTGCCGCCGCCACATCCACTCCCTGGCTCGTGTTCCTGAACAGGGCTGCTTCCGGTTTATGTTTCCCGAGAAGGAACGTAGCTGCTTTCGCGTATGCTTCTCCTCTGAATCCCTTAAAGACTTCACCCTCGACCGCAAAGACTTTGGATGCACCATAGGCAAATGCCTCTTTTGCCAGATCATCTACTTTATCTCCGATAACGAAGGCGCAGACGTTGGAACCGAGACCATCCGCAAGCTTTTTGCCGATGCCGAGAAGTTCAAAGGCCATCGGTGATACGCCCCCGTCTTTATGTTCTATGTATACCCAAACATCGTTAGCCATTATTCTCCCTCCTCGCTATTTTATAACTTTCAAGTCTATAAGTTTGTCGGTAAGCGTATTGACAACTTCTTCCAGTTCGCCCTTCAGGATTTCTCCGGCGCCCCGAGGCGGCGGTACGGCGATCTCAACGACCTTTGTGGAAGAACCGGCAGCGCCCACCTTGGCCGCGTCTACTCCGAGATCACCACCGTTCCATTTCGGAATCTCGACCTTCGACGCCTTCCGGATGCCCATGAGGTTCGGGAGTCTCGGCTCGTTGATGCCCTTCACAACAGACACTACCGCTGGCAGCTTTGCTTCTACCACTTCGCTGCCCCCTTCAATGGCCCTCTCAACAATAATTTTCTTTGCCGCTGCATCAATCTGACGCACTTTCGAGACATAGGTTAGCTGGCTGAAACCCAGGATCGCCGCCAGTTCGGCGCCCACGACTCCCGTATTGCCGTCCGTGGACTGTTTTCCGCAGAAGACGAGATCCACATCGCCAACCTTCTTGAGTGCGGCGGCAAGCACGGACGCGGTGGCAAACGTATCAGATCCGGCAAAAGCGGGATCGGTCAGCTGATACACCGAATCCACCGTCAAGGCCAGGGCGTTCCTTAGCACATCGGCCGCTTTATCAGGGCCCATGGTTATCGCCACAATCTCTCCGTCATAGTTCTCTTTAGTAAGTAGCGCCTCTTCCAGAGCAAATTCATCAAACGGGTTCGTAATCGAATCCATACCTCCTCTGGCCAGCGCTCCCTGGGGAATATCCCATTTAACTTCCGCCTCAGTGTCAGGAACCTGCTTTAAACAAACCGCTATCTTCACAGCGTCCTCCTTGGACAGTATTACTCACCCGTAAAGGTGGCTTTTCTTTTTTCTACGAAGGCCGACATGCCTTCTTTTTGGTCCTTGCTGGCAAAGCACATGCCAAAATCTTCCGCTTCCAGTGCGAGTCCCTGCTTGCTCGAAAGCGATTGACTTTTGTTGATACATTCTTTAGCGAGCTTGATTCCGAAGGGGCCATTGTTTTTGATCTTCTCTGCGAGAGCCATGACTTCACTCATGAGCTGATCGTGAGGGAGAACCCGGTTAATGAGCCCTAACTCAAGAGCCTCTTGAGCCGTGATAGTCTTGCCGGTAAATATCAGTTCTTTGGCTCGGGCGAGTCCTACCACCTTGGCTGTCCTTTGCGTCCCGCCGAAACCGGGATGGATGCCGAGCGTGGTTTCCGGAAAACCGACCTTGGCCTTGTCGGATGCATAGATAAAGTCGCAGGCAAGGGCGAGTTCAAAACCACCGCCCAGGGCGAAACCGTTTACCGCCGCTATAACCGGTTTTTCCATATTCTCGAGGGTATTCATGGCCTCGTGGCCGCGTGCCGAAAAAGCCATGCCCTCAAGGGCCGTCATGTCCTTCATTTCTACGATGTCCGCCCCTGCAACAAAAGCCTTGTCCCCTTCCCCTGTGACGATAACCACCCTCACATCCTTATTTGCACCCAGGGCCTCCCCGGCATGTTTGATTTCAGTCAGTGTCTCTGAGTTGAGCGCGTTAAGCGCCTTTGGCCTGGCGATCTTCAGAATGCCTATGCCCTCTTTGACTTCAACGATAACGTTCTTGTACTCCATGATTCTATGCCTCTCTTTCGAGGACCGCTGCGAGTCCCATACCGCCCCCGATACACATGGACACGAGGCCGTAGCGCAAATTGAGTCTCTGCATCTGATACAGCGCAGTAGTAACAAGGCGGGCGCCTGTGCATCCGATCGGATGCCCGAGAGAAATGCCGCCGCCGAACATATTACATTTATCCGTATTTACGCCGAGCTCCTTTATGCACGCGAGTGACTGGGAAGCAAATGCTTCGTTGAGCTCGATAAGATCGATTTTATCAATGGTGAGATTGGCTTTGTTCAAGGCTTTCTTGATGGCCGGTATAGGGCCTAACCCCATAAAGGCCGGGTCCAGGCCGCCGTTAGCCCAGGAGATGATCTTGCCCATGGGTTTGATGCTGAGTTCCTTGGCCTTGTCTTTGGACATAAGGACCACGGCAGATGCCGCGTCGTTGAGACCGGAAGCGTTGCCGGCGGTAACGGTTCCGTCTTTCTTAAACGCAGTGGCAAGCGCCCCCATCTTTTCGAGGGTCGTATCCATCGGTCTTTCATCGGTATCGAAAACAACGGGATCGCCCTTCTTCTGCGGAATCTTCACCGGTACGATCTCAGCCTTAAACAGACCTTCCTTGATGGCCTTGCGCGCCCTCTGATGGCTCACAAGACCGAACGTATCCTGCTCCACCCGGGAAATCCCGTACTTCGCAGCGATATTCTCGGCCGTAAGGCCCATATGGTAGCCGTAAAAGATCTCCCAGATTCCATCGAGGACCATGAGGTCTATGGCCTTGGTATCGAACATCCTCGCACCGAATCTCAAAGACGGCAATGCAAACGGCGCCTGGCTCATGTTCTCCATACCGCCTGCCACGACCACGTCGTTATCGCCCACCATGATCGATTGCATGCCGCTGATTATGGCCCTCAGTCCCGAGGAGCAGACCTTGTTGATGGTGTACGCCGCAGTCTCCTTAGGGACGCCACCCTCAATGCTCGCCTGCCTGCCCGAGTTCTGGCCAAGACCCGCCTGGAGCACATTTCCCATGACTACTTCGTCAATAACCACCTCTTTCAAACTGCTGTCATAATCATAATGTTTTGCTTCGAGCTCCGTGTCGGTTTTGCCTTGAAAGACCGCAGGGGCAAACTCTTTGTCCTTGTTTTTCGAAGGCCGTATGCCTGCCCTCTTGATGGCCTCTTTAATGGCTATTCCGCCGAGCTTGACCACGGGCACATCCTTAAGAGACTGGCCGAATTGACCAATCGCCGTTCTTGCACATGACACGATGACTGCCTCTTTCATAAGGGATCTCCTTTCATTTGAAAAAACTTTCACAATCTTTTATCGTAATTGTGATTCTTTGTCAACGATTTTAGCATAATTCAAGACTTTTTGCACCCCCTTGCCCTGGCCGGTTCCAAGGTTTTTTATCCCGGTGATTTTTCGATGGATTCCGTCTCTTTTATTCCGAATGAACCCTTGAGATGTTGCGCCCAGATGTGCTAACATAGCCCTAAATTCCATCGGAACAGATCAAATCCCGGAAAGGAAATGGATATGATGAACATACCCCCTATCAACCTCAAGGCCCAATTCAAGGGTCTCAGGAAAGAAATCATGACCGGCATCAGGCAGATACTTGACGAGCAGCGCCTCATTCTCGGACCTTTCTGCGCCAAACTGGAACAACAGATCTCGACCTACGCGGGTGTGGCGCATGCGATTTCCTGCGCCAACGGCACGGATGCTCTCATCCTCGCACTCATGGCTCTTGATATCAAGGCGGGTGACGAGGTCATCACCACACCGTATACATTCTTTTCCACAGCAAGTTCCATCGCAATACTGGGCGGTACACCCGTATTCGTCGACATCGATGAGGCCACCATGAACATAGACCCAACCCGCATTGAAAAGGCCATCACTTCCCGCACAAAGACTATCACCGTAGTCCATCTCTTCGGTCAGGTCTGCGACATGCAGCGGATCGGTGAGATTGCTCGAAATCATGGACTCGCCCTTGTCGAGGATTGCGCCCAGTCCCTGGGTGCCAGAAAGAATGGTGTCATGTCAGGGGCTTTTGGCGATGTGGCCGCCTCGAGCTTCTACCCCACAAAGAACCTGGGCGGCATCGGTGAGGGGGGTGTGGTCTACACCAGGCGGGCAGACATCGGCGAAAAGGTAAGAAAACTCCGCGTCCACGGCATGGGAGATCAGTATTACCACGAGATGATTGGGCTCAACAGCCGTCTCGACGAGATCAAGGCATGCGCCCTCACGGTCAAATTCCCACACCTCGAGTCATGGAACACGAGGCGCAGGGCTAATGCGGCCTACTACAGCAAACAATTCAAGAAACTGCCGCTTTTGCTCCCGGTTAACGCCACCGATACAACCGATACGTCGCACATCTTTCATCACTACGTCATACGCACTCCAAAGCGCGACGAACTGCAAGTCTTCCTCAAAGAACGTGGCATCATATGCGGGGTCTATTATCCTCTTCCGCTCCACTTACAGCCATGTTTCTCCTACCTCGGATACAGAGAAGGTGATTTTCCCGTGGCCGAGCTGACCGCAAAGACCTCTCTCGCCCTGCCTGTGTATCCCGAATTGAAGAATAGTGAGCGGGCATATGTGGCTAAATGTGTCAGGGAGTTCTTCCGCTCCTGATCGTCTATCTGTGGCTTGATGCGCGATGCCACAGATATCTTTACGGGGAAATCCATGCATAACGTGTCGAAGCTTGTCGACAAGAGCGTGTCAAAAACAATCATCGGTATGGCTGTGCCCATGCTCGCCGGTACGTTTGCCCTGACTACGTACCAGCTTACCAATGCGTGGTTTGTCTCCAGGCTCGGTACCGAGGCGCTCGCCGCGATTTCCTTTACCTTCCCGGTGGTCATGCTCCTCGTGTTCCTCATCCGCGGATTAGGCAGCGGAGCCATGCCACTTGTGGCGCACGCGATAGGCGAAAGAGATCACAAGAAGGCCGCACAACTCACCACACAGACCTTGCTCCTCGGCGTGCCCTTTGCTGCGCTGATTACGGCGGTGGGCATTTTTACGATCGGGCCCGTCTTTTCGCGCCTCGGGGCCTCCGGAGAGGTGCTCAAGCTCGTGGCCCGGTACATGAAGATATGGTACTCAGGCACGATCATCACGGTGTTTCAGATGGTCATGGCCGACCTCATAGTGAGCACGGGCAATACAAAGGCCGTCAGTCTTCTCATGGTGAGCAGTACGGTGCTCAATGCGTTTCTGGACATGGTACTCATTTTCGGGATGTTCGGCATGCCGCGCATGGGTATAGCGGGCGCGGCGCTTGCCACGATACTCTCGCAGGCAACGGCCCTGATCATTGCGTGCTACATCCTGGCGAAGAAACTCAAGCTCGTGGACTGGAGCGCTTTAACGGGTCACGCGCTTTTCGCGTCCTGGGGAAAGATTCTCCGGTTCGGTATCCCCGGCGCCCTGGGTATGATAATGAGCCCCGTCTCGGCGACCGTAATGACCAAGCTCGCGGCCGGCTACGGCACTGCGGCCGTTGCGGCCATGGGGGTTGCGGGCAGAATCGAGATATTCGGCTACATGATACCGGCGACCGTGGGTATACCGCTCGTTCCGTTTATCGCCCAGAATTACGGGGCGCGCCGGATGGACAGAATTAAAAAGGCGAGAAAAGGAACAATGACATTCGCAATCCTTTACGGCATCTTCCTCGGCCTTGTGCTTATCATCTTCGCGAGACCCATAGCGGGGATCTTTTCAACCGATGCGGCCGTCATAGGGGCCATCTGTTCATACATTTACATTACGAGTTTGGGATACGGGATGACCGAGGTCCACCGTTACTCCGGGTTTACCATGACAGGTACTCACAAACCTTTGCGGGCCTCTGCCCTCAACATCATACGGGTTGTGGCCCTGCTCATACCCCTCACCATAGCAGGGAGCGTTCTCTTTGGGCTTAAGGGCGTTTTCTGGGGACGACTCGCGACCGACATATTGGCGGGGTTGATTGGCATATACTGGTCGGGCAAGATTCTATCGGCCACGTAACGGTCGCCCGCTACCCTCTCACGTCCTGCTCCACCCCTCTTTTGAGGGCGCCTTGTTATTGATACTTTACATAAGCCGCGAGACAGGCTTAACCGCCAGAAATGAGACTTTAGGATTGAATGCGGCTAAAATCATGTGTCTTAGCTCCTGTATGCCGCCATTCTCTTTCGCCCGGCGTAGTAACGAAGCGGAATAACGATGCCAAAAAAAGGGATCATGTACATCGCCGCAACCAGAGGCTCTACGGGACCGAAGAACTCCGATGAAAAGACAATCACGAGCACGTTGTTGAGGTTGCCGAGCATAACCGCTCCGGCCAACTGGTCTTCCACCGACCCATTACGAAAAAACAGGATACCAACCACACAGTAAATTGCGGCCAGTGCTGAGGCCACCACCGTTGCCATAACGATTACAGACGGTTCTCTTTTGAAGAAAGGCGCATACCGGTAAAAGACCCCGAGGTTGATCATGGCAAAAAGAATAAGCGAGACGGGAAACTGTATTCTCAGGATCGGCCCTATAATCTTGGGCGCCAGGTATCGGATGATTTCAACAACGGCGATGGGAACAAAGATCACCGTGGCCAGGGTGCGCAGCATGGATAAAAAGGAAATAGCCGCTTCTTTTGCCAGGATTATCTTAATGAGAGCCGGCAAGGTAAAAGGCGCGAGCGCCGACGTGATCACCACGACAAGCAGAACAAGCGCACTATTGCCCTCAACCATGTTTGAAATCATGGGGGCCACAACCCCGGCGGAAACACCCGTCAACAAGAGGGCCGAAAGGGCATAACTCGGGGCAACATAGTAGAAGAGTAAATAAAGGATCACCGGCAGTATGGTCAGTTTCACGAGTGCGATCGCGAGAATCCGTACGGCGTGGTTCTTAAGCATCCTCCAGACGGACTTAAGGTCGATCGACAGGTAGCTGAGAAAGAAATTTATCATCAGGGAATAAAAAGGAAGAGTACTGAACCGTAAGCCGAAATCGGGAAAAATGATACCCAGGGTCATAGAACACATGACCACGAGAACCAGTATAATATCGCGGAGACGAAGGGAGGATTGCATGGATATGAAATATCAGAGAACGGTCATCTTATCAACACGTTTCATGGTTTTGCGTACCGTTTTGGCTTCTTCATCAGACGTGCGGCAGAGCTCCTGGCGGCTTGTCAGCACGCTCTGTTCGTGTGCCAGGTGCCCCCTGCAGGTACTCGCTGAGAGAGGCGATGCGGCCGTCGATGAGCACCGTGGGTTCATTGTGGCCTGCTTCTACTTCTCTCTCGGTCAGAACGCCTCCCCGGTTATTCCCTGACTCTCTGCCAACAGAACGCCGCGTATCGCTAAGGCCGATAACCCCTCGATAACCTCGTCGCTTTCCATCCTCATACCGCACGCGCCGCCAACGAGAAGTACCTGCCGGTATACCCTGTTGTTCTCCGTATCCGTATAGAGAAATCCCTTGTGACCTCTTAAACCGAGAAACAGCCCATGGATGTTTGATCGAACGGTAATGAAGTATTCCCTGCGGTTCTCGGTGACCCGATAGGTATGTGTCCCATCGGACGGATCAACCCCTTCGGATACAAGGGGATTCTCTTGTCTGGTTATGCTGATATGCACGGATGCGACTCTCCTTGAGGCCAAGGCATACTCCTTATTTCTTACCCACGGTCACTTCAACTAACTTGTCTCGGGTAAGATACGTTCGGGCCACACGGTTCACATCGTCTTTAGTGACCTTCTCGATGCGTGAAGGATATCCCTTGAAGAAGCCCGGTTTCATACCGTACATCGTATCGAAGCACATATTCGTGGCCATAGCCCCGTTTGACTGCATTCTAATATAATGGTTACCGATGAGATAGCTCTTACCATCTTCGATTTCCTTGTCGCTAAACCCGTTCCGAATGATGTTTCCAATCTCTTCCTCCGAGAGACGCTCCACGTCTTTCACGTGATCCGGATCGGTGCCTATATAGATACCCATGGCCGATACTTCGTATGCCTGCTGGTTGAAGAAGGTTACGGCGTATGCGTAAGGATTTTCCTCGCGCAGTACCCTGTGGATACGCCCGCCCATGCCTGAGAGGGTTGCGTCGAGCACTTCCACGGCGTAGCGGTCCTCGTCGATCAAGCCCGGGCCGGGAAAACCGAGAACCACGTGGGTCTGCATGATCTGTCTTTGAAGGGCCGCCCTTTGAGCGGACGCGCTATGACGGAGCTCTACTATCGTATTCGTTTCTCCCTTCCAATCTGTGAAATACTCTTCAACAAACCGGAAGAGCTCTTTCTTATCGAGATCGCCCGATACGGCCATGACCGCGTGTGATGGCGTGACAAACCGTTTGTAGAAAATGTTCAGTTCCTCGATCGTGACCCCCTCAACGTCGTTTTCCGCGCCCATGGGATCTTTGCTGTATGGATGGCCTTTATAAAACGCTTCGTTAAAACGAGTAAACGTGTACGCCACCGGGTCGTCGTCTCTCTGGCGAATCTCCGATAACGCTTCTTCCTTAACTTTGGTCAGCTCTTCCTGCCTCAAAACTGTTTCCGTGAGGATTTCTTTCACGAGAAGCATGACTTTGTCCGCATCTTTACTCAGAAACTTACCCGAGAGCCCGAAGAGATTCCTCCCGTTGTAAGGGCTTATGTCCCCGGCGAGAAAATCGATCTCAGCCGCGATGGCCGAGGCGTCCTTTTTGGCGGTGTCTTTGAGAAGCATTCTGGAGAGCAGGTTAAATATGCCATTCTTACCCGGAGGCTCCTCCTTGAGCCCGCCGACGAAGCCGATCCGGAAAGAAAAGCTCGGCGCAGCCTCATTTCTATTAACCACGCATTTAAGGCCGTTTCTTAACTCGAGCGCATGAGGGTTGCCTTCCTGTTTGGGTTTGAGCAAAACGATGCTGCGGTTCTTCTGCAGGAGGTAGTTCTCAAAAACCTTTTTTACATCGGCCTGGCTCACTCGATCTATGCGGTTTAAGAACTTATCGAGAAAATGGGCGTCGCCTGTTACGGTTTGAAAATTGCCGATCTGTCTGGCCTTACCCTGGACCGTTTCCTCGGAATAGACATACGATGCTCTGAGCATATTTTTCGCCTTTTCAAGCTCCCAGTCGGTGACGTGACCGGTCTTAATCTTCTCCAGTTCGTTATCGATCTCCCGTACGATCGGATCGTACTCTCCATCCTTGAATGTGGCATAGATGACGAGCAGTCCGCTCTCCCTGGGGCTGAATATATAGGTCGCTGTATTGGTGAGGATGCCCTTTTCTCGCTTGAGCGACTTATTGAGGCGTGAACTCTCGCCATCTCCGAGTATGGTGCCCAGCACCTCTATGGCTGCTGTGTCTTCGTGGCTTATGGAGGGGATGCGATATGAAAGAGCAAGATAACGCTCTCTCACGTCTTTTTCGATCACGCTCACGCGCGCGCCCTCTTGCGCAATCATGGTCTCAGTGAGAGAGAACCCGTGAGAGGCCCTTCTCTCGGTCCTTCCCAGCGTCCTTCCGATGATGGCCCTGGCACTCTCTTCATTAAAATCACCGACCACAACCACGGTCATGTTATCCGGTGTATAATGTTTCTTATAGTAACGGAGAATGGTCGGCCTGGTTATGCCCTCTACAGTGCCGGTGAACCCGATAATCGGCCTGCCATAGGGATGGCCCTTATAACTGACGGAGAATAATTCGTTAAAGAGTTTTCTCTGTGGATCGTCCTCGCCCATCTTGATCTCTTCGAGCACAACATTTCTCTCTTTCTCGATCTCTTCCTGTGGGAAGGCAGGGTTCATTACGGATTCAATGAGAAGACCCACGCCGTCTTCAAAGGCTTTGGCCGGGACAGTGATGTGATAGACCGTGTTGTCATATGACGTGAAGGCGTTCACCGCCCCTCCGAGAGATTCGATGCGCGCGGCAAAGGCATTTCCCTTCAGTTTCTTCGTTCCCTTGAAGATAAGGTGCTCGATAAAGTGGGTGATACCGGCAATCTTCTGATCTTCATATTTGCTGCCTACCTTCACCCAAACCTGGGCCGCTACAACCCCCGTATTCCTGCGTCGCTCAAGAATCGTTTCTAATCCGTTGTCAAAAAAGTTGATATTCATTGCACTTTAGGTCCTCGTTGACAAAAATGTACCCAACCGGAATGCAACCGATGATGAAAAGAGGCGAGAAAAAAGAAGATGCATTCTTACGGGGCATCCTGCGAGCCCAGGAATTTGACTATTTCATAGACCCCGCTTAAGCCCCTGTGAATGTTTTCTACCGAAATTCTTTCGTTCTTTCCATGCATTCGAAGGATCTCATCATCTGAAAGAGTAACAGGGAAAAATCCGTAGGCCGTTATACCCAGATCCCTGAAGTATCTCAAATCTGTTGCCCCCGTGGTAATATAAGGCAAAACCGCCAGGTCGTATCTTTCCGTGGTTTTTATAACCGCGCTCATGCCTCTGAAATATCGGTTGTCGTAACCCGAAGGTGTGGGCTCGCTGATCGACTCGTCCTCACGAACCACTCGTACATCCCTTCCGGCTAGCTTTTCTATCTTCCTGAAGAAACTTTCACGCTTCTGTATTGGCAAGAGTCTCGCATCGAAGTGTGCGGAAGATTGCGTCGGTATGACGTTAATCCTCTCGCCCCCTTTAAGTATCGTGGGCGTAACGGTGTTCTTAAGCTGGGCGTTGTAAAGAGGGACCGCTTCGAGCGCCTCTCTGAACCTTTTGTTCTTCAACGCTTCTTCGATACTTTTGAAGGTATACCCTTTCTTTTTTTCGCCTTTAAAAATGCCATGGAGGTAAGCCGATGAAACAGCCGTGGGCCTGATGGGCCACTCGTAGGAAATGATCCGCGCACAAGCCTTGATAATCTTCTCGTTAGCGCTATCTTTGTGAGGGACCGAACCGTGTCCACCTGTGCCCGTTGCCTTTAGCGCGAACCGGCTGAGCTTCTTCTCGGCCACCGAAACCTGGGCATGGGAAAAGCCCTGGCTCTCTTTGATAAAACCGCCTTCGCTCAACACAAAAGAGGCATTTCTGAGTTGAGGTACCTTCTTTAGCATATACTCGACCCCGTATTTTCCTCCCACCTCTTCATCACAGGTTGCAAGGAAGATTATATCCCTTTGCGGGGTCACGCCGCATTTACCATACTCGATAAAAGCGAGCAACTGGCAGACGGCCTGCGTCTTCATATCGATGGCGCCCCGTCCATAGACAAAACCATCCACGAGTTCCCCTCCGAAAGGATCGTGCTCCCACTCGTCTAGGCTCGCAGGCACCACGTCTATATGGCTCAAGAGTATGACGGGCTTACCCTTTCTTTTTCCCTCGATCCTCGCCATAATGTTGGCCCTGCCTGAAGAGGGCGAAAAAACTGTCGAGCCGATACCTTCTTTCTTGAGAATCGCCTCAAGAAAGAGCACCGCCTCTTCTTCATTGCCCGGCGGATTGGTCGTGTTGATCCGCAGGAATTGTCGCGTCAGTTGCACGATGTCGTGGTCATGGTTCATAGCAGATTCTGTTTTTACCTCCCGCTTTGGCTTTGTAGAGATTATCGTCGGCCGTTTTAATAAGCTCGTGCGCGCTTTTTCCATCTTCATAGGCGGCAATCCCTAAACTCACCGTAAGCCGTACGTCGCTTCCGGATGAGGAGAACGTTTCGGCTTCTATTGCCTTTCTCAGCCTCTCGCCCGCTACCAGCGCCTTTTCCACGTCTGTTTCCGGCAGGATCACGATGAATTCCTCTCCCCCGTATCTTCCCACCACATCAATCGTTCGGAGATTCTTGGCTATGAGTTGTGAAATCCTTTTCAAAACGTGATCGCCCGCGAGGTGGCCGTAAGAATCATTGATCTGTTTGAAGTTGTCCACGTCCAGCAGGATCATAGAGAACGACCCGCTATACCTTTTGGCCCTGTCTATTTCGGATTCGAGTTTTCCCATGGCATAGGCATGATTGAAGACCCCGGTCAGCCCGTCCCGCACGGAAAGTACCCTGATCTCTCTGAATAGACGAATCTTTTCGAGAGTCAGCGCGATGTGGGAACAGAACCTCTCGAAGATGAGTTCTTCCTGGACGTCGAAGGGCGTATCCCTGAATAACCCGGCGTATCCATATACATCCTTTGCGGTAGAGAGCTTTGTCACCACAGTGAACTGGTCTCCCGCTTGAGCATCGGGTGGTCTTTCCGTCTCATTCCTGGAACGGGATCTACGGTCATGAAGCCCTTGAGCTTCAGGGAACTCTCTCTGCAGAACCGAGGTGATGAAGCGGAGTTTTTCCCTGTATTCATTGGGATGAGGATACACCTGTATATCGAATGCACCGTCTTCAGCCAGAAGCACGCCAAAATATTCGAACTGCAAAAACGATTTTAGCAGGGATGAGACGTTTCGAAGCATATAAGAAGGGTCTTCCGTCTCCCCTATCATGTGTTGAAGGGTTTTTAGGAAATCGAGTTCCAGCAGGTTCGTCTTCTCTCTCTTGTACCTTTCCTCCACCTCGATGCTCAACTGCCTGGTTTTGATCGATTCCAGGTAATGGTCCATGGCGTTATTGACCGTATAATAGAGTTCTTCGAGGCTGGCAAACGGTTTGGTGAGCAGCGCATACGCACCGCCTCGTAACGAGTCAATCCTTTTCGATTCATCGGCGTACCCCGTCATCATAATAACGGGGATTCGTTGATCAATCTTCTTTATGCTTTTGAGCACCTCGTTGCCGGGAACACGGGGCATGAATATGTCGAGGAGGATGGCGTGAGGCTCTTTCTCCTTCAACATCTTTTCCAGGTCGGGCACGTGTTCGTATGCAAAGACCGTGAGCCCTGCCTGATTCAGATACTCTGACAGAACATTTCTCAGTGATTCATCGTCATCTATAACAATGAGCCGTTTTTCGCTATTCATTTTAGAGATCTAAGATATAGGTCCGTCTCGTCGCCCCGATGCCCGCCTTATACGGCAACGACTTCCTTGATATCCGGAATTTCTTGTTTCAGCTGTCTTTCCACGCCCATTTTCAGCGTCATCGCGCTCATGGGACAGCTTCCACAGGCGCCTTGCAGTTTGACCTTTACTATCCCATCAACTACATCAACAAGTTGGATATCCCCGCCATCTCTCTGCAGGAGTGGTCGAATCTTCTCGATAGCGGCCTGCACTTTTTCTTTCATGATCATCCTCCATACGGTTTTTTGAGCTCTTGCAAAAAATTGCGGTAGTTATGCATCTTCTTTGTTCGACGCCCGCACCACTCAGTTGCTTCACTTGACTTCTATCTTCACCTCTTTGGGCATGGTCTTCTGCGACTTAGGTACGGTTATTTCCAGGACCCCGTTCTTATACGTGGCCTTTGCTTTGTCCCCTATAACTTCCGTCGGGAGCTGTACTGTCCTCTGGAAGGTGCCTTGCACACGCTCTTTTCTGAAAAAATCCTCTTCCCTGACTTCCGTTTCTGCCTTGCGCTCGCCCTTGACGGTCAATCTGTCTTCCGTAATGGTAACGGAAAGGTCATTCGGATCCATGGCCGGGATGTCGAGCATCACGATGACGTCCTTTTTTGTTTCGCGGACATCAACAGGCGGTACGAAAGCGCCCTCTTTGAGCGATGGGAACCCGGTCCTTCCAAAAAAGTCCTCAAAAACCTTGTCCATTTCTGCCCTGAGCGTGGGAAAATTTGTCTCCCACAGGGTTTTCCATGGGGTAAGCGGCATAGATGCACCTCCGTTTACTTGATGAGACTATGCTTTAGGGTTTATCCAATACCCTCTTCCAAAAACTGACTATGCCCGATTGGTGAAATACGAGCTGAACAAGTTCCCATCGTTCTGCGCCCATTTCATTAAGCGCTTCCGACAGGTTATCGAGTTGTTCCAGCGTAACGTTGTGAACCTCGCAGGCCCCATCCGGCCTGCAGGCATAGACGACACTGTCCTGAGAATCGACTTCAATACCTCTCTCTTTCAAGTTCTGTGTAGTAAATATCTTTATCTTATATTCAAATTTCATGGACCTCGCCTTACACTGTTTTTGCCATCACTCATTCCGGTACAACAAATAGTAATGCACGAATGAAAGTTTTTAAACCCCTTCTATCAGACTTGTCAGGTCATATTAGACCTTCTTCGTCGTTTACAGCGAGAAATCTGCACTGCGGCATAGTCAGTGTAACCATGCAGAATTGGTGCAGATACACGTTAGGCATCTCATCTCGGAGGTGCGTTATCGAGCTTTCTTGCCAGCGTTTCATTGGCCTTAAGAATCTCTTGCGGATCCTTGCCGCTTATCTCCCAACTGTAACCTTTAGCGTCCTTCCTGAGCTTTATTTTCGTATCGCCCTTTATGGTCTTCTTAATCTCCTCAAGCTCTTTCTTGTATTGCGTTTCTGCCACGTCCGCTTCCGCCTTCTCACGCACGGGTGTAGTGAGTCCTTTATTGCAGGAAATGAAAGCAATGCATACGACCGCGCAGATAAAGAGGTTTTTCATATGGTCATATTATACCGCTAAGCTCGACCTTTTCAAGTCAATTCTTAGAAGATCGGAGAGGCTTTGCAATGGCCGCGTGAGCCTCATAGCTCAAACCCTCCCGATTAGTACTTTTGAAAATGTGTCGAATGCGTTATGCTAATGCAGAAGTCAAGGGCAACCCATGAAGACGCTTAAATCAGGCATCACTCCCGAGAAAGAAAAAGCTTTGTACGAAAGAATGGCCGCCCTCGGAATAAACGAATCGGACATCTTCGAACAATTTGTCCGCTCAAGCGGTCACGGCGGCCAGAAGGTCAACAAGACCTCCACGTGCGTTTACCTTAAGCACCTGCCCACCGGTATCGAAGTCAAATGCCAGGAAGAACGGTCTCAGGCGTTAAATCGTTTTCTCGCCCGAAGAATTCTCGTAAAAAAGATCGAAAACATGGTCCTCGGCAAGCTCTCTGAGGAACGCCAGCGAGTCGAAAAACTCAAGAGGCAAAAGAGAAAAAGGTCTAAGAGAGCCAAGGAAAAGATGCTCAGGCTTAAACATATCCACTCCGAGAAGAAAAAGAACCGTGTTCTTGGCGTCGATTCATGCGATTATCAGGATTAATTCTGATAATAATCGGACGCACCCCTAAAGCAATCTCACTTTTGGGCGATAATACGTCTATCAGCTATGAGCCTGCAAGAATCTTCGCGCGCAAAACCGTTTAAGAACTTCTTCACCTCTCTCATTGAGGCCCACCCTGACGCGTCCATGCACAGTATTGCCGTGCTTTTTACCGACGTGGTGGGTTCCACCAAATACTTCAAGACTCACGGTGATATCAGAGGGCGCGAGATGCTGCGAAAGCATCACACAATTGCCACTTCTATCGTCGAAGAATATGGAGGATCGCTCATCAAGGAAGTCGGCGACTCTGTTATGGTCTACTTTCCCGAGACGGGCAACGCCCTGAAGGCAGCCATCAAAATGCAGCATTCTTTCGGCGCATACAACAAGGAAAACGACTCGCATAACGAGATTCATGTAAGGATAGGCATACATTTCGGCAAAGTAATCATCGAGGAAAAGGACATCTACGGCGATGTGGTCAATGTAGCCGCAAAATTGACCAATCTGGCAAACGGAGACCAGATATTCGTGTCCCACGAAGTGTATGAGCTGACCAAGGACATGCCACTCGTTTATTTTGAGCTCATCAACTTCTGGAATATGAAGAACGTACCGACGGGCCTCACCATATACAAAGTTGTCTGGGAAAAGGCGTCAGTCTTTAAGCCCGATACATCGTCAACCCTGTATTTGTGCCCGTTGGAAACGCCCGGGAGCAATGATCCGGTTAGCCCTTATCAACAAATATGGAATAGCTTCGCCGCCACAAAAAACCATTTGCTTGCTAAAAAGCACCAATCGGAGCATACCTTACCCGATAAGACCGTGATACTCACATATGCCGACAGTCTGACGGCTTTTGAAGTATCGGAACGCCTGTTCCTGTATCTTAACCAGGAAGCCAAGAGGCTGGGTTGCGATACGCACCCGATCGTCTCAATGGTTCTCGCTAAGAACGCCGACACAAAAGGGGAGCTTCTACCCGTAAGACAGATCATGAAGGCCCCCGGAGAATTGAACACAGGCGGTATTTACCTGACAAGACAGTCCTATAACGACATAATAAAACGGAGAGATATTCTCGTTTCGCCACATCCAGAGGAGCGTCCGGAATTGCCATTCTACAAATACGTAAATGGGGCGCAGCAACAGAGCTCTCCTCAACTGCAACTGATTCTCAAGCGAACGTCTTCCGAAAAGAATCTGGACCCGTGTTTCTATTGTGGCGATATGCACCATCTTTCTAAAGACTGTCCTTCCAAGATGTTTGTTGAGCCTATGCGAGCCATCCATGAAGTCGGGTATCTTTCGGTCGCCGAGATCAATAGCATGTTTCTTCGACAGCAAGAATCGAATGCACACGTGGAGCAAGCCGGGCTCGCTTCTCGCCAGGACAAAACCCGCAATGAAGAGGAACTCGTCGCCAAATCCATGTACGAGCTCAAGAAGGTCTATCAATTGCCCTTCTTGAGGACCATATGGGACAGTCCGGAGAGTGAATGGGACAGGGCTAAACGGAATCAGAGCGCCGGCCAGGGAGGCTTCGCTTGGCTCGCCCAGGATTCACTCAGGGTTTCCGACTACAAGAACACCGAATTGCTCCTCAAAAACGCCCTGGAAAAGAACGCAAGGGATTACAAGCCGCATTGTATTTCAGGCTTTCTCGATATAGAGCGCAACAATTTCGCGAGCGCCATCAATGATTTCGATACAGCCCTGAGATTAGCCCCAACAACTCCTCAGCGGATCTTTATCCAGCTTTTGCAGTCTCGAATTTACGTGCTACTCAATAACAGTCTTAAGGCCCAGGAGAAAGTGCATAAGATCCTGTCCACAGATCCGAATTGCGCGGAAGCATTCTATCTGGATATCCTGTTGAAGCTGCAGCAAAAGAAGGAAAAATCGGCCATCCCCAGGCTCTCAAGGCTCGTAAAAAGTGACCGGGCATATTTCGTGATTGCCCTCATTGATCCGGATATGGCGCCCTATAGCAACTTTGTCCTCGAAGAATTAACCAGGCTATTGAGCCAGGCAAGGGCCGACGCAGAGTATTCCCTGGCTGATGCCATAACGAAGATAAACAACACGCAAACCATACTTACCGAAAAGGACGGTGAGTATATTAAGACAACCATGGCGCGCATCGATGATCTGGCGAAGTCTGGAAGCTACTTCGGCTATCTGGATATGATCGAACTTGCTTACACCGTTATCTCCATCTGCAACAATACGCTTAAGGAACAAAAAAAGGACCTTTCGGAATTCGTCACAAAGCTGAGAAGACGCCTCCAAAGAAATCTGGCGATTGTGCTTAACCATCCCTTTCCGTATTTTTCTTTGAACACCCTATCAAGGCTCAAAATGCTTAAATCCGGGATGGATGACTTAGGAGAGGTGGGCACCTACACCGCGTCCTGGCAATTCGATACCTGTCTTAAACAATGTACCAAAATCTCTCAGGAGATTGATCGGATGGAGCCTGCATTAAGAAGGCTCGACGTGTTGCAACAAGGCATTGCCATGTTCTTCCGTTTTTTGAAGTACTCATCCATGTGCCTCTCGATCGTCTTCTGTATTGGCGTCTTTATCCTGCCCTTCTTTACCGGCACTATAAACGGACTGCTTTCTAAACTCGACATGACCTCGCTGCCTAATGCATCAGCTCTTCAAAAGGTCTTTCTCATCAGCGGGACAGGTTTAAGTCTCGTTACTTCCTTTTTGCTTATGTTGAAAAGAGCGTCAAAAGAAAAATCTGTCCGATAAGTAGTATTTCTACGGACCCTTCTTCTTTTCGTATCGTCTGCATTCAAGGCCGGATGCCTGCAAGACGACTCGGGAAGGAATTTCTTTGGATTTGAAGCCCATGGCCCTGCATCCCCTGGAATATTGCTTGTCCCACGTAATATAGAAGTGCCTACAGTTGAAACATTCAGATTTCTTCGCCCTGTCGGACATATCTTTTGTCTTCCCGGTAATGTTACCACAATTCTGCGCACGTTCAAAAGGAGTCGCTTGTTTAAGCGTGTTGCCGCGGATTTTCTCATACAAACTATTTGACACGGTCTGTGTTTATGCTATACCATCAATATAGGTTGGGCCCGGCATCTCATGACTGTTGAAAATAAAATACTTGTTATAGACGACGACAAAGCGGTGAGGCTCGTCTTGAGCACCATCCTGAAAAAAAACAGTTATCTGCCCGTCGAAGCTCGTGACGGTCGTGAAGCGCTCGATGTATACAGAACAGAACGCGCTAGCGCAATTCTTCTGGACCTCAAGATGCCGGGGATGGATGGAATCGAGACGTTACAGGAGTTAAAGAAGATCGATCCTCACGTGCCGATCATAATCATTACGGGATATGCCGATATCCCGACTGCCGTGAAAACGATAAAACTGGGCGCCTACGACTTTCTTACCAAACCTCCCCAGGTTGACAAGTTAATCCTCATTCTCGATAGGGCCATAGAAAATTACGAGTTGCACAAGGCGCTAAGTAATCTCGATACTACGGTGGATACTTCTCTCGAATGGGTCTTTGGCAAGAGCGAAGCTATGCGAGATGTCATTCACCAGGTACGGCAGGTAGCGAGAAGCGATTTTTCCGTGATAATTCAGGGCGAAACCGGTACAGGCAAATCTGTCGTGGCGCAAACAATCCATAATCTGAGCAAGCGGGCCAAGCAGCAATTCCAGTCTGTAGACGTAGGCGCCATTCCGGAGAACCTTATCGAAAGTGAGCTCTTCGGCCACGAAAGAGGCGCCTTCACCGGCGCGGACAAAAAGAGAATCGGTTTCTTTGAAATCGCTCAGGGTGGAACGATATTTATCGATGAATTGGAGAACATGCCTTTACAGCTCCAAAGCAAATTACTGAGGGCGGTAGAGGAAAAGAAGATCTACCCGGTCGGCAACTCAAAGCCTGTAGGTATCGATGTCAGGATTATCGCGGCTACCAACTCTGACATCAAGCAATCGGTGCGCGAAAAGAGGTTCCGCGAAGACCTGTTTTTCAGACTCAGCGAATTCATTATCACCGTGCCGAAGCTAAAGGACAGGACAGAAGATATTCCCTTCATGGCCATGAAGTTCTTTACAAAGGCCTCCATAGAGCTTGGCAAGCAGATGCGCGAGATCAGCAAAGAGACCATCGCTCTGTTGCAGGGCTATTCGTGGCCCGGCAATGTGCGCGAACTGAAAAATGTTATCAGAAGGGCTGTGCTCCTGGCCCAGAACGATGTGATAAAACCGAGTGATATTGAATTTCTCATAGAAGAAACCCAGAACGGCCAGGACCATCTCCCCTTGCTCCCCCTGAAAGAGCTTACCGCAAGGGTTACGAGAGACGCTGAAAAACAGGCTATCCAGCATATTTTGACGCTCACCAGGGGAAACAAGACCAAGGCCGCTTCGATTCTTAAAGTCGATTACAAGACTCTTCTTACGAAGATAAAACAATACGGCCTCACCAACCTGTGAGAGATGCTTCCAAATGAGATTGTGGAACCCGCGCCCTACTATATGGAATTGATTACCTAATATCCTACTTTCCATCAAAACCAGATTCTAATTATTTCAATATGTTACGTTTTGGCATGGTATTTGCTATAACCTTATCAACATGAAAGCGGCTCAGGGTATCAGACAAAAGTTGAATGCATTAAGCTGGCTCACGGAATTCGCCTTTCAGGCGAGAAATTATCTGACCTTTCAAGTGTCCTCCACAAACGAAGCCTCTTACACGCAGGAAGTACACAAAACAAACGTTTTGTTCAACATGCTCGCCACAAAAACCGAAAGAGAAGCGGAACATCTCCCCCCCAATACGTCTGCTTCTTTTTCCCCTGCACAAGAGGCTTCGTTATCTTATTCCCCAGGGGTAATAAAAACCCCACCAAGCTTCTGATCATTTCCGGAAGGCGATAGGCTATATTCAAGCCTTCCGATTTATGAGGAACCGGCCTGTCAGACCATGGTTCTTAAGGCGCGCCACCGAATTCTATAGCATGTGCACTTGAATGGAGATTTGACGCTATGCGATCATGCCTTCTCACCGCTCATACGGACGCTCATTCCAAAAAAATAATGCGCGACAAAAACATACGGATATTAATCCTCGATGATCAGGAATCGGTGAGAACTACCATAGGGATGATATTGCAGCATCTCGGCTATGAGACACACCTGGTCGCCGCACGAGAAGATGCAATTGACTCATACCGACAGGCGAAACGCCTTAAAGACCCATTCGACATAGTCATTCTCGACTTGTATACCCCCGATGGCATGGGAGGCAAAGAGGTTTTTGAAGAACTGAGGGCCATGGATCCGGAGGTATATGCGATCGTGTCGAGCGGATACGTCAACGATCCGCTCATAACCGATTACGAGAGCTATGGCTTCAAGGCGGCCCTTGTTAAGCCCTATCGCATTGAAGACTTGACATATATCCTCGAACAGGCGTCAACGAACAAACAGAGCACGCTTTCGCATCGGTCATAGTTTCCCTACCCACCTGAGAAGAGTTCTTTTTCCTTATCTATTTGATGACAGGTTGTTTTGGTATTTGCTTAAGATGGACCTTAGCAGTCGTTTCGTTGTCTTGAGGCCAGCGGCTCTCGCGTCGCACCGTGCGCGGTTTGGCTGACTGGATTCGCCCTGTGGGCCGCTTCATACGCGATGAGAGATCTTAGCGTTGAATCTGCGGGTCCACGCGGGGCGCTCACTCGTTTCTATCTCATTCGAAAGAAAAATCAAGAAACATGACTTCCGGATCACCGTTCTTCAGAGAAAAACCGAAAGACAGCTGCACTATCGGTATGGTGGTAATGAAATTCATCTCCACGTTCTTGCCGACCACGACCATGGGGATGGATGCCTTCAGGTTTATACCCGCTTTCTCAAACTCTTTACGGGCCTGCCCCGATATGATGTTTGTGAGCTCTCCGATCGCATCGACCACATCCGGAGTAACGCTCGAGCACTCATCACCAACCAGTGTCTGGAAAACAAACATTGCGCCTTTTTCTCTGAAGCTGATCGTAATGGTCCCCTTCTTATCGCCCACAAGTCCCATTATACCCGTCACATCGCCTGACGTGGTTCTTTCCGTTTTCAACACAGGCTTATTCAAGCTTACATCGAGGTTAAGCATGGTTTTGAAAACCGATTGCGCTGCCATAATAAATGGGTTTATGTATTTGACGTCCATGACATCCTCCGCTTCTTAATTTATTTTCCGACTTTTGCTTTTGCTTTGTCTATGGCTTCGCGCAGTTTGTCCGGCGTAAAGGGCTTTACAATGTAGTTGTCGACTCCTGATTTTATGGCTTCCATGATATTGTCCTTTTGCGCTTCGGCAGTGACCATGATGAAGGGTATCTTTTTTATGGCTTCGTCTGACTTGCAGGCCTTCAGAAATTCGATTCCTGTCATTTCAGGCATGATCCAATCGCTGATGATGAGATCAACACTATCACTCTTCAATATCGTCAGGGCATGTTTACCGTTCTCCGCCTCCAGCACATTGTCGAGATTTATCTGTTTAAGCACATTTTTGATGATCTTGCGCATGGTAGCGAAATCGTCAACAACAAGGACCTTCATGAATGACCTCCGGGTTTGTTAGTATGAGCACATTCTAAACTAAATATATTTATCGTGTAAAGGGGAATAAACTTAATGACAAATGCCGCAATTGACGAAATATTTTTCTTTTTCCCGGTTACAAAAAACACCCTGTTTTACGCGGTCCATCGCGCCTCGGAAACCGATTCGTAAGAAGGTCGCTTCAACAATCCGATTGACAATTGGTCAGGATTAATTTTACATTACGAAAATGAAATCGATTACGTACAAAGACTCCGGCGTCGATATCAAGAAGGCCGACAATCTTCTTGACGATATTAAAACAAAGATTCAAGGGACCTTCACTCCCCACGTCCTGAACAATATCGGCGCATTTGCGGCGTTGACCGAGGTGCCGAAGGAATACGAAAACCCTGTCATGGTAAGTTCAACGGATGGGGTGGGAACCAAGCTGAAGATAGCCTTTATGTCGGGCAAACATTCGACGGTGGGTATCGATCTCGTGGGCATGAGTGTGAACGATATCCTCACGCTTGGCGCCCGGCCGTTATTCTTTTTGGACTACTACGCCTCGGGGCGGATCGAGGACCGCGTGTACAAGGAGGTCATCTCCGGGATTTGCGATGGCTGCCTCATGGCGGGATGCGCGCTCATCGGCGGTGAGACCGCGGAGATGCCTTCTTTCTATCAGGATGGAGAGTATGATCTTGCAGGTTTTGCCGTGGGCATGGTGGACAAGAACAAGATCATAGACGGCTCGTCGATTGAAAAAGGGGATGTGCTTGTCGGTCTCGCATCGAACGGCCTCCACAGTAACGGATATTCCCTGGTAAGAAAGGTGCTCTTTGACGTGCACAAACTCGATATTCATGCCGGGTGGGAAGGGGCCGATACAGCTCTTTATGAGGAGCTCTTAATGCCCACGAGAATCTATGTAAAACCCGTGCTGGACGTGCTCGCCCGTTTCAAAGTGAAGGGCATGGTCCACATCACCGGCGGCGGACTGCCCGGCAATATCAAGCGAGTGATTCCTCAAGGTCTCGCCGCGCTCATACACGTCTCGCCCGACTCGATTCCTCACATCTTTCGTTTTATCATGAAGCTCGGAAACATCGATTTTCAGGAGATGTGCTCAACATTCAATATGGGATGCGGCTACGTGCTGGTCGTGGGAAAGGATGAGGCAGAATCGATGATCGCCCGCTTCAATGAGCTCGGAGAACAGGCATACCTCCTCGGCCACATCGAACAATCCAAAGACGGCGATAAAGTACGCATCATAGACTAAAGTTCATACGCGAGCGGACATCCCTGGCATACTGGCGGCCGCTTGCAGAAACGCTGTCCCAGACAAACAATCAACGCGTGAAACTCGTTGAATAGATACGTGTCGTGGGGAAGATTCTCCATGAAAAACCTTTGTACATCGTCGTAGTCATCCCGTCCATGGTAGAGTCCGTGGTTTTCCAGGAATCTCTTTGTGTACGCGTCAATCACGAAGATCGGTTTATTGAGCGCATAGAGTATGATGCTGTCGGCCGTCTCCCTCCCGATACCACTGATGCCAAGGAATATCTCTCTCATATCATAAGTGTCTATATCTTGTAAATTAGCTATGTTAGCATCAAATATATCATGTAATACATTAACTATGTTTTTTAACCTGTTAGCTTTAATATTATAGAATCCGGAAGACCTGATAAGCTCTGCCAGCCTATCCTGTTCCATGGTATAGATCGAGCGTATATCGAGTGCATCATTTTGCTTGAGATTTTGAATGGCCTTTTCTACGTTCTTCCACGATGTGCTCTGTGTGAGAACAGCCCCGACAACCATCTCAAAATCGTGCTCACCCGGCCACCAGTTTCTTTTGCCGAATGCGGCAAGGAGACTATCAAAAATACGAAGAAGTCTCTTTCTCATCATCTTTTTGTTTTGAGCGCGCATATCAAGGCTCATAATGTAGCACACACGTAGGGCGCGTCAAAAGCAATTATGTCTTGCAATCAAAATTGCCCTGTGATAATAACATACACGAACTCACGAGGTTCAGCCTACAAGGGAAGTGAAGTGAGATACTTCCGCTGTCCCGCAACTGTGATGGGTAAGACTCAAAGCCCCTAAGCCAGGAAACCTTGGGTTGAATGACTTGAGACAATGTCCTTACGAGGTATAAGGGGTTGCTCGACGAAACCAATAATCGCATTTCCTTTAAATCTACTCCGTTTCTTACGGGTTCAACGACCTGTGCCTAAGGAATCGTCTCATAGAGATAGATTTGCCTGTGACGCATGGCGAAAAGGCCCCCGAGGGAAACAACTAGTGCGCTATGGGAACGGGCACGTCAACTGTCCCGCGCGAGGTGTTGGCATATGAAGAAGATAGTATTGATCTTAGGCGGAGCCGCAAGCGGCAAAAGCACCTTTGGCCTCGCTCAAGCGTCACAAGTTGCCGGCCAAAAAGCCTTCATTGCGACAGCTCAGGCGCTGGACAAAGAAATGCTCGTCAAAATAGAAAGACACAAACAGGAGCGCGGGCGAGAGTGGGATACGTACGAAGAGCCTGTCCGGATAGCCGATCTCGTTGGGAGGATTGGTGAGCTGTATGAGGTGACCCTCATCGATTGCCTTACCCTCTGGACGTCGAATATCATGCACGCAGGTTTCGATCTCAAAGACGAAGTGGAAGGCCTCGTACATGCCATTACGAAGAAATCGTCTCATCTTAATTACATCATCTCGAATGAGGTAGGTATGGGCCTTGTTCCTGAAACTCCCCTTGGAAGGGCATATCGGGAGAATCTGGGTTTTGTGAATCGAAGGGTTGCCTCCGTTGCAACTGAGGTCTATCTGCTGGCAGCGGGGATTCCCATAAAGATAAAGGAGACTGAAGAATGAAAGCGTTACGGATTGAGCCGGTACAAAGTGATTTGTTGAACAAGGCACAGCAGCGACTTGACAACCTGACCAAGCCTCAGGGTAGCCTCGGCAGACTTGAAGAATTTGCTCGCACCCTCGTGGCGATAACGGGTACTCCCCTGCCCTCGCTCCTCGCGAAGAAGGCGATCTTTACCTTTGCGGCGGATCATGGCGTTGTCGAAGAAGGGGTCTCTTTGTATCCCAAAGAAGTGACCATACAAATGGTGCATAATTTTCTCACGGGCGGCGCGGCCATCAATGTGCTTTCCCGTCATGCCGGCATAGACGAGATCGTTGTTGATGTTGGAGTCGATCACGATTTTGGAGGCGAAAAAGACCTCCTCATAAGAAAGGTCGTCCGGGGAACTAAGAATATGGCAAAAGGCCCTGCCATGACCAGAGAGGAGGCGGAAAAATCTATAGATACAGGCATCGACATTGCTCTCGACTACGCGGGGAAAGGATATCAAATGTTCGGTACGGGCGAGATGGGCATAGGGAATACCACGCCATCGAGCGCGATTGCGGCGGTACTCACCGATACAGCCGTCTCAGAGGTGACAGGCAGGGGCACGGGTATTCCCGATGAGACGCTCGCATTAAAAATACAGGTGATCGAACGCGCGATTGCCCTCAACAAACCGAACCGCGATGATCCTATCGACGTACTCGCAAAAGTCGGCGGCGCGGAGATAGGCGCTATCGCTGGCCTCATCCTCGGGGCCGCATCACGTCGGATACCTGTGGTCGTAGACGGCTTCATCTCAACGGCCGGGGCTCTTCTCGCCTATTGCCTTAACCTCGCAACAAAGGACTATATGTTTGGCGCGCACAATTCGGTGGAAAAAGGACACATCGTTATGCTCAAGAAGATCGGTCTTGATCCCGTACTTGACCTCGGGATGCGTCTCGGTGAGGGCACGGGAGCGGCACTCGCTATGTTCATTATTGAAGCTGGACTCAAGATTTATCGTGAGATGGCCACCTTTGACGAGGCGGGCGTCTCAAGAGAACTGACATAGCAATGAAAGCGCTCACAGCAGCCTTCCAGTTCTTGACCATCGTTCCTGTCAGAACCAAGAAAGTACCATCTGAAAAAGACCTTGTCGGCTCGTCCGTTTTTTTTCCTTTTGTGGGCGCAACTCAGGGACTCGTTCTCGCGATCTGTTGCCTTGTCTTTTTGAAGATTTTCTCCCCCGAAATAGTAGCGGCTCTTGTGATCATTGTCTATGCGGTCGTAACAGGGGCGTTTCACCTGGATGGGCTTTCAGACACCTTTGATGCGCTGGCTGTGCGCTCTTCCGGAAATGTGGGCTCCGACAGGGTAAAAAGGCTCGCGGTCATGAAGGACAGCACGACCGGCGCAATAGGAAGCGTCTCTCTTATCCTCTGTCTCCTTTTCAAATATCTTTTGCTCAGGGAAACTCTGGCGGCAGACCATGCTCTACACAAATACCTGGTCCTTTTCCTCACGCCTGTGTTCTCCAAATGGATCATGGTTCGGGCCATGTATCGGGTAAAAAGCGCCCGTGATGACGGGATAGGAAGGATCTTCCTGGCGCACGTGAGGTTGAGACATTTTGTGTTGGCCACTGTAGTCTTTCTCGTGATCGGTCTTACGGCCGGTCTGATATGGAGCCATACCGTGCTCACCTCGTTTGGGCGAGGCATAGGCTCTTTCGCCTTGTTCTTCTGCCTGGCAGTCACCGTAACGCTTTCTGTGGGTTTCTTGTTCAAACGCCTGTTCACGGCAAAGTTCGGCGGCTTGACGGGGGACAATTTCGGCGCTCTCCATGAGATAACAGAGAACGCCTTTCTGACGGTCGCGCTCCTATGGAAATAGGCTTTAGTCCTGTGATCATCCTTATCTTCTGCCTTGCCTTCTTCGTCGATCTCGCAATCGGTGACCCCCCTTCCCTTCCCCATCCGGTCAGGATCATAGGAAAAGGGATCTCAGGCATGGAACGCCTGCTCAAACGATCATCCGCCCCCAAAGAACAGGAAAGACTTGCCGGCTTTATGCTGGCGCTTGTCATCACACTCACGACCTTTCTCTGCGCCCTGCTCATCGAAAAATGGATCCTCTTTGCCTTGAAGGGCCTATTCAGGGTATTCGGTATCGCATTCCTCGTGTACCTTACGGCCACGACCCTTGCCACAAAGGAGCTCTTGAATTCGTCGCTCCTCGTCGTACAGGCGGTTGAAGAAGGTCATATGGAGAGGGCCCGGGAACACTTGAGCATGATTGTAGGCAGGGACGTGGACGCGCTCGACAGAGACGGGATCTTAAGGGCCGCTATCGAGACGGTGTCGGAGAACTTCTCCGACGGGGTCATCGCCCCCATGTTCTTCTTTGTGCTGGGGGGGATGCCACTCGCCCTCGCATACAAGGCCGTCAATACGCTCGATTCTATGGTGGGGTACAAGAATGAAACATACCGGCACCTTGGATGGGCATCGGCCCGTCTCGACGACCTTTGCAATTATGTGCCCGCACGGCTTTCCGCCATATTGATTGCTCTGGCAGCAGGCATTTATTTCCGCTCCAGGCAAAGGATAGGTGCATCGTTTAAGACCCTGTACCATGAAGGCAGGCATCATACCAGTCCCAATAGTGGCTACCCGGAGGCCGCGATCGCCGGAGCGCTTAAGGTAAGACTCGGAGGACCCTCCACGTATAACGGGGTTCTTGTTAAGAAGCCATACATCGGTTCCGGAGGTGAAACGGACTACCTGAAGGCTGCCCTGGACGCAATAACCATTGTAAGATATGGATCGTTCGGTGGCTTTTTTATTTCCCTTATTGTATTATGTGTATGGTGGGTTCTATGACAAACCATGGCGGTGATATATATAGCGTTATGGAGAGAAGGGGCTTTCCCCAGAGTGCGCTCATCGATTTCAGCGCCTCCATCAATCCCCTGGGAACCCCTCGCAACGTGATCCTCGAAATCAAGAAATGTTTGAAGAACCTCATCCACTATCCTGATATGAACGCAACGAGACTCAGAGAAAAGCTGGGGAATGCGTATGACATAGACCCCAAATCGATTCTCTGCGGAAACGGATGCACGGAATTGATTCACCTTGTTCCCCGAACCATGGGGTTCCATAAGGTGATGATTGTACAGCCCACATTCAGCGATTACGAGCGGGCCTGCAGGATCGCCCGGCCTGAATGCTCCGTCATGTACCATATACTCGAGCGCAAACGCAATTTTGACGTGGAGCCTCAATCGCTTATCGATGATGCCGCCACCGAGCGTGTGGAAGCGGTGTTTCTATGCAACCCCAACAACCCCACAGGCAGGCTTATCGACCACGACATGTTGCTGGACATTGCTCAGGAGATGCGGAAACGACAGATATACCTGATCGTCGATGAGTCCTTCATGGATTTTTCCGTGGGTCGCTCCGTGGCTCACGCCGTGGAAAAGAACCCCTATCTCATGGTCCTCAAATCGTTGACCAAGTTCTATGCCCTGGCCGGCCTTCGACTGGGCTACGGCATTTTTCCCATGCACATTGCGGCCATGTTGAGGGAAAACAAGGAACCCTGGACGGTCAATACGCTCGCACAAGCGGCAGGCGTCGTGGCCTTGGACGAGAATGATTACAGGGAGAGGACCAAGAAACTCATGAGCCGGCAGAGGGGGGTTTTTGAAAGGGGCTTTAGAGCTCTCGGCATCGAGTACGTGCCGTCGCTCGCTAATTACTTCCTTCTGTATATCCCGGACGCTCCTAAAATAGCTGAGCAGCTTGAAAGCAAGGGAATCTTGGTGCGGGGGTGCGCAAACTTCAAAGGCCTCGACCACAGGTACCTGCGCGTAGCCGTAAAATCACCCAAAGATAACAGGTCGCTTCTCACATCGCTCAAGGAATGTCTTGTTTAGCGAAAGCCCTACGAGGGTCTTTCTCGTCCGTCACGGGGAAACCCTTGACGAAGAAACAGGCAAGGTCTATAAAGGAACCATAGACATACCCCTATCCCGAAAAGGTATCGAGAGAATTGAGAAAGTTGCCGATTACCTGGCGCCCTATCCGCTCGCCGCTCTCTATACCTCGGCCCTTTCGCGCTGCATAGAAAGCGCAAGCATCATCGGCAGGCCCCACAAGCTCAGCGCACATATAGACGAGAGGTTTAACGAGCTTCATTTCGGCAAGTGGGAAGGCTTGAGCTTTCATGAGATCGAAAAGACATATCCGGTCCTATTCCCCCTCTGGCTAAAGGACCCTGTATCCAACACCCCTCCCGGGGGCGAAGCTTTGCTCGACGCACAGAAACGGGCCACCAAAGCCTTCGAAGAGATCGTGGACAGGCATAAAGGGGGGAGTATCGCGATCGTCTGCCACGCAGGCATATTGAAGATTATTATCTCGACGCTTCTCAACCTGAGTTTGACCGCCCTCTATAAACTCTCCCAGGATTACGGCTGCGTGGACATCATCGACATGTATGATGATAATAGCGGCGTCATAAAGCTCCTCAACTATACAGTCTAACCACGACAGTTCAACGGGAACTCAACAATTCAAGTTCCATTTTCAGCTTTTCTTCGCGTGCGGACATGGCCGCAACAGGGGGTTTCATGAGAAAAAATTCTATTGTATGCAACGGTTTGATCGTGCTATATAAAACAGAACCTATGCCGACGTAGCTCAGAGGTAGAGCAGCTCACTCGTAATGAGCAGGTCGTGAGTTCAATTCTCACCGTCGGCTTTTTTACTACTCTCATTTCAGTTCTATGCCGCTTCTAAGAACAAAACGCTTAATGCGCTCGAAAGCCACCTACGAGTGGCCTTTTCTGGTCTCCCTAGCATGGGCATTCTCATTCGACAATCGCACGTGCGATATGCGCATGTTCACACGCATAGTGGGCATCGGTTCGCCCTTCGAAGTAACGTTGCTGAACCTCCGATGGGCCTAAGTCCTCGGCAACGCGTAAATGGAGTGGTTTAAGATCGGCTGCAAGCTCGTCAGGTTCAAATGCGCACTTCATAGGTTCGCCCCTCTTCCGGGCTCCAGTCAATAGAACACGTACCCGCCGAGCCACGCGGTAGGGCCGAAATATATCCGTGTCTAAGTAATCAAAAACGATGACGCTGCCTGCACTCGTGGCCTCAGTAACGGTACGGAAAGTCGCGAATACCTCCTCTCGCTCAAGATAATAGGTAACCCCGAGCCAGCTAAAGAGGCTTAATGCCTTGGGATCAAACGATGACCTTCTGAGTGCGTCCATAAGATTGTCTTGAGCAAAATCCATCGGAACGAAATGCAATTGCGCCGGGGCTTGCCAGCCCAACTCGGCAAGACGGTGACGTTTGAAGGCTTGCATAGAAGGATAGTCGACCTCAAAGACCTGAAGACGGTCCACTAACTCCGGGTGCCGAAAAGCAAAAGTATCCAATCCGGCGCCGAGAATTACATACTGGGTCACGCCCTGATTGATAGCCTCCATAAGTTTGTCCTCGGTATACCGTGCCCGACTCAAAATAAGCGCTGAGGGATACATACCCTGCATGATCCACGTCACGGCATTGTGCCGGTCCGTAAATGATGCGGCGCGAGCTGGCTCCATAAACTGAAGGGCCGCCATAAGGTGGCCTAACGATTGGTCGTATTCTGCTCGGTCCTCGTCAGTTATGATCTGCGGTGCAAGGTAGTCATCAAAGACTTTAGGATTATCGTTCATAACATGGTGGGCACGAGCATAGGCACACCACCGGGCCGTATAACTCACCTGGTTCTCTTTCATTGATAACCCTCGCCGTTGGGCGGCCGCTGCGCGTTCCGGCTGATCTCTTTCCCGCACTCACCGCAGACTTTCAGTGCCATATTTCCCCCAATACTTTTCCTCAATCCTCGCCCTAAACTCATTTATTGTCAATTATCTTTACAGCCGATATCTGCCTGACGCGGAAACCCCATACCATTTCTTGAGGAGTGGAGGCACAGTCGTTGTAGTGGTAGGGATCGACTGTGTCTCCCAGTATTGATAGGACATCTCCGGTACGGCGGAGATGTAGCGGCCTCTGAAGCAGAGCGAGGACTTCCTGTCCTCTCAAATATAACCTTTCATGATTTTTCCTCCACCATGAACGGAAGGGATAACAGTATCCCCGTACCGATATATTCGGCAGCACACGAATAAACCTTAAACGGTTTCTTACCGCCGCCTTAATTCCTTGACAGACTGGCCGATGGCGCTTACCCTTATACTACGGGGGACGTATGGCATGTACTGTGACGCATGATGCTTCAATCGGGATTATCGAAGTGGTATGCAACAGCCATATCACTGCAGAAGAAATGGTGGAGGCCGCCCACAAGCGCATCGCCCTTGAGAAGGAAACAGGCGTTAACCGGACCCTCATTGATGTGACAAACGCCCAACTCTCAGCCACCACTTTCGACCTGCTCCATCTGTCCCAGCAACATTACAAAAACCTCCAAGCGAGCAGGCGAACCCGCATCGCCTTTGTCATGCCGACTGCAGCTGAGCAACACCAGGCTGCCCGCTTCTACGAGACGGCTAGCAGGAACCGTGGCTGGATGGTTGAAGTCTTCTCGGAGCGGCAGACCGCCATGGACTGGCTCCTCTCCCCCTGACCCGCGCACTGGTTTCACCCTTATTTCCACCAGTAAGCTTTTTGACTGAATTCCACACTCCACCACTTTTCTCACAAATTACCGCATTTCGAACAGTAATCCTTGATATTTTCTATATTGCTTTTCTTATGATGCAACGATACCATTAAGGAGAATAGGGGAATAACCAGGTCTGTGTGCTGATTGGGGGTCAACTCTCATGGGAATTGCTGAGAAATTTGTGAGGCAGTGCAGGAAGCCGGAAGGGCTGCTCGGGAGATTCGTGGGGATAGCAATGAACCGAGGCCACGCCAAAGTTAGGCGATGGGGACTCAGCCACATCCACACGGAACAATCGCCCGCTGCTATACTCGATATTGGATGCGGCGGGGGTGCGGCCCTCAGAGACATGGCTTTTTTGTTTCCAAACTCCAGGTTCTATGCGATTGACTATTCCCCGGAAATGGTCTCGTTAGCCAAGAAAGTAAACAGAGAACTGGCAGCATGCGGTCGACTGGAAATCTCTCTGGGCGCTATTTCGTCCCTTCCTTTTCCGGATGACTTTTTTGATCTTGCCACCGCTTTCGAGTCTTACTATTTCTGGCCGGATCTTATTCGCGATCTTGCGGAGATCCGACGCGTATTGCGGCCGGGAGGTATGCTGTTACTGGTGAACGAGGTCTACGAAGACGGGAGATTCCATGACCGAAACAAGAAGTGGGCGGTCTGGGCCAACATGCAGATCCACTCTCCCCAGGGCTATAGGGATTTTCTGAGAGGCGCGGGCTATTCTTCGGTCGAGATAC
>Ga0335069_10001537_pt1 | contig 36989 bp, 27 predicted proteins | sample Lox_Sample_11_FD_206714 | JGI IMG/M metagenome (GOLD analysis project Ga0335069, IMG submission 206714) | Soil microbial communities from Loxahatchee National Wildlife Refuge, Florida, United States - Lox_Sample_1.1 | ecosystem: Environmental > Terrestrial > Soil > Wetlands | place: USA... | reverse complement strand
CTGTGTACCTTCCCGGGGCCACAGGAATGGCATAAGAAAAGTGCCCCCAGCGCGCCGTCTCGTACAGTTCGGGATCGTCGGTTTCGTCGGCCGGTTCTTCGCTGGCACTGAGCTGCCCCCCCTTGAAGTAGCTGTCCGAGCTCCACCAGCGGCTGTCGTTTGAGTAATAGGGAACATCCCGCGCTACGATGCGCACCGGGCGAATTCGCGCCCGCGTGCCGGGTAAGATCTCGATCGCCGACAGCATGGCGCGTCCGCCCTTCACAGATTGAAACCGCAGATGAAGCACGCCGTCGCTCGAAGGACCTATATCGGCGAACACTTTCATGTCGGCGGTGCGCCCGGCACCGGAATCGGCAAGCACGTCGAACTCGCTGAGCAGTGGCTTCCCATTCGCTGTTATGGACATCACCCGGCTTCCCTCGCCGCCGCCGCCAACATCTTCAGGTCCGTAGTACGTCTCCGCAAAATAGAGGTGGAGTTCGTAAGCGCCGCCTTTGAGCGGGATGTCATAACCGAAATCCCCCTGGCGGCTGTTGCGGAAGATACTGGAGTCCTGCGTGCGCCAGATATGTTGTACGGGGCTTCGAACCGGCGCCCCGCCGCTGAAATTGCCGTCGGGATTCCAGAGCTTGCCTGAACGATCAACGTAGCTGCGCGTTGCTCCGGCCAAAATGCGGATCTCATCCCCAATGGGCAAGCCCACCGTGAGCGGGGCGAGTGTCTGCTCCTGGTCCGAGGCCGAAGGCGCTCGCGTCGGGCGGAGTTTGTCGCGTTCCAGGTAGGCGAGTGCCAGCATCAACACGACCAACGCCGCCAGCGGCGCCACAACCCACATCCGCCGCAACTGAGAGGGGCGGCGGGTGGCTTCTCCGTCTGGTGCGGTTGCCGAAGTGGTCCCGTTCGTCGAACTCACGCCGAAAGCCGGGACGTACTGCCCGATCGGGATCGTGATGTGCAACCGATGCGCTCCACCCTCTCCGGCGTAGTAGTCAGCGAGACGCTTGCGCAGGCGGTTGGCCTGCACGCGTACGATCGAATCCGTATCCTGATCGAATGATTCGCGTCGCCCGAACACGTCGAGTGCGATGGAATATTCCTTGATCTGATCGGTTTCACCGGCAAATTTCTTCTCGCACAGATACGAGAGCAGGTGGGCGAGGGTGGGCGAACGGACAAAGAGCTGCGACTCCAGCACCGCCTGCAACTCGGCCCGTTCCGCTTCCATGCTCGGGCTTTCGATGGCTGGTGACGACATGGCAGCTTCGCCCCTCGACAGCTTGCTTATACACCCCGGCCATCACGCCGTGCAGTGACATGCGGTGCTGTAACGGTCTACAAGGACTGGGCCCGGCCCATGTAACGCCCTGTAACCCCGGGGTGATGCTGGATGGACCGCCGTCCACTCCCGCCTGTAAGTGCTTAGCAGCTCTTGATATGCCGGCCTGTTGCGGAAGTAACCAGCGCACGTAGCGAATCGGTAGCCGGTATAGCGTTGTGCCCGGCCGCCATTTGTCCGATAACGGGGCCAGATGCGGAGGGCAGATCGCCGGGGCACAGACGGGACGCCGCCCATGGCCGGAAGCGATGCAACTCCGGAAAAGAGGCTTCTATGAAAACTCTCACCATGTCGATTGCAGTCCTGGCGTTGCTGGCGGGATTTCGGACCTACAGCCTTGCCGAGCCCGATCCTGACCAGGGCAAGACGATGGCGACGATGAGCGTGGGCGAGTTGGAGATTGCTGCCGACGAAGCTCGCGCCCAGAAAGATTACTCGTTAGCGATCGATTATTTCCGTGCCGCGCTGCGCAAGGAACCGAAGAACGCGGTCCTTTACAACAAATTGGGGATGGCCGAGCTGAAGAAGGGCGATACCTCGCCTGCTCGTACCCACTTCCAGAAGTCGGCAAAGCTCGACCCGAAATACTCCGATCCACTGAACAACATTGGCGCGATTGAATTCGGGCAGAAGAAACTTGGCTCCGCCGCTAAGTACTTCAAGAAAGCGGTTGCGCTCGACGAGACGCGGGCCACCTTCCACGTGAATCTCGGCGCCGCCTGGTTCGGCCAGGGAAAAGTCGACCGTGCCATTGTCGAATATACCCGCGCCCTGCAGCTCGATCCCCTCGTGTTGAGCAGCAGCTCGCGAACGGGAGTGATCGCGCAGATCACCTCTCCGGAAGAACGCGCCAGGTACTCCTACATGCTGGCGAAGATCTATGCCCGTCTTGGCGACGTCGAAAGCTGCCTGAGATGCCTGCGGAAGGCGAAAGAGGATGGCTACCGCGAGCTCGCCAACGTCTACAAGGACGCCGAGTTCGCAGGGTTGCGACAGGACACCAGACTGTCGGAGGTCGTGCCACCACCCGCGAAGTGACGCGGAAGCTGCCATGAGTGGCGCGCGTGTGGGCCTGTCGCCGAGGGCCACGTTAGGGTCTGACGTGGCCCTCCTTAATTCTGCGATCTTCCGCCTTCCCTCCCCCAGATTACGCCACCTTCGCAACCGGTGGCGGATTGCGATCGGCAAACGTCCTCTGGTGCCAGTACGGATAGATCGGCGTGACGTCGCTGGCGGCATCCAGGCGCGCAACCTGCTCTGACGTGAGGTTCCATCCCACCGCGCCGAGATTCTGGCGCAGTTGCTCCTCGTTCCGCGCACCGATGATGATGTTCGCCACCGAGGGACGCTGCAGCAGCCAGTTCAACGCGATCTGCGGCACCGTCTTGCCGGTTTCGCGCCCGACCTCGTCCAGCGCGTCGACCACCTTGTAGAGATACTCATTCGCCACGGGCGGCCCTTGCTCGGCCGTTTTGTGCAACCGGCTCACCGCGGGAAGCGGTTGCCCGCGCCGGATCTTCCCGGTCAGCCGTCCCCAGCCCAGCGGGCTCCAGACGATCGTGCCCACATTCTGATCGAGCGCCAGCGGCATCAGTTCCCACTCGTACTCGCGGCCGATCAGCGAATAGTACGCCTGGTGCGCCGCATACCGTTCCCAGCCGTACCTTTCTGAAATCGCCAGCGATTTCATCAGATGCCATCCGGAGAAGTTGGAGCACGCAATGTAACGGACCTTGCCGCTGGTCACCAGCGTGTCGAGTGTTTTCAGCACCTCTTCAATTGAGGTCAGCGCATCGAATCCGTGCAGATGATAGAGATCAATGTAGTCCGTGTTCAATCGTCGCAGGCTGCTCTCGCACGCCTGAATCAGGTGGTAGCGTGAGGAACCTAAATCGTTTGGGCCGCTGCCCATGGGGAAAGTCGCTTTCGTAGAAATAAGAACTGAGTTACGCCGTCCGGCAATCGCCTTTCCGAGGATTTCCTCCGACGCGCCCTGCGAATACACATCCGCAGTATCGAAGAAGTTGACTCCCGCCTCCAGGCAGATGTCCACAAGTCGCGTGGTTTCCTTGACATCGCTGTTCCCCCAGGCCGCAAAGAATTCGCCGCGCCCGCCAAGTGTCCCGCAGCCAAAACTGAGCACCGGAACTTTCAATCCAGAATGGCCAAGTCTTCGAAATTCCATACTCGATAGATGCTACCCCAACCAGCGCGATGCAAAGTTCATCCCGTTTCAGTCGTTTCGCACTGCCTGAGTGACGGCAACCAACCTCGCGTCGTGCCGGGGCATCTTGTAGATGCTCGGGGATAACAGCCATGTCTTCACGACCTGGCAACAGGTCTGACGTACACTTCGGGCTCGATTTTGGCCACAAGCCTGAAGGGGAAAGGGCGTCGGAGAAGGATCAAAAACAGGGAAGCGCGGACAGCCCACGCTTGCGTCTTGCGTGGCGTCTGCTGCGCCGCTGAGGATCGCCTACTTGTTTTCCGACGTTTCGCTTGCGATCAGTTCGCAATTGGCGACACATTTCAGTATCTGGAATTCGATCTCTGCCTTCTTCTTCGACCGCACCGGTAACTCTGGCAATGCAAGCAGTGATTGGGGCCCATCCGCCAGGTTCACCTTGCACTCGAATTCCATCGTCTGTACGCCGCGTTGTTTGCATGCTGACTGCGAAAGCGCTGACGACAGCGATTCCGGCTTCTCGTAGGCTTCATCCGCCGCTTTCGACGGCAGAATCGCCAGCGTCATCGGCACCTGAGCCTTGATCTTGACCCACATCCGTTGGCCGTCATACTCCGGCGTCACGCTGTAGAGTCTGGGCGCGCCGGAAACGTCGTATTTCTCTTTCGCTAGCAATGTCCACTTGTATTCCGGCTGCACGCAGTTCTGGACGCATGACCAGCTGTGATACGTAATCTGCACGTCGTTCGGGGACACCAGCCGCCGCGCCCCGCCCCTGCCGATGATCGCACCAATGCCCTGCACGATCGCCCGATCAGCCGTGCGCTCGTCGCGCAGCACCAGAATCATCGGCCGGTTCGGCGGCATGTGGCATTCGTAGGTCGTATCGACCACGTGCTCACGCACACAGCGATACTCCAGGCTGCCGAGCGTCTCCGGATGCAGTTGGGCGTCGTTCCACTCCCGCGCCCACGCCATCATGACCGTCACCGGCTGTTTCGCATGAATGATGACGTGCATATTGCCACCATCGGGCCCCGGACGGTACACCCGGCCCGCGTGGAAATCCATCGGATCGAGTTGCACGATTTCGTCACTCGCGTGCACCCAGTCGAAGACTCGCTCCGGTTGCGCGGACACGCAGATTCCGCAGAATAGGATCGAAAGCCCCAGCACAAACAGTTTTCGCATTCTGAAAGTATTTAGTCGCGAGACAGCCCCAGCAATGTAAAAGGTCGCCCGAGAGTTACATAAGTACCAAGGAACGCTCGGCGTTTGCCCACCATGCTGGGCATTGACGCCCGACATGACTTACGCCATGATGACTCCTCGCCTCATGACTCCTCTGAAGCTGGGACTATCGTTATTGCTGTTTCTCGCGCCGTTCGCACTTGCATCAGACCGGCCATGGCGTGAAATCCGTAGCCCGCATTTTCGCGTCATCACGGATGGCAGCGAAAATGATGCGCGGAACGTTGCCCGTGCCTTCGAGCAGATGCGGGCCATGTTCTCCGCGCAGTTCCCTACGTTTCGCGTAGATTCCCCAGCCTCGCTGCTGATCCTCGCTCCCGAGGACGAATCGAGTACGAAGAAGCTCGTGCCGGCATTCTGGCAGCACCCGGGCCCCAAACCGGCTGGGGTGTACTTCCACGGATGGGAAAAGCAGTACGCTCTCATTCGCCTCGATGCGATCGGCTCCGACAAGACCAATCCCGATACCTTTGCTGTCGTCTATCACGAATACGTGCACAGCCTGCTGCATATGAATTTTCGCTGGCTGCCGACCTGGCTGGATGAAGGGCTGGCCGAGTACTACGCTTACACACGCTTCGAGGGCAACAAAATCTACATTGGAGCGCCGCCCAGAAATGCCGGCCGCCTCATGCTTTTGCGAAACCGGACCATCCTGCCTCTGCCCAAGTTTCTGGAGCAGCGGGGATCGTTTACGCGCGACGAAACCGATACCCAGGCGTACTACGCGCAATGTTGGGCGCTCACGCATTTCCTTACCATGGCGCCCAGCCTGCAAGGAGGGAAGCTTAGGAAGTTCTTCAATCTGCTACAGCAAGGTGTTCCTCAACAAAAAGCTTTTCAGGATACGTTCGGAGACATGTCGCAGGTACAGAAGGATTTCGATATCTACCTGCATCAGCTGGCCTTCTCGGCAGGCGTGATTCCGGCTCCGAATCGAATCGATGAAAAAAGTTTCTCCGCCCGGGCCTTGACCGTGCCTGAAACCGAAGCGGAACTTGGGTCCTTCTATCTGACGACCCATCAGTGGAAATTGGCGCAGGAAGTGAGCGAGACGGCGGCGAAAGAAGACCCAAAATCCGCCATCGCGCATGAGAACCTCGCGTTCGTTGCGCTGCAGCACGGCAAAGATGATGAAGCTACGCGGGAATTTTCCAGGGCGCTGGAACTCGACGATCATCTCTACCGGTCTCTGTTCGCAAGAACCATGCTGTCGTCATTGCCTCACGGGACGTCACATGAGGAGCGAGAAGCGTACCGTTCCGCCCTGATGAAAGTGCTCGACGGCAATCCCCTGTTCGCTCCTGTTTTTGTTGAATTGGCAAAGTCTGTGGCCGCGGAAGGCGACCTGCCCCGTGCTCTCGCTCTGGCGCGCACTGCCGAAAAGCTCGAGCCCTCGCGTGCCGGATACCACCTGTTGACGGGTCAAATCCTCCTACGCATGGGACAGACGGCAGATGCCGCGGCTCATGCGGCTTACGTGGCGGACCGCTGGGAGGGCCCCGATCATGACGAAGCTCTGGAGTTGCTGGCTCGCGTGCCGCCCGCGCAACGGCCTCCAGATGCTCCTTCGGATTCTCCGGCACCCGACGTTCTCACGACCGAGGGAATCGTGAAGTCAGTCGTGTGCAATGACCGAGGGTCGGAGATAACCATCGACCGCAGTGGCCAGCCGCTCACCTTTACGGTCAAGGGTGTCTCGGGCGGCTTCTCCGACACGCTTTGGGTGGGAGAAGATCACTTTTCCCTCTGCTACCACATCACCGGTTTGCGCGCCGTCTTCCGTTATAAAGCAGGCGCCGACAAGGCAACTGTTGGTCAACTCTTGAGCTGGGGCATCCGCGATGACCTCCCGCCCGTCTCGAATCCACCTTCCGATACACAACATCCAAATTGAGAACGGCCGCGATGGGCTAACTCCTCAGATGCCAACTGCGTCCAAGGTAGATATGCAGAAGTGACCGGTCAGGAGGTCCCCATGAATCGTAGACGTTTCCTTGCCGGCAGTGCCGCAGCAGCCACAGGCGCTTGGGCGGCTTGGAAGACGATCGGCTCGGGCCGGTCGTTGACGTTCGCCGCTCCGCCTCCCCTGGCCACCAAGGTCGCTGCCTCGGACGTTGTCACGCTCGGTAGGACGGGCATCCGCACAAGCCGTCTCGCCATGGGCACGGGCACGGTCGGCTCCGGGCATCACTCGCACCAGACCGACCTCGGCGTGAAGGGGCTGTCTGACCTCCTGCTCAGCGGATACGATCGTGGACTGACGTTCTTCGATTCCGCCGACGCCTATGGCAGCCATCCTCACGTCGCCGAAGCCTTAAAGCACTTGCAGCGCGACAAGGTCACCGTGCTCACGAAGACGTTTTCGCGTGACCCCGCTGGCGCCCGCGCCGATCTCGACCGCTTCCGTCGCGAACTCGGCACCGACTATATCGACGTCTGCCTGATCCACTGTGTGACCGAAGGCGATTGGACGGAGCGCTTCAAGGGCGTGATGGACGTTCTGTCGGAAGCAAAGCAGAAAGGCATCATTCGTTCGCATGGTGTCTCGTGTCACTCGATCGAGGCTCTGCGCGCGGCTGCGAAATCGCCCTGGGTGGAAGTGGACCTGGCACGCATCAATCCGGTGGGCGCACACATGGATTCCTCGCCCGAGAAAGTCGTCGGAATTCTGAAACAAATGAAGGCCGCGGGCAAAAGCGTGATCGGGATGAAGATCCTCGGTCAAGGCGCTCTTAGTGGCCGTGTGGATGATGCTCTGCGCTATGCGTTATCGCTGGGCGTGCTCGACGCTTTCACGATCGGCGCCGAGAGCAGGAAAGAACAGGAAGATCTCATCCGCAGGATTGCAGCGGCCTAGAGGGGCAGGTATTGATTCGCATTTGCGTATGGCTTCGGCGATATCGATCTGTCAATGTCCGCTGCACTTACTTGGCATAGCATCATTCCCGCCAGTCCCCGGCGGTTCCAAACTCCCGCGATGTCAAAAATTTCTTTCATGTAGTTCCGGACTGTGTTGAACGCCAGCCCCAACGCCTTCGCGATCTCAGGATTCGTCATTCCTCGCACTGCCAACTCCACCAGGGGCCGTAAGTGCGGCGCGAACATTTCCAAGTACGAAGATGACAGGGTATTTCCACGCACTCCGCGCACCAGCGCCACATCCAGCCGCTTCCCGTTGTAGCCGATCCGCCGAGCGGCTCGCAGTTTCCGCTCTTTGACGGCGCGTACGGAAATGCCGAGTTCCTCCGCAATCTCGCGGTCCTGCAACCCGGCCGCCGTGAGCTGAGCGACTTCCAACTCACACTCGGTCACGGCACAACCGCCACAGTTTCGTTACTGTGAGCGCTCTCTTCCGGGCCGTTAAACGCCGTCACGACGTAGTAATACGTTGTTCCCGACATCGCCGTTGTGTCCGCAAACGTCGTTCCGCTGACCTCAGCCACTGGATCTGCTCCGTAGTTCCCCGAGCTGGTCGACCGGTAGACGCGGTAGGTGCAGCAACCGCCGTGTCCGTCGCTCGCCGATGCATTCCAGTTCAAATCCACGAAATGCCCGCTTTCTGACGCAATCGTCAACGTGACCTGGCCCCGTGCCTTTTGAAACGCCCCATCTCGCGCACCAACCCAGAAGGTGAAGCTCCCCGTGCCCGTTGGCGCGAAGCTGGCAACCGACGTGTTCTTCGGTGCGTGATTCGTTACATCCGGCCCCGTCTGTGGGCAGGAAATGTTCTGATTGGCGACGGTCTGAATCACGCACGTCCCATTGAACGACGCGTCATTCGCCTGGCTGCCTGTCCCGTTGATGAACCCGCTGAACCTCACCGTCTGCCCAGTGAGTGGCGCACCGCCGGCCAGCGTCTGCTGCAGGTTGAACGTCGTCACATTCGCTGCCCGTGAAATCAGCTGCACGATGAGCGGCCCATTCACCGTGCCGCCGCGTCCCACGATGATCCCCGCCGAAGCCGGGAACGTCCCGCAGTTCCCGCCGCACTGCGTCGCGTCGGTCTCAATCCACCAGGCTTTGAAAGGCGACGCTCCCGCGGAGGCCTGTAGCGACGCTTGATATGCCGTTCCGACGGTTGCCGCTGGCAGAGAACTGCTCGTGACGCTGAGCGCGGGAAAGTACACCGATCCGTGCCCCGCCGCCGTCAGGGCAATGATCACCGTCAGATCCGCGCCCGGACTCTTCCCTGTCGCCGCTCGGGTTATCGCATCGCTCGCTGAATTCAGATAGGTCGCGCTGGTCAACGCAAAGTTCCCCGTCCGCCCTGTCCCCCAATTCGCGAACAGACTGGCGAACGCCGCTCCATCCAGAATGCACGCTGCTGTTCCGCTTGTCCCGCAGTTCGTGTTGTTGCTCGACGGATACGGATCGTTCGGCTGTCCGCTTCCCGGCAAACTCGTTCCCAGCAGGTTTCCGCGGAATGTCCAGTCGCAATCCGCGAGGTCGCGAACCGTAATCGGATCGCCGGCATCGGCCGCATTTTTCAAGGTGAAGCTGGTGGACGTCGGCGCTGGTGATGTCGCCAGGTCCGCATACTTCCCGCCCACCGTGACCATGTACGAGGACAACGCGGGCGAGAACGTGAAACTCGACAGATTGCCGGCAACCACGCTTCCACCCGGCGCTTCGTTTGGATAGTACGGATGACAGGAGTTTGTCTGATACGTGTTCGCCAGGCCGCCGTTGCCCCCAACGCCGCCGCCCGGGCCTACAGGTGCCCCATTGGAATGTCCGATGATCCACGGCGCCGGACTGACGTTGTCGTGGATTTTGAATCCCTGAAGCCATTTGTGGTCCGTGCGGTCAACCTCGCTGCCCAGGCCGCTGATGTCGTCTGTGTTTCCTGTCTCCACTCCCACCGTGTTGTGCGCAAACTCGACCGAGTTGATGACCGCGCCTTCGATCGCCGAAGAAATCAGCATGCCCACGGACTTTGCATACGCAGTGCTGCCGTTCGACATCTCCGCCGAAAGGCCATGAATCAGGTTGTCCCGGATCGTGATGTGCCCCGTTCCCGCCGACTCGTCGGCGCAATGCGATGATTTTCCATTCGTGATGGCGAACCCGTTGGTGGCGTTGTAAATCTCGTTGTACCGGTAGGTGATGTTTTCCGCCCGGCAGGTCGGGCAGTCGCCGGGCACACAGGCATTCACGTTGACCGAAGAGCCCGCTGCCACGGTCGTGGTCAGCCGCGCATGTGTCACAAGGTCCATGCCGCTCTGGTCGCAGCCGTTCGCCCCGTTGCAGAAGCGGTAGTCGGCGTTGTCGTCCACTCCGGCGCGCGCCGTATCGGCGATTTCCAGGATGCACCCGCCCGGCGGACAATTTGCCCCGTCATCCCGTGTCCCATTGTCATGTGTGAAACTGTTGCTGTCCGCAGCGACGACCACGTTCGTGCCGTCGAAGTTCACCTTCATCGCCTGATGGTTGTTCTGATTCACCCCACCCAGAAGCAACGCATAGCCGGATTGGTCTGACTGGCAGCCTTGCCAGGAGTTCTCGTAGTAGTTGCCCTCGATCAGCGCGTACGTCATGCTCTTGAACTCGCCCAGGTTCTTCGGAATCACGTCGCTGTACAGCGAGCAACCCTCGATCGGGACCATCCAGATCAGCGGCTTCAGCAGGTAGTTTCCCCGGTACTCCACGTCCTTTGTATTGGGGGTGCCGGACGCACCCTGGCCCCCGCCCCCGCCCATATAGTTTTCGCCCGAACTGGCGATCAGGTTGTTGTACAGCTTGAACGGGCCGTCCTGAAACGCTCCGGTCCCCGTCGAGAAACCGTGCGAGTCCACGCAGGCGGAATTGCAGTAGGTGTCATAGTTCCAGGAACTGATCAACGCGACCCACTGCGAGTTCTTGGCCCGAATTCCGCCTTGCGTTTCAGCGTTGGTCGTGGATGCAAGCGTCCACGGCTGCCCATGAATAATGCAGCGGTCGAAGATGATGTGGTTTGCGCCCTGCGTCACGCCGTCCGGTGCGAGCGTGACCAGCCCTGTGTCGACCTTGGTATCCGGCACCTTCGTGATCTCGATCCCGACGAAACGATAGTGATTCGCCCCGGAAGCGAACGCCACCGCAGGGCTTCCGCTCGCTACCGCGATCCTGGCCGTGAAGACTGCCGGATACGTCGGACACGGATAGTCGGGATATCCGGGGTTGTTGCGCCCGTTCGCCGCATCATTCGGAATGCCCGACAGGCAAGGCGTGGCCCGCACCCCTTCGGCTGGGAAAGCGGAGGCGTTGACGCCCGATGACTTTACCGTGATCCAATGCCCGCCGTTGCAGGCGAGCGCGGGGAATGTGAAGCTCCCGGTGTAAGTATTTCCGGCTGCGAGCACGATCGTATCGCCGCACTGCAGCGTGCCCAGGGCGGACTTCAGAGCCGACGCATCCGCCGGTGTATAAGTTGTGGCCGCACCGCCACCGATATGCGTCCCGCTTGGGGTAGAACTGACCGCCGTGTTCATGCAGCGCGTCGGCAACTGTGCCGGACCGTCCGCCATTCCCCACGTCGGAATCCCTTCCGTCAGTTCTCCGACTCCGGCAGGACAATACGCGTTCTCGCTCGCCCCGGCCCCGCTCTGCGCCTGCCCCGAATACGTCACCGTTCCCACAGACTTGGTCGCCTTGTACGTCGTCTGGCCCAATGCCGGCAGACAGCACATCACGGCCGCAACCACCTTTCGAATCCCCACTGTCATCGATGAACGTTCCTCGCAATCCAGGTTCGTTGTTTGCCTTCACTGTGATCTCCGTGCCCTCCGTGGTCAGTGCCTTTCCTGCGTCCGTCGCTATCTCCAGACGCCACACACCAGGAACTGAACACCCCGTCGCGCCTTCGCTATAATGTTTGTTTGCTCTTATCCCCGCCGTTCGTGCCGGGATTTCACGGGAAGGAAACCATGCCAACTGAAGTAGTTATGCCCCAGATGGGCGAATCGATCGTCGAAGGCACCATCACGAAGTGGCTGAAGAAACCCGGCGATAAGGTCCAGCGCGACGAGCCGCTATTCGAGATCTCGACCGACAAAGTCGACGCCGAAATTCCCGCGCCCGCCAGCGGCATCCTGCAGGAAATCAAAGTCACGGAAGGCAACACGGTCCAGGTCAACACTGTCGTCGGTGTAATCGGTGATGGCGTTGTCGGAACGGGCGCCCCCGCCCGTCCGGCCGAGCGCAGCTCGCCAGAAGCTACTGCGTCGCACGCCTCAGCAACTCCCCGCCCTGCCGCGCCCCCGGCGCCCGTACCCTCTGCTTCCCCAGCTCACGACGACGATTCCGACCTCCGCTCCTCACCGCTGGTCCGCAAGCTCGCTCGCGAGCATAGCGTCGATCTTGGCAAAGTCCACGGCACCGGGACCGGCGGCCGCATCACCAAACAGGATGTCCTCGACTACGTAGATAGCCGTTCCTCGGCCCCCGTGGCCGCGCCGGCATCGCGCCCCGTTCCCGCGCCAACCTCTGTCGCGATCCCCGGCGACCTCGTCCCCATGACGCAGATGCGGAAAATCATCGCGCAGCGCATGATCGAGTCGCGCCGCACCAGCGCTCACGTCCACTGCATGTTCGAAGTGGACCTGACGCGCATCGTAAATCTACGCAACAAGCTAAAAAGCTCCTTCGAGCAACGCTACGGCGCTCGATTGACCTTCATGCCGTTCTTCGTGCGCGCTGCGATCATCGCCCTGCAGCAGTACCCGATCGTCAACGCTTCGGTGGACGGCGACAACATCCGCTACCATCAGCACGTGAACGCCGGCATCGCTGTCGCCCTCGATTGGGGACTGATCGTCCCTGTTCTCAAGAATGCCGACGAACTCAACTTCCTGGGCTTGCAGCGCGGTATCACCGACCTCGGCGAGCGCGCCCGTAACAAGAAACTCATGCCTGCTGATGTCGAAGGCGCAACGTTCACCATTACCAATCCCGGACAGTTTGGGGCTGTGTTCGGCTTGCCGATCATCAACCAGCCCAACGCCGCCATTATGGGTATCGGTGGTATCACCAAGCAGCCGCTGGTCGTCACCGACAAAGACGGAGCCGACTCCATCGCCATCCGTTCCGTCGTCCACCTCACGCTCGGTTACGACCACCGCATCATCGACGGCGCCGTCGCCGACCAGTTCATGGCCCTGGTCAAGAAGACTCTCGAAGGCTGGAGCGAAGAAGTGGGTTAGCCGTGTGGGGCGGACATTCCTGTCCGCCCGCCTGACGGCTCCCTTACCACTTCGTCGTCACCCTCAGCCCCTCGAGTTGCGCATACGTCACCGGAGTTCCCTGCACCGCCAGCAGGTTCGTCACCGCCGCTTCGATGTTGGCAATCACTTCTGGTGCCACACCGCCGATTTTCGCCGGCCTCCAGCACCGACTGCAGCAGCGCCAGCACCAGGCTGATCAAAGTTGTCGCACCCATCAAATTGCCCCCTTGATCTGCGACGTGAGCGCGGCAGCATTCGCAATCGCCGCTCGTAAAGCCGCCTCTGCCGACTTGACCGGCACGCACTTCGCATTCGAATCCGGCGGAGTAGCCGCCGTGTTCCACCCGCAATAGGCCTCGACCCCGGTGATCAGCGCGTTCTGTGCCGAAACCCCGCGATTGATGACTTGGCAAATTTCTTGTGTCGGATTCGCCGTACATGCCGCCTGATACTTGGTCTGAGCGGCAGCAATCGAGCCCGCGAGTGCCGCCGCCGTGTCACGAGCCTGATTTTCCAGCGGCGAGCACGCCAGCATCGGAAATATACAAACCACGAGCCAGAATGCGGTGAATGCCTTCATCAGAGCACCGCCGTGATCAGCTTCCAGATTCCATGCCCCGTCTTGTTCGGGTGCCGGACCGGATACGTGACGCTCTTGCCGGCGTGATACAGCACGTGCGCCGGCTTGGCGAATGCGCTCATGCAGATCGTAAGAAATGCAAGTATCAAAGCTTTCCTCATGTTTCTCCTTCCTTCCAGGACTTTGCCCATGTCAGCTCTTCTTTAGATTTGTCATCCTGAGCGAAGCGGTGTGATGAGCGAAGCGAATCGCACCGTTGAGTCGAAGTTGAGTCGCCTTGCGGGCGTGAGCCTGCAGACGAAATCCCGAGCGAAGCCGAGGGAGCTTGGACCCCTGACCTCCGCTCTACTTCTTCGCCCAGCTGGACGCGTTGATGTAGAGCATCTGCCCGTTCGTAAGCAGCATCGCCGTCACGCTGCCGTAATAGGTCGCCGGATTCGTCGCTCCCGGCGAATACACATATAAGGTGTTCGACAGCAGGAAGAAATCCCGCGGCGACGTGCACTCCGTCTTCGAAGTCGTGTGCTTCTGCCCGTACATCCCACCGAACGCCACGTAGTTCAAGCTCGAAGCCGTGACCGTCGCCTTCCAGATGTTCCCCGAATCCAGGGTCCAGGCCGTGCTTGGGAGATCGAGCGCCCCGGTCAGAGTCGGCGCCTCGCCCGTCCCATACGCATCAAGGATGATCGGATTCCCCGATGCCCCGCTCGACGGTGGCACCAGGCTCTCCCGCCACACTTCCCCTCGCTTCAATAAGACCGAATCTCCCGCCGCAAACGTGCTCCCATTCACCTTGGCGACCGTCTTCCACGCCGTCGCCTGCGTGACCCCGTCATTCGCATCATTCCCGCCCGTGGCGTCGACGTAATACGCGGCCGCATGCATCACACCGGTCACCACGCACACCATCGCGACCGCGAGAACGATCTTCACCCTCGTCATCAACCCTTCTCCTATGTCGTCTTGAGAGGAATAGGCTGGTTGGCACCTTGTCTCGCTGAGCGATGCGAAGCGCAGTTCCTGCGAAGTCGAAGGACCCCTACTCCCACCCGCAAATTGCGCTCGGCAACAGCGCGCTCGCTCGTAGCTCGCAGCCCGAAGCTCGTAGCTTTTAACTCACACCAACCGAGAACACGGAACTGACTTAATCCACCGTGTACTTCACCACTACATTCACCCGATGCACGCTGCCCGACGCCGACACTGTCACATGTCCCAGCTTCGTCCCCACTGTCACCGCATCTTTTCCAGAGACAAATGCAGACGACGTCGCCCCCGTCGTCGAGCAAGCCAGGTCCGAACTCAGCACGTTCGCTCCGCCATTCTGCAGATTGATCGTCAGCGCACCCGCGTCGATCTCGCAGTACACCTCGACAATGTGAAACGCTGCCGCGCGATTCACATAAATCGACGGTACCTGCAGCGCCGTCGTCAGCAGATTATTCGCATCAAAGAATGTGTACGTGAACTCCTGTGGATAATTCTTCGCGACTTCCGTCACCGCCCCCGCATTTTCTGAAACTGCCAGCTTGCCGTTCGTGTTGAACCCGATCTTTGATTTCCCCGCGGCCGAAGACGTCATCGCCCCGTACCCGCCTTCCGCGCTCCACGGCCCTGACCCTGTCTGCACGATGTTCGCCGCGACGTTCAGGTTCCCGCTCACAGTCAAGTCGCTCGAGAAAGTTTTTGCCCCCGCGATCGTCTCCACGCCCGTGTTATGCACCACCGCCGAATCCGCCGCCGCGCCGGTCACCTGCGACACCGTGTAGTCCCCGCTGGCCGCCACCACCGCGCCCGTTCGCCCGAACACGGAATTGACTGCCCCGCCCCCGCCGCCGCTCCCGCACGCCACTCCGGTCGACCCCACCACCCCGCCCGACGAAACATTCAGGCAGCCCGCCGCCAGCCCCGCGATCGTCACCGTGCTGTCGAATTTCGCCGGCGTCGCAAACTCTTTCAAGGAGCTCGTCAGGCGCTCCTTCCAGCTCGTTCCATCGCCGCTGTTCCCGATGTACTGACTGATGGAGTAACTCGACCCCAGGCTGATCCCAACATTGGTATTTGTACTGGATGAGTCGATCCCGATGAAACTGTCGTGCGCGTCATTCGGTGGCCTCGCGCTGCCATACGCTGCGGACCTGTCCGGCGTGTAATCGAACAATGTGATCAGGTGTGTTGGGCCATTGGTTGCGCTGTTCGCTCCCAGGTTCACGATCCCTTTGAGGTTGACCAGTTTCGGGTCTCCCCCCGCGGTCAATCCTCCCGCCAGGCGGAAGTGATCGAAGGGCGCCTGCGACCCCAGACACACCGGCCACACGTAGGCCGCCGTCCCCGGTCCGTTGTGGGCGCATTGTGCGGCAAAGATCTGCGGGAACGTCCCGCCCGCGGTCGAGATATATGGCACTGCCGCCGACATCAAGTCCGTGAACAGAACCGGATGATTTGGACCTGCGATGTCCGCATTCCACGGCGACGACAGGATCACTCCGCCCGGCCACAAATCCAGCTTGGGAGCCCAATAGACCGACGGTGTCGCCCAGTACGCCGGTACTGTGTACGAAGCTAGCGTCGCTTGCGGATCGGTGTACGAGCACACCCCCGCAGAACACGCCGCAGTCTGGCTCAGCCCCGTTACTACAGCGTAAGTTCCCGTGCCGACTGGCGGTACGGATAAGTCCCCCGCTCCCGTCACTCGCAGAATGTCATAGGTTATGGCAGTCGACACGTCATACCACTGCAACGGAATCTGTACCGATCCGCTCGTCGGCTGCGCGTCGCCAAAGTACAAAGGAAAAGTCCTGCTCCCGTCCGCGCGGATCGCCACCACGTAGTAGCGATAGTTCGTCGCTCCCCCCGTCGCGAATTGCGGCATTTTCCCTGCCGGCCCCTCGCCGCCTCGAATCGACAACGACGGATTCGTATACGCGCTGCCGCCTTGCATGATGACCCCAGCGGCTGCCCCCGTGATCGCCGGAGATCCTAGTCCCGCCGGGCAGCCGCTGCCGTACTCCATGTAGACGTTCTCCATCTGCATGCCGCCATAGCCGCCGGTCGCCGTCGAATATCTCACTCCGAACTGCGGATATCCCTGCACGACAGAATCGCTGATCCGCAGCGTGTTCCCCGCCTTCCAGTCGATTCCGTTCGCGCTGCATTGCGTGCTGATATTTGCGTGGCTAATCCACCCTACCGGCGCGCGCTGCGGGTTGGTGTTGAAGTCTCCGTTCCCCCAGATCACCGCCCCGCAATAAGTCGCATCGCACTTGATCGTGTTCAACCCGCTGCTGAAATCGAGCCCGTCGAGTGTGAACGCCTGGTCGTCATCCACCTTTAGCCAGGTGCCGAACTTCCCACCGCTTGAGTCGTTTAAACCGGAGAGGTTGATGATCCTCGTCTTCTGCGCATTGACCTCGATCATCGGCTGCGTTCCGCCCGCGACCCGCGGCCATCCTCGAAAGTTCACGAGGGTGATGTTGATGGCGTAGCTTGAATTCGTGGCATCGCCGATGAATACGCACGGCGTCGTCGCCGAATAGCAGGAAACGACGCTGCCGGGAAACTCTATCGTTTGTCCTACCGACTTGATTGTCAGCTGGCCGTAGATCGAGATGTTTCCCGGAGGAGCTATGATGCGGCCTCCGGCGATCAGCCCTGTCCGCGGCGCGAAACGTCCCGCGACCGACGACTCCGCGATTCCTGCCGATGCCGACATCACCGTATATCCGTTGCCGTGCCCGTTTGCCGTCGTGAACTGGAGTGTCCCTGGGTTGCCGTCGCCCGCGCATGTCCCGCCTGTGACCTTTACCGCTTCCGGCGTTCCCGTGCCCGAGACGTACACCCAGTAGTTAGCCTCATTTCCGAACACGCCTGGAGGACAGGAAGCCAGCGTAACGGTCTTTGCGCCCGGCGACAGCAGGTCCGCCGTCGATGTTGCTGAAAACTGAAAATCAGCGGCATACTTCGTCGATTGGTACGCAGATCCTGCGCTCGCTCCCGGTTTCGGCTTATAGGAATTCGACGACGCCTCGTACGTAATGACCTGCCCATCCGCCGGCGTCAACGAGGCCACTGTCGTTCCTCGAATCGAAGCCGCGTCCGCGCTTGTCCCGCACCCACCCCACGTGGAATTCCCTTTCAGGCAAAGCGTCCCGTCGGCCGTCCCGGATCCCAACTGCGCCGGAGGCACGACTCCGCCCACCAGATTCGCTTTGCTTGCCAGTCCGGTGTCGATGTAGTGACGGTTCGCGGCGTGGTTGATCGCGGTCGGGTCGCCCGGCAGCGTCAACGGGCCCGTCATTGCATCGCCCGTTTTGGAAACGAAATTTCCCGCCCCGACGTTCGCCACCGCCGTATCCACGTATGCCTTGTTGGCCGCATCGCTCGCTGCTGCCGGAGTAGGTACAGCGGGCGGTGCTGCGAACTGTTTGGCCCCCTGAATCACTTCCGTGCCTGCCAGATGCACCACGACCGCGTCCGCTGCGCGGCTGGCGATCGCCGAATCCACGTACTGCTTCGATACCAATGCGTTCGCAGCGCCTGTTCCCGGCGTCGTTCGCACTGCGGCAATCGTCGTTGGAGAAATCGTAGACACTGACCAGAACTCGGTTCGGACCGTACGATCGTCCAGCTGAAACACCACCGTGTAGTACGTCCCTGCTGGACTTGCCCCCACGTTCGGAACCAGTTGCGTCGAAAACGTTCCTCCCGTCCCTATCACAACGCTCTTCGAGCCCGCCGCGACCGAATTCCCTTCTGCCGTGATGAATGCCGGCCAGGAGATCAGCACTGTGCCCGAGGCTGCGGTTCCATCCGCCCGGTACACTGTGTCACTGATCGTCGTCAGCCCCGGCCCCGTCGCCCAGGCGACGCACGCCGTCAGCGTCACAGCCGTCAGGACGGTCAGCACCCAGTGCGCATTCCCGCGCTTCCGCTTGAGCAGGGAAGCATCAGACGCGCCGAAAAGATCTTGCGGAACCACACTTCTTCCCACGGCACAACGCCAAGGCAAATAAAAAAGCCGCTCCTCCGAGCGGCGCCCCTTCCGCATATCTCCTCCAGCCTCACACGTCAAAAACTCGAAAAATGGTCACCAGCGCCCGCGGAGATACTGCCATCCGCAAAATGTACGGTTGGGTTGCTCGCGGCTCGTAGCTCTTCACTTCTGCACTTTGACTTCTGACTTTCGCATTCCCAGATACCGTCGCACGCTTTCGACGTACACATCGGCAAAATCTGCTGCCGGTCGTCGCGTCTCGATCAGCACCATAGCCTCATCCAGGTCCCACCCCATCGACGCCAGGACTGCCAGCGTCATCATCGGAGCCCGATGCACTCCGGCAGCGCAATGGATGTACACCTTGTTCCCGTCCGTGTCCAGCGCTTGCTGCGCGAACTCGACTCCGCGCTCCAGCAGTTCCGCTGGCTTGGGAAGAAAATCGTCGTCGGTCGGATTCCATAACACCTGCACTCCAAACGGTTCCGCCAGCGGCGTATCGTCGAACTCGATCTGCATGTCGATCACGTGAGTGATTCCGGCTTCGGCCACATCCGCCATGTTGCTCTCGTTCCAGATCCCGCCACCCACCGCGATCCGGTCCGTAATCCACGTCATATCCATGCAGCGTCCTGTGAAGGCAATCCGTGTTCGGGGACTAGTCTTTTGATTCTACGTCACCGTTGCGGTTTCCACCTTCGCCAGGACTCTCGTCTTCCAATCCCATCCTCTCGAGCAGGATCTTCGCCAGCGTATCGGGATCCTCATCGTCGGCATGGTTGCGTCCTGAAAACAGCCCCACGGCATCCCACAGGAACTTCAACGCTGTAATCTGCCCGCTTTCGGTCACCGATTGCACGACCCGCGCCGCCATTTCCACCGAACTGTCCAGGATCACGTTGGCGACCTGATTCTGGACTTTCTGGATCTCTTCCTTGGATTTCGCTTTCGGATCCGGGGCAGGAGCGCTTTTCTTTGTCCGCGCCTTTGCTCTTCCCATTCTTTTGCCCCCAATGGCAAAGGGGCGGACTCAATCCGCCCCTCTTGGCTCGACCTCTCAGATCTCGTTTTTCTCGCCTCTTATTTTCAGAATAGCAAATCGACTGGGGGAGTTCCGCCAACTTTCCCTGAAATATTTTCTGCCTAGTTACAACTACTTATCTTATCTTTTCGATTTCTTGCCTCTTGACAAACTTCCTCACTCTCTTTTTCCAAGGGTGCCCTGTCCAGAATTCCGACAGCCAGCAAAACTCGAGAAAGTTCGTCGACCGCCTCCGGAATGAATCGCTCCACGCTGCGCAGCGAACACCCGAGCAGACGCGCCACCTCCGGCGGGCTGTAGTCTTCCAGAACGTTCATAGCTAACAGCTGCTTCTGCAGCGGGTCCAGCTTCTCGATCGCCTGTTCCATGTCATGCACGAAGATCACCAGGTCTTCGAAATTCTTCATCGAGTACGATGTGACCCGCGAGCGGAAACATTCCCGCCCCAGCAGGGACGGCAGCCGCCCTACTTCCACGGACGCTCGCGCATATCGCTTCAGCAAAGCCACTGTTCTTTGGCGGTAAAACCATAGGTCAATTTCCGGATCTTCGCGCCACGACGTCTCCCTACTTGCCATCAGCCATACCGGAGTCGTTGTCATGCCCTCACCTCCATCTCCGCCACTCCCTGCAGCCAGTCAATCCGCACCGGAGCCGGCGCCTTACGCTCCGGAGGCCCATCAGTCCTGCGTTCCCGCAACAGGGCTGCCAGCCGCGCCCGGCATGGGGTACAGTAAATTCCCGTTTGCCCTTTGCGTCGCAGCCACAGTCCCCCACATCGTTCGCAATACTTCAGGTTCAAGGTAATCCCCTCATTCCTTCCCATGCTGATGAAGTCCATCCGTCCCTCCACGTGCTTTCGCAAAACCGATGCTGTTCGCTGCTGGTGTCGCCCGCGCAGAAACAAAAGGCCCCGGCGCCGATTGCTCGGCCCAGGGCTCGTTTCTCTTACGACGACCTGTCGGCTTATCTAATTCCCAGGAATGTGAATGGGCCGCGCACCCCGCGCGCCCCTGTGGGCTCTATTCCGAACGCGGCATGCGGCCTGGCTCGGGTTGCCGGAAATAGCCTTCTTCGTAGCCGGATTTCAATACCGTGCCGTTTTGCACCACGACACTGAGCCGTCCGGTGAAGTGCAGCGTTCGCAGCAGCCGTTCCATCGAGGCCGACAACACCTCGGCGGACCGCACTTTGCGGCGGAATTCTCCAAAATTGCTTTCTTCGTTTTCGTAGGATTGAGCTGCAATCATGACTTACGCCTTTCTTGCAGATGAGTTATATGATCTGGCGATCCTATAGCTCATCATGCCGTAAGAATTCTATTTCCTTATGGATGTTGACTTTGTCGTAATAATAGCATTTTGCTATAAGCGCGTGCTATACTCCGCCTATGAAATTCCGGACTCTGCAGGACAATCTCCGCAAGACCCTATGGCAGCGCATTGAAGATGGCGACCTCACCGGTCTCCGGCTGGCCGAGCAGACCGGCTTCAAGCAAGCGCATATCTCCAACTTCCTCAACCGCAAGCGCGGGCTGAGCCTGGAGGGTATGGACAAAGTCCTTTCCGTACAGCACATATCCGTGCTCGATCTTCTCGATCCCTCCGAGATCAACAAGCGCGCTTCGATCGTCGCCCCGAGTGAAGATGAATTCGACAGCGTCGTGGTCGCCGATTCCCAGATCGCCGCCCAGGAACCGCTCGTCATGAGCATGCATGTGAAGGAACTCCTCAAATTCAAGAAATCGTTTCTCCGCCGTCTGCGCGAAGCCATGGAAGGCGATCGTGACGGCTGGGAGCGTTTCGTGGTCATCAAGGTGGACGCCCGCGAGGGCATGAGCATGTATCCCCGCATGCTTCCCGGCGCCACCCTGCTTATCGACCGCCACTACAACTCCCTTACTCCGTATCGCAAGGGAGAGAACAACATGTACGCCGTCCGCAAGGACGAAACCTGCACCATCAAGTACGTGGAAACCGCCGGCAACAACCTGATCCTGCGCCCGCACAATCAGGCCTATCCCGTCGAAGTATTGTCGATGGAAGAGGGTAGGAAAGCCGGAGACTACATTGTCGGACGTGTATGCTACGTCGGAATTGAAACCTGAAGATTGCAGAAGGAAGAGGTCAGATTGCAGAAGTCAAGACCAGACGTAGGTTACTTCTGCATTCTGACTTCTGCATTCTGCAATTGAGTTCTCCCATTTCGCGTTATTCAGCAGTTCGGTCGGCGTCTTCAGGTCCTCCGACTTGAACGCCGATTTTTCCGGGAACTCGCCTCACGAACCCCGCGTACTTACGTCTGACTACCTTGTGGGAGCTGTGTGCCCACGGGTCCGGAGAATCGCGATGCGAACCATCACACTCGTCCTGCTAGCCATTGCTCTGCTGCCGGCGGCCGCGCTTGCCGACGACTGGTCCAAGACCTATGAGGTCGGCCAGAATCCGCAGCTTCGTGTTGACACTTCCGACGCCGACATCCGCCTCGACACCTGGGATCAGAACAAGATTGAGGCTCACGTCGCCACCCAGCACGACAAGATTGGCGAGGGTGGCGTCAAGATCATTGAACGTCAGAACGCAAACTCGGTCGAGATTGAGGTGCGCATGCCCGCCCGTCATTTCTCGATCGATTGGGGCCAGCACCGGGTGACGATCGACATTCGCATGCCGCGTGAAGGCAAAGTCAATCTGCGTACGGGCGACGGCCGCATTTCCGTCAATCACCTCAAAGGGGATATGGACTTCTACTCCGGCGATGGGCGGCTGGAAGCTGACGACGTTGACGGAACCGTCCGTGCCCGCACCGGCGACGGCTCCATGCGGGTCAGCGGCCGCTTCGATGCCGTCGATGTCAGTTCCGGTGACGGGCACGTTTCGCTCACTGCGCGTGCCGGTTCTCGTGTCCAGCAGCCCTGGGAATTGCGCACTGCTGATGGAAGTGTCGAGCTGGAGGTCCCCGCCGATCTTGCCGCTGATCTTGACCTTCACACTGGCGACGGTCACATCAGCTTGAACGTGCCGTTAACCGTCGAGGGCAAGTTCAACGGTCAGGATATTCACGGCAAGCTCAACGGCGGCGGCAACCGCGTGGTCGTTCACACCGGAGACGGTTCGATTACGGTAGATAAGTCCTGACCCGAAGTGGTAGGGTCAGTCTTCGCCCAAATTTTTTCGAGGCCCACATGTCTCTGAAGAACCTTGCATTAGTTTCGGCAGTACTGACCCTCACCCTTCTTCCTTCACTCTCAGCGCAAACCGCATCTCCCGACCAATTCGTGCTCGACCTCTCGGCCATGGATAAGTCGGTTGACCCATGCGTCGACTTCTACACCTACGCCTGTGGGGGCTGGATGAAAGCCAACCCCATCCCGCCCGACCAGTCGAGTTGGGGCACCTACGGCAAGCTGCAGGACGAGAATCTGGCGCAACTGCGTACGATCCTGGAAGAGGCCGCGAGGGCCAACGCCGGCAAGGGTTCTACCCAGCAAAAAATCGGCGATTACTACGCCTCCTGCATGGACGAAGCCGCCACCGACAAGCTTGGCGCCGCCCCCCTCACACCTGAACTGGAGCGGATCGCCAAACTGAAGTCGAAGCGCGACATCGCCGGCTACCTCGCGACCAGCCAGTACCCGACTCCGATCTTCGGCAGCGGCTCGCTCTTCACGTTCCGGTCGGACCAGGACTACAAGAACTCCGCGGAAGTGATTGCCGAGGCCGACCAGGGCGGACTCAGCCTGCCCGACCGCGATTACTACCTCAAAGACGACGATAAGTCGAAAGACTTGCGCAAGGCCTATGTTGCTCACGTCCAGAAGATGTTCGAACTGTTGGGCGACAAGCCGGAGCAAGCCGCGGCGGAAGCCGCTACCGTGATGCGGATCGAGACCGCGTTAGCCAAGGGCCACCTGACGCGGGTGGAGCGGCGCGATCCGCAACAGCTCTATCACCGCATGAGCGTTGCAGAACTGGCGAAGCTCTCGCCGTCATTCGATTGGCACGCCTATCTGATGAAGAGTGGACTGGGCACGGTCGAATCGCTCAACGTCCAGGTTCCGGACTACGCCCGCACCATGAGCGCGACGATCGATCAGGAAAGTCTTGCGGATTGGAAGACGTACCTGCGCTGGCACGCGCTCCACAACGCCGCCACCAATCTCTCGTCCGCGTTCGACAGGGAGAATTTCAATTTCTACGGCAAGACCCTGCGCGGTCAGGAAGAACTTCCGCCACGCTGGAAGCGCTGCACCAATGATGTCGACAGTGACCTTGGAGAAGCGCTGGGCAAGGCTTACGTGGACCGCTATTTCAGTTCGGAAGCCAAGCTGGCGGCAGTGAAGATGGTGAAGGAAATCGAGCGGGCCATGCAGAGCGAGATCCGTGCGCTGCCCTGGATGGGAGACGCGACCAAGCAGCAGGCGCTGACCAAACTGGAGTCGATCGCCAATAAAGTCGGCTATCCCGACCGCTGGCGTGACTACGCCGCACTTGCAATCGTTCGCGGCGACGAGATGGGAAACACCGAACGAGCCGCCTGGTTCGAGTTCCGGCGGCAGATGGCAAAGATCGGCAAACCCGTCGACAAGACGGAATGGACGATGACTCCGCCGACGGTGAACGCCTACTACGACCCCCAGAAAAATGACATCAATTTCCCCGCCGGCATTCTTCAGCCGCCGCTGTTCAGCGCGAAATCCGACGCGGCCCCCAACTATGGCAACACCGGCGGCACGATGGGCCACGAACTCACGCACGCGTTCGACGACGAAGGCAGCCAGTTCGACGCAGCCGGCAATTTGCGCAACTGGTGGACTGACGCCGACCGCAAGGCTTTTGAAGAGCGCGCCAAGTGCGTGGTCGACCAGTATTCCGGCTACACGATCATCGACGACATCAAGATCAACGGCAAGCTGACCAACGGGGAAGACATCGCTGACCTCGGCGGCACCTTGCTGGCCTATCTGGCATGGAAGGAAGACACCAAAGATCAGAAGCTCGGGCCTGTGGACGGCCTCACGCCCGAACAACGCTTCTTCATCGGCTACGGACAGAGTTGGTGCACCAACGAGCGCGACGAGTTCAAGCGCTTGCGCGCAACCGTCGACCCGCATTCCCCGGAAAAGTACCGCGCCAACGGCGTCGTCTCGAACATGCCGGAATTTCGCGAGGCCTTTCACTGCCAGACGGGCCAGCCTATGGTTCGGGAGAATGCCTGCCGGATCTGGTGAGGGATTTCTGGCGGACTTACTGGAGATAAGTTGCGTTCCTGCTCCAGTGAAGATGGTCCCCAGGGGCTGAGTCCCCCATGTTCCTGCCCCGAGCGGCAGCCTTCGACTTCGCTCCGGACAGGCTCTGACGCCGGCTCCGCCAAACTTATTTTTGGAAATCCTTGTGCTCAGTTGGAGATTGTTCGTCGAGCAACGTGCGCGCTTTCCCAGCCAGGCTCTTGAGTGAGAACGGCTTCTGCAGAACTTCGGATTGCTCTCCCAGACCCTCGGATTGGCGGACGGCAAAGTCCGGATATCCCGACATGAAGAGCACCTTCGCGTGCGGATGCAGCCTCTGAATGTGGGTGGCGAGTTCTCGCCCACCCATATTGGGCATGACGATATCGGTCACCACAAGATCGATGGGCTTCTGTCGCGTCTCGGCGATCCGGAGCGCGGCTTCGCCATCCGGCGCGGCCAGCACGTCATAGCCCAGCCCGGCCAGGTACACGCTCGTCACTTCCCGAATCGCGACCTGATCCTCCACCAGCAGGATGGTTTCGCTCCCGTTCACCTGCGCGGGCGTTCGAGGATCACTCTCCTCCCCCGCCGCCACTTCAGCTTCGCACGCTGGCAGGTAGATCTTGAACGTCGTTCCTTTGCCGGGTTCGCTGTAGACCGAAATTGCGCCGCCGCTCTGCTTGATGACCCCGTACACCATCGGCAGGCCAAGTCCGGTTCCCTTGCCCGGCGCTTTGGTCGTGAAGAAAGGTTCGAAGATTCGAGCCTGCGTCTCGGCATCCATGCCAGTGCCGGTATCGGTCACGGCAAGCATGACGTACTTTCCCGGCTGCACGGAACAATGCCGCCAGGCTTGCGCTTCGTCGAAGTGCGTGCTTCCTGCTTGAATGGTCAGCTTGCCCCCGTTGGGCATGGCATCGCGCGCGTTCACCGCCAGATTCACCAACGCCTGCTCGAGTTGGCTCTGGTCCACCTTGACTCGGGCCAGCCCCCGCTCGATCTCGATCTTGAGCTTGATGTTCTCCGTCAGCAGGCGAGCGAGCATCCTGGTTACGCCACGCAGCACAGCCGTAATATCCAGCACCCGCGGCTGCAACAGCTGCTTCCGGCTGAAGGCCAACAGCTGGCTGGTCAGCGAAGCCGCCCGGTTCACCGCATTATGGATTTCCACCGCGTCGGCATACATCGCATCCGTTGGTGTGAGCCGGTCGCGAATGCGGTCGATGTGCGCTTCAATCACCATCAGCAGATTGTTAAAATCGTGCGCCACGCCGCCGGCGAGCTGCCCTACCGCTTCCATCTTCTGCGCCTGCCGCAGCTGTTCTTCGAGACGCTTGTACTCGGTGATTTCATAGAGCACCCCCTGCATCACCGGAACCGGGCCTGGAGTTCCCTCCAGCAAAGTGGCTTCATCGTGAAACCAGAGAATCTTGCCGTCACGCGAGCGGATTCGATACTCGGCTTTGTAGGGCTCGCCTGTCTCCAGCAGGCGCTTTTCCGCTCCCATGGCTGTTTCACGGTCTTCCTCGTGCACCTGGTTCAGCCAAAGGCCCGGATTCGCCATCCATTCTTCCGTTGAAAATCCCAGCATGGATTCGATCTGAGGGCTTACGAATTGCCAACGCCCTTCGAAGCCTGCTTCCGCAATGTAGGTGATGGCCGGCAACCGTTCCACCAGCCGCCGGTAGCGCGTCTCCGCGGCCCGCAACTCGGACTTCGCCCGCTGATTTTCGATGGCGATTCCAGCCAGATGCGTGGCACGGTCGATCAATTGGAGGTGATAAGCGCTGGGTCCGCGCGACTCGCGGTAGTAGCACGCGAATGTTCCGAGTATTGCTCCACTGTGCGATGGAATCGGCATCGACCAGCATGCTCGCAGTCCGTGCGGCAGCGCCAGGTGCCGGTATTCTTCCCACAACGCGTCTTTCTCGATGTCGATCACGACCACCGGCTGCTGACGGTATGCCGCCGTCCCGCATGATCCCACCCGCGGCCCGATCCTGGTTCCATTAATTGCTCTTCGGTAGTCAACGGGAAGGCTTGGACCCGCACCATCATGCAACGTCGCTCCATCCGGCGACAGCAACAATATCGAGCACACCAGGTCTGGAGATTTCTCTTCGATTTTCAGGCAAAGCGTCTCCAGCACGTTCGACAGCGGCCGCTGCGCCATAATCGTCTCCAGCACTGCCTTGTCGAGCAAAGACAAAGCTTCGGAGATCTTTTGCGGATCAGCTTCCGTCATTCGTGCTGCCGTGGACATAGAGGGTCTATGGATCGGCGCCGGTTGGCACCAGGTCACCAGCGGATCACACTAGGGGGGTGACACTCATTATCGGCGTAGAAGGCGGCAGCCCGACAGTTACCAGAGTAACCACCACGCGAAGGAAATTGATCCGCCGTTCAATTTCGGGAACGCACGCAGACAGAGAGAGAGGAAAAGGAATGTCTCGCGAGAAAGGGTGTTCCGGCCCGGGTACAGGCTCAGCCAGCCACCGTCTGCCGGACAAATGCGGCAAACTGCCGCACATCATCTTCGGTGGTGTCGAACGAGCACATCCAGCGCACGACCGACTCTGCATCAATCCACGGGTAGAAAAAATACCGCTCCTGAATCCTCTGGATGGCCTCTCGCGGAATCTTCACGAACACGCCGTTCGCCTCCACCGGATAGAACACCGTGATCTGCGGAATCTTTCTCACCTCCGCTTCAAGCAACTTTGCCATCCGGTTCGCATGCTCGGCGTTGCGGCGCCACAAGTCGTTGGTCAACAGCGCTTCCATTTGGACTGCCATGAATCGCATCTTCGACGCCAGTTGCATCCCCTGCTTGCGCGTGAACAGGAACTCCCGCGCCAGGTTCGGACGGAAGAACACCACCGCCTCTACTCCCATTAACCCATTCTTCGTCCCGCCGAACGAGAGCACATCCACGCCCCGGTCGCGTGTTGCCTGGCGCAAGGTCTTTCCCTGTGCTGCTGCAGCATTCGAGATCCGCGCGCCGTCCATGTGCAGGAACATGTCGTGCTCATGCGCAAACCGAGCCAGCGCTTCAATCTCGGCGGACGTGTACAGAGTTCCCATCTCCGTGGCCTGCGTGATCGAAATCACCTTCGGTTGCACGTGATGCTGATCTCCGATTCCGTGGTATGCCTCGGCAACCGTCTCGACCGTCAACTTTCCTGTGGGAGCGCGCAGGGGAATGAGTTTGCATCCCGTGAAACGTTCTGGAGCTCCGCACTCGTCGGTGTAAATATGAGACAACTCGGGGCACAGCACCGCATGGTACGACCGCGTCAGGGCCTGCAGGCTCAGGGTGTTGGCGGCAGTACCGTTGAAGACGAAGAACACCTCCACATCGCCGCCAAACTCCTCGCGAAACTTCCGCACCGCCGACTCGGTATACGGATCGTCCCCATATCCGATGACATGCCCCTGATTGGCGCGAGCGATCGCTTCCATGACTTCGGGATGTACCGTGGCATTGTTGTCGCTGGCAAAGCTCCGGACGGGTTTCATATCGAAACAATCTAGCAGACCAAAAAGCCTCCCGCCGTGTTGCTCACTGACGGAAGCCCCGGGATGGTCTAGTATTTCTACGAGCCTCCGGCAGGAGCCGGATTTGGCCCTTTTCCTGGCGGACGACTCTTATGGATCTTCTCTCATTTCTACGTTCGTTTGCTCTTGTTCTCGTGGTCGGTTTTCTTGCTTTCTTTGCGGCATGCTCGAAGGACAAGCCCGCGCAGGGCGCTGGTTTTCAGGCCATGCCTGTCCAGGTGAAGACGGCTCGCCCGGCAAACGTCAACGACACCACCGAATACGTCGCAACCCTGAAATCTCGCGACACCGCCGTCATCATGCCGCAAGTGGAAGGCATCATTACGCAGATCTTTGTGCACTCCGGGGATCACGTCGCTGCCGATGCGCCTCTCCTGCAGATCGATCCTTCCAAGCAGCAGGCCACGGTCAAGAGCCAGGAGGATGCTCACGCAGCGCAACTGGCGCAAGTCAAGTGGGCGCAGCAGAATTACGACCGTGTCAGCGGCCTGGCCAATGCCGGCGTAGTCAGCCGCCAGGATCTCGATCAGGCCAGGGCTGCGCTCGACGCCGCTCGGTCGCAGCTCCAGGCGCTTGAGGCCCAGGTGCGCGAGCAGCAGGTGCAGCTTCACTACTATCAGGTCGTCGCCTCCCGGGCCGGCATCGTTGGCGACGTCCCGGTTCGTGTCGGCGACCGTGTCACTACGGGGACCCTTCTCACGACCATCGATCGTCCCGGCACGCTCGAAGCGTACGTCTATATTCCGATCGAGAAGAGTGCTCAGCTGAAGATGAACTTGCCGCTTGATCTCGTCGACTCTTCCGGCAAAGTACTCGCGTCGACCCGCGTCACGTTCATTTCTCCGCAAGTAGACAATACGACCCAGACCGTTCTCATCAAGGCTCAGGTTCCGAACAACAACGAGGCGCTGCGGAATGCGCAGTTCATTCGCGCCCGTGTGGTCTGGGGAACCAACCAGAGACCGGTGGTGCCGGTCGTAGCCGTGTCTCGTATCGGTGGCCTCTATTTTGCGTTTGTCGCCGAACCCGACTCAAAAGGCGGATACGTCGTGCACCAGAAACCGCTCCAGGTGGGTCAGATTCTGGGCAATGACTACGTGATTCTCGACGGCATCAAGCCCGGTGACAAAGTGGTCGTCACCGGCACGCAGTTCCTGATTGACGGCGTTCCCGTGATCCCACAGGAAACCAGCAGTTAGTCGTTGGTCGCTAGTCGCTCGTCCGTGGCCAGCAGGAAGTCGGCAGCGTCCGGATCAACTAGCAACTAGCAACCAGCAACTAGCGACTGCCTTATATGGTTGACTTTTTTATTCACCGTCCGGTGTTTTCGACCGTCTGCGCGCTTCTCATCATCCTTGCAGGCGCAACCGTCATCCCTACGCTTCCGATCTCGCAATTCCCCAACCTGGCCCCGCCGCAAGTCACTGTCACCAGCGTGTATGTCGGCGCGAGCGCGCAAACGGTCGAGTCGGCCGTGACCACGCCCCTCGAACAGCAGATCAATGGTGCGGAGGGAATGAAGTACATCACTTCTTCCAGCAGCAACGATGGCCTCAGCCAGATCACCGCTACGTTCGATCTCAATCGCGATCCCGATCTTGCCTCGGTCGATATTCAGAACCGCGTCAACACCGCTCAGGGCCGCCTTCCCAACGCGGTCAAGCAGATCGGCGTTACGGTGCAGAAGAGCTCGCAGAACTTCGTCTTCGGCGCCGCCGTCTTCTCGCCGGACAACCGCTACTCCACGCTGTTCATGAGCAACTATCTCGACGTGTACGTACGCGACAGCCTCAAGCGCGTTCCCGGCGTGGCGGAAGTGTTCATCTTCGGCGAGCGCAAGTACTCCATGCGCCTGTGGCTCGATCCGGAACGTATGGCCAGCCGTGGACTGACTGCCACGGACGTCGTCGCTGCGCTCGCCGAACAGAACGTGGAAGTCGCCGCCGGACAGGTTGGTTCCCAGCCTTCGCTTCCCGGACAGCAGTTTCAGATCAGTGTCCGCGCCATCGGCCGTCTCTCCGAGCCAACGCAGTTCGACAACATCATCCTCAAGAGCAATAACGACGGCACTCTCGTCCGCCTGCGCGACGTCGGCCACTCCGAACTCGGCGCTGAGGACTACGGCTCTATCCTGCAGTACAACGGCTTGGAGTCGGTCGGCTTGGGCATCACGCAGCTCTCCACCGCCAATGCCCTCGATGTCGACCGCCGTTGCATCGCCGAACTGGAGCGCCTTTCCAAGCGTTTCCCGCCCGGCATGAAGTACCAGCTCGCCTTCGACACCACCGACGCCGTCGGCGAGTCGATTCGTGACGTGATCGAGACCCTGGGCGCTGCCATCGTACTCGTCGTATTCGTGATCTTTATTTTTCTCGAGGACTGGCGCTCCACCATCATTCCCTCGGTGACGATCCCGGTTTCGCTCATTGGCACGTTTGCGTTCGTCAAGCTGCTCGGTTTCTCGATCAACACACTCACGCTCTTCGGCATCACCCTCGCCACCGGCCTCGTCGTCGATGACGCCATCGTGGTCATCGAAAACATCGAGCGCCATCTTCAAGAAGGCGAACACGACCCGACCAAGGCCTCGTCCGATGCCATGAAAGAAGTTACCGGGGCCGTGATCGCCACTTCGCTGGTGCTCGTCGCTGTATTCGTGCCGGTCGCGTTCTTCCCCGGAACGACGGGAATTCTTTTCCGCCAGTTCGCGCTTACCATCGCGTTCTCGATCACGATTTCCGCTTTCAACGCGCTGACGCTTACACCGTCGCTCTCGGCGTTGCTCCTCGGCCGCGTCCACGGACAAAAGAACTGGATCTTCCGCCAGGTCGATCGCTTCCTGGCCGCGCTGACAAACGGTTACGTCCGTGCCCTGCGCGTATTCCTGCGTGTCGAAGCTCTCGCTCTGGTCCTGTTCGTCGCCGGCCTTGGCCTCGCCTATTTCGTCTTTCAGCGGGTGCCCAAGGGTTTCGTCCCCAATGAAGACCAGGGTTATCTCATGGTGATCATCCAGGCTCCGCAGGGAGCTTCGCTCGACTACACCAGGAAAATCTGCGAACGCGTCCACGCCATCACAAAGAGTTTCCCGGAGATCGAAGGGTCCTTTGCCGTTGCGGGATTCAGCTTCGGCGGCTCCGCTCCGAACCGTGGCCTCGCCTTCCTGACGCTTCGTCCCTACGCGCAGCGCCCGGGGATCGAGCACACTGCCTCGGCGATTGTGAATCGCCTGCGCGGCCCCTTCTTCGGAATTTCCGGCGCACTGGTCATCCCCGTAGAACCGCCTGCGGTGCAGGGCCTCGGTGCCTTCGGTGGATTCCAGTATGAACTACAGGATCAGGCCAGCCACACGCTGCAGGAACTCGACAAGGCCACCCACGATCTGATCCGGCAAGGAACAGCCGGACAGAAGCTCACCGGCCTGTACACGAGCTATACCGCCAGCGATCCGCAGTTCGTCGTGACCATTGACCGCGAAAAGGCGAAGAGCCTGCACGTTCCGCTCAGCCAGATCACCGACACACTGTCGGTCTACATGGGCTCTGCCTACATCAACGATTTCGACTTCAACAACCGCTCTTACCGTGTTTACGTACAGGCCGACAAGCAGTTCCGCTCGCATCCGCAGGACATCAAGCAGTACTACGTGCGCTCCGACACCGGGGCCATGATTCCTCTCGATAACCTGCTCGCCATCAGCGAGACGGCTGCGCCACAGGTCATCAGCCACTACAACCTGTTTCGTTCCGCGGAAATCACCGGGTCCGCAGCGCCTGGGCTGAGTTCCGGCCAGGCGATCGACACGATGCAGGAACTCGCCAAGTCGCTGCCGCAGGGATTCACCTATGAATGGTCGGGCATCTCGCTCGAAGAACTGCAGGCCGGTACGACGACGCTGATCCTCTTCGGACTCGGCACCCTCGTCGTCTATCTCACGCTCTCCGCGCAGTATGAAAGCTTTGTGCTGCCGTTCATTATTCTGCTCGCCGTACCCATGGCCCTGCTCGGGGCGCTCGGTGCGCAATGGCTGCGCGGGCAGCAGAACGATGTCTACTGCCAGGTCGGACTCGTCATGCTCGTCGGACTGGCGTCGAAAAACGCCATTCTGATCGTCGAATTCGCGGAGCAGTTGCGCGAACGCGGCATGACCATCGTCGACGCCGCAGTCGAAGCTGCCCGCATCCGGCTGCGTCCGATTCTGATGACGTCGTTCGCTTTCATTCTTGGCGTTGTCCCGCTTGTGATTGCTACCGGCGCGGGAGAGCACGGCCGCCGCTCGGTCGGTACCACGGTCTTCGGCGGCATGATCATGAGCACCATCCTCAACTTGTTCTTCATCCCCGTGCTCTACTTGTTGGTTGAGGGGTTCCGTGAACGCCGCAGGGCTCGTGCAGGCACGAATGTCTGATCCATTCTTTTCGCAAAACGAGACGCATGTTGAGGCGGACACCCAGAGCTTATAAAAAGCAACTTTTCCCCGTCTTTTCGCGTCTCTAAGAGTGCTGAGAAGGATTTAGGCTCCGCCCGTCAACTGCCTGTGATGAGGTCATGACAATGAAAAAATTGATTCTGATTTTGATCTGTGGTTTTGCCTTTTCTTTGTTCGCTCAGGAGAACCGCGACACGCTCAGTCAGAAGGGCATCGACCGTATCGTTCGCGAAGTTCGTCACGAGCTGGTCATGCTCCCGTATTACGGCGTCTTCGACAACCTCGCCTACAAGGTCGACCCTGACGGCACCGTGACCCTGATGGGTCAGGTCGCCCGCCCCACGCTGAAATCGGACGCGGAAAACTCCGTGAAGCGCATTGAAGGCGTAGAGAAGGTCGTCAACAACATCGAGATCCTTCCCACCTCCATCAATGACGATCGTATCCGGCGCGCGACTTACCGCGCCATCTATGGAAACAGCGTCCTGAACACGTACCAGCTTCGCGCCGTTCCTCCAATCCACATCATCGTGAAGAACGGTCACGTCACGCTGGAAGGCGCCGTCGCCCGCCGGCAGGATAAGCAGATTGCCGGTGTGCAAGCCAACGGTGTCTCCGGCGTTTTCTCTGTCACCAACAACCTGCAGGTAGACGAAGAGGAAAAGAAAGACGACAAGAAGAAGTAATCACGACACTGCCACCGGACACACAGGATCAGAGGAGCGTGATGAAGCGCTCCTCTGCCCACCTGTCTTTCTGCAGACTGAGTCGCCTTACCGCCCTGCAATCTGACCTCTGACTTCTGCAATCCTTCACGCCACTTTCCTGCGACAATAGAGCCAGCATGGCGACCCGTTCCCTCCCCATGGTCGACGAAGCCGCGATCGCAACCGCAGTACGCCTTCTCCGGACCGGACGTCTGGTCGCATTTCCCACGGAGACGGTCTACGGACTCGGCGCGAACGCTCTTGACCCTGACGCTGTGGCCCGCATCTTTGCCATCAAAGGACGGCCCCGCAACAGTCCGTTGATCGTCCACGTCTCTTCCATTGAGATGGCGCAGTCCTTGGTCGCCGCTTGGCCTGCTTCTGCGGATCGCTTAGCCCGAAAATTCTGGCCCGGTCCTCTGACACTTGTGCTTGAAAAATCACGCGCGGGCGCCGCTCTGGTCCACACGGAGTGGAATTTGGCAGCTTCTCCGATCATTCCTTCGATCGTCACCGCCGGACTTCCGACAGTGGGCATTCGCATGCCTTCGCACCCGATAGCGCTCGCGCTCATCCGGGCTGCCGGAGTACCGGTGGCTGCTCCCAGCGCCAACCGGTTCACCCAACTTTCTCCGACGATTGCAGACCACGTACGCGCTGGCCTTGGAGAGGATGTGGACTACATCCTCGACGGCGGCCCTTGCCACGTAGGCATCGAGTCCACCGTGCTCTCTCTGGCCGGGCCAGAACCTCTGCTCCTCCGTCCGGGCGGCGTCTCGCGGCAGGATCTCGAATCGGAAATCGGGCCGGTCGTCGCAGTCGCCGATCTCCCGGACGGCGCTCATCCTTCCCCCGGAATGCACGCCCGCCACTACAGCCCGCGTACGTCGCTTCTGCTGGTGGCCAACGGCGATGTCCCCGAACACGGCGAAGGTATTTATCTCCAGCATCAGCACCTGCCGGCGCGTTTCGCCGTTGAAGTGATTGAGATGCCGCTCACCGTACCAGACTATGCCGCGGCGCTTTATGAGACTCTCCATCGCGCCGACAGCGCCGATCGCGACTGGATCGCCGTCGACCTCCCGCCCGACACGCCCGAATGGGAGGCGGTCCACGATCGCCTGCGCCGCGCCGCTTCAAAGTAGGTTGATGTGCAGCGCGATTCTCCCTGCCTAAATCTGATTTCCCGACGCTGTATAATCCGTGGTCTTCCGAGAAAATCTATGTCCAGATCCAAGACTTTCCTCGCCACCTTCTCTTTTTTCGTGCTCGCTGCCTTCTCGCCGGCTCAGCAACCTCAATATCCTGATTTTCCCAGCGAGATACCCGCTAGCGGCGCGCCTGTCACCTCGAGCTTCGACTACGCCAAGCGCGACGTCATGATCCCCATGCGCGACGGAGTCAAGCTCCATACCGTGATTCTTGTCCCGAAGGGAGCGAAGAACGCGCCGATCCTCCTCACGCGGACTCCGTATGGTGCCAACGATCTTGTCAGCCACAAGAACAGCCCACATCTCGGGCCTACGCTTTATGGATACGACAACGCAACTGACGTGATCGTCGAAGGCGCCTATATCCGCGTCGTGCAGGATGTCCGCGGCAAACACGGATCTGAGGGCGACTACATCATGAACCGCCCGCTGCACGGTCCACAGAATCCCACGCCTGTGGACCACTCCACCGACACCTACGACACCATCGACTGGCTGGTGAAGAACATTCCCGAAACGAACGGCAAGGTCGGAATCCTCGGCATCTCCTACGACGGCTTTCTGCCCTTGATGGCGCTGGTCAACCCGCACCCGGCGCTCAAAGTGTCTGTCCCGATGAACCCCATGGTCGACGGCTGGATGGGTGACGACTGGTTCCACAACGGCGCATTTCGCGAGCAAATGATGCCTTACATCTTCAATCAGGAAGCCGCGCGCGGATCCGACGACAATCTGAAGTGGTGGTCCGGCTATTTTGACGACTATGACTTCTACATGCAGGGCGGCTCAGCCGGCGAAATTGGCCGCAGCCATGGCCTGGAGCAGATGGGTTTCTGGCGCAAAATTCTCGAGCACCCCAGCTATGACGCCTTCTGGCGCGACCAGGCTGTCGACAAGGTTCTCGCCGCGCAGCCGCTGAAGATTCCGATCATGATCGTCGCTAGTCTCTGGGATCAGGAAGACATCTACGGCGCCATCGCCGCCTACAAAGCCATCAAGCCGAAAGACACGGCAAACGACAAAGTGTTCCTGGTGATGGGACCCTGGCACCATGGACAGGAAATTATTGACGGGCGCACTCTCGGCGCGCTGCGCTTCAACAGCAACACCGCTCTCTATTTCCGCCAGCAGATTCTGCGGCCATTCCTCGATCAGTACCTGAAGGACGGTGCTCCCAAGGCCGACCTCGCAGCGGTAAACGCGTTCGAGACCGGTACCAATATGTGGCGCCGCTTGCCTTCGTGGCCTGCAGGATGTCCAAGCGGCTGCGCCGTGAGACCAGCTCCGCTATATCTCAATGCTGGATTGAAATTGAGTTTCACTGCACCGAAGTCCGGCGACGCGCAATTTGAGGAATACGTTTCCGACCCCGCCAAACCCGTACCCTATAACGGACGTCCGAGTCAGCCGGTCGCGTACGGTGAAGGTATGACCTGGAAGCAGTGGCTGGTCAGCGATCAAAGAGAGGTATCCGGCCGCCCGGATGTGCTGGCCTTTACCTCCGATGTCCTGACCGCACCCGTCAAGATCAGTGGCCAGCCCATCGCCAATCTTGTCGCTTCGACCAGCGGCACAGACTCCGACTGGGTTGTGAAATTGATCGACCTCTATCCCGACGAAGTCGCCGATCAGCCCGAGATGGGCGGCTACCAGCTCATGGTCTCCGCCGACATCTTCCGCGGACGCTACCGCGAGAGCCTCGAAACGCCCAAGGCAATCGCGTCGAATCAGCCGCTGCTCTACCGCTTCGCTCTGCCCACCGCGAATCACGTCTTTCTGCCCGGCCACCGCATCATGGTGCAGGTGCAATCAAGCTGGTTCCCCCTCTACGACCGTAATCCGCAGACATTCGTCCCAAGCATCTTCTGGGCCAAGCCCGACGACTACCGGAAAGCAACGCAGCGCGTGTACCACACCGCAGGCGAAGCGAGCTTCGTTGAGTTGCCACTGGTGACAACGCCATGATGCGACGTTCCGGGGCCCATCGTCCCCCGACGGACACCGAAGCATCCCATGCCCGTAAGCTCGATGAGGAGCAATCCATGCTGAGATTCGACGTAAACCGCCGCGAATTTCTGCGCATCGCCGCTGGCGCCGGTGCCGCTCTCGCCATGCCGGCCCAAGGATATGCCGCCGCGTCTACCAAAATGATCGGCATCCAGGTTGGCGCAGTCTCGTTTGTCGATGAAGGGACCGAGAGAGTTCTCGACGTGCTTCAGGAACGCGCTTGCGTGAACACGCTGTTTCTGGCGGTTTTCACCTA
>Ga0335069_10001535_pt1 | contig 37038 bp, 33 predicted proteins | sample Lox_Sample_11_FD_206714 | JGI IMG/M metagenome (GOLD analysis project Ga0335069, IMG submission 206714) | Soil microbial communities from Loxahatchee National Wildlife Refuge, Florida, United States - Lox_Sample_1.1 | ecosystem: Environmental > Terrestrial > Soil > Wetlands | place: USA... | reverse complement strand
CCGCGCGCACGTCGAGCGTCTCCTCGTACACGCGCAGCTGCTCGTCGGCGCCCGTCCCGTCGCGGAGGATCGACTCGACGAGCCCGAGCTCGTCCGCGCACCCGAGCGCGTCCGCGGCCGGCGCACAGTCCTCTGCGAGCGTGCTGATCGTCTCCGTCGCGGTGCGTTCGGTTCCGTCGAAGGGATCGACCAGCCGCGCGGCGAGGCCGTCGCGCGCCGCCCGCCGCCGATTCTCGTCGAGCACGGCGGCGGGCGCCGCCGGCGTGCACTCGCCGCACTCGAAAGCGCTGCCGATCGTCGCGACGAGCGACTGCGCGAGCGCGGCGAGCGCGGCGACGCTCGCGATGCGCGTCTGCGCGTCGAACACGCGCACTTCGACCGTGCCGAGCAGCGGGTGCGGCCGCACGTCCCACCAGAGGTACGTGTAGTCGGGGAAGAAGCCGGCGGCGACGCCGTCCTCGACGAGCCGCTCGAAGACGTCGAACGAGCCGAGAGGCGGAGGGATGCCGGTGCGCGGAAGGTCGAGCACGATCTGCGCGCGCGTGGACGCGAGCCCGGTCGGGCGGCCGTCGAGGAACGGCGAGCTGGCCGAGAGCGCGAGCAGCTCGGGCAGGTGGTTGCGAACGCCGTCGGCGCAGGCGGCGGCCTTCGCGGCGGAGCCGACGCCGACGTGGACGTGCAGGCCGAAGACCGGCTGACGCGCGCCCAGCCAGCCGAGGCTCTCCCACAGCTCCGCGTAGCGCGGCCGGGCCGTCACCGACTGGTCGTCCGGGCGCGAGAACGGATGCGTGCCGGCGGACGCGATCGCGGCGCCGCAGCCGGCCGCCGCGCGTTCGACCCGCTGGCGGAGGTCGGCGAGGTCGTCGACCGCCTCGGCGACGTCGACCGAGATCCGGGTCGACACCTCGACGACGGACTGGAGCAGCTCCGGCTTCACGCGCCCGCGGACCGTCGAGCCCTCGAACGTCTCGAGGAGCGCCTCGATCTGCGGGACGAGAGCGAGCGTCTCGAGGTCGACGAGCTGGAACTCCTCCTCGATGCCGAGGCTGTACGGCGTGCTCGTGCCGAACTGCGACTCCATGCCGACCTTCTACCCGGGGGAGCGCACCCGGGGACATGCCCGGACGGCCGTCTTACAGAGCTTTTACGCCGGCTTCCGCGCGACGAAGAGGGCCCAGCCGAGCAGCGCGCGCTCGTGGCGGAGGTACTCGTCACGCGAGGCCTCGTGCCGGCGCCGGATCTCGCGCGCATCGGGATCCCGCGGATTCGCGGCCAGCCACTCCTCGAGGGCGCGCCAGCGCAGCGACTCGTACGTGTCCCAGTCGTCCTCGGAGGAGGCGATCAGCGTGACGAGCGCGAGGCCGGCGGCCTCGATCCGGCCGACCGTCTCGCGGAGCGGCAGCCAGCCCGCGTCGTCGATCCCCTCCGGCAGCGGCCAGCTGCGCCAGAACGGCTCGCCGAGGACGAGGTGGCCTCCGGCCCGCACCGCGGGGGACAGCGCCTCCAGGGCGCCCTCGAGGCCGTGCCAGACGAAGCTCGCCCCGAGCTGGAGCACGGCGTCCCAGCTCTCCGGCTCGGCCGCGAACGCCGCCGCGTCGCCCTCGACGATCTCGACGCGGTCGGCGACCCCGGCGGCTGCGACCCGCTCCCGCGCGGCGGCGACGAACTCCGGCGCGCGCTCGACGCCGAGGATGCGGCAGCCGGTCTCGGCGAGGATCAGCGCAGGCCCGGCCTTGCCGCAGGCGAGGTCGAGGACGCGGCTTTCCGGCCCGAGCCGCAGCCGTTCGCCGAGCAGCCGCACCTTCTCGCGGCTGAGCGGGTTCAGAAGGTCGTGATCGTGCTCCGCGACGGCGTGGTACCACGGCATCCCCGCAAGCCTATGTGCGTGCTGCCACGGATGCGAATCTCTCCGGCCGCGGCGAAGCTCCGTTCATGAACGCGCCCCCGTACAAGATCAAGGTCGTCGAGCCGATCTCGCTGCCGGACGCCGAGCGCCGCCGCGACGCGCTCGTGCGCGCCGGCTTCAACACCTTCCTGCTCCGCTCCGAGGACGTCTACATCGACCTCCTGACCGACAGCGGCACCTCCGCGGTCTCGCAGGAGCAGCGTGCCGCGATGGAGCTCGGCGACGAGGCGTACGCCGGCTCGCGCAGCTACTTCCGCCTCGAGCGGGCTGTGAGCGAGGTGTACGGCTACAAGCACACGGTCCCGACGCACCAGGGCCGCGGCGCCGAGCACCTGCTCGCGAAGGTACTCGTCTCGAAGGGCCAGCTTGTCCCGTCGAACCTCTACTTCACGACGTCGCGCGAGCACGCGGAGCTGGCCGGCGCCATCTGGGCCGACGTCTCCGTCCCGGAGGCGAGCGACCCCGAGTCGACGTACCCGTGGAAGGGCAACATCGACGTGCACAGGCTCGAGGCGCTGATCCGCGGCGCGGGGCCGGAGAACATCGCCTTCGTCCGGCAGGAGTGCTGCCTCAACATGGCCGGCGGCCAGCCGTTCTCGATCGAGAACCTCGTCGAGGTGCGCGCGGTGACGCTCGACTACAACGTGCCGTTCATCCTCGACGCCACGCGGAGCTCGGAGAACGCGCTCTTCGTCAAGCGCCGCGAGGAGGGCTACGGGCGCCACACGCTCGCCGAGGTCCTGCGGCTGATCACCGACCTGAGCGACGGCGCCGTCTTCTCCTCGAAGAAGGACCACTTCGTTCCGATCGGCGGCTTCGTCGCCGTCAACGACGACATGCTGGCGGAGCGGCTGCGCGAGCTCGTCGTCGTCTACGAGGGCTTCCCGCACTACGGCGGCATGTCGGGCGCCGCGATGGAGGCGCTCGCGCGCGGCATCCGCGAGGCGGCGGACGAGCGGATGGTCGCGCACTACGTCGACCAGGTCGCGTTCCTCGCGTCGCTCCTGCAGGAGGCCGGCGTGCCGATCGTGCTGCCGCCGGGCGCGCACGCGGTCTTCATCGATGCGAAGCGGTTCCTGCCCCACGTGCCGCAGCAGGACTTTCCGGCACAGGCGCTCGCGGCGGCGATCTATCTCGCCGGCGGCGTGCGCACGATGGAGCGCGGGATCGTCTCCGCGCAGCACGGCACGGACCCGTACGACGGGCTCGAGCTCGTGCGGCTGACGCTGCCGCGGCGCGTGTACACGAAGGAGCACCTCGAGTACGTCGCGGAGGTCGTCGCCGACCTGTACGCGCACGCGCGGGCGATCCCCGGGCTGCGGATGACGTACGAGCCGGAGCACCTGCGCTTCTTCCAGGCGCGGTTCGAGCCGCTGGACGCGTTCTCGGTCGGCGGGATCGAGACGGCGGTCTAGGGCTAGCGCCCGAGCACGACGCGGCCCGTCCGACGGGGCGCCGGGCGGGCCGTCCTCGCCTGCTCGTCGAGGGCGGCGAGCAGGCGCGCGAGCTGCGCGACCTTGCGGGACTCTGTGCGGCGGAAACGGAGCACGGGTGCGGTGATTTCGACCCTCGAGCGTTCGTTCCTGCGGGGGATTCCCCGGCGGAGCCCCGGAGTACACTTGGAAGGTGGCGACGCTGGAGACAGGCGAGAAGCACCAGGGCCTCCTCGACGAGCTGCTCAGCGAGGTCGAGAGCTATACGGGCGCCGTCGACCGCGACCTCATCGCCAGGGCGTTCGCATTCGCCGCGGCCGCGCACGAGGGGCAGACGCGCCGGTCGGGCTCGCCGTTCATCGAGCACCCGGTCGGCGTCGCCCGGATCTGCGCGCAGCTCCGGCTCGACGAGCAGACGCTGGCGGCCGCGCTCCTCCACGACGTCGTCGAGGACACGGCGACGGAGATCGAGGACGTCCGCGCGGAGTTCGGCGACGAGGTGGCGCGGCTCGTCGAAGGCGTGACGAAGCTGACCCGGATCACGTTCCAGAGCCGCGAGCAGGCGGAGGCGGAGAACTACCGGAAGATGATCGTCGCGATGTCCGAGGACGTCCGCGTGATCCTGATCAAGCTCGCGGACCGTCTGCACAACATGCGGACGATCGAGTACCTCGGCAAGCAGAAGCAGATCCAGAAGGCGAAGGAGACGCTCGAGGTCTACGCGCCGCTCGCGCACCGCCTCGGCATCCACGCGATCAAATGGGAGCTCGAGGACCTCGCGTTCCAGACGCTGCACCCGCGCAAGTACGAGGAGATCAAGACGATGGTCGCGGAGCGGCGCGCCGACCGCGAGGGGCACGTCGCCGAGGCGGCCGACGTTCTCCAGCGCGAGCTCGACAAGGTCGACATCCCCGCGGAGATCTCCGGCCGGGCGAAGCACTTCTACTCGATCTACGACAAGATGTCGAAGAAGGGCCGCGAGTTCAACGAGATCTACGACCTCACCGCCATGCGCGTCATCGTCGAGCGGGACGGGGAGGAGGGGACCCGCGACTGCTACGGCGCGCTCGGGCTGATCCACTCGCTCTGGAAGCCGATGCCGGGCCGCTTCAAGGACTACGTCGCGATGCCGAAGTTCAACGGCTACCGCTCGCTGCACACGACGGTGATCGGGCCGGAGGGCCGCCCGCTCGAGATCCAGGTGCGGACGCGCGAGATGCACGAGACGGCCGAGCTCGGCGTCGCCGCGCACTGGGCGTACAAGCGCGACGGCAAGGGGCCGCGCCGCGGCGACGAGGAGTGGACGGCGTGGGTGCAGCAGCTGATGGACTTCCACGCGGACGAGGCGGACGCCGGCGAGTTCGTGAAGTCGTTCCGCACCGACCTCTTCGACGAGGAGGTGTTCGTCTTCACGCCGAAGGGCGAGGTGAAGACGCTGCCGGCCGGCGCGACGCCGATCGACTTCGCGTACGCCGTGCACACCGACGTCGGCCACCGCACCGTCGGCGCGAAGGTGAACGGGCGCATCGTCCCGCTTCACTACAAGCTGCGCAGCGGCGACCGCGTCGAGGTGCTCACGTCGAAGGGCGGCCGCGGGCCCTCCCGCGACTGGCTCGGTCTCGTCGCGTCGTCGCGCGCGCGCAACAAGATCCGCCAGTTCTTCTCACGCGAGCAGAAGGAGGATCTCGAGGCGAAGGGTCGCGAGTCCCTCGAGCACGCGCTGAAGGCTCAGAACCTCCCGTACAAGAAGCTCGCGGGATCCGCGGTGCTCGCCGGCGTGATCCGTGAGTCGGGCTACAAGAAGGCGGAGGACTTCTACATCGCGCTCGGCTCCGGGAAGCTGACCGCGGGGAGCATCGTCAACAAGGTGCTCCAGAAGCTGAAGGTCGAGGAGGTCGCCGAGGAGGAGGTTGTCCCGCGCAAGCGCCCGAAGGCGCGCGACGCGCTCGCGAGCAACACGTACGGGATCAACGTCGTCGGCGTCGAGGACGTCCTCGTACGGCTCGCGAAGTGCTGTACGCCGGTGCCGGGCGACGAGATCGTCGGCTACATCTCGCTCGGCAAGGGCATCACCATCCACCGCGGCGACTGCCCGAACGTCCGGGCGCTGATGCGCAACCCGGAGCGGTTCACGCCGGTCGAGTGGGACGGCGGCACGTCGCAGAGCTTCCGCGTGCAGATCGCGGTCGACTCGTGGGACCGGCCGCGGCTCCTGGAAGACGTCGCACGGACGTTCGCGGAGCACGGCGCGAACATCGTCGGCTACGGCGGGACCGTCGAGGACCAGATGGCTCGGAACTGGTACGTCGTCGAGGTCGGCGACACGAAGTCGCTCCGCACGCTCCTCACCTCGCTGCGGAACATCGAGTCGGTCTTCGACGCCTACCGGGTTACCCCGTCCTAGGGCCGAAGTTCCTACCGATGCAGCCCACGGCCGGCGCGGCGACGCTGGCTGCGGACGACGAGGAGGTTCCGACGATGGACGGCGTGGTGCTGGTGGCGTACGCGTCGAGGCACGGCTCGACCCGCGAGGTGGCCGAGCGGGTGTGCGAGACGATCCAGGCGACCGGGCTGCGGGCGCACCTGCGGCCGGCGCTCGGCGTCGACGACCTGGACGGGTACGGCGGCGTCGTCCTGGGCGGCGCCTTCTACATGGGCCGTCTGCACCGCCACGCGCACCGCTTCCTGCGGCGTCACGAGGCGGAGCTCGCCGACCGTCGGCTTGCCGTCTTCGGCTCCGGCCCGACCGACGAGGAGCCCGTCCACTGGCACCGGTCACGCGAGCAGCTCGAGGCGGCGCTCGCGCGCTACGACCTCGATCCGGTCGCCGTCGGGGTCTTCGGCGAGCGGCTCGACCCCTCGCACCTCCGCTTCCCGCTGAGCCGGATGCCGGCCGGCGACGTGCGCGACTGGGTCGCCATCGCCGCCTGGGCGAGGTCGCTGCCGGACCTGTTCGGCATCCAGTCGCCGCTGCTCGTCTGAGCCCCCGGCGACCCCTCGATCGAGGGACGCCCGTCCGGAGGTCGTGGGGTACCCCGATCGGGGGATCGGCGCCGCGAGGCCGCTGGTGGAGCCGAGCCGTTCCCTCGAACGAGGGATGATCGCGCGCTCACACGGGGTGGCCCCAACGAGGGATCCCTGGGACGAGGGATCGACAGCGGAGCCCGCCCGCGACTACAACACGACAAGGGGAGGGGGGCTCGGAAGCTGCGGCGTCCGGTCGGCGAGGACACGGCCGGGCGCGCAGCCTCCTCGAGACGCGCTAGGACTCCCAGGGCTCGCCGCCGGTGTCCCAGCCGACGAGGCACTGGCCCGAGACGAGCGAGGCGACGTGCTCGAGGAAGGGATCGTCCTCCGGCGGGGCACCCTCGACGGCGAGCTCGGCGACACGCTCGCCCTGCCAGGCGACGGGGACGGTCCGCCGGCCGGCGGTTCCGGCGCTCCCCGCTTCCGGGCCGAGCACGAGCCCGCCGGACTCGACGAAGAGGATCCCGGCCCACGGGTAGCCAGCCTCGTCGCGGAGTGCGGCGACGACGGCGCGAAGGACGTCGTCCGCGTCGCCGCCGCGGGCGACGATCTCGTCGATCACGGCGGCGGCCGGGTTCATGCGTCGACGTCGGCGCCCTCGAAGGCGCGGACGGCGTGCCGGTAGTCGTCGGGGATCGGGCACGCCTTGCGCTCGGCGAGGTCGACGTAGACGGCGGTCTGCTGCGCGGTGACCATCAGCACGTCGTCCTCGAGCCGGTAGGCGGCGCACTCGAAGGTGGTGCTCGTCCGGCCGATGCGGCTCTGGCGGCAGAAGACCTCGATCGTGTCGTCGAAGCGCGCCGGGGCGAAGTATTCGATCCCGATCGCGCGCATGACGAACTCGCCCTCGCCGCGGCGGCCGAGGAGGTCGAGGTGGCGGAGGTACTCGGTGCGCGCGAGGTCGAAGTACGGCAGGTAGCGACCGTAGTAGACGATCCCCTGCGCGTCGGTGTCGGAGAACCCGACCCGCGTCAGGGCCGAGTACTTGAACGGCGGCCGCCGCTCCGTCGTGCGCCCGAGCTCGAGCCTCATGCGCGGATCCTACGCAGTGCCCGACACAGCCATGTTCTGGTGTCAGACACGGTTCGCAGAAGTGTCACAACTTCCTCGCGAAAGCGTGACGGCGTCCCCGGCGCCCGACCGCCTCGGCTACGGTCGGGCGGTGGGACGCGAGCTCCGAGTGATCGACCCCGACTTCCCGTACCACACCGTCGCCAAGGGAAACAACGGGGCACCGATCGTCTTCGACGGTATCGACGTCGAGCTCTTCGTCGCAGAGCTCGGTCGGATCGCCACGAAGCATTGCTGGGAGGTGTGGTCATGGTGCCTCATGACGAACCACTTCCACCTCGTCGTGAGGTCGCCGGATTCGGCTTTGTCAGCGGGTATGCAGGAGCTCAATGGCAACCACAGCCGCCGCACGAATCACCGCCACGGCAGGTGCGGGCACCTGTTCCAGAACCGCTTCTTCAGCGTCGTCGTCGCCTCCGATTCCTATGCGACCAACTCGAACATCTACGTCGTGAGGAACCCGGTGAAGGCAGGCCTCTGCACGTCACCGGTGGACTGGCCCTGGTGCAGCTATCGCGCCACCGTGGGGCTCGAGCCGGCGCCCGCGTGGCTTGCGGTCGATGCCGTCCTCGGACTGTTCGGTCGGGACAGGGAGGAGGCGATTCGCTCATACGTGGACGCCGCCCATTCGGGACATCTCCCGGTGTCAGACACGATCGAGGCGGTTGCCCGTTTCGAGCCGTCCCCGCCCGAGCCCTGGCGCCGGGCGGCTTGACTACGAGCGGATGAGCTCGAGCACCTCGTCGCGCTTGCGCTCCATCAGCTCCTGCGACCGCGCCTCGAGGTTGAGGCGGAGGAGCGGCTCCGTGTTCGACGGGCGCACGTTGAAGTGCCAGTCCTCGGCGTCGACCGAGATCCCGTCCAGATGGGAGACGCGGCCCTCCGGCGTGTACCGCTCCTTCAGCTCCTGCAGCTTCAGCGCCACGTCCTTCACCGGCGTGTTCAGCTCTCCGGTGATGAAGTAGCGCTCGCGGAACGGCCTCAGCGCCTCCGACAGCTTCCCGCCCTTCCGCGAGACGGCCTCGAGCATCAGCAGGAACGGCACGACCCCGGTGTCCGCCTGGGAGAAATCCCGGAAGTAGTAGTGCCCGGACACCTCGCCGCCGAACGCCGCGTCCTCCTTCCGCATCAGCAGCTTGATGAACGCGTGCCCGACACGGCTCATCACCGGCACGCCCCCGGCGCGCTCGATCGTCTCCGGCACCGCCCAGCTCGCGCGGACGTCGTAGATGACCTTCGCTCCGGGCTCGCGTGCGAGCACGCCCTCGGCGAGCAGCGCCGTCGCGAAGTCGCCGGGGACGAAGCCGCCCGTGTCGTCGACGAAGAAGCAACGGTCCGCGTCGCCGTCGAACGCGACGCCGAGATCGGCGCCCTCCTCGAGCGTCTTCCGGACGATGAACTCGCGGTTCTCCGGCAGCAGCGGATTCGGCTCGTGGTTCGGGAACGACCCGTCCGGATCGAAGAAGCAGCGCACCGCGTCGATCGGCAGCCGCTCGAGCACGGGCGGGAGCATCGCGCCGGCCATCCCGTTCGCCGCGTCGATGACGACACGAAGCGGCCGCACCGCGGACACGTCGATGAACGACATCACCCGGTCGACGTACGCGGGCCAGATGTCGACCGCCGAGATCCGTGCGTCCCCGCCGCCGCCGCGCCCCGACACCGCGAGCGCCCGGTCGCGCACCTCGAGCAGCCCCGACTCGCCGCCGACCGGGAGCGCGCCCCGGCGCACGATCTTCATCCCGGTGTACTCCTTCGGATTGTGCGAGGCCGTGACCGCGATCCCTCCGTCGAGCCCGAGCTCGCCGACGGCGAAGTAGAGCATCTCCGTCCCGATCATCCCGAGGTCGAGCACCTCGGCGCCCGCGTCGGCCGCGCCCTGCATCGCCGCCGCCTGCATCGCCGGCGCGGACAGCCGCATGTCGCGCCCGACCGCCATCCGGCGCGGCTCGAACTGCTCGACGTAGCCGCGCCCGATCGCGTATGCCCCGTCCTCGTCGAGCTCCGTCGGATAGACGCCGCGGACGTCGTACGCCTTGAACACCTTCGGGTCGAGCATTGATCGGATGCTATGGAAAACGAGCCGGTGTAGCGGCACCCTCTCCGACTACGATTCGAGGCATGGAGCGCAAGCTCGCCACCGTGCTGTTCGTCGACCTCGTCAGCTCGACCGAGGCGGTCGTCGACGCGGACCCGGAGGTCGTGCGGCGGAAGGTCTCCCGCTTCTTCGACCAGGTCTCGCACTGCATCGTCACCCACGGCGGCACGGTCGAGAAGTTCGCCGGAGACGCCGTCATGGCCGCGTTCGGCGTGCCGCTCGCCCACGAGGACGACGCGGAGCGGGCCGTCCGGGCGGCGCTCGCGACGCTCGACCGGGTGAAGGAGCTCGGCCTCGACGCGCGCGTCGGGATCGAGTCGGGGGAGGTCGTCGCCGACGAGTCGGAGTCGACCTTCGCCACCGGTGAGCCGGTCAACCTCGCGGCCCGGCTCCAGCAGGAGGCCGGTCCGAACGAGATCCTCGTCGGCCCTGCCGCCGCACGCCTCGTGCGGGACCGCGTCCAGCTGGAGCCCGTCGGCCCGCTCGAGCTGCGCGGGTGGCGCGAGCCGGTCGCCGCCCACCGGGTGCTCTGCGCCGTCGACCTCGCCGCGCCGGTGCGCGGGCTCTCGGCGCCGCTCGTCGGCCGCGAATCCGAGCTGGAGCTGCTCGAGAACACATACGAGCGCACGGTGCGCGACCGCCGCGCCGCGCTGTTCACGATCTACGGTGAGCCCGGCGTCGGCAAGAGCCGCCTCGCCCGCGAGTTCGTCGCCGGCCTCGAGGGCGCCACCGTCCTCTCCGGCCGGTGCCTCCCGTACGGCGAGGGCGTCACCTACTGGCCGCTCGCCGAGATGGTGAAGTCGTCCGCGGGCATCTCCGACGACGACCCGCTCGACGAGGCGCGCGAGAAGCTCCGCGAGACGTGCGAGGACGAGGCGGTCGCCGACCTGCTCGGCCTCGCGGTCGGCGTGCTCGAGGCGGTCGAGGGCGAGCGCGCGCAGCAGGAGATCGCCTGGGCCGCGCGCGCGTGGGCGGAGCAGCTCGCCGAGGCGCAGCCGCTCGTGCTCCTGTTCGAGGACGTGCACTGGGGCGAGGAGCCGCTGCTCGACCTGATCGAGCATCTCGCCGCGTGGGTGCGAGAGGCGCCTCTGCTCCTGCTCTGCATCGCGCGCACCGAGCTGCTCGACGTCCGCCCGACCTGGGGCGGCGGCCGCGTCCGCTCGACGACGCTCGAGCTCGAGCCGCTCCAGCCCGAGGAGAGCGCCGAGCTGATCGAGGCGCTGACGTCGGAGCTCGAGGTGGAGCTCGGCCTCCTGCTCGACACGGCGACCGTGCTCGCGAAGACCGAGGGGAATCCGCTGTTCGTCGAGGAGACGGTGCGGATGCTCGCCGAGCGTCCGCGCGGCGGCGTCGAGCGGATCCCGGACACGCTCCAGTCGCTGATCGCGGCTCGCATCGACCGCCTCCCGGGCTCGCAGCGGATGCTGCTGCAGCGCGCGGCGGTGATGGGCCGGATCTTCATGCTCGGCGCGCTCGAACGCCTGTCGCCGGAGGTGGAGGACGTGCACGGCGCGCTCGACGAGCTGATGCTCCGCGACCTCGTCGTGCGCGAGCCGCGGGCGACGATCCACGGCGAGGAGGCGTACAAGCTCAAGCACGTGCTCATCCGCGAGGTCGCCTACGCCGGGCTCGCGAAGAGCTCGCGCGCCGACCTGCATCGCGCCTTCGCCGGGTGGCTCGGCGAGCGCGCCGGTCACGAGCTGCTCGAGATCCGCGCCTTCCATCTCGACCAGGCGGCGCTGCTGCTCGCCGAGCTCGACGGGGCCGCGCCGGTCGACCTGCGCGAGGAGGCCGCCACCGCGCTCGAGCACGCGGGCCGCCGCGCGCTGTCGCGCGAGGCGTTCCGCAGCGCGCGCAAGCTCCTGCTTCGCGCCGTCGAGCTCGCCCCGACGCTCGAGCGCCGCTACTTCGCCGGCCGCGCCGCCTGGCGGCTCGCCGACATGCCGGCAGTGCTCGTCGAGATGGAGGACGTGGCGACCGCGGCGGAGAAGCAGGGCGACGCGCGTCTCCAGGGTCGCGCGCTCACGGCGCTGGCCGAGGCCGTGCTCCAGCATCGCGCCGACGCCGTCGGCGCGCGCCGCATCGTCGCGCGTGCGGTCGAGGTGCTGAAGGACGAGCCGCCGGAGATCCGCTTCGAGCCGCTCTGGATCGCTTCACAGGTCGCCGCGTGGTTCGGCGACAGCCGCGAGTTCGAGCGCTGGGCGAAGGCGGCGCTGGCCGCGGCCCGCGAGGCCGAGCGCAAGGACCTCGAGGTGCTCGTCGTCCACAGCCTCGCGAGCGCGTACATCCTCCGGCTCGAGCTGGACGAGGCGACGCCGCTCGTCGAGCGCGCGCTCGAGCTCGCGGACGCGAGCGGCAGCGTCTTCGGCCGGGCGTCCGCCCTCAGCGTCCGCGGGTGGCTCGAGCTGGTCAGCCTCCGTCCCGTCGAGGCCGAGGCCGACTACAGCGCCGCGCGCGCTCTCTACGCCGAGGTCGGGAACGCGATCCGCGAGGCGTCGATGACGATGATGATCGGCCGCGCGGCGTTCGCGCAGGGCGACCGCGATCGCGCCGAGAAGCTCCTCCGCGACGCCGTCCGCGCCCTGAAGGGGCTCGGCGACCGCGGCTCGCTCTGCGAGGCGCAGCGTGCGCTCGCGATGGTGCTCGTCGAGCAGGGGCGCATCGACGAGGCCGAGCGGACGGCGCTCGAGGCGCGCGAGACCGTCGGCCCCGACGACCGCGTCTCCGGCTCGACGACGAAGCTCGCGCTCGGCACCGTCCGCTCTGCGCAGGGCCGGGACGAGGAGGCCGAGGAGCTGCTCGTCGCGGCCGCCGAGGAGCTCGCGCTCTACGAGCTGCGCGCGCTCGAGCACTGGGCGCTGCGCTACCTCGTCGAGTTCCTCCGCGCGCACGGCCGCGACGACGAGGCCGACGTCTACGCCGAGCGCCGCGCCGCGCTCTCGCCCGAGAGCACCGCGCCGATCGTCTGAGTCGACTCCTCGTCCGGAGACTCCGAGATCACCGTAGCCGGCCGCGCGAACCGCGCGAGCGCGTCCCGGAGCGGCTCGGCCCGCAGCGTTCCCTCGCCGTACGGCAGGTGCCTCGTCTCGTTGCGGTTCGCGTAGGCGATGTCGGAGAAGTGGATGTGGAACGGCGCGCCCGGCTCGAGCACGGCGTCGGCCGCGGCGAGCGCGACCGCGAACCGCTCGACGTCGAGGTATGCACCGTCGCTCGTCGCGTGCATGTGCGCGAAGTCGAGCACCGGCCGCACGAAGTCCACCTGCGAGGCGATCGCGATCACGTCCTCGACGGTGCCGAGGTCGCGCACGCGGCCCATCACCTCGACGCCGAACGGCACGAGCCGGTCCTTCTCGTCGAGCCGCGCCTTCAGGTCGCCGAGCTGGTCGACGACGTCGGCGATCGCCCGCTCCCGCTCGCGGCCGAGGAGGAAGCCCGGGTGGATGACGATGATCGTCGCGCCGGCCGCCTTCGCGAGGCCGGCGGTGTGGTCGAGCATCCCGAGCGCCATGTTGAACTTCTTGCCGCGGTCGGCGTGTCCCATGAACGCCGCGAGCGGCGCGTGGACGGAGAGCGCCACGTCGGCCGCCTCGAGCGCCGCCGCCAGCCGCGGAGCGGCGTCGTAGTCGAGCCAGAAGCCTCCGGCGAAGCCGATCTCGACGGCGCGGTAGCCGTGAGCGGCGAGGAGCGCGGCCGACGCATCGAAGTCCTCCGCGTCCGGGAGGCCCGAAGGGCCGAAGCGAATCTCTCCCATGGGCGGGAGCGTACGCCGATGCGCGATAGTGGGGTCGTGCTCAAGGGCTGCCTCGCCGCCGTGCTCACACCGCTCCGCGACGGGGGCGCCGCCTTCGACGAGGAGGCTGTGCCGGCCTACGTCGACTTCCTCGCGGCGGGCGGCGTCGACGGGATGCTCGTGCTCGGGACGACGGGGGAGGGGATGCTCTTCTCGGTCGAGGAGCGGCGGCGGATCGCCCGCGCCTTCGCCGCCGCGGCGGGCGACCGGCTCGACGTCGCGGTCCACTGCGGCGCGCAGACGACGGCCGACACCGTCGCGCTCGCCGAGGACGCGGCGGCGCTCGGCGCGGCCGCGGTCGCCGTGATCGCGCCGCCGTACTTCGCGCTCGACGAGGCGGAGCAGCTCGCCCACCTCGCCGCGGCCGCGGCCGCGTGCGCGCCGACGCCGTTCTACGCCTACGAGTTCGAGGCGCGGAGCGGCTACGCGATCCCGCCGCGCGTCGTCGAGCGGCTGCGCGAGGTCGCGCCGAACCTCGCCGGGATGAAGGTCTCGGACTCGCCGATCGACCGCGTCGCGCCGTACCTCCTCGACGGGCTCGACGTTTTCGTCGGCGCCGAGCCGTTGATCTTCGAGGCCGCCGCGCTCGGGGCGGCCGGCTCCGTCTCCGGGCTCGCGTCGGCGTTCCCCGACGTGGTGGCGCCGATCGTCCACGAGCCGACCCCGGCCGGCGTCGCCCTCCTCGAGCGGCTGCGGAAGACGGTCTCGGCCTTCCCGTTCCAGCCGGCCCTGAAGGTCGCCGCCGAGCTTGGGGGCGCTCCCGTCCGCGAGGACGTCCGCGCGCCCCTGCGGACGCTCACGCGCGACGAGAAGGCCCGTCTCGGCGCCGCCCTCGCCGAGCTGGACGCCGTCCCCTCCTGACCACGTGACACGTTGTCACCTGGGAGGCCTCGAGGTGCCGTCCGACCGCCTCGGTACCGTCGGCGCCATGGCCAAGCATCCGTCGCGCATCGACCTCCTGGAGCTCGATATCGACCTTCGCCTCTCCGACCTCTGGCGGGAGGCGAGCGAGATCACCGACTGGAACCTCGACGTCGTGGCCGCCTTCATCCGGGCCGCGTACGGCAAGGGCTACTGCGATGCCCTCACCGAGGACGCTCCCGGGTCGCTCTGCCTCGACCACGGCTACCGGGTTCCCGGACGCCGCGTCGGGGCGCCCGACGCCCAATAGATCCGGTCGACCGGTAGTCCCCGGTAGAATCGCGCGGGTGAGGAGCAGTCCCGCCCGGCTCGTGATCGCTCTCTCGGTGGCGGCGGCGCTCGCCGTGTTCATCCTGTACACGGCGGTCGTCGGGGGCGCGACGACGCAGCTGTCGCCGAGCAAGCTCGCGGGCCACACCGGCCACGTCGCTCTCGTCGGCACCGTCGTCGGGCCGGTCACCGGCGACGCCCACGGGGCCGGCCTCCGCTTCCGCGTCAAGGACGTGACCGGCGCCTCGAAGGTGACCGTGCCGATCGTCTACCGCGGCTCGGTCCCCGACCTGTTCAAGGTCGGCCGGCACATCGTGCTCACCGGGAAACTGCAGGGCGCCACCTTCGTCGGCGACAACGACTCGCTCGTGACGAAGTGCCCCTCGAAGTACGCGCCCGCGAAGGGCTCGTCGTCGAGCTGACGTGGCCGAGCTCGGCCGCGCGGCCCTCCTCGTCACCTTCGGACTCGTCGCGTACGCGCTCGTCGCCGGATCCGTCGCGGCGTGGAAGCGGCGCCGCCGGCTCGCGCTCTCCGCGCAGAACGCGCTCCTCGCCGCGTTCGGCTCGACGCTCGTCGCCGCCGTGGTGCTGCTCGTCGCGCTCGCGCGCCGCGACCTCACGTTCCAGTACGTCGCGCAGCATACGAGCAGGTCGCTGCCGCTCGGCTACGCGCTCTCCGCGTTCTGGGGCGGTCAGGAGGGGTCGCTGCTCCTCTGGCTGCTCATCCTCACCGGCTACTCCGCGCTCGCGGTCTGGCTGAACCGCCGCACGCGCGACCTCGTCGCCTGGGTCGTGCCGGTGCTCGGCCTCGTCGCCGGCTTCTTCGCCTTCATGCTCTGCTTCGTCTCGAGCCCGTTCGTCGTCGCGCCCGCGCCGGGCGACGGCGCCGGGATGGTGCCGAGCCTCCAGAACCCGTACATGCTCGCGCACCCGCCGATGCTCTATCTCGGCTACGTCGGCCTCACCATTCCGTTCGCGTTCGGGATGGGCGCGCTCCTCTCGCGGCGCACGGACGAGCGCTGGATCGTCGCAACGCGGCGCTGGACGCTCGCCGCGTGGACGTTCCTCGGGATCGGCCAGCTGCTCGGCGCGCACTGGGCGTACGTCGAGATCGGGTGGGGCGGCTACTACGCGTGGGACCCGGTCGAGAACGCGGCGCTGATGCCGTGGCTCGCGGCGACCGCGTTCCTCCACTCGGTGATGATCCAGGAGAAGCGCGGGATGCTGAAGGTCTGGAACATGGTGCTCGTCTCGCTCGCGTTCCTGCTCTCGATCTTCGGCACGTTCCTGACGCGGTCCGGCGTCGTCAACTCGATCCACTCGTTCTCGGAGAGCCCGCTCGGCGGCTGGTTCCTCGGCTTCATCGCACTGATGACGGCGGCGACGGTGGCGCTGATCTACATCCGGCTGCCGCTGCTGAAGGCGCGCACGAAGCTCGAGTCGCTCGTCTCGCGCGAGGCGACGTTCCTCTACAACAACCTGCTGCTCGTCGCGCTCTGCCTGACCATCCTCTGGGGTGTGATGTACCCGCTGCTGACGCAGGCGCTGCGCGGAGAGACGCGCTCGGTGTCGAAGCCGTACTACGACTTCTTCCTCCACACGTTCGGGCTGCCACTCCTGCTGCTGATGGGGATCGGGCCGCTCGTCGCCTGGCGGCGGGCGTCGCTGCGTGCGCTCGGCAAGACGTTCCTCGTACCGCTGCTCGCGGCGGTCGCGACCGGGGTGACGCTGATCGGGCTCGGGTTCGGGAGCTCGCTGCCGGGGCTGCTCGCTTACACGTTCTCCGCGTTCGTGGCGGCATCGATCGTGCTCGAGTTCTGGCGCGGTACGAACGCGCGCCGCGCGATCGCGGGCGGGTCGTATCCGCGCGCGTTCGCGTCGCTCGTCGCCCGCAACCGCCGCCGCTACGGCGGATACGTCGTCCACGCCGCGGTGCTGCTGCTCGCGATCGGGATCGCCGGCTCGAGCGCGTACCAGACCGTGCGCGAGCCTGCGAACGGGCTCCGGCCGGGGCAGTCGATGGAGATCGCCGGCTACACGCTGACGTACCGGGGGCTCGCAACGCGGCAGGAGGAGAACGCGCAGGCCACGCGCGCGACGGTCGACGTCTCGCGCGGCGGCGCGCACGTGACGACGCTCCATCCGGGCAAGAACTGGTACCCGGTCGAGCAGCAGACGTCGAACGAGGTCTCGATCTACCACGATCCGCGGAGCCTCGGCGACGTGTTCACGATCGCCGACCAGATCGACCCGAAGTCGCAGACGCTGTTCCTCAAGGTGCTCGTGAAGCCGCTCGTGAACCTCATCTGGGCCGCGGGAATCGTCTTCGTGCTCGGCTCGGTGATCGCGATGTGGCCCGACGCGGTCGAGCAGCGGAGGCTCGCCGAGCGCTACGCGCCGGCCGCGGTGTCGGCGGGGCTGTGACGCTCGCGCTCGCCCTCGGCGCCGTGCTCGCGGTGGTCGCCGTGCTGCTCGTCGCGCGGCCGTTCCTGCGCGAGCCCGCCCCGGTCGACGACCGGCTCGCCGAGCCGGGGGAGCTCGATCGGCGCCGCCTCGAGCTCGTGGAGGAACGGGATCGGGCGCTCGCCGCGCTGAAGGAGCTCGAGTTCGACCACCGCACCGGGAAGGTCTCCGACGAGGACTACCGGACCCTCGTCGGCCCGCTGCGACGGGCGGCCGCCGAGGCGCTGCGCGCGCTCGAGCCCCGGGCGCAGGCCCGCGTGTCCGAGCCCAGGACGAGGATCGGTGGCTAGGGCAGCGAAGTCCGTCTCTCGATGGCCCGATGCCTCGTGCTCCCGCTCGTCCTCGCAGCGGGTCTCATCCTGCTCCTGCCGGCGGGCGGCGCGCTGGCGGGCGACATCGCGGGCCAGAAGGCGAGCGTCGACGCGAAGCTCGCCGCCGTCCAGGCGAAGATCGCGCAGGACAAGAAGCAGGCGTCCGTCCTCGACGCGCAGATCGGCAGCCTGTCCTCGAGCATCCACGCGCTCGAGTCGCGCGTCGGCGACGTCTCCGGCCGGCTCGCCGTTCTCCGGCGCGACGTCGCGCTCCACCAGCGCCGGCTCGACAAGCTCGACGCGCTGTTCCGGCTGCAGACGGTCCGCTACGCGAATCTTCGCCGCGAGTACGCGCTCGCCGTGCAGCGGCTCGACCAGCGCCTCGTCGCGATCTACAAGCAGCCGGACCCGACGACGATCGACGTCCTCCTCGCGGCGAAGAGCTTCGACGACGTCCTCGACCAGCTCGACTACCTCGGCGCGATCGCCGCGCAGGACAAGCACGTCGCCGCCTCGGTTGCGACCGCGAAGCGCCAGGTCGCGGCCGCGCGGGCGCACACTCGCGCCGCGCGGGCGCGCGTCCGGGTCGAGCAGCAGGTGATCCTCGGGCGCGCGCAGCAGGAGGAGATCCTGCGGGCACAGCTCGTCTCGAGCCAGAGCGAGCTCAGCGGCGCACGCTCGAAGAAGTCGAAGGCGCTCGCCTCGACGCGGCAGATGATCGACGAGGAGGTCGGCGAGTCGCAGGCGCTGGCGGCGGCGAGCGCGGCGCTCGCCGCGAAGCTCGCCGGCACGTCCGACGGCTCGCCCGCCGTGCCGGGCGACGCGCCGCACTTCATCTGGCCCGTCTCCGGGCCGATCACGAGCCCGTTCGGGATGCGCTGGGGGACGCTGCATCCCGGGATCGACATCGGCGTTCCCTCCGGCACGCCGGTGCATGCCGCCGCCGCGGGGAAGGTCGTCTGGTGCGGCTGGATGTCCGGCTACGGCAACCTCGTGATGATCGACCACGGCGGCGGCTACGCGACGGCGTACGGCCACAACACGCGCGTCGCCGTGTCGTGCGGCCAGGAAGTCGAACAGGGCCAGGTGATCGCGTACTCCGGCTGCACCGGCTTCTGCACCGGCCCGCACGTGCACTTCGAGGTGCGGGTGAACGGGACACCGGTCGACCCGCTCGGCTACCTGGGTGGATAGCGCAAGCGCCGCAATCCGCTCGCGCGGATTCCGGCGCGCGCGAAGACCCCTGAAGCCGGCCGCCTTCGCAGCCGGTAGACAGCTGTAGGCAGCCTGCCGCTACGCCACGCCGAACGTCTGCAGCAGCAGGTAGACGTTCAGCGCGATGATCACGGCGGCGACGAGGGCCGCGGCGGCGGTCGTCGTGTGCCGGTTCACCAGTGTCCCCATCACCGAGCGGCGCCGGGTGAAGACGAGCAGCGGCACGAGCGCGAACGGGATCCCGAACGAGAGGATCACCTGGCTGAGCACGAGCGTCCGCGACGGATTCAGCCCGAGCGCGATGACGATGAACGCGGGGAGCATCGTCACGACGCGGCGTACGATCAGCGGGATCTGCCGGCGGACGAACCCCTGCATCACGACCTGGCCCGAGAGCGTGCCGACGGCGGAGCTCGACAGCCCCGAGGCGAGGAGCGCGAGCGCGAAGATGGCGCTCGCGGCGCCGCCGAGGAGCGGGACGAGCGTCCGGTGTGCAACCTCGAGCGACTCGACGTGGTGGAGGCCGTCCTTGTAGAACGTGCTCGCCGCCATCACGAGCATCGAGACGTTGATCAGCCCGGCGATGCCCATCGCGACGAGGACGTCGATCCACGTGAACCGCATCAGCCGGCGTGACTCGCGCTCGTCCGTCGGGCGGATCCGGTCCTGGAGCAGCGCCGAGTGGAGCCAGATCACGTGCGGCATCACGGTCGCGCCGATGATCCCGACCGAGAGCAGCACCGCCTCGTTCGAGCCCGCGAAGCTCGGGACGACGGCGTCCCGTGCGGCGAGGCCGAGGTCCGGCTTCGCGTAGAAGAGCTCGATCACGTAGCAGACGCCGATCACGAGCACGATCGAGACGATCGTCGCCTCGAGGGCGCGGAACCCGAACCGCTGCATGCCGAGGATGAGGAACGACGCGATCGCTGCGACGACCGCGGACGGGAGCAGCGGCCATCCGAACAGCAGGTGGAACCCGATCGCGGCGCCGAGGAACTCCGCGAGGTCGGTCGCCATCGCGATCACCTCGGCCTGGAGCCAGAGCCCGATCGTCACGCGGCGCGGCAGCTCGTCGCGGCAGACCTCGGCGAGGTTCCGGCCGGTCGCGACACCGAGCTTCGCCGACAGCCCCTGGACGAGCATCGCCATCAGGCTCGAGGCGACGACCACCCAGACGAGCGTGTACCCGAACTGCGATCCGCCGGCGATGTTCGTCGCGAAGTTGCCGGGGTCGATGTAGGCGACGGCCGCGATGAAGGCGGGGCCGAGGAACGGCAGGATCCGGAAGCGGCCGCCCCGGAGGACGTGCTCCCCGCGCGTCCGGGTGCGCTCGACGCGTTCGACCTGGGTCACGCCCACAAAAGTTAGTCTAGCCTAACTCTCCTGTTCCCGGGGGAGCTTCGAGGCGGAGGAGACGCAGGTCCGGGAGCTCCCGCCAGCGCTCCTCGAGGTCGAAGCCGTAGCCGACGAACAGCTCGTCGGGGACGACGAAGCCGATGTAGCGCACCGGCAGGTCCTCGACGAGCCGGCGGTAGGGACGGTCGAGCAGCGTCGCCGCCGCGATCGTCCGGGGCTTGCGCAGCTCGAAGGTCCGGACGAGGTAGTGGAGCGTCAGCCCGGTGTCGACGACGTCCTCGACGAGGAGGACGTCCCGGTCGCGGATGTCCGCGTCGAGGTCCTTGAGCACGCGGATCTGCTCGTGGCCGCCCATCTGGGCGCTGCCGTAGCCGGCGAGCTCGACGAAGTCGAGAGCGTGGAGGATCGGCAGGGCGCGGGAGAGGTCGGCGAGGAAGACGAGGCTCGCCTTCAGGGAGCCGACGAGGATCGGCTCGCGCCCGTCGTAGTCGCGGGCGATCTCGGCGCCGAGCTCGCGGACGCGGGCCGCGATCTCGGCCGCCGACAGGTAGACCTCGCCGATCCGTTCGTCCGCGGGAGCCGTCCTACGAAGCGAGGTCGAGGTTGAAGTGAGCGGCGAGCCGCTCGAGGTCGCGCCGGTAGAAGAGCTTGATCCTCACCTCCGGGTAGCGCTCGCGCAGCTTCCGCAGCTTGCGGTTCTTGCGGGTGACGAGGGACTGTTTCATCACGGTGATCTCGATGTAGAGGTCCTGCTCGGGCAGGTAGAAGTCCGGCGCGAACGCTTCCGTCACGCGCCCCTCCTCGTCCTCCTCGAGGACGAAGGTGCGCGGCTCGTACTGCCACGGCACGCCGTAGTAGTCGAGAACCTTCGCGCACTCGAGCTCCGCCCGGCTGGCGAAACGCGGCGGCTCGGTTCCCCGATATGCCTGGAAAACGGGGATGTCGAGCCCCATCTCCGGTCACGGTAGCGGCCGCGTCGGACGCTCCCGAGCCGGGCGCCTAGACTTCCCCCATGGCAGAGGAGAACGGGCGCCCGTTCACGATCGCGCAGCTGTCCGACCTCCACTGCGGGCAGCAGTTCTTCCTGCCGAACCTGCTCGAGCGGGCGATCGCCGAGATCAACGAGCTCGCGCCCGACGTCGTCGTCTGCTCGGGCGACCTCACCTCGCACGGGTTCAAGGACGAGTACGCGCTCGCGAAGGAGTACCTCGACCGGATCGAGTGCCCCGCGTTCGTCGTCATTCCCGGCAACCACGACTCGCGGAACGTCGGCTACGTCCACTTCGAGGAGCTGTTCGGCGAGCGCAACTCGGTGCGGCGCGAGGGCGACGTGACGATCGTCGCCGTCGACTCGACCGAGCCCGATCTCGACAACGGGCAGATCGGCCGGGGCCGCTACCCGTGGATCGAGGAGCAGTTCGCCGCGCCGGCGCGGCTGCGCGTCTTCGTCCTTCATCACCACCTGCTGCCGGTGCCGGGGACGGGCCGCGAGCGGAACATCGTCCACGACGCCGGCGACGCGCTCGAGTGCCTCCAGCGCGCGGGCGTCGACCTCGTCCTCTCCGGGCACAAGCACGTCCCGTACGCGTGGAAGCTCGAGGACCTGTTCATCGTCAACGCTGGCACGGTTTCGTCCTCCCGTCTGCGCGGGAACGGGAGACCCTGTTACAACGTCGTCGAGCTCGACGGGACGCACGTCGACGTGTGGCGCAGGTACCCGTTCCACGAGCAGGAGCGGATCATCCAGTTCTCGACCGAGACGAAGACGTACGAGAAGTACACGGCGCGAATCGACGACGAGGTGACGGCGCGCCGGTGAAGGCGATCGTGCTCATCGACGGCGAGCACTATGCGCCGGTCGTGCGCGACGCGCTCGCGGCGCTGCCGTACGACGTGGTCGCGGCGCTCCTCGTCGGCGGCACGGAGAAGCTGCGCGCGGACGACGAGTACGGCGTGCCGCTCGTCGCGTCGCTCGACGAGATCGCGGCGGACGTCGTCGTCGACCTCTCCGACGAGCCGGTGCTCGGGCCGCGCGAGCGGATGCTGTGGGCGTCGCGCGCGCTCGCGCTCGGGCTCCCGTACGCGGGCGCGGACTTCCGCTTCGACCCGCCGCCGCGGCACGCGGTTCCGTTCCCGTCGCTCTCCGTGATCGGGACGGGCAAGCGCGTGGGGAAGACGGCCGTCGCGACGCACGCGGCGCGGCTGCTCGCGCGCGACCGCGCCGTCGTCGTCGTGTCGATGGGGCGGGGTGGGCCGCCGGCGCCGGAGCTCCGCGAGACGCCGCCGTCGGTGGAGGAGCTCGTGGCGCTCGCGCGCGCGGGCCGTCACGCGGCGTCGGACTACCTGGAGACGGCCGTGTTCGCCGGCGTGCCGACGATCGGCTGCCGCCGCGCGGGCGGTGGGCTCGCGGGAGCGACGGTCGACTCGAACGTGCTCGAGGGGGCCGCGCTCGCCGCGACGCTCGACCCGGAGCTCGTGCTCTTCGACGGAAGCGGCGCGGCGCTGCCTCCGATCGCCGCCGGCGCCCGGATCCTCGTCACGAACGGCGGCCACGACGTGCGCGACGGGCTGAACGCGTACCGCGTGCTCGTCTCGGATCTCGTCGTCGACACCGGCGGCGCGGATCACGCCGCCGTGCGCGCGCTGAAGGACGTGCCGGTCGTCCGCGCGGAGCTGCGGCTGCGGCCGGCGGCGCCGCTGCGCGGCCGCCGCACCGCCGTCTTCACCACCGGGCCGGCGCCGGCGGAGCACCTGGACGCGGAGGTCGTGCACGTCTCCCGCAACCTCGCCCGCCGCGACGCGCTCCGGGCGGAGCTCGAGCGGGTCGACGCCGAGGTCTATGTCGTCGAGCTGAAGGCGGCCGCGATCGACGTCGTCGCCGAGCACGCGCTCGCCCGCGGCGCCGAGCTCGTCCTCGCTGCGAACGACGTCGTCTCCGGCGAGCTCGACGAGGAGCTGCGCCGGCTCGTCCCCGCGGAGGCGGCCGCGCGATGAGCCAGCCCCGGCGGATCATGCCGCTGCCGCTCGGCGGCGAGCACGGTCTCCCGTACTCGCGCGGCTTGATGGCGCGCGCGCTCATGGCCGTCGGCGTTTCCCCCGACCGCGCGTATGCGCTGGCGCGGGCCGCCGGCGACGACCTCGCCGCTCGCGGCAGCGACGTGCTCGACCTCGAGCGGTTGGGCGCGCTCGCCGCCGAGATCCTCGGCGAGGAGGAGGGCGGCGCGGCGATGCGCCGCCTCCGCCGCTACCACGACCTGCGTGAGCTCGACCTCCCGATCGTCATCCTCGTCGGCGGCGCCACCGGCACCGGCAAGTCGACGGTGGCGACCGAGATCGCGTACCGGCTCGGGATCACGCGCGTCACCTCGACCGACTTCGTCCGCCAGACGATGCGGGCGTTCTTCTCGCACGAGTTCATGCCCGCGATCCACCATTCGAGCTTCGAGGCGGGCGACGCGTTCCCGGACGCGGACGACCCGCTCGTCACCGGCTTCCTCGAGCAGTCGCGCGACGTCCTCGTCGGCGTCGAGGCGTCGATCGAGCGCGCGCTCCAGGAGGGCTGGTCGATGGTGCTCGAGGGCGTCCACCTCGTCCCCGGGATGCTGCCCGGGCCGCGGCCGGACGCGCTCGTCGTGCCGTGCCTGCTCTCGATCGAGGACGAGACCGCGCACGCGCAGCACTTCCTCGCGCGCGACGCCGGCTCGCAGCGGCCGACGGAGAAGTACCTCGACCGCTTTGCCGAGATCCGCCGGCTGCAGGACTTCCTCGTCGCGCGCGCGGAGCGCGAGGGCGTGCCGGTGATCGAGAACGAGAGCGCCGACGGCGCGACCGCCGGGCTCGCCGAGCTCGTCCTCTCCGCGGCCGACCGGATGCGGGAGCGCGTGTGACCGACGTCGAGACCGAGCCGACGACCGGCGACGCGCAGCAGGCGCCGCTGCAGCCCTGCATCTGCGAGTCGTATCTGCGCGCGACCGAGCGGGCCGCGCTCGGGGCCGCGCGCTGGCTCGGACGGGCCGACCAGGAGGCGGCCGAGGAGGCGGCGGCGAGCGGGATGCGGGCGAGCCTCGACCAGCTGTCGATCAGCGGCCGCGTCGTCCTCGGCGCCGCGGACGAGACCGGCAGCCTCACGCAGGGCTCGGTCGTCGGCGGCGGCGGGCGAGAGGTCGACCTCGCGCTCGACGCGCTCGAGGGCCGCGGCGTCGTCGCGCGCGGCGGCAACGGCGCGATGTCGATGATCGCCGTCGGCGAGCCCGGCAAGTTCCTGACGCTTCCGGACATGTACATGCGGAAGATGGCCGTCGGGCCGCGCGCCCGCGGCTCGATCGACCTGCAGCGGCCCGTGGTCGAGAACATCGAGGCGATCGCCGAGGCGTTCGGCCGCCGGGTCAACGACGTGACGACGATCGTCCTCGATCGGCCACGCCACCACGACCTGATCGAGGAGATCCGCAACTCGGGCGCCCGGATCAAGCTGATCCAGGACGGCGACGTCACCGCGTCGATCTCCGCCTCGATCCGGGGGACGAACGACCACCTCGCGATCGGGATCGGGGGCACCCGCCAGGCGGTGCTCTCGGCGGCGGCGCTCCGCTGCCTCGGCGGGGAGCTCCAGGCCCAGTTCTGGCCCACCTCCCGGGGCGAGATCGACGCGCTGCGGGAGCTCGGGATCGAGGACTACACCCGGATCTTCCGCACCGAGGACCTCGCGCCGGGCGAGGTGATCGTGGCCGCCACGGGGGTCTCGAACGGCGACCTCCTCCGCGGCGTCCGCTTCCTGGCCGACAGCGCCCGGACCCACTCCCTCGTCATGTGCACCCGCTGCAACTGGGTCCGGTTCGTCGACGGGATCCACTTCTTCGCACGGGAGCGCCGCGAGGAGGTCCGGCTCCTGGGCTTCTAGCTCCGGGTTTCCGCGAGCGCCGTCGGTAGTTCGCCCCTCGCGAGTCAGGGTCTGGAACGATGCAGTCTCGGATCCCGAGACGGATCGTGCTTGTGCCGCGATCCTGCGGACGATAGAAGTGCGGAGGTGTGTGCCGCGGACCCCAGCCCCAGGCGGGAACTTTCCAGGAGGTAGCGATGAAGAGGAGCAGAATCGCCCTCGTCTTGCTCGCGACGGCCGGCGTTGTGGCGCTGGTGTTCGCAAGCGCGACGATGGGTGGGACGGCGAAGAAGGCGGCGCCCTACAAGGTCGCCCTCATCCTCGTCGGCCCGCACAACGACGGCGGTTGGTCGCAGGCCCACTACGACGGCCTGCAGTACGTCCAGAAGACGCTGGGCAGCGCGGTCCAGACGACGTACAAGGAGAACATCGCCGTCGGCGCGCAGTTCAACCAGACCGTCGCGAGCCTCGTGGCCCAGGGCTACAACATGATCTGGGCGACCTCCTACGGGATGATGACGAAGGCGCTCGCCGCGAAGTACCCGAACGTCATCTTCGAGCAGGCGACCGGAACCGACCTCGCCAAGAACCTCGGCGAGTACTTCGGCCGGGCCGAGGACACGGTCTTCCTCTCCGGCATGGCTGCCGGGGCTGCGAGCAAGACCGGCAAGCTCGGCTACGTCGTCGCGTTCCCGATCCCCGAGGTGATCCGGCATGCGAACGCGTTCGCGCTCGGCGCGCAGCTGACGCATCCGGGCGCCACCGTCCGGCTCGTCTGGACGAACTCCTGGTTCGACCCGGCGAAGGAGAAGAAGGCGGCCCAGAGCCTCGTCGCGGCGGGATCCGACGTGCTCGGGCAGAACGTCGACTCTCCGGCCACCGGGCAGTTCGCCGAGTCGGTGAGCGTCCCGTGGGTCGGCTACGACTCCGACTCGTCGTCGTTCGCTCCGAAGTCGTGGCTGACGGCGTCGGTCTACAACTGGGGCCCGTACATGGTGAAGGAGGTCAAGCTCGCCATGGCCGGGAAGTGGAAGCCGGAGTTCTACTACGGCACGATCAACGACGGCTTCACGAAGCTCGCCCCGTACGGGCCGAGCGTGACGGCCGCGACGAAGGCGAAGATCGCGACGTACATGAAGAAGCTCGAGAAGGGCACCTTCTACGAGTTCACCGGCCCGCTCTACGACCAGACCGGGAAGCTCCGTGTTCCCAAGGGCGTGAAGATGCAGGTGCTCGCGGGAGGCACGAACTCGCTCTACGGGATGAACTGGCTGGTCAAGGGCGTGATCGGAAGCGCCAAGGGCTAGCGGCCGATTGGAGAGGGGCGCTTCGGCGCCCCTCTCCGGTCCTTGCGACGCGATGACGGGACGCGATGCGGGTCACCTTCGAGCGTAGGCTGAGCCAGCCCTGGTGGCTCTCGGTCGCGGTGCCCGTGGGCTCGCTCGTCGTCGCGTTCGTCATCGCGGGCGTCGTGCTCCTCGCCACCGGGATCAACCCGCTGTCGACGTACCGCGAGCTGTTCAACGCGGGCTTCATCCAGACCGGCTCGCTCTCGCAAACGCTGATCTCGGCGACACCCCTCGCCTTCACCGGCCTCGCGGCCGCGGCCGCGTTCCCGAAGAACCTCAACAACATCCGCGCCGAGGGACAGATGTACATGGGCGCGATCTTCGGGTCCGCGGCCGGCCTCTATCTCGGCGGCCACGTCGACTCGTCGGCGTTCGTGATCGCGTCGATGGTCGTCGCCGGCATCGTCGGCGGCGCCGCGTGGGCGCTGATCTCCGGCGTGCTGAAGGCGTTCTTCGCCACGAACGAGATCCTCACGTCGCTGCTGCTCAACTACGTCGCAGGACTGATCCTCACCTACCTCATCTTCGAGAGCGAGTCGTACTGGCGGCAGACGAAGGGCTTCAACGCGAGCGTCTTCCCGGTCGGCAAGGAGATCCCGAAGGTGGCCCAGTGGCCGACGTGGACGATCGACATCCAGGGCGGGGTCGTCATCCCCCTCGGCGCGCTCATCGCCGTGCTCGTCGCCGTCGTCCTCTGGGCGCTGTACTCGCGCACGCGCTTCGGTTTCGGCGCGCAGGTGCTCGGCGACTCCGAGCGTGCCGCCCGCTACTCCGGTGTGCGCGTGCGCCGCAAGATCCTCGCCGTGATGGCGCTCTCGGGCGCGATCGCCGGGATCGGCGGCGCGAGCCAGATCGGCGACTTCGCCCATGCGCTCGACGGCGACCCGAACGGCCTCCAGAAGCTCGGCTACGGCTACACCGGGATCGTCATCGCGGCGCTCGCCCGCTACAACCCCTTTGCGACGCTGCTCGTCGCGTTCCTCATCGGCGGGCTGGAGAACGCCGGAAACACCCTCCAGGGGCCGAACTTCCCGGCCGGCCTCGTCGGCGTGCTCCAGGGGATCATCCTCTTCTGCGCCCTCGGCGGGGAGCTGCTCATCCGCTACCGGGTGCGGTTCCACCGGAAGCTGAGGGCGAAGGGAGCGGCGGCCTCCGCTCCGGCGCCGAAGGCGGCCTCGTGAACAACTCGCTCCTCGTCGTCCTCATCGCGAGCGGCATCGCCTACGGCACGCCGCTCCTCTACGCGGCCCTCGGCGAGCTGCTCGCCGAGCGCTCCGGCGTCCTCAACCTCGGCGTCGAGGGGATGATGCTCGTCGGGGCGGTGATGGGATTCTGGACCGTGCAGCGCGTGCACACGAACACCGGGATCGCGCTCGCAGCCGCGATCGGCGTCGCCGCGCTCATCGGCGCCGCGCTCGCGTCGATCCACGCGTTCCTCGTGATCACGCTCCGCGCGAGCCAGATCGTCTCCGGGCTCGCGCTGACCATCTTCGCCGGCGCCGTCGGGCTGTCGTCGTACCTCGGGAACGACCTCAACCTCGCCGGCGCGCCGGCCGCCCACCAGTTGACCGCGGTGTTCCCGAAGAGCATGCAGGACTGGCCCGTCGTCGGGCCGATCATCTTCGGGCAGAACGTCCTCGTCTATGCCTCGTGGGCCTGCGTCGTCCTCATCTGGCTCTACCTCTCCCGGACGCGGCCCGGGCTGAACGTCCGCGCCGTCGGGGAATCGCCTGCCGCGGCGGACACGATGGGGATCAACGTCACTGCGTACCGGTACGTGCACACGCTCGTCGGCGGCGCCTTCGCTGGCGTCGCGGGCGCGGTGGTGACGCTCGCGATCACGCCGCAGTGGGTGGACGGGATCACCGGCGGCGCGGGCTGGATCGCGATCGCGCTCGTCATCTTCGCGTTCTGGCGGCCGGAGCTCTGCCTCGTCGGCGCGTACTTCTTCGGCGCGCTCCAGGCGCTCGCGCCGCAGCTCCAGGCGCGCGACATCCACCTCGGGCCGACGGTGCTGTGGACGAATGCGCTGCCGTACGTGATGACGATCGTCGTGCTCGTCATCGTCTCGTCCGGCACGGCCCGGAGCCGTCTCGGCGCGCCGGCCGCGCTCGGCGTCGCCTACGTCCGGGAGGAACGCTGATGGCTTCCACTGCCCCCGCCGTCTCGATGCAGGGGGTGACGAAGCGCTTCCCCGGGGTCGTCGCGAACGACAAGGTCGACTTCGAGGCCGCGCCCGGCGAGGTGCACGCGCTCCTCGGCGAGAACGGCGCGGGGAAATCGACCCTCTCGAACATCCTCACCGGCCTCTACCAGCCCGACGAGGGGCAGATCGCGCTGTACGGCAAGCCGGTCGCGTTCGCCTCGCCGCGCGATGCGATCGACGCGGGCGTCGGGATGGTGCACCAGCACTTCTGCCTCGTCTCGCGCTTCACCGTCGCGGAGAACCTCGTGCTCGGCGACCGCCGCGGCGCGGGCCGGCGCTTCCAGATCGACCCGAGCGCGATCGCGACGCAGGTGCGCGAGCTCGGCGAGCGCTACAGCCTTCCCGTCGATCCGCGCGCGAAGATCTGGCAGCTGTCCATCGGCGAGCAGCAGCGCGTCGAGATCCTCAAGGCGCTCTACCAGGAGGCGCGGATCCTCATCCTCGACGAGCCGACCGCGGTGCTGACGCCGGACGAGGCCGACACGCTGTTCGTCACCGTCCGCCAGATGGCGGAGGAGGGGAGGTCCGTCATCTTCATCTCGCACAAGCTGCACGAGGTGAAGGCCGTGTCCGACCGCGTCACCGTCCTGCGCGCGGGCAAGGCGCTGGCGACGGTTCGGACCGCGGACGCGACGCCGGAGTCGCTCACGGAGCTGATGGTCGGCCGTGAGATCGAGACGGTCACCCGGCAGGGGCACGCGAAGCAGGAGAACCTCCCCGTGCTCGAGATCGAGGACTTGTGGGCCAACGGCGACCGCGGCACCGTCGCGGTGAGGGGCGTGACGCTGACGGTGCACTCCGGGGAGATCGCGGCGATCGCCGGCGTCGCGGGGAACGGGCAGCGCGAGCTCGCCGAAACGATCGCGGGGCTGCGCCCGCCCACGAAGGGGAAGGTCCGGGTGAGCGGGCGGCCCGTGCATACCGGCGACGCGCAGGCGGCCTTCGAGGCCGGGATCGGCTACGTGCCGGAGGACCGGCTCGGCACCGGCCTGTCGCCGACGCTGCCGATCGCGATGAACCTGTCGCTCAAGTCGTACCGGCACGAGTCGATCGGGCCGTTCCTGCGTCTCCATCTGATGCGCCACAAGGCAGAGGACGAGATCCGCATCTTCGAGATCAAGTGCGCCGGGCCCGACCAGGAGACGGACGAGCTCTCGGGCGGAAACCTGCAGAAGGTCGTGATCGCGAGGGAGTTCTCGGCCCATCCGAGCGTGCTCATCGCCGCGTCGCCGACGCGAGGCCTCGACGTCGCCGCCGTCGAGCAGGTGCACAGCTACCTGCTGAGCGCCGCCGAGGAGGGGGCCGCCGTGCTCCTGATCAGCGAGGACCTCGACGAGATCCTCGCGCTCAACGACCGCGTCCTCGTCATGTACGAGGGCACGCTGACGGAGGCCGACGACCGCACGAGCGTGTCGGAGATCGGCCTCCGCATGGCCGGCGAGACGCCCTCGTAGCGCCCTGTCGCTTTCGGTCAGTCGCGGACGATCGTCGTCCCCGTCTCGCCCTCGAGGGCGCGCTCGACGTTCTGCGGGTCGGTGATGATCGCGGTCGCGCCGCCGCGCTCGAGGAAGCCCACCACCGCGGCGATCTTCGGCGCCATGCTCCCCGCCGCGAAGTGCGTCCCGTCGGCGAGGTACTCCTTCGCCTGCGCGAGCGTCATCCGGTCGATCCACTCCTGCTCGGGCGTGCCGTAGCGCAGGGCGACCTTCTCGACGGCCGTCGTGATCATCAGCAGCTCGGCGCCGATCTCGGTCGCGAGCAGCGAGGACGCGAGGTCCTTGTCGATCACGGCGGCCACGCCGCTGAGGTTGCCGTCCGCGTCGGCGACGACGGGGATGCCGCCTCCGCCGACCGTGATCACGACGAAGCCCGCGGACAGGAGCTGCCGGACCGCCTCGATCTCGACGATCCGCAGCGGCGCGGGCGACGGCACGACGCGCCGCCAGCCGCGACCCGCGTCCTCGACCACCGACCAGCCCTCCTCGTCGCGGCGCCGGATCGCCTGCGGCTCGTCCATGAACGAGCCGATCGGCTTCGACGGGTTCGCGAACGCGGGGTCGTCGGCCGCCACCTCCATCTGCGTGACGACGCAGGCGGCGTGCCGGTCGATCCCGAGCCGACGGAAGTCGTTGTCGAGGTTCTGCGCGAGCGCATAGCCGATCGCGCCCTGGCTGTCGGCGCCGCAGACGTCGAGCGGCACCTCGTGCAGCTCGTGCGCCGCGAGCTCCGAGCGGCGGAGGATGAACCCGACCTGCGGCCCGTTGCCGTGCCCGATGGCGACGTCCCAGCCGTCCTTGATCATCGAGGCGATGTGCCAGCACGTCTCGCCGGCCGCGATGTACTGGTCGCGGACGGACTGGTGCAGCTTGTCCTTGATCAGCGAGTTGCCGCCGATCGCGACGACAGCGCTTCGGCGGCTCACTTCGCGTAACCGCCCATGGTCAGCGCCATCAGCGCCTTGCCGGTGTGCATCCGGTTCTCCGCCTCGTCCCAGATGACGGAGTGCGGGCCGTCCATCACGGCGTCGGTGACCTCGCGGCCGCGGTCGGCCGGGAGGCAGTGAAGGTAGAGAACGTCGGGCGACGCGAGCGCGAGCTTCTCCTCGTCGCAGATCCAGTTCGCGTACGCACCGGACTCGGCGAGCGCCTTCGACTCGTCCGTGAACGCGTCGAGCCGTCCCCACGACTTCGGGTAGACGACGTCGGCGCCCTCGAACGCCTCCTCCATCGAGTCGGCGAACGTGATCGTCGCGCCGGCCTCCTTCGCCGCCGCCTGGGCCTTCTCCAGCACCTCCGGCATCAGGTCGAAGCCGGGCGGGTGGGCGAGCACGACGTCCATCCCGAAGCGCGGGAAGAGCGTCGCGACGCCCTGCGGCACCGACAGCGGCCGCGCGTACGAGGGCGCGTACGCCCACGTCATCGCCACCTTGAGCCCGCGGAGGTTCTCGCCGCGGTACTCGCGCAGCGTCATCAGGTCGGCGATCGTCTGCGTCGGGTGGTCGACGTCGCACTGGAGGTTGATCAGCGGGATGTCTGCGAACTTGGCGATCTCGCGCATCCAGGCGTTGCCCTCGTACGGGGCGAGATCGTGGCGGATGGCGATGCCCTCGCCGTAGCGCGACAGCGTGCGTGCGGTGTCGCCCGGGGTCTCGCCGTGCGAGACCTGCGTCTTGTCGGCGTCGAGGAAGATCGCGTGGCCCCCGAGCTGCGTCATGCCGGTCTCGAAGGCGTTACGCGTGCGCGTCGACTTGTCGAGGAACAGCATGTACAGCGTCTTGTCCGCGAGCAGGCGGTGCGGCTCGCCCCGGCGGCGCGCCTCCTTCAGCTCGCCGGCGACGGCGAGCACCTCGTCGAGCTCGTCGACCGTCCAGTCGAGCGTCTCGATGTAGTCCTTCCCGATGAGCGTCGATCGGTCGACGCCGGCGGCTGTGCTCATCTCAGTCTCTCCTTTGCATCAGTTCCTGCTGTCCAAGGCCCATGCCGAGGTACTCCGGCACGGCGTTCTGTCCGGGAACGTCGGGAATCGGCGCCCGGCCGCTCGTGGCGGCGGGCGGGCGGATCCCGACGAGGTCGTCGGGTGTCACCGGGGCGCGGTTCAGGGGCCGGCCGACGGCGTCGCGGAGCGCGGCGACGACCGCCGGCGTGGCGACGACCGTGCCGAGCTCGCCGATCCCCTTGAGGCCGTAGGGCGCGTCCGGCTCCGGATCCTCGACGAACTCCGTCACGACGGGAGGCGCGTCGAGGATGGTCGGGATCAGGTAGTCGGTGAAGGATGCGTTGCGGATGATCCCGTCCTCGAGCCGGACCTCCTCCATCAGCGCGAGGCCGAGGCCCTGCGCGGTGGCGCCCTCGACCTGCCCCTCGGCGCCCTGCGGGTTGATCACGCGGCCGATGTCCTGCACCGCCGCGATCTGGAGCACGCGGACGAGCCCGAGCTCCTCGTCGACCTCGACGACGGCCCGCTCCGCCGCGAACGAGAAGCTGACGTGGGGGTCGCCCTGGCCGTTCTCGTCGATCGCGGTCGTCGGGCGGTGGTGGTACGTGAACGTCCGCGTGACCGGCGCCTCGAGCGGTCCGCGCTTCAGCTCCTCCTGGATCGCACGGCAGGCGCCGAGCACGGCGCCGCCGGTCATCGTCGACTGGCGCGACGCCGAGGTCGACCCCGCGGAGCCGACGCCGCTGGACGCCGGCTCGAGGAACACCTCCTCGGCGCCGAGCTCCGTCCGCACGATCTGCGAGACGACGGTGTAGAGGCCCTGGCCGTAGTCGACGGCGGCGGTCTCGACGACCGCCACCGGCCCGCCGGGCCCCGGCCGCAGCGTCACCGTCGCCTCGGCCGCGTCGTCGAAGCCCTCGCTGTACGCGACGTTCTTGTAGCCGAGCGCGTAGCCGACGCCGCGCCGGAGCGACTCGCCGCGGCTGACGTTGCCCGCGCCGCCCGGATACGCGATCGGGTCGCGCCCGCGCTCGGGCTCCGGCTCCGGCAGCGGGATCGCGGCGCAGCGCTCGAGCACCTCGCGCACGGGCGCGCTGCCCGTCAGAACCTGACCGGTGGGGAGGACGGAGCCCTTCCCGACGACGTTGCGGAGCCGGAGCTCCACGGGATCGATCCCGAGCTTCGCGGCGAGCTCGTCCATCGCCGACTCGTACGCGAAGCAGACCTGCGGCGCGCCGAACCCGCGCATCGCCCCGCACGGCGGGTTGTTCGTGTAGACGACGGTGCCCTCGACGCGGACGTTCGGCACCTCGTAGGGGCCCGCCGCGAAGGTCGAGGCGTTGATGATCACGGCCGGCGACGACGAGGCATACGCACCACCGTCCAGCAGCAGGCGCACGTCGGCCGAGACGAGCTTCCCGTCCTTCGTCGCGCCGTAGCGGATCCACGTGCGCGACGGATGCCGGTGGACGTGGCCGTGGAACGACTCCTCGCGCCCGTAGGACATCTTCACCGCGCGGCCCGTGCGGAGCGCGAGCATCGCCGCATGGACCTGCATGTGCAGGTCCTCGCGCGAGCCGAACGCGCCGCCGACGCCGGCGAGCGTGATCCGCACCTTCTCCAGCGGCAGGTCGAGGCACGGCGCGATCTGCTGGCGGTCGACGTGGATCCACTGCGTGACGGCGTAGATGTCGACGCCGCCGTCGTCCGCGGGAACGGCGAGGCCCGCCTCGGGGCCGAGCGCCGCCTGGTCCTGCATCGCGGTCTCGTAGTAGCCGTCGACCCAGACGTCGGCCTCCGCGGCGTCGGGATCGCCGTGGAGGATGTGGATGTGGCGGAGCACGTTGCCGAAGTCGTGCACCCTCGGGGCGTCCTCGCGGAGCGCCTGCTCCATGTCGGAGACGACGGGGAGCGGCTCGTAGCCGACCTGGACGAGGGCGGCGGCGGCCCGCGCCTGCTCGAGCGTCTCGGCGGCGACGACGGCGACCGGCTCGCCGACATAGCGGATGACGTCGGCGGCGAGCACCGGCTGGTCGCAGAACTCGAGCCCGAACGTCTTCCTGCCGGGCACGTCCGCGGCGGTCAGCACCGCCTTGACCCCCGGCGCGCGCACCGCGGCCGAGAGGTCGATCGAGCGGATGCTCGCGGACGCGTGCGGCGAGCGGACGCTGACGCCCCAGAGCATGTTCTCGGCGCGGAGGTCGCTGCCGAAGGCGAAGTCCCCCGTCACCTTGGGCACGCCGTCGACGCGGCGCGCGCTCTCGCCGACCCCGCCGCGGATCGCGGTGGTGCTCATGCGGCGGTCTCCTTCGCCGCGAGGTGCACGGCGGCGAGGATCTTCGAGTAGCCGGTGCAGCGGCAGAGGTTGCCGGCGAGGGCCTCGCGGATCGCGTCGTCGCTCGGATCGGGGTCCCGCTCGAGCAGGTCGGCCGCGGCGACGACCATCCCCGGCGTGCAGAACCCGCACTGGACGGCGCCGGCTGCGAGGAACGCCTCCTGCACGGCGTGGAGCGTGTCGCCGCCGGCGAGCGCCTCCACCGTCTTCACGACCGCGCCGTCGGCCTGGACGGCGGGGACGAGGCAGGAGCAGACGACGTCGCCGTCGAGCCAGACGGAGCAGGAGCCGCACTCGCCCTGCTCGCAGGCGTTCTTCGAGCCGACGAGCCCGAGGTCGTCGCGGAGGAAGGTGAGCAGGCTCGCGCCGGGCCAGGCGTCCGCCTCGCGCTCGACGCCGTTCACCGTCGTCCGGATCCTCATGCCGCGGCCCTCCAGTCGTCGACCGTCCACGCGAGCGCGCGCCGCGCGAGCACCTCGACGGCGCGGCGCCGGTACGCGGCCGAGCCGCGGACGTCGTCGATCGGCGTCGCCGCGGCCGCCGCGTGCCGGCCGAACTCCGCGACGGCGTCGTCCGCGAGCGGCCGGTCCGGCTCGTCCCACGGCACCGCGCCGGCGGCGAACGCCTCCGCCTCGGGAGCACGGACGACCGTCGGCGCGACGGAGCCGAGCGCGAGCCGCACCGTCCGCGCAGCCGGGTCGAGCTGGAGGCAGAGTCCGGCGATCGCGATCACCATCGCGTTCCGCGTGCCGACCTTCGCGAACGAGCCGGGCGCGTCGACGCGTCCCCACTCGACGCCGACGATCAGCTCGTCGGGTGCGAGCGTCGTCCGCTTCGGCCCGGTGAAGAACGCGTCCCAGGGCTGCGTGCGCGTCCCGGCCGTCGACGCGACGACGACATCGGCTCCGTATGCCGCGAGCACCGGGATCGAGTCGCCGGCGGGCGACGCGGTCGCGAGGTTGCCGCCGATCGTCGCGCGGTTCCGGATCTGCGGCGAGCCGACGGAGCGGGCCGCCTCGGCGAGCGGACGGAACGCGCGCAGCTCGCGCTCGATCCGCGCGAACGTCATCCCGGCGCCGACGCGCACGCGCCCGTTCTCCGCCTCCCACGTCTTCAGCTCCTGCACCCGCGACAGATCGAGCAGCGCCGGTGGCCGCGCGCGCCCGAAGTTGACGGCGACCCACAGGTCGGTGCCGCCCGCGACGGCCACCGCCTCCGGGTGCGCGGCCTTCCGGTCGAGCGCCTCCTCGAGCGAGCGCGGGAGGAAGACGTCCATCACACGGTCACCGTCGCGAACGCGTCGATCATCGCGGAGACGTCGTCGCCGAGCGGGTAGAGGACGGGGCAGGTGCAGCCGTTGTCGATGTACTGCTGCACCTTCGCGCGGCACTCGTCCGCAGTGCCGGAGGCGGTGATCAGCTGGACGACGTCGTCGGGCACGAGCGCCATCGCCTTCTCGATCTGCTCCGGCGTCGCGGGCCACGTCAGCACCTTGCCGATCTCCTCGAGCAGCGACTCGTCGACGCCGCTCGCCTTCATGATGTGCGGCTGCTGGCCGAGGTACTGCGTCACGAGCTCGCGCGCGCGGTCGAGGGCGAGCGAGCGGTCGGGGTCGAGCGAGCAGACGACGAGCTGCGGCCGGTCGAGGTCGTCGACGGTGCGGCCCGCGCGCTCGGCGCCGACGGCGAGGTGCGCCATCGCGTCCTTGTTGTACGCGGGCCCGACGAGGTAGTTGAGGAGCACGCCGTCGCCGATCTCGCCGGCGAGCTCCATCATCTTCATCCCCGTCGCGCCGACGTAGATCGGCACGTTCTTCGGCGAGCGGTCGCCGTGGACGATGTCGATCTCGACGTCGTCGAGGTTCACGAACTCGCCGTGGTAGGTGACGCGCTCCATCGCGAGCAGGCGTCGTGTCGCCTCGACCGTCTCGCGCATGCATTGCAGCGGCTTGTGCCGGTGGACGCCGACCTTCGACGCGAGCGGTTCCCACCACGCGCCGATGCCGAGCTTGATCCGTCCGGGCGCGAGGTCGTCGAGGGTCGAGAACGTCGCCGCGAGGAGGCCGACGTTCCGCGTCCACGTGTTGACGACGCCGGCGCCGACGCCGATCCGCTCCGTCACCGCGGCGAAGGCGGCCATCGGCACGGTCGCCTCGCGCACGAGCCGGCTCTCCGCCTGCCAGACGGCCTCGAAGCCGGCCTTCTCGGCGAGCACCGCGTACTCCATGCCCTCGCGGATCGGATGCTTGTCCTGGAGATAGAGCGCGACGCGGTTCATCGGCTGACAGCTCCTTCCGAGCTCGGTTCATGATGTTCCTCGTCGACTCGGTGCGATGGGCGAGTGCGAGGCAAGGACGCAGGGAGCGCCGATAGTTGCACTATCGGGGCGACTGAGGACGCGGCATCGTGCCGCCCAGCGCGGCGAGGCGACTCAGCGGACATCGTGAATCGAGCTCGCAGGTTCGTAGGGATGCCCCGGCAGCTCGCCGAGGCGGGCCCAGAGCCGGTCGGCGGCGCCGAGCGCGTCGGCGACGAGCTGCCGCCGGTCGGCGCGCACGAGCTCGCGGTCGAGGACGACCCACTCGCCGGCGACCATGACGTCGCGGACCCAGCGGGACGAGAGCCCGAAGACCCAGTGGCCGGCGAAGCTGCGGGCGTCGAGCGGGGCGGGGGCGTCGTAGTCGAGCACGGCGAGGTCGGCGGGCGCGCCCGGCGCGAGCGTGCCGAGCAGCGGCTCCTCGAAGATCCGTCCGGCGAGGCGCGCGCTCTCGCCGAGCTGTCCGAGCGGGAACGTCGAGCCGGCGGCGAGGTCGTCCTCACGGAGCCGGAACGTCGCGGCGCGCGACTCCTCGAACATGTCGGAGCCGATCCCGTCCGTGCCGAGCGCGATGCGGCCGCGCAGGACGGACAGGCTCGGCCGGCCGACGCCGTTGTTCATGTTCGAGCGCGCGTTGTGGGCGAGCGTCGCGTTCGC
>Ga0335069_10001534_pt1 | contig 37040 bp, 33 predicted proteins | sample Lox_Sample_11_FD_206714 | JGI IMG/M metagenome (GOLD analysis project Ga0335069, IMG submission 206714) | Soil microbial communities from Loxahatchee National Wildlife Refuge, Florida, United States - Lox_Sample_1.1 | ecosystem: Environmental > Terrestrial > Soil > Wetlands | place: USA... | reverse complement strand
CAACCTGAACGGCACGGCGCAACGACTCAATCTCATTACCACGCAGTTACAGGAAGGGGTAATGAAGACGCGGATGCAGCCCATCGGGATGATCTGGAATAAGCTGCCGCGAGTTGTTCGGGACTTAGCCGCCAGTTGTGGCAAGCAAATACAACTGGAAATGGATGGCGCGGAAACAGAGCTGGACAAGAGCATCATTGAGGCCATCAAGGATCCGCTGACTCATATTGTTCGCAACTGTTGTGACCACGGTATCGAGTTACCCGCCACACGCACACGCAACGGTAAACCGGCGCAAGGCAGGTTGTCCCTTCGGGCGTACCACGAGGGAGGGCAGGTCAATATCGAGATCAACGATGACGGAGCGGGCGTTGACGCGGCGCGAGTGAAACAAAAAGCCATTGAAAAAGGCCTTCTCCGGGCGGAACAGGCAGAGCGGTTGACCGACCGGGAAGCCGTGAATCTGATTTTCATGCCGGGCTTATCCACCGCGGAGCAGGTGACCAGCATTTCCGGACGCGGCGTTGGCATGGACGTGGTAAAGACCAACATCGAGAAGATCGGCGGCGTAGTAGATCTGTTCAGCCGTGCAGGCGAGGGCACGACGGTCAAGATCAAGATCCCGCTAACCCTTGCGATTATACCTGGGCTGGTAGTCAACAGCGGCGCAGAGCGTTTCATCATCCCGCAAGTCAGCCTGCTTGAGCTGCTTCGTCTGGAAGGAGACGCAGCGAAGAAGCAGATCGAGCGCATCCATGGTACGCCGGTCTACCGGCGGCGCGGCAGCTTGCTGCCGTTGGCCTACCTAAACGAGGTACTTCAGCTTCCTGCTCCGCCGCCTGATTCGCAAATACTGAACATCGTGGTGCTGCAGGCAGAAGACCGGCAGTTTGGCCTGGTGGTTGACTCGATTCACGATACACAAGAAATCGTCGTCAAACCCCTTAGTAAACAACTCAAGGGTCTCTCGTGCTATGCGGGCGCGACGATCATGGGCGACGGGAAGGTTGCGCTGATTCTGGATGTTCTGGGAATCGGGCAGATGTCTCATGTGCTTGTTGAATCGCATGATCAGGCACACGCGCAGACCAAGGCAGCGGAACAAGCGTACCAGGAGCGGCAGACCTATTTGCTGTTTCGCGCCGGAAAGTTTAATCGCCTGGCGGTGCCGCTTTCGCTTGTCGCGCGGCTGGAGGAATTCCCGAAGTCGCGGATTGAGAGTGCAAGTGGACAGATCGTTGTGCAATACCGGGAGCAGATTCTGCCGCTCCTTTCACTTTCGGGTGAAGTGAGTAGCAGTGACATTCCAGAACCCGCACAGGTGATCGTGTTTGCGGAAGGAGAGCGCAGAACGGGCCTCCTGGTCGACCAGATTCTAGACATTCAGGATGAGAGTATTCGCGCGATGCAACACAGCGATCAGCCTGAAGTGCTGGGATCGGCAGTTATCAGCGGTAAAGTGACCGACTTTTTGGATGTGTCCTCGATCCTACGAAACGGGAATCAGGGATGGGCGTGTGGCAGGCTGCAGAATCGCGGTGATGGCAGCACAGTATTGGTTGCCGACAAAAGTGCCTTCTCCCGCGGCTTGGTCCGTAACTATCTGGAACTCGCGGGATACCGCGTGCTGGAAGCGTCCAGCGAGCAACAGGCGCTGGAACGTCTGAGAGACCGGAAAGTGGACACGGTACTGACTTCGCCGGATTTGTCGCCCGACGGCAGCCGAGAGTTTCTCAAGCGTCTGCGAGAGCACCCGGAGCACGCTCACATCCCGATTGTTGCACTCTGTCACTCGCCTGAAGAACGAACGCTGACAGCGGATAGCGGATTTACAGCGTGTGTCGAGCGCTTCGACCGCGAAAGCACTCTGCGCTCTCTGGACGCTCTTGCCGAGATTCACAAAGAAGGGACACTGGGCGGGCCAGCCGCCGAGGTGCCCACGCCCGCGATGAGGTCATGAATATGTTGAGCCAGGAACCGAACAAAGCTTATACGGAGACCCCGATCGAGGCAGCACGGCAGTACGCCACATTCTATGTCGAGGACCTTTTTTTCGGCATTGAAGTGCTTAAGGTGCAAGAAGTGCTCCGCTATCAGGAGATGACACGCGTGCCTTCGGCACCGGAAGTGATCCAAGGTCTGATTAACTTGCGCGGTCAAATTGTGACCGCAGTGGATATGCGACGGCGCCTGGGCGTGAAGAAGCGAGGCAACGAGGAAACCCCAATGAATATGGTGGTTCGATCGGATGACGGGGCCGTCAGTCTGTTGGTTGATGAGATCGGAGACGTTTTGGAGGTTAGCGCCGACAGCTACGAGCCCGTTCCGGAAAACGTACCCCAGGGGCAACGCGAGCTCATTCGGGGCGTATACAAACTGGAAGGCCGATTGCTGCTGGTGCTCGACACCGAGCGCGTACTGCAAACACAGGCGTGCAACTGAGCAGAGATTGAGTTCAAATTTCAAGACAAAGGAAAGACGATCAAGGAGAACGGAATGTCGAACGGGAGAAACAGAAGCAACGCCGCGGTTCTAGATTACCCTGTGGATACTCCCTCGCGTGGCCCGCGGAAGCCAGGCAGGGAAGAAGAACTGGAAGGCATTCTTGCCGCCATTAATCAGGCGCAAGCCACGTTAGAATTCGAGTTGGACGGCACCATCATCACCGCCAGTGAGAGCTTCCTAAAGATGGTGGACTACCGGCTCGAGGAAGTGCAGGGCAAGCATCAGAGCATTTTCGTCGATGAGGCCACACGGCAGAGCGGTGCTTATCGAGAGTTTTGGGCCAAGCTGAACCGCGGAGAGCCTCATATTGATGAGAAGCGACGGAAGGGCAAAGACGGCAAGGACGTCTGGATGCAACTGAACTACCTTCCGGTCTTCGATCGCAATGGCAAACCGTTCAAAGTGTTTGAGTATGTTCGTGACGTGACGCAGGAAAAGCTTAAACTGGCTGACCTCCAAGGACAGATCGCCGCGATCAGCCGGACGCAAGCCGTCATCGAGTTTCAGATGGATGGCACGATTCTCACGGCCAACGATAACTTCCTGAACATCTTCGGTTATACGCTGGATGAACTGAAGGGCAAGCATCACAGCATGTTTGTAGACCAGGCTACCAAGCAGAGCGTCGAATATCGTGAATTCTGGGCCAAGCTGAACCGTGGCGAGTCACACTCCGAAGAGAAAAAGCGAATCGGCAAGGGTGGGAAAGAGGTCTTCCTCCAGCTCAATTACAATCCGATTCTCGACATGGACGGCAGGTGTTTCAAGGTGATCGAATACTGCACCGATGTCACGGAGCAGGTGAAGGCCAGACAGGAAGTGGCGAATCTGGCGTCCTTCCTCGAAAACATGCCTATAGCACTCGCCTCCCTGGACAAAGAACATACAGTTACCTACTTGAATAAAAAGGCCGCGGAAGTTGCGGGTCGCTCTCAGGCGGACTGCAAGGGGAAGAAGTTCTGGGACTTGTTCTATGACAGCCCAGCGTGCCATGAGAACACTTGCGGTGCGGGCGAAGCGATGCGGACTGGACAAGTCACTTCCCGCGAGGCCGTTACGCAGGTGCGAGGCAAGGAGTGGCCAATTCGCGTGGTCTGTTCGCCCCGATACGAAGGCGACACGGTCACCGGTGTCTTCCAAGTAATGATCGACATGAGAGAAGAAGTGGAAGCCCGTCGTGAAGTGGCGAAGAAGGCCGCAGAGGAGAAGGCTGCCGGAGAAGAACTCAAGGCCAAAGTCAATAGCATCCTAGAAGTCGTATCCGCCGCCGCCAAGGGTGACTTGACGCGGGACGTCCCTGTGAAGGGTAGCGATGCCATTGGGCAGATGGGCGAAGGGTTGGGAAAATTCTTTGGCGATCTGCGACACAGCATCGGTGGTATCGGGCAGACCGCGACGACGCTCTCGTCGGCAGCCGAGGAGCTGACTGCGGTCAGTCAACAGATGAGCGCCAACGCAGAGGAAACGGCGACCCAAGCAAACGTGGTGTCCGCGGCGTCCGAGCAGGTCAGCAAGAACGTCCAAACGGTTGCCACGGGAACCGAAGAAATGGGTGCGAGTATCCGGGAAATAGCCAAGAACGTCAATGAAGCCGCTAAGGTGGCCACCACGGCAGTGAAGATGGCTGAGTCGACGAACGAAACCGTGGGCAAACTGGGGGAGAGCAGCGCGGAGATAGGCAAGGTCATCAAGGTGATCACTTCTATTGCGCAGCAAACCAACCTGCTTGCCTTGAATGCAACGATCGAAGCCGCCCGTGCCGGCGAGGCTGGTAAAGGGTTCGCTGTCGTGGCGAACGAAGTCAAAGAACTCGCTAAACAAACGGCCAAGGCAACCGAAGATATCAGCCAGAAGATTGATGCGATTCAGACCGATACCAAGGGCGCAGTCCACGCCATTGGGCAGATCAGCGGAATCATCAATCAGATCAACGAAATATCGGGCACTATTGCCACGGCAGTGGAAGAGCAGACCGCCACGACCAACGAGATGGCGCGGAACGTGTCCGAGGCAGCCAAGGGAAGTTCAGAAATAGCCGGCAATATTACCGGCGTAGCAAAGGCTGCCCAAGATACGACCGTCGGCGCCAGTGACACTCAAAAAGCTGCGAAGGAGCTTTCGCGCATGGCGGGCGATCTCCAAAAGCTGGTTTCGAGCTTCAAGTGCTAAGCCGGTGACCCGAGGGTCACGCGCCCGCTTCGGCGCGGACCCTCAGGTCAGACGCCAGCTGACAAGAGACCATCATGGGCAAGGCATTAGTAATCGACGACTCCCGCACGATCCGCATGATCCTGAGCGCTACGCTCGCCGAACTTGGATACCAAGTCTCACAAGCCAGCAACGGCAAGGAAGCGCTCACCGCCGTCGAGCGGGATGGCGACGGATTCTCATTGTTTCTGGTGGATTGGAACATGCCAGAGATGAACGGTTTGGAGTTTGTAAAGTGGCTGCGAGCGCGTCCCCGTTACGCAACCGTCCCGTTGATGATGGTTACTACCGAAACCGAGATGAGCCAAATGGCAACGGCGCTGGAGGCGGGTGCCAACGAGTACGTAATGAAACCGTTCACGAAAGAAATCATTACGGACAAACTTCGCCTGCTCGGTCTATTGCAGTGAGGATATGACGCTTGCCGATTGTACACAAAAAGAAGATCCAACGCGGTAGCCGCATTCGGGTCCTCGTCGTCGACGACTCCGTGGTCATCCGACGTCTGGTCACGCAAGCGCTGTCGGAAGATCCCTCATTGGAGGTCGTTGGTTCGGCATCAAACGGGTCGATTGCCCTGGCGCGCATCCCTCAGCTCAATCCAGACGTCATCACTCTTGACATCGAGATGCCGGAAATGGACGGGCTGGAGGCACTGCGCCGGCTGCGCCCAAGTTATAAGGAGCTGCGCGTGATTATGTTCAGTACGCTGACTGAACGCGGCGCAGCCGTCACCATGGAGGCCCTGATGCTTGGGGCCGACGACTATGTCGCCAAGGCTTCCAACATGGGTGCTCTGGACCGGTCCATGGCCAGTTTGCGCGACGAGTTAATCCCCAAGATCAAACAATTTTTCACTCTGCAAGAAGACGCCAGCCCAGTGCCATCACCGCAACCGCTAAATGGCGCGCGGTCCGTTCCGCCTCCCATTCTTCTGCGACCGGCAACGGCGCCGAAAATCGTGGTCATCGGGGTATCCACAGGTGGGCCGACGGCACTCGGCCAAGTCGTGCCTCAATTCCCGGCGGGCTTCTCATTGCCGGTCCTCATCGTTCAACATATGCCTCCGCTGTTCACCAGGCTGCTTGCAGAACGGCTGCAGGCCTCCTCGTCACTGAGGGTTGAAGAAGCCTCGGAAGGTGCGCTGGTGGAAACGGGCAAAATACTCATCGCACGCGGCGATTATCACATGCGTGTGGCCCGAAAAGGAGCACAGACGATAGTGGTGCTCGATCAGGGGCCGCCGGAGAACTCCTGCCGTCCCGCCGTGGATGTCCTGTTTCGATCGGTAGAGGAGGTGTACGGTGGGGCAACCATCGCCGCCATTCTCACCGGCATGGGTTACGACGGGGCGCGGGGTGCAAGCATCCTGAAGGCCGCAGGGGCGTACGTGATAGCCCAGGACGAGGCGACGAGCGTCGTTTGGGGAATGCCGGGGGCGGTGGTTCGGGCGGGTGTTGCCGATGCGGTTGTGCCATTGGAAGGAGTCGTACCGGCGATGCTGCAAAGGATGGCGTCATGATGTCCTCACGGCAGTTAGACATGCCGGGCACAGATGCCAAGCCAGTCATTGGCGCTGACAGTTACCAGTTTCTTCGCGGCTACATCCATCGCGAATCCGGGGTCCTTCTTGACGAGGACAAACACTACCTCATCGAGGCGCGGCTGGTGCCTCTGGTCCAGCAATTACACCTCGGATCGCTGGATGCCCTATGTGCAGCTCTTCGCAACGGCGCCAACCCCACTTTGCGCAGGCAAGTGGTTGAAGCGATGGTCACCCATGAGACTCTCTTCTTCCGTGATGCAGCCCCGTTTGAAGCGTTACGCACGGGTATCCTGCCGAAGCTGATGGAGGAGCGAAAGGTGACGCGCAAATTGGCCTTCTGGTCGGCAGCTGCTTCCTCGGGCCAAGAGGCGTATAGCCTGGCTATGTTGCTGCTTGATCTGGGACTCAGCACCTGGAATATCCAGATACTCGGCACCGATATCTCAGAGCCAATTCTTGCCCGAGCGCGACGCGCCCGCTACATGCAGATCGAAGTGAACCGTGGCCTACCTGCGCCCTACCTGGTTAAGTATTTTGATCGGCACGGACTGGAATGGGAAATCAAAGAACAGGTACGTCAGATGGTGACCTTTGAGCAGTTCGACCTTCGCGCCAGCATGAAGGGCAAAGGTCCGTTTGATGTGATCCTGTGCCGAAACGTTTTGATCTACTTTCATGTCGAAACGAAGAAGAAGATCCTGCGCGAACTTCGCGGGGCACTCGTACCCGGTGGCGTTCTGTTGCTGGGGGGGGCGGAGACGACTCTGAATTTGGATGACAGCTATCGACGCGTAACACATGGCAGCGCGGTTACGTATCAAGTACCCCTATGAAATAATATGCCGCAAATACAGATCGAATGTTATCAGACATATCTCTCTTCCATCGTTGTGGATGTGTTCCACACGATGCTGGATCTAGATGTTGAACCGCAGGGAGACGGAGATGTCGCCACGGCCGGTTCCGTGACTGCGGCCGTGCATTTTGCGGGCGAGTGGCGCGGGGTGGTGCTTCTTCAGGTGAGCCCTGAATTAGCGTGCGCTCTGTGCGCGCGGCTGCTCCGGGCGGAAACGGCTCCGCCATTCGACGACAACGTTCGTGATGCCATGGGCGAGTTGGCGAATATGGTGGCGGGCAATCTCAAATCGGTCTTGCCCTTTCGCGTCGCGTTGTCTATGCCAACGGTAGTGGAAGGCAGTAATTATGCGTTGCGCATTTGCGGCAAGAACCTGGCTACGATGAGCCGATTTTCGAGTGCCGCCGGCGCCTTTCTCTGGACGCTGGTGGAAGTGGTTGAAGAGTGAAAGATTGAAAAGAGTTGAGAGTGACGAATGGCCAGCAAGGCAGATAGCCCGAAAGCGGTAGTCGCAGGCGAACCACGACGGCCGTGGGCGCTCAATACACCACCGCCATTTCCTGCTGCCGCGATGCGCGTAATATCACTGCTCCACAGCAATGATCAGATCGGTATCAAAACGGTCGTCCAATGTATCGAATCCGACCCGGTATTTGCGGCCGAGGTCTTGCGCGTGGCGAACTCAGCGTTGTTCGGCGGCTCACAAAAGACTGGAAGCGTCCAAAAGGCGATCCTGATTTTGGGTCTCGACTTCGTGAAGGCTCTGGCGATAACTGTGGGTATGCGCGTGTATGTCAAGTCCTCTCTGCAAGTTCCCGTCCTGAGAAGTTGTTGGACCCACAACCTCGCAACCGGTGTGTTGACGGAGGACCTGGCTGGCGCCTGTCTTGTCTCTTCCAGCGAAGCGTACACTGCCGGCCTTCTGCATGACATCGGACGCATCGGACTGATGGCCTGCTACCCGGTTGAGTATGGCAACATCCTCAGCGTTTCCGCAGAACGCTCCTTCGACCTTCTGCAAACGGAACGCGATTTGTTTGACATTGATCACTGTCAAGCCGGGGCATGGCTGGCCGGAACCTGGGGCCTCCCGCCGGACATCGTGCTGGCGGCCATGCACCATCATGAGGCGCCCACAATGCACAAGCTCTCTATTCCTAACCTGGTTGCGTTGGGATGCCGGCTGGCTGACTGTCTCGGCTTCACTGTGGTCGGATCTAGCGACCCTTGGACGTTTGAGGATGTTCGAAACTGCCTGCCGGAACAGGCTCGGAATAACCATCTTCTCCTCGATATTGACACGCTGAGAGAACGAGTGATAGCGAGGATTGAAACGATAGCCTGAGTCTGAACATTATGCGTGAACTTAGTCAGGACGAGATCGACGTTTTATTCAAGAGCCCGGGAAGCGGTCAGACCCAGGTAAAAGCGACCCCGTATGACTTCCGGAAACCCGATCGCATCCCGAAGTCTCAACTGCAATCCATTCGTTTCTTGCTCGAGAACTTCGTGCGCGCCCTGGTTTCCAGCTTAACTGCTTACTTGCGATCCTATATAACCGGAAATCTCATCAGTCTGGAGCAGGTCCCATACACTGAGTTCTTAGAAGCACTTCCTAGCCCTACTTGCCTTGTGTCAATGACTTTACGACCCAGTGGGGGCCACGCCGTTCTGGAGTTGAATCCCTCGCTGGTGTTTCCAATACTCGAGCTCGTTTTAGGCGGCAAGGAACGTTATGCCAGGAATCTGAGCCGTGAACTGACTGAGTTGGAACGTCATCTACTGGACCGCGTGTACCGGATTATTCTCCATGACTTGACTAACACTTGGCGTGGTGTGGCGGACCTTGAGTTCACCATGGATGCTGACGACGGCGGCCGGCAATTGTTAGGCGCCCTCGCCCCGGGAGAGGCGGTGCTGGCAATCGGCATCGAGTTTCGTATCGGCGACAACAAGGGAATGGTCAACCTGGCAATCCCATCGTTGATCATCAAGAACATGGTGCAGAAGTTTGACAAGCATTGGTCGGCCCAGTCGGTTGAACTGAACGAAGCCGAGGAGAAGCAAACTCTCAAGCTGCTTTTGAGAGCGGAAGTCGACCTGGAGGCGCAAATCAAAACTACCATTCAAGCCCGTGATTTTCTCAGGTTGACCGAGGGATCCGTGCTGATCCTGGGACATCCAGTGGACGGGACGATTACTTGTGCCCTGAACGACAAGTGGAAATACGATGCCTTGATCGGAAGCGCAGGAGGACGGCGTGCAGTATACATTGATCACCTTCACGTCTCCGGGTCGGCAAATCAGTGAAATGAGGAGCTTCAGCATCCATGCTTGAGATAGAGACAAAGGCCGCCGCCGCGCCTCCTGTGCCCGGCATCCGCAAAGCAGCAATTCTAATGCTGGTAGTGGGCGAAGAAGCTGGTGGCAAGATTCTGCGTCAGCTGTCAGAAGCGGACGCGGAAAAGGTTAGCCGGGAGGTTGCTCGACTCTCTTCTGTTTCGAATGCAGAGGTTGATGCGGTCCTCGGGGAGGTCACGCAACTCATAGACGCGCGGCAATACTTCCTGGAAGGAGGCATGGATTTTGCCCAACGTATGCTCTCCAGCGCGTACGGCCCGGAGACCAGCAAGGTACTGCTGGAAAGAATCGCCAAAGTCATGGGCGGCGACATGGCAAGCTTTGACGCCATGCAGAAGATGGATCCGAAGCAAATCGCCAGGCTGGTTTACAACGAGTACCCGCAAACCATTGCACTGGTTGTGTCTCACCTCGTACCCGCACAGGCGGCTGCATTATTGAATGCCCTCCCGGCCGAGTTGCGGGCCGACGTCGTAAAGCGAGTTGCAAGTTTGGATAACATTTCTCCGGAAATCATCGTGCGCATCGGACAGATGATCGGAAAGCGGTTGCAGGCGCTCGGTGAAACCAGCAGAGAGAGCTACGGTGGTGTCCGTGCGGTGGCTGAGATTCTCAACCGGCTCGATAGTGCGGCCGGCGACGAGATCCTCAAGGAGGTAGCGAATGACGATCCGGCTGTGGCCGACACCATTCGTAACTTGATGTTTGTCTTCGAAGATGTGCTGCACATCGGCACTCCCGGTATGCAATTACTGGCATCGAAGATCGACCGGAAAGTGCTGTCCATGGCTCTCAAAGGAACAGGCGAGGCGATTCGGAAGCACTTTACTCAGACTATGTCGGCACGGGCAACGGAAATGTTGAATGAGGACATGGAGGCCTTGGGCCCAGTACGAATCAAGGACGTAGAGACAGCACAGCAGGAGATTATTGCCACGGTGAGACAACTGCAAGCCGAAGGGTCACTAATCATCGGCGAAGCAGGCAAAGACGAATACATTCAGTAGACCTCCACTGAATCGCGACGAAGACTGCCCGAGTCGCAAGTGACTCAGTCAGTGTTATCACTTCGCGACCTATCTACTTGTGTGTGGACAGTGCGATGACAACGAGCGGCTATTACTTAGTAGCACAGATAGTCTCGTCAGAACGGTGTCATCAACGATCACTGTGGTTAGACAGACTCACTGGTGGGTGTTGCAGACCAAAGAGGACCGGTGAGTGTGTCTAGGCGCTGTTCCTGCATATAACCAAAGCGATTATGTTCCGGCTAAAAGTTCTTTAGTAAAGTAGGGTTTATGACCTTGAACTCTGAAACTAAGAAAGAGTTCGGACGAAGGGTTAAATGACGTGATTCAAGAGGAGATGGGAGACCTTTATGTTCAAACGTGCATTCGTGGTTATGGCCGTAGCTTTGGCGCCGCTTGCGCTAGCTGATGATACATCGGCTGGAGAAGCTGACGGGGCATCCGCGCGCTCAGTGTCAGTCAACATGACCGTCGGTATTACGAGCACTTTTCAAATGCCGCTAGGCGGGGCCTTCGGCTTAGGTCCGGATCTTCTGGATACAATGTCGGTGAGCCTGAACAACGCTTTTCGAAGCGGCGACTCTCTAAGTGTATTCGGCTGGAATTCGACCGATCTTCGAGCGATAACACCAGACTGGCAGGGAGGGCTGGGATATGACGCACGCCTTTTCCGCCGGGGCCGGCAGTCTCTGACGATTGGTGTCGGCGTCCAACGGTGGGTTCTACCAAACGTGGCGACTGGAGCAAAGGACTGGCTCTCGGTCGGACACCTGACCTACGGCACTTCCGTGAAAGGTGTTCCTCTATATGTCACCGAAAATTCTTGGAGCCTGATGAAGTCGACCTTGCCAACTGGATCAGCGATATATACGCAGGTTTACACCCAGCATAGCCTCGTAAAGAAAGAGAACTTTGAATTGGTGTTTCGTCAAGGCCCGTCGCATTCCTACTCGTGGAACTTCTACGGCCTTAATGGTAATTGCGTGCTGCACTACGGCGGCTCCCTGGCTGCGATCTGGCGTGGCAACGTGGTCAGCGGGGGATATCATCGACAGTTCGGACTTCAAGACGGGATTCCGAACAGCAATTATTGGGAGTTCTCGCTTACTCGTCAACTCGCGAAACTACCGTTGTGAACTCGGTGGACATCGATAGCTTGGATGTCATAGCCAGATGTGCGGCCGGAAAGTTCGGGTAGTTCTCCCGCACCGGCCGCCGCTCGACGCAGCACCGCGCTTCCACTAACCGCCGTGGAGGTGCGAAACTTGTCCGGCAGCTCCCAACCCTCGAGTGGCGAGGGCTGGTCCAACGCGCGGATCTTTTGCTCCAACGTAGCCGTTCGTCCAGCGGGTCCAAGACCCTGTCTTGCCGTTGTACTCAACTTCCGCAGGCGCACCTGGTCTTTTGAAGATCGTACAACCTCGTCAACGCAGTTTGAGAAGGCACTAGGAGCGGCGTAGAGTACCAAAAGCGGGGCGCTCATAGGCGATTGATTTACTGGAGCGGGAGACGGGAATCGAACCCGCAACCAACAGCTTGGAAGGCTGTGACTCTACCATTGAGTTACTCCCGCCCAACCGCCAGCGTTTTCAATATAGCAAAGTCCGCAAATAGCCGGTGGCCAAAGGTTAGCGCCCGCTGATGGCCGGTCGCATCTGGTTTGTTTTGGCGCGCTTGGCAGCTCGCGAACTCGCCCGGGTACTTTGACGTATACTTGCTCAGGAGTCATAGCGGGCAACCCATGAGCATTCGATCGTTTCTCTCCAAGCAGTTCATCGACGTCATTCAGTGGACCGAATCCGAAGACGGCGTGCTCGCCTACCGGTATCCCATGCAGGACATGGAGATCCAAAACGGCGGCAAGCTGACGGTACGCGATTCGCAGATGGCCGCGTTTGTGAACAATGGCCGCATCGCCGACATATTCGGGCCCGGCCTGTACACGCTGAACACGCAGAACCTGCCGCTGCTGACCGACTTGATGAACTGGGACAAAAAGTTCGAGTCCCCGTTTAAATCCGACGTTTATTTCTTCTCGACGCGCCTGCAAGTGAACCAGCACTGGGGCACGCCCAACCCGGTTACCATTCGCGACAAAGAATTCGGCGCCGTACGGCTACGCGGCTTCGGAATTTACTCCTACCACGTCAGCGATCCGGGCAAGTTCTATGTGAAGGTCAGCGGCACGCGCGATGTGTACGGCGTGGCCGACTTGGAAGGGCAACTTCGCAACACCATCATCGGGCGCATGTCGGACACGTTTGCCCAGAGCAACGTGCCGTTCCTCGATATGGCGGCGAACCAGATCGAGCTCGGCCAGAAGATCGCGGATTCGCTCAAGGCGGTGTTCACCGATCTCGGCCTCGCTCTCGATTCGTTTGTGGTGGAGAATCTCTCGCTGCCCGACGAGCTGCAAAAGCGGCTCGACGAGCGCATCGGCATGAACATGGTTGGCGACATGGGGCGCTATACGCAATTCCAGGTGGCGCAATCGATGCCGATTGCGGCAGGGAACGAAGGTGGTGGCGCAGCGGGCATCGGTGTGGGGTTGGGAGCCGGTCTGACCATGGCGCAGAGCATGATGAATGCGATGAAGCCCGCGCCGGGCGGAGCTCCGGGAGCTCCTTCGGCGGCGGCTCCGGGGCCGACGGCGCCCGCGGGCAGCGAAGTTGCCACGAAGTTCTGCATGAATTGCGGTAAATCGATTCCTCGCGCCGCGAAATTCTGTCCGGAATGCGGAGGCGCTCAACAGTAGCCCCATGTGCGGCTGCGAGTGGGTAATCGAGGCGCACGGGTGTGACCCATCCGCGCTGGCCGATCTGCATAAGTTACGCGCGCTTTTTGCCGAATTGATCGAGGCGCTGGCGTTGCATCCTGTGGGGGAGGCGAACTGGTATCAATTTCCTGGGACAGGCGGCATCACAGGGCTGTGGCTGCTGGCCGAATCGCATCTTGCCTGCCATACCTTTCCCGAGTATCATTCTCTTTGCCTCAACGTGTTCTGCTGCCGTCCCCGCGCCGAATGGGACTTCGACGCTTGCCTGAAGCGCGAGTTCTCCGCGCGAGTGGTGCGCGTGCGCCGCATCGAGCGGCCGTACTTCTCCGATGAGTCAGCCAGCGGCTAACTGTCCGAACTGCGGAGCACCGGTGCAATTCCGCTGGGCGGGCGCAGTCCAGACCACGTGCGAATATTGCCATTCGATTCTCGTCCGGCGCGACGTGAATCTGGAAAAGGTGGGCGAAGTGGCGGAGCTGCCACGCGACGCATCGCCCATTCAAATCGGAACCGAGGGCGTCTATCGTAACAAGCCGTTCCAGGTGGTGGGGCGCATTCTCTACGAGTACGAGGGCGGCGGCTGGAACGAGTGGCACATCGTGTTTAACGACGGCACCAGTGGCTGGCTCGCCGACGCGCAACTGGAGTACGACATTTCGTTTCAGACGGCTCCGCCCGAAGCGCTGCCGGCCGCCGGCCAGATCGCGCGCGCCCGTCAGTTCCTGTGGGGAGGCGCTCGATACGAGGTCACTTCCGTCACCCGCGCGCACTATCGCGGCGTGCAGGGAGAGCTTCCGTTTGAGTACTGGGATAAGAGCGACGTGGTATTTGCCGACCTCCGCACGTCTGACGCCCGCTTCGGCACCATCGACTACAGCGAGCCGGCGCCGCTGTTGTTTTTGGGCGAGGCCGTCGAGTTCGATGCATTGAAATTTACGAATCTCCGGCGGATGGACTTGCCCGAACTCGAGGGCAAGGTTAAAACGAGCGCGCTGGCGTGTCCTGGTTGCGGTGCGCCGCTGACCATCAGCGCGGCGGGGCACACGCTATCGGTTGTGTGCGCCAGTTGCCGGTCGATTCTCGACGCGCGAGATCCGAACCTCCAGATATTGGAGAAATTCGAAGCCAAACAGATGATCAAGCCCGTGATTCCGCTGGGATCGCGCGGCCAGCTAGCCGGTGATGACTACGAAGTCATCGGATTTCAAATTCGCGAAACGGATGTCGACGACCTGCCGGATAGCTGGGCGGAATACCTGCTCTTCAATCGATACAAAGGCTTCCGCTATCTCACCGAATACAACGGCCACTGGAACTACGTGAAGACCGTTCCGGCGGTTCCCGAGCGCATTCAAGTCGGCAAGAAGGGTGGCGCGAAGTTCATGGGCCACACTTACGTGTTGTTCGACACCGAACTGGCCACGACAACCTATGTGCTGGGCGAATTTCCCTGGCAGGCCCACGTGGGTGAGAAGAACGGCATCAAAGACTTCATCGCCGTGCCGCGAATTCTCTCTGGCGAGATTTCAAACGACGAGACCGTGTGGTCGCTCGGCGAGTACATGACCGGCGCGCAGGTGTGGCAGGCTTTTCATCTTCCCGGAAAGGCGCCCGAGGCGCGCGGCATTTTCGCCAATCAGCCCTCGCCATATACAGGGCAAGCTCGTTCCATGTGGACCCTGTGCCTCAACATGCTCTCCGTCATCGTCTTGCTGGCGATTGCTATTTATTTGATGGCGGCACAACAGACCGTGGTGCAGCACCAGTACGGATTTTCGCCAAGGACAAATGGGGAAGCCTCGTTCGTCACCGACACGTTCGAAGTGAGTGGCCATCCCTCGAACGTTGAGGTCTCGATTCGGACCGATCTCGATAACAACTGGGCCTACTTCAATCTGGCGCTCATAAACGAAGCGACGGGGCAGGGCTACGATTTCGGCAGGGAAGTCAGCTATTATTCGGGACGAGACAGTGACGGCGCCTGGACCGAGGGCAACCGTAACGACAGCGTCCTTGTACCGGTGACTCCCGGCAAATATTATCTCCGCGTGGAGCCGGAGATGGATAAGAACGCCAGCTCGATGCTGTATACGCTGGAGGTGAAGCGCAATGTCCCGTCCTTGGGCTTGTTCTTGCTCGCTGCCGGGATCCTGCTGATCCCTCCGGTCGGCGTCACCTGGCGCGTGGCGTCGTTTGAAGGAAAACGCTGGGCGCAGAGCGATTTTACGGAGAAGCAATGAGACATCCGCTGTACGCCATCTATGGTTTGCTGGTGCTGTCGTTCGTCGGCTTTGCTCAATACCGGGGCTGGAGCCTGACGCGCGTGAATGAAGTGAGGAACATTCCCAAAACCGTGCGCGATAATCCGGGTGCATACCGGTCGGTTTACGCGGGTTACTACCGCTACTTTGGAGGCAAGTGAGATGAACGATTTCCACCCCGCTTACATTTTGAACGCCGTGATTTTCGCCGGTGTTGGTTTGCTGATTTTTGTCGTGGCGTTCGTTATCGTCGACAAGATGACGCCTTATCATCTGTGGAACGAGATTGTGCATGAGCACAACACGGCGCTCGCCATTCTCGTCGGCGCCATGTCGATCGGCATGTGCATTATCATCGCCGCCGCCGTGCACTAAGCCAGGTGCGTTAAATTGCCTGTCGTCCTTTTCCTCTCGGTTGCGTTGATTGCCGCTTGCGGGCTCATCTACGAGCTCGTCGCCGGCACGCTTGCGAGCTACCTGCTCGGCGACAGTGTCTTTCAATTCTCCACGGTCATCGGCAGTTATCTGTTTGCTATGGGCGTGGGAAGCTATCTCTCGCGATTCATCTCCCGCGGCCTCGTGGCGCGATTCATTTCGATCGAGCTCATGGTGGGGTTAGTCGGCGGCTTTTCCTCGGCCGCATTGTTCCTGGCATTCGCCTACACGCAAGGCTTCCAGCTCATTCTCTATGCGGTAGTCATTGCGATCGGCGTCCTGGTCGGGCTGGAAATCCCGCTGCTCATGCGCATTCTGAAAAACCGGTTGGAGTTTCGCGAGATGGTGGCGCACGTCCTGACGTTCGACTATCTCGGTGCGCTGGCGGCATCGCTGCTATTTCCGATTCTGTTGGTGCCGAAGCTGGGGATGGTGCGGTCAGCAATTCTGTTCGGCCTCATTAATGCGGGCGTGGCGCTTTGGTCGACGTACCTGTTTCGGGAGGAAATGGGAGCAAGAACGTTCCTCAGGGCGGCCTGTATTGTCGTGTTAGTTGTGCTGGGAGCAGGCATGATAGGTGCCGAGAAGATCACGCAGGCGGCTGACAACAATCTCTACGCCGATGAAGTCATCTTCGCGCACGACACGGCTTATCAGCGCATCGTTCTCACCAAGTGGAAAGACGATGTGCGCTTGTTCCTCAGCTCGCATCTGCAGTTCAGCTCGCGTGACGAATATCGCTATCACGAGGCGTTGGTCCATCCGGGATTGGCATCGCTGCCAGGTGCGCGCCGAGTGCTGGTGCTTGGCGGCGGCGATGGCCTCGCGCTGCGCGAAATCCTCAAATATCCGGATGTCGAATCGATCACGCTGGTCGATCTCGATCCCGAGATGACGCGCCTGTTCTCGACGCACCCCTATCTCGTCACTCTGAATCAGCATTCCCTTACCAACTTGCGGGTGCACGTGATCAACGCCGATGCCTTCGTCTGGCTCGATCGCTCGAGTGACTCGTACGACTTCATCGTCGTCGATTTTCCCGATCCCACCAATTACTCGCTCGGAAAGCTTTACACCACGGCCTTCTACCGCTTGATGGCAAAACACCTCAGTGCGCAAGGGCTGGCCGTGGTACAGAGCACATCGCCGCTGTTCGCGCGGCAATCGTATTGGTGCATCGTCGAGACGCTGAAACAGGCTGGCTTGAGGACTTATCCGTATCATCTTTATGTGCCGTCATTCGGCGAATGGGGTTTCGTGCTTACGGGATTGCATCCCTTTGAGCCTCCGCTTAGCTTGCCCGCCAAGCTGCGCTATCTCTCCCTATCCACGGTGCCCCAAATGTTCCAGTTCCCCAATGACATGCTGCCCGTCGACGCCGAACCCAACCGGCTGAACGATCAGGTGCTCGTGCGTTACTACGAACACGATTGGCGCGAGATCACGCATTGAGCAGTACGCGCCGCCAATTCCTGAGCGCCGCGCTCGTTGGACTCTCTCCGAAAACCGACCGCGCGATTTCCGGTGGATTCATCGATGATGGGCACGAACTCGGCCACCTTTTGCGCGACCGCTCACCGTTTCCGCCGGCGAAGCAGACCATCAAGATTCCCATCGTCATCGTGGGCGGCGGTATCGCCGGCCTCTCGGCCGCCTGGCGTCTCGATAAGCACGGTTTTCGCGATTTCGTCCTGCTCGAAATGTTGAAGCAAGGCGGCGGTAATGCGCGCTGGGGCGAAAACGAAGTCAGCGCCTATCCTTGGGCAGCGCACTACGTTCCTGTGCCGGGAAAGAAGGCCGCGCTGGTGCGTGAGCTTTTCGAAGAACTGGGCGTCCTCCGCGATGGCGTCTGGGAGGAACGCTATTTATGCTTTTCTCCGCAGGAGCGTCTTTACCTGCACGGCCGCTGGCAGGATGGCATCGAGCCGGTTACCGCCGCCACGGCTCTCGATCGCGCCGAATTCACACGCTTCGCCGCCCGCATGAACGACTTTCGCGCCACCGGTCAGTTCACCATTCCCATGGAACTCGGTGCGAAGCCTTCACCGCTCGATCAGCTTTCGATGGGTGACTGGCTTGATCAAGAACGCTTCAAATCTGCCTACCTGCGCTGGTACGTCAATTACGCCTGCCGCGATGACTATGGCGCGCTGGCCAAAGACACTTCGGCATGGGCTGGTGTCCACTACTTCGCATCGCGAGAGCCCGACGAAAAAGGTCCGCTCACCTGGCCCGAAGGCAACGGCTGGATTGTGCGCCGTCTGCTCGAGAAGCTTGGCCGGTATGTCCGCACGGGCGCGATGGCGCATCGCATCACTCGAGAAGGCCGGGGCCTTCGCGTTTCGGCCGGTGAGACAGAATATCTCGCCGAGCGCGCCATCTTCGCCGCCCCGACGTTTCTGGCATCCTACATATGCGAGGATCCCCCGGCGGTGCGCAGTTTCGTCTACTCGCCATGGCTGACGGCGAACCTCACGCTCGACCGTCTTCCCAAGGAGCGTGACATCGAAACGGCCTGGGACAACGTCATCTACGAGTCGCCCACCCTCGGCTACGTTGTCGCCACGCACCAATCGCTCCGCACCCACATCGATCGCACCGTCTGGACGTTTTACTGGTCGCTGGCCGAAGGTTCTCCTGCCGCTAACCGCCGGATGCTTCTGGATAAAAACTGGAATTTCTGGAAAGAGGCGATTCTCCACGATCTCGAGCGCGCCCATCCCGACATTCGCCAGTGCGTTTCGCGCATCGATATTCTGCGCCTGGGTCACGCCATGGCGCGGCCTATACCTGGTTTTCTCGCGTCACAGGAGCGTCGGCGGCTCACGGAATCCTCCGGCAACATCCTGTTTGCCAATTCCGATCTGAGTGGCTTCTCGATTTTCGAAGAAGCCCAATATCGCGGCGTCCACGCGGCGGATCGAGTTTTGCAAAGCGTTGGTGCCAAATCGTGACATTGCAAGAATATTTCGTGATTTTCCTCTAGCAACCGGCCGCGGCGGCGTTTAAGCTCGATCGAGGCACTCGTCGCCATGCAAATGCGTCTCCTTTGGGTTCCGTTCGTGCTGCTCGCTGTGTCTTCCCTTAACGTGCCGGCCTTCGCTCAGCCCATAACCGGCGAGCTAACCGTCTCCGGCAACCCGCACTACTTTAAGGATGCCCACGGTACCGCGATCATCCTGAATGGATCGCAAACCTGGAACACCTTTCAGGACTGGGGCACGGAAGGGACCATCCAACCCTTGGATTTCGCCGCTTTCGTCAAATTCCTCACCGCCCACGGCCATAACTTCACACTGCTGTGGACGGTGGAAATGCCGAAATTCTGCGGCCTCCCCAATACAGTCGAATCTTCCGATTTCGTCGTCACTCCGCTTCCATGGAGGCGAACGGGTCCCGGCACCGCGACCGACGGCGGATTGAAATTCGATCTCACCAAATTCGATCCGGCTTTCTTTGAACGTCTGCGCACTCGCACCGAAGCCCTGAAAAACGCCGGCATCTACGCCGGTGTCTACCTGTTCACGGGCGAGTTTCTCAACATCTTCCGCTGCTCCACCGACGGTTATCCTCTTACTGGAGCGAACAACATCAACGGCGTGGATGACGATTATGCCGGCGGCAAGAAGGGCATCAACGCCGTCGCCATGACCGCGCCCAACGCCATGACTCGCTACCAGGACGCCTACGTCGAAAAAGTGATCGACACCCTCAACGATCTGCCGAATGTCCTTTGGGTCGTTTCCGAAGAAGCGCCGCCTAATTCCACCTGGTGGAATGATCACCAGATCGCTCACATCCGGGCGTACGAATCGCACAAGGCGCATCAGCATCCCATCGGATACGCGGCGCCGATCTCGATCTGGGATTCCATCGTTTACAACTCGGATGCCGATTGGGTAGCTCCGGCCGCCGTGGTTTCGCCCGCGTCATCATGTGGGGCCGGGAAGCCCGCTTGCAAGGTCAACGTCAACGACAGCGATCATTCCTACTTCGGCATGTGGAACGAAACGCCCCTGCGGAATCGCAACTACGAGTGGGAAAACTTCCTGACCGGCAACCAGGTGCTGTTTATGGACCCGTACCTCGTCTATTATCCGCGTGAGCGCCGCAATCTCTGTGTCTCTCCGACGCACTCGATTTGCGCTGCGCCCGACACCCGATACGACAATTTCCGCGATAATCTCGGATACATCCTGAAATACTCGCGCAAGCTCGATCTTCTGCACATCACTCCCCGCGACACCCTCAGTTCCACCGGCTACTGCCTGAAAAACGATCAAGGCTCCGAGTACCTGATCTATGCGCCTTCCGGCGGTTCCTTCACCGTGAATCTCGCGACGCCGTCCAATTCCCGCAAACTTGCCGTCGAATGGTTCAATCCGTCAACCGGAGCCGCAACCACTGCGGAGCCCGTCCCCGCCGGATCACCCGCCCAAAGGTTCACGCCGCCGTTCTCCGGCGATGCTGTACTCTACCTGCATGACGTTGCGCGAAATTGATACGCCGGCGCTCCTGGTCGATCTCGATGCCATGGAGCGCAATCTGGCGAAGATGGCGCATTTCTTCAGCGGTCCCACCAAGCTCCGCCCGCATTACAAGAATCACAAATGCCCAGCCCTCGCGCATCGCCAGTTAACCGCCGGAGCCATCGGCCTGACCTGCGCGACTCTCTCCGAAGCCGAGGCCCTGGTCGCGAACGGAATCACCAACATTCTGATTTCGAGCGAGCTCGCCGGCGACCGCAAGATCGCCCGCTTCATCGATCTCGCCCGCCAGGCGGACGTCAAGGCGGTGGTGGATAATCCCAAGGCCATTGCGTCGCTCGGTGCGGCGTGCCGCGCAAACGAGTGCCGCGCCGGCGTGCTGGTCAACGTCAATGTGGGACAAAACCGCACGGGCGCGTCACCAGGGGAACTCGTGCTCTCTCTCGCCCGCAAAGTCCTGTCGGAGGGCCTCGCATTCCGCGGGCTCATGGGCTATGAAGGCCACGTGGCGCATCAAGTGGAAGGAACCGATAAGGAAGCCGCCTACGATCTGGCGATGAGCACGCTGATGAATTGCCGTTACCTGCTCGAACAGAACGGCATCCATGTCGAGATCGTCAGCACCGGCGGAACCGGAACGCACCATCTGACGCCGCGCTTCCCTGCCATTACCGATTTCCAGGCCGGCTCGTACGTCTTAATGGACACCGAATACGTCAGCACGTGCAAGGATTTTGAACGAGCTCTTTCGGTGCTCGGCACCGTGATCAGCCGAACAGCGGACGAACGCATTGTTATCGATGCCGGCCTGAAATCGATCAGCGGCGAGCATGGCGTGCCCGTGGTCAAGACTCCCGGCGCTCTCCGCTTGCGAAAGCTGAACGCCGAGCACGGCATCATCGATATTCTCGATTCCTCCGTCACGCTCGACGTCGGCGATACTGTCGAAATCTGGGTGCATTACGGCGACGCCACCGTCAACCTGCACGACCGGATGTACGGCGTTCGCAACGGAGCAGTCGAAGAAGTGTTGCGTCTTCAGGGCTGACCGGATGCTCACGAAAGAGTCCACTCTGAAGGGCGGCATCATCGGCTGCGGCTTTTTCGCCCAGCGGCACATCGAAGCCTGGCGCCGGATTCCTGAGGTTGAAATCGTCGCCGCGGCAGACCCGCAGCTCGATCGCGCCCGCGCCTTCGCCCCCAAAGCTTACAGCTCGACCGCCGAAATGCTCGATCAAGAGCAGCTCGATTTCGTCGATATCGTCACCCGCGTCCATACGCATCTCGCGCTTGTGCGACTGGCGGTCGCGAGACGCATCCCCATCATCTGCCAGAAACCGATCGCACCCGATTGGCCAACAGCTCTCGAACTTGTCGAAACCGCGGAATCAGCCGGCGTGCGGTTGATGATCCATGAGAACTGGCGCTGGCAAGCGTGGTTCCGCAAGGCGCACCAAATGATCGCGCGTGGCGACATCGGCGCTCCCATCGGTTACGGCTTTCGCACGCGCACCCGCGACGGTATGGGAGACGCGCCTTATCCCAACCAGCCCTACTTCCGGACGCTGCCGCGTTTGCTCATTGATGAGGCCCTGGTCCATCACGTCGACACCGCGCGCTTCTTGTTTGGCGACATCGACTCTGTGTACGCGCAAGCCAGCCGCCGGAACCCGAACGTCGCCGCCGAAGATCAGGCCATTCTCGTGTTGACCCACCGGGCACCCGTTCACGGCTGGATCGACGGTCATCGTTTCCTCGATCCTCTCCCCGATGGCCCAGCCATGGGCGACGCATTCTTCGAAGGCGAAAGCGGTACGATTTCCATTCCAGCCACTGGTGACGTCTATTGCAACGGCGTCCTAGCCTGGAAGAACGGCGTGACCGTTGGTTATCGCGGCGATAGCGTGCGCGCCACGCAAGCCCACTTCATTGCCTGTTTGCTCGACGGGTCACCCTTCGAATCCGGTGGCCGCGAGTACCTGCGCACATTCGGCGCCGTCGAAGCAGCTTATAGAAGTCTGAGTGAACGACGCGCCGTCGCGATGCACGAAATCTTGCCCGCCAACACGTAGGGGCGAAGCATGCCTCGCCCAGTCGCCGCGATGCGACCTATTGTCTCCCGTTCACCGCACCCGCTGCGGCCGCTCGCGCCAACAGGCTGACCGGCGCCTCGCCATGATCACCTTGCCGCGATGCCCCGTCTGCACGCGATTTCGCCCGATATCCCGCCGGCGTCATTCCCACCAGCTTCCGGAACACCGTACCGAAATAACTCTGGTCGCAGAATCCCATCTCCTGGCTGATGTCCGACACGGACTTATCGGTCATCGCCAGCAGCGCCTGCGCCCGCTCAATCCGGCAATGATTCAAGTACGCCATGAAGGATTGGCCGGTCGCGCGCTTGAAGAAGCTCATGAAGTGCGATTCGCTCATCCCGCAGATGCGCGCCGCTTCCTGCACCTGGGTCGGTTCATCGAAGTGTTTCTCCAGATGCTCGAATAACGGCCGCAATCGCTCCAGCGCGCGCTGCTGCCGGCGAAACGTGTCCACCGTACCTGCGTACGACGCATATTGGTTCACCAGCAGGATGAGGATCATCTTCAGATAGGTCTTCACCGCCAGCCGCGCTCGCGGAGTTCCCGCCGGAAGCTCGCTCCGTATCCGCTGCATCAGATCGAACACCTGCCCCGGAATGGACGTTCCCGATCCCACCACGTGCGGGAAATGCGGGTCTTGCAAAAGGAACGGCGTAAGGTATTCGGCGTTATCCGGCCCGCCGTCCGCGCGCACCAGGTTCGGTTGAAAGAACAGCACCGCCAGCGTCACCGGCGGATTCGACCGGCACTCGAAGCGGTGGTACAGCGTGCTGCCCACCACCGCCAGATCGCCTTCCTCCAGCGGCAGCGACCGGTCTTGAATTTCCAGGCTCGCCGTTCCGCGGCACACATATACCAGCTCGAAGTAGTCATGCCGGTTCTTGCGGACATTGTGCCCCTGCCCGATTTTCATAAACCGCACATCAATCGGGAAGGCGGGATCGAATGGCCACAAGTGGATCCCCTCGGCGTTGATTTGCGGCTCCACAACACGGAGTTGGTCCTCACATAGCTTCTTCGGAATGCGCACCGCCGGCATACTCCACTCGCCTCTGCTGGTCAATCTTATTACGGAAGAATCTCCTGGTACAGCTTCACTTCGAAATTCTCCACCAGGCCCGGTCGCACGTCGTTAAAGTAGTGCGTGATGTAGGGCATGGCGCAATGCTCGTCGAAAATCTTCTTATCCTTCCACTTTTCAATGAACGTGATCCACCGCGGATCATCCGTGCGTTGATTCAGTTCGTAGCGGATACAGCCAGGCTCCTTGCGCGTCGGCTCGATCAGGACATGCAGGGCGGCGATCAGGTCATCTGTCTTGCCTTCTTTGGCGTAAAATTCCGCGACACAAACCACCACGGTCTTCTCTATCTTTGGCATCCTTAGCTCCTGTTGGAAACGGCGTCCCTCTTCAATGACAAATACAGCTCGTAAGCTTTTTCCGGCTTCTCCTGGTCATGCACCACGGCGCGCACTGCCTGGATCATGGCGATCGGCGCCTCGCACTGGAAAATATTGCGGCCCATGTCCACGCCTGCGGCGCCCTGGTCGATGGCTTCGTAAGCCATCTTGAGCGCATCCAGCTCCGGCAGCTTCTTGCCGCCCGCGATCACCAGCGGCACCGGGCACGCCGCGGCAACTCGCGCGAACCCTTTTTCGCAGAAGTAGGTCTTCACCACGTGCGCGCCCATCTCGGCGCAAATGCGCGTGGCGAGGCCGAGGTACTTGGAATCGCGCACCAGTTCCTTTCCCACTCCCGTCACCGCTAGCGTCGGAATGCCGGCCTTCGTTCCCGCATCCACCACTTTGACCATATTGCCGATCGACTGATGTTCGTGCACGCCGCCCACGTAAACCTGCACCGCCATGGCTGAAGCGTTCAGCCGCACCGCATCGTCCGCGTCCACCGCCACCAGTTCGTTCGAAAGCTCCTTCAGGATGCTCTGCCCGCCGCTCGATCGTAGAACCACCGGCTTCGACATCTCTGGGGGAATCGATGTCCGCAGCGCGCCGCGCGTGATCATCAACGCGTCCGCATAAGGCACCAGCGGCACAATGGCAATGTCGATTCTTTCGAGGCCCGTCGTCGGCCCCTGGAAATAACCGTGATCTACCGCCAGCATGACGGTTTTCCCGGTAGCCGGATTGAAAATCCTAGCCAACCGGTTCTTCATTCCCCAGTCGAGCGAATTACTCCCTTTCAGGAAAAACGCGTTCGATTGCATCGGAACTCCGATGTGGTAGTCTTTTCCGTCCTGCACATCGTCAACATCAGGCATTGCTGGTTTCCCCCTTCGAGTTTTGAAATCCCTTGTAAAATCCCTCGAACAGAAGACCCACCGACGCCGCTCCGGGGTCTTCATGCCCACGCGTCTTCTCGCCCAAATACTTCGCCCTGCCGTACCGAGCAGTCAGGTTGCGCGTCGCCTCCGCGCCGGCCCGGGCTGCGGCCGCCGCAACGCGCAGGGTCTCACCAACGCTCTTTCCGCCTTCCGCCGCCGCGCGCATCGCTTCCACTGCCGGGACCAGCGCGTCCATCATGGTTTTGTCGCCGGGCTGCGCTTTCGTCTGCTTTCGCAGAGCCGCTAAACCGGCTTCAAAGATTGCCGCAAGCCCACTGGCATCTGCCGGACCCTCGCACGCCCTGGCATCCGCCATGCCGCCAAAGAAAACACCCAGCAGCGAACTCGACGCCCCGCCGTCCACACCCAGTACGTTCCAGCCTGCGTTTTCCAGGCAGGTTTTCAAATCCTCCGGGCCGCCCGGCGCGAACGCCGCTTCCAGCCGGTCCACCGCGCGCAGCATGGTCGCTCCATGATCTCCGTCACCGGCCGCGCAGTCGAGTTCGCTCAACATGGCATGTTGAGAGCGGATGGCCGCGGCGGCTCCCGCGATCATTCGCGCGAAATCGTTCTTGGTAACGGCATCTGTCATCGCGAAACGAAATACGGCGCGTTGCTGGGCGCGTCCCACAGCCGGATCAGCTCCGCGTCCATGCGCGCGATCATCAGTTGAAACCCTGCCTGCTCCTGGGTCGTGATGAATTCGCCAACCTTCCCGCGCGCCAGCTTGATACCCCTGGCCTTCAGGATCTGATCAACGCGCCGGAACAGGATGAACAGTTCCATCAGCGTGGTCGCTCCCGCGCCGTTGATAATTACCAGCAGTTCCTCGCCCGCCTTCACCGCCAGGTCCTTCAGCAGCATATCCAGCATGATCTCCGCCGTCTCATCGGCGGACTTCAATGGCATGCGGCCCGTTCCGGCCTCACCGTGCTGCCCCATGCCGATTTCCATTTCATCATCGCCCAAGTCGAATATCGGCTGACCCGTCGAGGGATGCGTCGCCGTCCGCACCGCGACCGCTAGCGTGCGCATGTTGCGCCCCATCCTCTCCGCAATCTCGAAACACGCGTTGAGCGGCTGGCCTTCCTCCGCCGCCGCGCCCGCAACCTTGTACACCGGCAGGAACCCAACCAGCCCCCGGCGGTCTTCTGGATTCGTCCCGCCCGAAATATCTTCGTGGGTGAGCGTCATTTTGACGTTTAGCCCCTCGCGCTTCGCCATCTCCATGGTCAGATTCGCCGAAAGCACGTCGCCCGCATGGTTCAGCACGATGAACAGGATGCCGGCTCCGTAATTCGCCAGCCGAATCGCTTCCAGGCATCGCGGCGCACCAGGAGCGGCAAAGATTTCCCCCGCCACGCTGACGTCCAGCATTCCATCGCCCACGAATCCGCTCAGCCCAGGCTCATGCCCGCTGCCGCCCAGCGTCACTACGCCCACTTTGCCTTTGGCCTTCGGAACCGCGCGCGCCACCAAGTGGCTGCCCGTCAGCCGGATCTGGCTCGGATGCGAGAGCGCGAAGCCCTCGAGCAGTTCCGCCACGATGTTTTCCGGCTTGTTAATAAACTTCTTCATTTTCATCTACGCATCTCCTACATATCACTCATAGTTGGCCGGGTCGGGCAGTACAATCGGCTCCCGGAATCCTCGCGTGTGCGTCGCCAGCACAAACACGCCAATCACAAACCAGATACCGCCCGCGATCTTCGCTGGCGCCCCCAAGCCGACCCAGATCACTGTGCAGAATATGAAACCGAGCAAGGGCAAGACAATGTCCCCGAAAAACTCCCGCTCGCGCCCTTCCGCCCGCCGGATCCAGAACTGCCAGAATACCGCCAGGTTCACTCCCATGAACCCGAGGAACGCGCCGAAATTCAAAATCTCCGCCGTCAGTTCGTACCCCAGCACCAGCGCGCCAACAAATGCCAGGATGCCGATCAGCCAGATGTTCCGGTTTGGCGTGTTGCGCACCGGGTGCAGATGCGCGAAAAAACGCCGCGGAATCACATCGTCGCGCCCCATCCCGAATAACAGCCGCGCTGCACCCACCTGCGTCGTCATGCCTGCCCCGATGTTCGCCACTACCAGTAGCAGCGCCATGGCGTTAAAGAGCCAGATGCCGCCCACGCGCCCCGTCACATCCACAAAGGCCGTTTCGATGTTCGTGTAGGTCGTGTAGTCCGGCCACACCAACTGCCCCAGATACACCAGCAGGCCGCCAAAAATGCCGGTAAATGCACATACCGATACCGCCGCCACCATCACGTTGCGCCGCGGGTCTTTTACGTCTTCCGCCAGCGTCGTCACCGCGTCGAAACCCAAATAAGTAAGCGCTGCAAACGACGTGGCCCCCGCAATGTCGCGCACGCTGAACGTCTGCGGATTGTAAAACGGCTTGATCGAAAACAGCGCCCCGAACCCAAAGTGCTCGGCGATGTATCGCACCGCCAGCACGATAAAAGTGATCAGCACCAGGAACATGAAGGTCAGCAGCAACTGGTTCGCGCGCGCCGTCGAACGGATGCCTCGCAGGTTCAGAAACGTGATGCCGCCGGCGAACAGCAGCGCACAGACCGGATACGGCAGCCACGGCGCCACGCGATGCAGATTCAAGCTCCCATACATCACGCAAAAAATGGGACTTACAACGTAATCGAGCAGCATCGCCCATCCTGACACGAACCCGATGTATGGATGCAGCCCGCGGCCCACATAGGTGTATGCCGACCCAGCCGACGGGTACAGAGCCGCCATCCTGCCGTAGCTGATCGCGGTCAACACCATCGCCACCATGGCGGCTAGGATAGTCACCACGGCGTGTCCGTGCGACCGCAGCTCCGCCAGGCCGAAAACCGTCGCCGGAGCGCTGGGCGTCACCGCCACAATCCCGTACAGGATCAGGTCCCAGACGGAAAGGACACGCTTCAGGTGTCCAACGCTTTCAATATTCTCGCTATGTCCCGCGGAAACGCTCATCAGGCGGTACGCTCAAATCTTCGCCGTTTGCCCGCCGTCCACATACATGGCGGTTCCAGTTACGAACGACGCATCGTCCGAAGCCAGGAACAGGACCGCCTTCGCCAGTTCTTCAGGGCGTCCCAGCCTTCCAATCGGATGAGACGCCGCCAGCGCGTCCAGATCCTGCGGGGAAAGTGCCTTTCGAATCATGGGAGTATCAGTCGCACCCGGAACCAATGCGTTAATACGCACGCCTTGTTTGGCGTGATCAATCGCCATCGCCTTGGTAAACAGCGTCACGCCGCCTTTTGAAGTTACGTACGCCACGGCGTTAGCGCAGGCATCGTGCGCCCCCACCGTTGATGCCACGTTGATAATCGATCCGCCACCCTGCTGGATCATGTGCGGCAAAACCGCCCGGCAGCATAAGTACGTTCCCGTCAAGTTGATAGACAGCACACGGTGCCACGCCTGTTCATCTGTTTCTAGCACCGTTCCATACAGCAGAACGCCCGCTGCATTGAATAGAATGTCGATCCGTCCATACGTGCGGAGAGCCTGCTCGACGAACCTGTTAACCTGGGCGGAATCTGAAACATCCGTCTGGACAAACATCGCTTCGCCACCCATCGCATTGATGGCGTCGGCTGTCGCGCGGCCTTCCGGGCTGTAATCGGCTACTGCCACGCGCGCACCCTCGCGGGCGAACAGCTCTGCCGTCGCTTTGGCGATGCCCGACGCGCCTCCCGTCACAAGAGCGACTTTGTCCTTAAGTCTCAAACAATTCCCTCCACCACACGGCCGTGGACCCCATCAAAGCGTCCTATGGACCCGGCGGGGATGGATATAAGAATACTCTGAAAGAGTTTTGAAATCCCACGAGCCAGAGCCGGGCTTCTGCAGGCGTGCTCGGGCAACAAAAATTTGGGCGATCATTACAGACTGGCGAGATGCTGGCGAATAACTTAGCGTAGAAGGTTATTGGAAAACAACGAATGACAGACCCTCATTCAAACGGGACGGCGCGATTCACCGGCCAGGTAGCGCTGGTGGTTGGCGGTGCGCAGGGCATTGGCAAGGCGATCGCGGAACGTTTAGGCCGCGAAGGCGCCAGCGTCATCATTGCGGATGTCGATTGCTCCGCGGCCGACGCCACCGTGCGCGCCATGTGCGCCGCAGGCTCCTCCGCCCAAGCTGTCCCGTGCGACGTACGCGATTCCACCATGGTGACCGCCATGGTGAAGCAAGTGATCGACTGGCATCAGAGAATCGATATCCTCATGTACGTCGCCGGAATCGCGCCCGGCGTGCCGTTTCTCGAAATTTCCACGCAAACCTGGGATGACACCATCGAAACCAACCTGCGCGGCGCGTTTCTGGTGTCGAAAGCCGTGGCGCCTTACATGGTGGCACGGAAGCGCGGCAAGCTGGTGTTCATGGCCTCCACCAATTGCTGGGACGCGGAAGCCAACCTGGCGCACTACAACGTCTCGAAGTCGGGCGTATTTCTTCTGGCGAAGACACTGGCGCGGGAGCTCGGACCCTACGGCATCAACTCCAACGCATTGGGCCCCGGATTCATCAAGACCCGCCTGACCGCTCCCTTGCTGAATGATCCCGATGGCCTGAAGAAGTATGCGCCGGAAAGAGGCCTCATTCCGCTCGGTCGTTTGGGAACGCCCGAAGACGTCGCCGGTCCGGCGCTTTTTCTGGCATCGGAAGACGCCGCTTATATCAACGGGGTGCTACTGTTCGTGGATGGTGGCCAACTGGCATAGGAGAAACCAAAAATGAATCGGCGCGATTTCCTGAAACAAGCAGCGGCTTGCGGCGCTGGAGCGGCGCTGTGGAGGCCGGCCGCGGCGCAGGTGGTCCGTCCCGCCACCGGGCCTTTGCGCGTGCATCCCGAGAACCCGCGCTACTTCGCCGATGCGAGCGGCCGCGCTATCTTCCTCACCGGCGCGCACACCTGGGCGAACTTGCAGGATAGTGGCGTCGCGCCCGTCCCCATTTTCGACTGGGAAGCCTACCTCACCATGATGGAGACTCACAACCACAACTTCATGCGGCTGTGGGGATGGCAGCAATCCGCCTGGGCGCCCTGGACGCCGGACAAGATTCTGTTCGAACCGACGCTCTATGCGCGCACCGGCCCCGGCAATGGGCTCGATGGCGGCCTCAAGTTCGATCTCAAGCAGTTCAATCCCGTGTATTTCGACCGCATGCGCGCGCGGGTTACCGAGTGCCGCGATCGCGGCATCTACTGCGCCGTGCAGCTATTCCAGGGCTTCAGTTACAACCGTCCGGGAAATTGCGGGCAGCAGACTTGGTCCGGGCACCCGTACAACGCGCAGAACAACATCAACGGCGTGAATGGCGACCGCAATGGCGACGGCCAGCCGGATCTCGAAGATCCACAAGTGCGAGAACAGCAGGCGGCTTATATGAAAAAGATCGTCGACACCGTGGACGATCTCGACAACGTGCTTTACGAAGTAGTCAACGAAGGCGGCGGAAAAGACTGGGACTGGTGGGTGGTCGACACCATGCACAAGCTCGAGACCGAGAAGGGCAAGCGGCATCCCGTGGGATTGACGGGCGCCGGCGCCGAGCGCATGGAAGAGATGATGGCGAGCCCGGCGGAATGGGTTTCGCCGTTCGGCCACAAGTTCCAATTCGATCCGCCCGCATGGGACGGCAAAAAAGTCAGCGTGAACGATACCGATCACCTTTGGGGCCACGGTGGCACCGTTGCCTGGGCATGGAAGAGTTTCGTCCGCGGCCACAACACGCTGTTGATGGACAGTTGGGACCCGATCGCCGGAGGGCCGTGCCCGGAAGTGAACTGGGGACCGCGGCCCGGCTATCCTCTGCGCGATCTCAACCGGCGCAACGATTGGACCTGGGAACCGGTGCGCAAAGCCATCGGCCACACGCGCGCGTACGCGCTACGGATGGATCTCGCCTCGATGACTCCGCAGAACGATCTGTCGTCAACGTCGTATTGCCTGGCGAACGCCGAGCGCGAATTCCTGGTGTATTTTCCCGAAGGCGACCGCGCCGATGTGGATCTGTCGCACGCGCAGGGGCAATTTCGCGCCGAGTGGATGCAGCCCGAGGAAGGCACCGTCACGCCCGGCGGCGCCGTGACCGCAGGCAAGAAGATGACTTTTGCGACGCCATTCCCCGGCCCGTCCGTGCTGTATCTCAAGAAGGAACACGTATGAAAGCCGCTGTTTGGCACGGACGCCAGGACGTCCGCATTGAAAAAGTCGCCGAACCCTCCGCGCCGCCGCCGGGTCAGGTGCAGGTTAAGGTCGCGTGGTGCGGTATCTGCGGAACGGATCTGCATGAATATCTCGGCGGCCCGCTGTACATTCCGCTTGATCATCCGCATCCCATCACCGGTGTGCAGGCGCCGGTCATCATCGGGCATGAAATGTCCGGCGAAATCACGGCCGTGGGCGACGGTGTCACGGATTTCTCCGTGGGCGACCGCGTCGTGGCCTGCCCCATCATCGGCTGCGGCCGCTGCCGCTGGTGCCGCACCGGCTCGATGGCGCAGTGCGATCAGGTCGCGTTCCTCGGGACTTCCTGGACAGGCGGCGCGCTTGCCGAGCGCCTGAATCTCAACGCGTACCAGTGCTATCACCTGACGCCGGCGATTTCCGATGAGATCGGCGCGCTGGTCGAACCGTTCTCGTCCACGGTGCGCGCCGTCGCGCAAGGCGAACCGGGCGCGGAGGATCGTGTCGCCATCGTCGGCGCGGGGCCGATCGGCCTGATGGCCCTGATGGCCGCGCGTCTACGCGGCGTGAAGCAAGTGGTCGCGATCGAGATGGCGGACCGGCGCATCGAAGCCGCGAAACTCTGCGGCGCCGACGAGATCATCAACCCGCTGCGCGAAGATGCCGAGAAGCGCGCGCGAGAAATCACCGAAGGCCAGGGCTTCGATATGGTCATGGAATGCGCCGGCCAGCCCGCGAGTGTCCTCATGGCTGCGAAGCTCACGCGCACGCGTGGTCGCCTGGTGATCATGGGCGTTTTCGAAAGACCCGCCGCCATTGACCTGACCGACGTCGTCTTCCGCGAGAAAACCATCTCCGGCAGCATGAGCGGCTATGGTCTCTACGACGAAACTATCCGCATCATGACTGACCCGCGCTTCCGCGGCGACTTATTGATCACAGACCGCATCGGCTTAGATGACTTAGTCGGCAAAGGCTATCACGGGCTGCTGCATGAGAAGGATAAGAATGTGAAGACGCTAGTGAGGCCGGAGTAAGGGGTAGGAGTATACCCGAACAAGTGTATTGCGACCGCGCGAATCCAGACATTTCTATAAGCGCCGCTCTTCCAATAACCCATTTTACCGATCCGCGAAGGCTAGCCTGAGCGTCAACCCCGGCGAGTTCAAGTTCTTATGTCGTGTTGACCACTGACTGTCCCAACATGCGATGAATGGTCTACACTGGAGTGACTTTGACACAATGGTCCACGACATTTGAAAACCAATGATCGACCGTCCACGACTTGTAAGCTTCATCTGTTGCGCCATCCTATCCGGCTCCGGTCATGCCTCAGCCGAACACCGCGACACCTGGGTTGAAATTCGGTCTCCTCACTTTACGGTGATCTCCAATGCGGGCGAATCAGAGGGCCGCGCAGCCGCTCAACAGTTCGAGCAAGTTCGTACCCTATTTTCGGATCTCTATCCGGCGCAACGCGTAGACTCAGGCAAGCCCACCGTCGTATTCGCAATCAAGAATGAGGAATCTTTCAAGCTCTTTGTTCCCGATTACGGGCAAAACAGCAAGGCCATGCGGCTCGACGGCTTCTACCGGACCGCGTATGACAAGAATTTCGCGATTGTTCGCGCAGACGCTCGTGGACCGGGCCCCCTGGGTTATCGTACTCTGTATCACGAGTACACTCACGCTTTCTTCCGCTACAACTATCGTGGCTTGCCTGTTTGGCTCGATGAAGGGCTCGCTGAGTTTTACGGAAACACTGACATTACGAGCAGCCAAGCCAGTGTCGGCTTGGCGAACGCAACCCAGTTGCGGCTGTTGAAGGCAAATAAGCTTCTACCGATTGATCAGTTGGTCACCATCGACCGCACTTCGCCGCTTTATAACACGCGCGAACACTCCGGCATTTTTTATGCTGAATCGTGGGCGCTTGTTCACTACCTCACCATTTCCCGGGATATGCGCGACCAGCACCTGATCACGAAATACCTCGATGCTTTGCATAATACCGATGACCCAATCGAAGCAGCGAGGGAGACCTTTGGCGATCTTCAAAAACTCTCAGAGAAGCTCGAAAGCTATGTGCGGCGTTTGTCGTTCTCGTATGTGGGAATGCCACTCAACTCGAAGCTATCGCAAAAGGAGTTCCCATCGCATTTGTTATCACCTGCTGACGGGTTACTTGCACAGGCAGACTACCTGCTCCGTACCAGTCACCTGCCCGAAGGGCTTGAGCGATTACATGAAATAGAACAGTTGGCTTCCAGCACCCCGGCACTTCATAGCGAATTCGGGCTCTACCATCTCGCAAAAGCAGACTACGCAAACGCGGAAAAAGAGCTACAGTTGGCGATCGCCGCTGATCCAAACGATATTTCCGCACACATTGATCAGGCCTTTGTCTATTTGCGGCGCGACGGCTACACTAAGGCATCCACTCCGAAAATCCGTGGCGAGCTGGAAACGGTAATTCGGCTGAATCCCGACTTCGCTCCGGCACACGCTTTTCTTTCCATTGCATATGCGCAGGAGCCGGATCGGGACGTGAATAAAGCCCTGAAAGCGGCGGTCAGGGCTTCCGAACTTGAGCCCGGCAGTATGGCCTACTTCATTGATATCGGTAAAGCGCTGCTGGCTGCCGATCGCATTTCCGAGGCGAAGAAGATTGCCAACGTTGCGCAGAAGGTTGCCACGACTTCCGGCGATCGTGCTACCGCTACAAACTTTCAAAAGCAGATCGACGCCAAAGTCAGTCATAAAGCCGACAAAGCCGCGCCGGTGGAGGCGGTGGTTTCTGGAACGGAACCCGGCACAGCCGAATCAGCAGATAGCTTGCTCCATGCCGAAGGGCAGATCACGGAGTTGCTTTGTGGACACCCACCGGAGGTTCTTCTCACGCTTACTACGAACTCTGATTCCTTGCTCTTACATGTCGCAGACGTCGCGAGGATTGCCATCCAGGAGGGCGGAGGCGCCAGCGATGCCGCCCACTCGCCTTGCTCGAAATGGAAGGACCGCCATGTCAAGCTGGACTACCGGGCTATCGCTTCCGGGTTGACGAAAGGTGACATTCAAGCCATTTCCCTGGAATGATTGCGCGAGGCCATTCAAGCTAATCCTCGACTACAGACGTGAAGAGTCGCTGTGCGCGGGGCCAACCGGGCGCATCACGAAGATGTCCCGCGATTTCAAAACCGACGCGGAAGAGGGCGAGGCGTGCCTCGCCCCTACGACGGCCCCGATGTAGTGGCCGGGTATGCCCGGCCTGACACTCACGAAATCGCCGGTCAAACAATCTCGAAGAGCCGTTAGCTGAAGCTCTTCTTTAACGTCGCCACCGAAATATGCGGCCAACCCAGGTTCACGTAAACAGGCGGTGTCTGATGCAGCAGATGGAAAACAGGGAAATCCAGCACAACCATCTGCGCGTATTGCAACTGCATGAAGAAGTGGCCGGTCTTCTTATGAGTCACTTTTTCGATCCAGAACGTCGCGTAAACGATCGCCGTTTGCGCATTCTCCTGTAACTGAGTCTTGCCCCCGACCACGGGGCTCTCACCGGCGAGAAATTGAATGTTTTCGATCCCGCCGCCAAACTGGGGCACCGTCACCGGCACAGTCGGGCCTGCGGCGCCCGAGTTGGCATTCTTCAGAAACGTGAGCGGTGTCGTGGTCGCGATATTGAGCGCTGTGCCCTCAAATGTGTAACCGTCTGCCGCAAGTTTCTCGATATCTTTCTGGAGCAGTAGAATTGGGTCGTTGATAACGTCCTGCATGGGCACGCCGTTGATGTTTGCGGGCAGCGGCGGCTCGGTAGGGGTCGTGTCAAACGGTGTTCGCGTGTTGAGTGTGAAAGGCGGATTGAAGGGGCCCGGCGGAATGGGGCCGATAGGAACCGTCACGTCATATTGCGGAAACGGAGGGGCCGGGACGGTCGGCGCAGTCAGTTTTTCCGACGATCCGGCGGCGTTGAAGACGATCCCAGGCCCGGTCGGCGGCGCGGCGAAGGGCGTGCTGTTGAACGACGGGAACAACGAGAAACTGTACTGCGAGCCGGGCGTGGTCAATACCGGCGGGCCGGTGAACGGCGTCGCGATGCCTTCCGCCAACAGCGAATTACCGTGCGGAATCGTACCCATACGCGCCACCAGTTGCGAGGGCGGTGTAGCGGATTCGGGCGGAAACGTGGTGGGCGGCTGTGTGATCCAGATTCCGGGCTCAATGTGTAGTGCGCCGTCCAACCCGGCATCGGAAATCTGTTGCAAATAAGTCAAGCCGAAAAGTTCGATGTCATCCTGCCCGAAACCGCGGTTCGGAATGGACGACCCGATAGGAGTGAACTTCAATGTTTCGCGAGTCTGATTGAGTTGTAAGTAAAGGTCTGTCTGGTCGTGGAAGTCAGGCCTTGCAATCAGGTTGAAGCCTTTCCCTTTCCATGTTCCCGCGAGATCTTGCAGAAGGCCAAGTTCTTTCAGGACAGTTATGTTGTCGGGTGTAATTCGGATGTCAGATATTCTCTTGCCGGGCATGATGATGCTCCTTTAGTTTACGGATGCGCACGTTTGGTGCGTGGCGAGCCGGTCAGTTACAAATAAACTTACCCGCGAGTGTCTCTCCTCGCAGGCAAACTCCACGGAACTGAGAAATAGTGATCGAGCGCGCCCAAGCGTTTCAATCAGAAAACGCGCAATCAGTCAGAAATGAACCGCGCGGCCAAGCTACTATCTAGAAAAGTAGCGGGAGGCTGCCATTTATGCCTGTCAACGACGTGATTCGCCTGGCGCAGATCGTGGTTTGGCCTCTGGTGGTGTTGACGCTCGCTCTCGTCTATTACCGCGAGATTCCAAAACTGTTTCAGGCGCTCGGCGGCAAAGTTTCCAAACTGAGCGCGGTGGGGGTGACACTGGAATTCGCGTCGGCGGGGCCCTCGTCGGGAACGCTGCTCGCGAGTCTCGATCAAATCCGGCAACCAACCAGCACCGGGCCTGCGCCGCCGAGTGGAGTGCAGTCACTCGTGGAACTGGCGCGTTCGGCACCCGCGGCTGACTATCTGGTGATCGACTTGAGGGGCGGTGATGCCTGGCTGAGTTCGCGGCTTTACTTATTTGCAACGGTTTTGCCCAAGGTGCTTTCCTTGCGGTGTTTCGTGTTCATTGGGGATTGCGGCACAGTGCCTCGGTACTTCCTCGGCATGGCATCTCCGGGGCTGGTGGTGAGCCGGCTGGAATCGGAGGAACCGTGGCTTTCCAAAGCCATGGCGGAGGCGCAGTTTCAACCTGTGATCGCCGGAGAGTCGCCAAATCGCTACGTCCAGTGGTGGCCGCCAAACGACGCCGTCAAGGCAGACCTGAAACAGCTCACCCAGGGTCCGGCCATCGATAGTCTGGACGCCCCTCGTGCGGGCGCGCTCGATAAGATCATGCGTGAGCTCGTCCGGCCGGTCGATCTGTCGCAGCCAGGGCAGGTTGAATTTTTGATCCAGCGGTTTCTCCAGAGCCCGGCCGTCCGGCGTCCCCATGATGCCAGCGCGAACGATCCTGAATGGGTCCACCTGGAAAAACATGACGAGCATGCTGCGTGGATTACCAGTGAGCGCCAACTCGTCGACCTGCTGGGCGATTTGAGCCGCCAAAAGGTCAGCGATCCCGGTCTGGACGACGAGGCACTGGTCAAAGCCGTCTTGCGGCAACCGGGGGAATTTGTTGCCTTGACGGATGCCGAAGGGCGCTTCGACCGGCTGGTCGACCGGGCCGCGCTGCTCGAGAGAATCGCCCGCAAGATTTAGCAGAAACGTCCGAGCTCTGGCTACCCGTCTACCGCGGACTTACAACAGAAATTTGTGGTTTCCTAATAGATCCAGCGTCTCCATTTGCGCTAAAAAGGGCGGTCGGAAACCCGTATGGACTACGAAGCTTTATCCAACGACT
>Ga0335069_10001533_pt1 | contig 37044 bp, 35 predicted proteins | sample Lox_Sample_11_FD_206714 | JGI IMG/M metagenome (GOLD analysis project Ga0335069, IMG submission 206714) | Soil microbial communities from Loxahatchee National Wildlife Refuge, Florida, United States - Lox_Sample_1.1 | ecosystem: Environmental > Terrestrial > Soil > Wetlands | place: USA... | reverse complement strand
GAAGGTCGGGGTCAACCGGCACGGCGAAGCGCTCGTATTGCCCGTGCCCGTCGTAGTCCTCCCGTGACGGCCCGCGGGATTCAGGGCGTGGCCCTCGGAACCTCGAAGCAGAAGCGCGCACCGCCGGTCTCTGGCTGCTCCACCCAGATACGCCCGCCGTGGAGCTCCAAGACGCCTCGCGAGACGTAGAGGCCGAGGCCCGCGCTGCCGGCATGCGGACCCGCCTGGCGGAATCGGTCGAAGATCGCCTCGCGAAGCTCGGGCGGCACACCCGGGCCCTGGTCGGAGACGGAGCACTCGACATGCTGCTCGTCGCCCGAGATGGCGACGCGCACGGCGCTTCCTTGTGGCGCGTGTCGGATGGCGTTCGCAAGGAGATTGTCCAGCACCTGCCCCATCCACGTCGCGTCCACCAGGGCGCGCGTGTCGCCACGCGCCGCGCACGCAACGGAGACGTGGCGCTCGTCGGCGAGCGGCGCCAGCGCGTCAATGGCCTCGCGCACGACGTCCTCGAGAGACGTCGACGTCCGGTCGAGTGCGATCTCGTCCTCCTCGAGGCGAACAGCCGCCAGCACCGTGTCTATGAGTCTTGCCATGCGCAGGACGCTTCGCTCGAGGCGTCGGGCCAGCGCGCTGACGCGGGTGAGGGGAAGCCCCTGCCCGAGCCGGCCGAGCTCGCGTGCAACCAGGCCGACTGCCGACAGCGGGTTGCGTAGATCGTGGGCCAGCGTTGCCGTGAGCTGCTGCCGAAGCGCGTTCAGGTGTTCGAGTCGTGTGCGCGCCTGTCCCAGCTCTTGCGCCTGGCGCGCGAGCTGGCGGCTGAGAACCCCCAGCTCGTCGTTGCGGCGCAGGAGCTCGCGCCCCTGCGCTTCCGAGTACCAGATCTGGCCGTTGGAAGCGCCGACGAGAACGCGACGGGCGCCGGCTTCCGGCAACACCGCGAAGCGCACCACCCGTGGCGCGTCGTTCTCGCTGCCGCGGAGGAGCAACTCGCACGTCCCCCCTGTCTCGAGCGCGCGTGCCAGCTTGATCCTCGAGCCTGGCTCGAAGCTCTCGAGGAGCGGCTCGCCGACGACGTTTCGGTCGAGCAGTGCGGCGGCGGCGCCATTTGTCGCGACGACGGTCTGCGATGCGTCCACGAGGATCGCTGCGAGCTCGTGCGCGTCGCTGCGCAGGAGGACTGCGGCCCACCCCGAGAGCTCTTCAGGACTTGAAGCGTCTTGCATCGTTCACACCCCTGCGCGCCTCTTTTTCGAGAAGGTCGACGCCGAGCTCGGCGCCGTTCGCCACCTCCTCGAGCCCGCGCCCGCCCGCGAGGATCTTCGCTCCAGGCGCGGCCCGGTGAATCGCCTCGATTGTCGCGCGAAGCGCCGGCACGTGCGAGCGCAGTGACACCGAGAGCGCGACCAGTACGGCTCCCTCCTCCTTGACGCGAGCAGCCAGCGCCTGGGCCGACTCGCTGCATGGCACGTAGACGTCGTCCCAGCCGTCGAGCGCGAGCAAGTCGGAGACCATCCGCGCACCGAGCGCGTGCTCCTCGCCGGGGACCGTGGCGACGACGGCCTTCGCTCCACGTGCCGGCCAACGTACCTCGGGGTAAAGAGCGGTCATCGTCGCCTGCACCACGGCCGTCGCGACGTGCTCGTCCGCCAGCGAGAGGCGGCCTTGCTGCCAGAGCTCGCCGATCCTCTCGAGTGCCGGCTTCAGCAGGTCGTCGTAGACGTGCTCGAGGCCGCCATGGGCAAGCTCGCGTCGTGCCCTCTCGAGCGCAGTGGCGCGGTCGCCGGTCAGGAGGACGCGCAGGAACGTCTCCATCGTCTTGCGGAGTCGTTTCCTCCGCGGTCCGTCCAGTGTCAAGCACAAGCGATTCCCTTCACCTTGGCGATCCCGGTCTGCACCTCGTCACCTCGGCTGGCTTCCATGAGAGCCGTGCTGGTTCATCTTTCACCAACGCATCTTCCTAGAGGCCCGCAGAGCACATCGAGATGAAGGCATCGATTGAAGGCGCCGAGTGCCACGGCGAGCATCAGCCCAGTGCGACCCGTGACGATTCCCGGCCATCAACGATTCGCGTTCAGCGGTCGCCCCTCCGCCTGGCGAGCCCGCAGGTACAGCAGCCCAGGGGGGACCACGACGAATGGCACGAGGAGGCCGCTCGAGATCCACGCCAGCACGAACCTGACGTGCGACGCCTCGGACGCCGACAACGCGGAAGCCACACTTCCCAGCGCGAGCAGAACGAGGGGCGGCAACGCCAGCGTCACCAGCCCGTAGAGAAGCTGCACCCCGAAGGCCGCGCGCCACATCGGCCGCAGCAGCGCGGCCGAGCGGCGCAGGGGTGCGAGTCCCGTCGCCCGCTCCATCGCAACGACCGGCGCGAATACGGCGAAGGAGGCGCTCGCCGACGACACCGCGGGAACGACGAAGGCAGTCGCGATCACGCTGTCGGAGAGGTCGGGCGCTCCAAACTGGGATGCGATCAGGAAGGGGGACTTGACCACCGCAGTCACGACGGCGATGAGCGAGGTCATGACGATCGTCGAGGGGATGCATGCGCGCATGACGCGCCACATCTCTCTATGGGGCGGCGGAGGCCCCGGCGCGCGCGACGCAGCCAGGTCATCGACCAGAGGCACGATGATGCCCCCGACGAGCGCCAACAACGGCAGTCCGAGGACGAGCGCGCCTGCGATCGCACACGTCCCGATGATCGCCGCCACCCCGGCGGTCAGGAGGCCCGCCCGGGTGAGAAGCTCCGCGACCAGGCCGACGACGGCAACTGCGACCGGCGGCACGGTGCCGACTGCGCAGCGACGCAGGAGCAGAAGGTAGTGATCGGCAACGAGCGCGATCGACCGCCGCAGCAGCCGCCCCGTGGTTTCGCGACCGGCGTGGAGCGCGGCGGCGAACGCCGCGGCCGAGGGCGGACGAGCGGCCGGATCCCTGGCGAGCGCGCCCTCGACGACCCGCGCGATCCGCCGCGGCACCGACGGCGCCTTTTCCAGGAGTGGCGGAGGGGCTCGCTCCGTGTCCTCGCGCGCGATCCACCCGTCGCGCCCCACGAATGGCGCCTCGCCGGCGAGCATCTCGTACGCGATGACGCCGAGCGCGTACACGTCCGTCCGCGCGTCCGTCTCCTCGCCGCGCCACTGCTCCGGCGCCATGTACCGGGGCGTGCCGACGAGCGTGCCCCGGCGCGTGATCGCCGCGTCGCCCGATCCCTGCAGCGCGCCCGGCTCGGTCGTCGCGAGCTCGGAGACGGGAGCGGAGACGGGCGCTGCAACCAGTTCGCCATTCGTGGGCGGGTCCGCGGTCAGCAGCTTCGCGATGCCGAAGTCGAGCACCTTCACGCGCCACCCGAGGCCGGCTGGCGCGACGTGGATGTTCTCCGGCTTGAGGTCACGGTGCAGGATCCCGAGGGCGTGCGCCTCGCTGATCGCGGCGCAGATCGGGTCGAGCAGGTCGATAGCGACGTCCAGCGGGAGGCGGCGTTCCGCCTCGAGCAGCGCGCGGAGCGTCTGTCCCGTCAGCAGCTCCATCACGAGGTAGGCGAAGCGCTCGCCGCCCCGCTCGGCGAAACCGAAGTCGGTCACGTCGACGACATTGGCGTGGCGGAGCCTGCCTGCGGCGCGGGCCTCGCGCCGGAACCGTTCGACCGCAGCTTCGTTCGCGGTGAGCTCCGCGAGGAGCACCTTGAGGGCGACGGCGCGCCCCGTCCCCAGGTGCGTCGCGCGGTACACCGCGCCCATGCCGCCGCTGCCGAGCAGCGCGTCGACGCGGTACTTCTCGTCGACCACCTCGCCGACCAGCGAGCGCGCCGCGTCGCCGGGGGCGTCCCTCGTCATCCAGACGGAGCCTAGCCGAACGCGCAGTCCTACGGGTGCGGCCTGCCCTCCATCGCGCCCACCACGGAAGTAGCGGAAGGTCCGGGTGGCGCTTCCACGCGACGCACCTCGTCGACCTCGACGCGCAGCTCCCTGGGGCCGCGCAGCATGGGGCTGGACCGGTAAGGCGGCGGGTCCACGACCAGACGCGGGCGCTCCAGCCGGCGAGCCAGCTCCCTCAGCGCGATCTGCGCTTCGACGCGCGCGAGCGGAGCGCCGAAGCAGTAGTGGATGCCGCTGCCGAAGCCCAGATGCGCGTTGTCTCGCCGCGCCGGATCGAAGCGGTCTGGATCCACGAACTTCGCTGGATCGCGGTTGCCCGCTGCGAGCGCGAGCGTGAGGACCACCCCGCGGGGAATCGTCGTGTCCGCGATCTCGATCGGCTCGAGGGTGGTCCGGTTCGAGAGCAGCTGCACCGGCGGCTCGTACCGGAGCAGCTCCTCGACGGTGCTGACGACGAGGGCCGGCTCGCGACGCAACCGATCGAGCACGCCCGGATTGCGCAGCAGCGTGAGCACGCCGTTCCCGATGAGGTTCACCGTCGTCTCGTGACCGGCGATGAGCAGCAGCGATGCCGTCGCGGCCAGGTGTCCGTCATCCATGCGGCCGTCGGGCCCCGCGTCGGTCGCCATCCGGGAGAGCAGGTCGTCGCCCGGCTCCCGGCGACGGCGCTCTATCAGCGCGATCATGTAATCGCGCAGCGCCATCATGGTCTCGTTCCGCCGCGAGCGCGACGCCGCCGTCAGGCGCCCTGCTTCCTCGACGAGCGCGTCGGCCCACACGCGAAAGCGAGGCTGGTCCTCCGGCGGGACGCCCAGGACCGCGCAGATCACCTGCACGGGAAGGGCGTAGGCGACACGCGCGACGACGTCGAACGACCGCTCCCCGACGAGCGCATCGACCAGCGACGCCGCGATGCGCTCCATCTGCGGACGGAGCTCTTCCACGAACGCGGGGCGTTCCGGTGGACCGAAGTGGCGCATCGCGAGCCGTCGCAACCGGTCGTGCTCCGGCGGGTCGAGCCGGATGAACGTGAAGGGCTCGAGCGCCATCCCGTCGCCCCCCGTCTGCTCGCAATTGCGCAGGTCGGAGCTGACCCGTGGATCGTGGAGCAACGAGACGATCTCGCGGTAGGTGCTCACGACCCACGACCCGCCCTCGTGAGGTCCGTCCTCCTGCCAGCAGACCGGTGTGCGTCGCAGCTCGGCGAAGAGCGGATACGGATTCGCGCGGTTCGCGGGATCGAAGATGCTCCTCAAGATGCTCTTCTGCTCCATGGCGCTTCTCCTTCACGCACGTCCGTGAACGCCCGGACCCTCGGTCGCGCTGCGTCGCGGGATCCACTTCGTTCGTCGCGTATTCGGGTCGTGACCCGTCAGGATCGCCGTCGCCTGCCGGCTCACGACCGCCGGCTCCGGGAAGCACGCAGGAACGGCGGGACCGAGCGGTCGTCCTTCGCCGATCCTCATCTCCAGCGGGAATGCAGCGGCCTGCGCGATGAGGCGTTCGTAGAACTCCATCCACCGCCCCTGGTTGAAAGACACCGCGGCCACGAGCTGCCCCTCCCTCCCGTACGCGGCGACGAAGCGGCCCTCCTCGAGGGAACCCTGCGTGATCATCACCTCGTCCGCCGCGGACGGAACCCCGACCGACTTGATGTTGACGCCGAACTGACTCGACCAGAACTCCGGGACGACCAGATGCGGCCTGCGATCGGCGGGGGCGCACACCATGTTGTGCGCGGCGACCCCGGCCTGCTCGACCGCGTTGCCCCAGTGTTCGAGCGCGAGGAACTGCTGACGGTAGAGTGGGTGAGGGAAGCGCGCGACGTCTCCGGCCACGAACAGGTCGTCGGTGACGACGAAGTTCGCGTCGATGGCGCGGCATCCCGCGTCGCAGGCGACGCCCATCCCACCGGCCGCGAGCCCGGAGTCATCGAGCCACTCGGTGTTGCGGATCGCCCCGAGGGCGACCACGGCGACCTCGGTGTCGAGGGTGCTGCCGTCCGAGAGGCGAGCTCGGCGCAGCTTCCCCTGCGCGTCGCCCTCGAGCGCGTCGACCTGGACGCAGCACCGCAGATCGACGCCGTGCGCGCGCTGCAGGTCCGCGACGCGCAGTGCGATGGTCCGCCCGAGCGCGCCGATGAGGGGTGCGGCCGATCGCTCTACGACCGTGACCGCGAGGCCGAGCTCGCGGCACACGGACGCGACCTCCGACCCCGTGAACCCGGCGCCGATGACGAGCACCCGGTTCGGTCGAGCGCTCAGCCGCTGGTGGAGGCGCTCGGCGTCGTCGCGGGTCCGCAAGGTGAAGACGCCGTCGAGCCGCGCCTGCTCCGCGTCGCGCCAGGGACGTGCCCGCGTCCCGGTCGCGATGAGCAGGCGGTCGAACTCGAGCGTCCGTCCGTCCGCCAGGCTGACTTCGTAGCGCGCGAGGTTCAGGCTCGTCGCGGGCATGCCCAGCCGCCACTCCACGTCGGCCAGCGTCCGGAGGCGCGGCAGCGTCGTGTGATCAGCCGGAACTTTCCCCGCCAGCACCGCCTTCGACAGTGGGGGTCGGTCGTACGGCAGGTACGGCTCATCCCCCACGACGGTCAGCCGTCCGGTGAAGCCCCCGGCTCTCAGGCCCTCGGCCGCGCGCAGTCCAGCAAGGGAGGCGCCCACGATGACGATGCGGGCCCCGCCGCCGAGAGCAGCGCCGCTCATGGCGACCCGGCCGGGGGCGGACCCCCTTTGCCTCTCCCGCCGTCGTCGGACCCCGACCATTCGACGACGATGGCCTGAACGGGGCACGAAGCAGCGGCGCGCAGCACGCGCTCGCGTTGCGTGTCATCCGGGGCGGGGTCGAACCAGAGCGCCTCCTCCCCGTGCAGCTCGAAGACGTCGGGCGCGAGAAAACAGCACTGCGCGTAGCCCTGACAACGATTGAGGTTGACGATCAGGCGCATGGAGACCCTCTGCACAGCGTGCAGAAAGGAGTCCATCCAGAGCTGAGCGGCGCGTGCCTCTACACTTCGGGGATCGAGGGCATCGATTTCCTCGCGGACAGGACGAGCCTCTCGTGGAGGGTCACGTCGCGCCAGCTCCCTTCGATCTGCAGGTGCTTCACGAGAGTGCCCACGGCGCGAAAGTCCATGCGATCGAGCAGCGCCCGGGCCCCGGCGTCGTCCGCGAGCGAGTACACCACCAGCTTCCACAGGCCCATCGTGCGGGCCACGGAGAGAAGCTCGGACATGGCACCCCGCGCGGCGCCGCGCTTGCGATGAGAAGGGACCACGTACGCGATCGCCTCGGCACACTTGGCCGAGCCGAGCGGCACGTTGTCCGAGAGCGCGGCCGCGAAGCCGATTGGGTCCGCGCCGTCGGCGACGACGACGAGCGGAACACGGGCGGCGATCCATGCCCCGGGGTTGAGGCGCTCGCGCCGGTGACCCCAGAGCGTCACCGTCTTCGCGGCTTCTGCGCAAAGCCGCTCCAGGGACGGGATGTCGCGATCGGTGGCGCGGTGGGTTGCGAGGACCGCCATGGGTTGCGGAGTTCTAGTCGAGAGATTGACCTGCCGCGATCTGAAAGAAGCGCTTCGGTGCCGAGCCCGTCAGACCTGGCCGATCCATCCTTCGTCGTGATCGACGAACGCGGCGCGGACGCGTGAACGGAGGGTCTCGTCGAGCGGCCCGCGTTCCAGAGCGTGCACGTTCGCCTCGAGGTGCTCGAGGCGCGTCGTCCCGACCACCACCGTGCACACGCCCGGCGTGAACGCCGCGAACCGGAGTGCGAGCTCGCTCCAGTCGAGCGGGGCCGGATCGAGCGCCATCGCTCGCATGCGCAGCCAGTACTCCTCGGCGTACTGGCCTACGGGCCGCTCGGCAAAGCGCCACGCGCAGTTGCCGAGAGGGCGCTTGCCGACCACCCCCATCCCACGACTTGCCGCCACCGCGATGGCGTCGTCCACCGCACGCTGGTCGAACACGTTGACCGAGCACTGTACGCTGCCGAACGCGCCCGACTCGACGGCGTGCGACAGGGCCGCGTTCTCTCCCGAGTAGGCGGCCACGCGGATCTTGCCCGCCTTGCGCGCCGCGAGCAGCGCCTCGACCACCTCGCCGCGTGCGAGCACTTCCGCCGGGCACGAGTGAAGATGGAAGACGTCGATGCGGTCGGTCCGCATCCGCCGCAAGGCGTCCTCGACGCCGAGGCGTACGGCCTCCCCGGTCCAGTCGGCCACGCCCTCGACCCCGTATCCGCCCTTGGTCGAGAGCACGACCTCGTCGCGGCGGGTGCCCAGGTATCGCCCGATGCGCTCCTCGGCCGCGCCGTAGCTGCGCGCGGCGTCCACGAAGGTCACGCCGCGATCGACGGCGCCCAGCAGGAGTCGCTCTGCCTCGTTCTCCGAGAGGCCGACGTCGCCGAGCACACCCGCGCCGAGACCGAGCCGCGAGACTTCGATCCCGGTGCTTCCGAAGGCGTTCACGGGACGCGAGTCTAGGACAACTCGGGGCGCAAGCCCGTGCGCGATACGTGCGCGACGAATCTCAACGCGTCGATGTCGCGCACCACCCCCACGAACGTGCGGTCCGGACCCAGCACGATCAGCTCGCGTGCGTGCGTGGCAGCCATGGTGCCGAACGCAGCTCCGAAGGTGGCGCTCTCCGCGATGGACCTCCAGTCGGCCGTGATGTGCGCGGCAGCGACGTCGTCGATGGAGTCGACGAGCGCGAGCGAGACCTTGGCACGAGGCAGGACGCCGACGAGCCGTTGCTGCTCGTCGACGACGGCGATGCCGGAGGCGATCGACTCGCGTGCGAGAGCGCTGACGGCGACCCGCAGCGGCGCGTCGGACGTGAGGCAGACGGCGGGCCGGACCAGGCTCAGTCCGACGGGCAGGATTGCCGCGACGCGTGTCACCGTCGCACCTTGCAGTCGTTCGCCGTCGGTCGCCGACAGCCTGAATCGACTGCATTCGACCGTCGTGGCGCGGTCGCTCGCGTCGAGCGCGACGGCGCCGCCGGAGCCGCAGGTCGCACACCGCGACAGGGCGACCGAGCACCCCGACGGGCAGCAGAACACCAGGTCCGAAGCTCCGATCGAGCCGTCGCGGAGGACCGTGAGTCGTCTCCGGACCGGGAGCGGCCCCATGACCTCTCCTGCGAGCAGCATCACGCGGTACGTGGTGCATCGTTCATTCCGAGCGCCGCGCGCCCGAATCCGCTGCGATCTCTCCGGCGAGTCTCGGCGGCCAGGCGCATTTTCTGCGCCGTGGCGACGTCACGGTGCGACGAAGGCCGGAACGCCACGCGCGCGGAACAGGCGCAACGCCAGCGCCAGCCCGACGAGAATGAACAGGGCGGACGCGAAGAAGGGTGCGCCAGGAATGCGCACGCTGGCGTTCTCCGCCTCGAACGTCGCGAGGAGGTTCGTCCCGATGAGCGGGCCGACGATCGCGCAGATCCCCGACAGGCTGTTGAGGGCTCCCTGCAGCTCACCCTGCTCGTCCGCGGCGACCTCGCGCGAGATGATCGCCTGCACCGCCGGGCCCGACAGGCCGCCGAGAGCGAGGACGAAGATGAAGCTCATCATCATCCACCCCTGGCTCGCGAGCCCCAGCAACGTGTGCCCCGCGATGCTCATCACGAGGCCGAAGAGGAGCGCGCGCCGCTCGCCCAGACGCGGAACGACGGCGCGCACCAGGAAGCCCTGGACGATGGCCGTCGCGACGCCGACGACCATCAGCGAGACGCCGACCATCCGCAGCGACCACCCGAAGCGGGCCTGCGTGTGGAGCGCCCAGATGCTCTGCAGGATCCACTGCGCCATGAAGGAGCAGAACATCGTCCCCGTGAGCCCCAGCACGACGCGGTGCCGGGTGAGCGCGCGCAGCGATCCCAGGGGGTTCGCCCTCGCGAGCGAGAAGGGCCGCCGGTTCTCCGGTGCGAGGGACTCGGGCAGGACGAAGAGGCCGTAGAGGAGGTTCGCGAAATTGAGCCCGGCGCCCACGAAGTACGGCAGTCGCAGGCTGTGCTCGCCGAGCGCGCCGCCGAGCGCGGGGCCCAGGATGAAGCCGAGGCCGAACACCGCGCCGATCAGCCCGAAGGCGCCGGCGCGCTTCTCCGGCGGCGTCACGTCGGCGACGTACGCGTTGGCCGCCGAGAAGCTGGCCGCCGTGATGCCCGAGATGACGCGACCGACGAAGAGCCACGAGAGCGCCGGCGCGAAACCGCTCAGCAGGTAGCTCGCCGCAGCGCCCAGCAGCGACATGAAGATGATGGGCCGGCGGCCGAAGCGATCGCTGAGGCCCCCGAGCACGGGGGCGAAAAGGAACTGCATCGCCGCGTAGATCGAGACGAGAATCCCGAAGTAGTGCGACGCGGCGCCCAGGTCGTCGTTCAGGAAGCTCGCGACCAGGCGCGGCCCGACCGGGATGAGGAGCCCGAGCCCGAGCGTGTCGAGCAGCACCGTGACGAGCACGAAAGCGGTGCCCGCCCTCCGGTTGGGGGTGCTGCTCATCGAAACGGAGGAACTAGAGGCTCCGCGTGCCGCAGGCAAGCTCCGTCAGCTTCCGCCAGGGGGAGGCAGGTGATCCAGGCGGTCCTGGAGCAGCGCGAGCGTCCTCGTACGCTTCGCCTCGTCCACGATGCTGGCGACGCGGAAGCGCATGCCCCTGCGGGCCAGCACCTGGACGAGCGCCGGCTCCTGATGCATCGGATCCGCCGCCATCTCGGCAGCGCGCGACCGCAGGTCGCCGCAAGCTTCCGCCCACACGATGGCGTCGGGCTCTCCCACGTGGCTCGCGACGAGGGCGACGACGCCGGGACCGCCCGGCGCGCGAGCGGCGTTCTCCTGGTCCAGCGGGCGATCGTCGGTCCAGCACGCGTCGGTCGCCTCGTCCCAGTGCGGGAACGTCTGTGGGTGCGGCGTCGGCATCCCGAGCAGGGCGCGGAGCAGGTCGAGGGAGGAGAGCATCCCGACCGTGCAGCCCGAGCTGTCCACCACGACCAGATGGTGGACGTTCGTCTCGGCCAGACGTCGTGCGGCGTCTTCCACGAGGGCGGATGAGGAGATGCAGAGTGCCGGGCGGGTCATCCGGTCCGTGGCCCGACCCTCCAGGTCGAGGCTGTCGCGCACCGACAGGACTCCCAGCGGCTTGCCGTCGTCCGCGACGACCGGAGCCGCGCCGACCCCGAAGGAGCGCAGAAGGTGATTCGCGTCGTGCAACGCCATGTCCGGGCGCAGCGTCAGAACCTCGCGGTTCATGATTTCTCTGACTGTGCGGGCCATGCCTGGATGGGACGCAAGCTCCACGCCGGGCGCCCCGGTCACGTTCGTGGCCCTCGCGAAGGCGTGAGCTCGCGCGAGGCGCGCAGGACTTGCGCGAAGGCGCACCTTGCGCGGACACGAGCAGCCCAAGCGCGCGATTCGCCTGCCTCCATGGGGTGGGATCGCCCGTTGCAGTGCTCGGGGTCCATGCCCCGATCCATCGAGCGAATCCTGGTTCCTCACGACTTCAGCGAGACGGCGGATGCGGCGCTTGCGATGGCGCTCGACCTCGCCGAGAAGATGCGCGCACGCGTCACCATCCTGCACGCGTACGAAGTGCCGACGTACGTCTTTCCCGAGAGCGTCGTCGCGACGGCCGACCTGGTCGGACAGATCCGTGGCGCCGCCGAGGAGGCGCTCGCGGCCCTCAAGGAGCGCGCCCAGCGACCCGGTGTCCAGGTGGACAGCTTGCTCCGCCAGGGCGTCGCTTGGAGCGAGATTGACCGAGCCGCCAAAGAGCTCGGTGCCGACCTCGTGGTCATGGGAACCCATGGCCGTCGCGGAGTCTCGCGCGCGCTCATCGGCAGCGTCGCCGAGAAGGTCGTGCGGACGGCGTCGTGCCCCGTCCTCACCGTCCACGGACCCGCTGCTTGACCTGCCTGCACTGCGGGCTCGCCTTCGCCTCGGGAGGCTGCGGCGCATTCTGCTGCCCGGGGTGCGAGGCGGTGTACGCGCTGCTCCACGAGGAGAACCTCGACCGCTATTACGCGCTGCGCGGGCGGCGCGGGGTTCCGGTGCCCGCCTCCTCCAGTACACGCCGCGATACGAAGTGGCTCGAGGGCATCGAGGAGCGCCTTCGCGCAGGCGGGGTCGGCGCACGCGTGAATCTCGATGTCCAGGGCCTGCACTGCGTCGGCTGTGTGTGGCTCATCGAGGAGCTCTTTCGCCGCACACCCGACCATGGGCGCATCGTCGTCAACCCGGCCGTCGGCCGCATCGACATGGTCGTGGGGCGCGCGTTCGACCTCCGCGGCTTCGTCGGTCACGTCGAGCGCTTCGGCTATCTGCTCGGGCCTCCGCTGAAGGGCGGCGCCAGGAGCTCCAGCGACCTTCTCTGGCGCCTCGGCGTGTGCGCGGCGATCGCGATGAACTCGATGATCTTCGCGATCCCGCTGTATGCAGGGCTCGAGCGCGGCCGCATCTTCTCGCTCTTCACGACGCTCGACTTCCTCCTCGGGGCGGCGGCCGTGGTCGTCGGCGGCTCGGTGTTCTTCCGGTCTGCGGGACGCGCCATCCGTCGCGGCATCCTGCACCTCGACCTGCCGATCGCGCTGGGGATCGCTCTCGCGTTCGCGGGGTCGGTGCACTCGTACCTGGCCCAGCGCTCGCGCGCGGCTTACTTCGACACGCTCGACGTCTTCATCACGCTGATGCTCCTGGGGCGGTTCCTCCAGGAGCGCGCCGTCGAGCGCAACCGCGCCTGGCTCCTCGCGAGCGACGGGACCGACGGCTTGCTCGCCCGGCGGGTCCGAGATGGACACGTCGAGATCGTCCGCTGTGCCGAGCTCCGGGCGAACGACCTGCTCCTGGTCGCGCCGGGTGACCTCGTCCCGGTCGACGCGACGGTGGAGGATCGGGGCGCCGACTTCTCGCTGGACTGGATCGTCGGCGAGAGTCGTCCGAGGGCTTACGCCGCAGGGGAGCGTGTCCCGGCCGGAGCGTTCGCAACCGGCGACGAGGCCGTCTTCGCCCGGGCAGCGACTGCCTTCGAGGAATCTCCGCTGCGCGAGCTGCTCCGGACGCCGGAACACGGACCGACCGACGCCGCCGGCATGACCGCCTGGTTCCAGCGCCTGTCGAAGGCTTACGTGTTGCTCGTCCTCGCCCTTGCGGGCGCCGGGTTCCTCGCCTGGCGCATCGCCACGGGCGACGTGGGGCGCGCATTCGACGTGTCCACCGCCGTCCTCGTCGTCACGTGTCCCTGCGCATTCGGCATCGCCGCCCCGCTGGCGTACCAGATTGTGCAGGCCAACCTCCGCAGGGCAGGGCTCTTCATCCGGCGCGCGAGTTTTCTCGACCGAGCTCGCGACGTGCGCCGGGTCGTCTTCGACAAGACCGGCACGCTCACGACCGGTGCGCTGGCCCTGGGCAACCCGCAGGTGCTCGACGCGTTGTCGCCCGAGGCGGCGGCCATCCTCTACGACCTGGCCGCCCGAAGTGGGCATCCGAAGAGCGCCGCCGTTTGCGAGGCGCTGGCTTCCCGCGGCATGAGCGTCGCCCCGGAGCTGCGCGCCGTCGAGCGGCCCGGCCGCGGGGTGGAAGCCACAGTCGACGGACGCGTGTGGAGGCTGGGCGAGCCAGCGTGGGTCTCTTCCTCGCCGGACGCGGGCCCTGGAGATGTGGCGTTCGGGGTCGACGGTCGGGTGGTCGCGCAGCTGGCCACCGTCGAGAAGCCCAGGCCCGATGCGTCGAACGAGATCGCCGCGCTCGCTCGGGACGGCCTCGAAGTCTGGCTGCTCAGTGGCGACACGCAGTCGCGCGTGGACGCGGTCGCCGCGGGTTGCGGCATCCCGGGCGCTCGCGCCATCGGGGAGCAGACGCCGCACTCGAAGGCGACCTTTCTCGACGCACACGACCACCACGACACGCTCTTCGTCGGCGACGGAGTGAACGACGCGCTGGCTCTCGATCACGCTCACACCTCCGGTACACCCGCGGTCGATCGCCCCTACGTTCCCGCGCGCGCCGACTTCTTCTTCGTCACGCCGGGTCTCGCCCCCATCCGCACGGCCCTGCGCAGCGCGCGCGCCCTGGCGCAAGTCGTGCGCGCCGATCTCGCAGTCGCCCTCGTTTACAACGCAATTACGGTTGGCCTGGCTCTCGCAGGACGCATGTCGCCGCTGCTCTGCGCGGTGCTCATGCCGGCCAGCTCCCTCACCACGATCGCACTGACCGTCGCGGCCCTCTCGCCGAGGAGGAAGTCGTGGACGTCGTAGTCCTCCAGGTCTTCGTGAGCCTGTTCCTCGTCGCCGGCTCGCTCCTGCTCTTCGCGTTCACCTGCCGGCAGCGCGACTTCGAGCACGCCGACCGTCTCTCCCTCTTGCCGCTCGACAACGACGAGAAGAAAGAATGAGCTCAACAGTCTCCGCCATCGCTCCGTCCGTCTCGACGTCCTCCCCCGAGGTCGAGACACGTCGCATCACCTACAACGACTGGATCGCGCGGTGGTTCGTCGCCGCCTCCGTCGTCTGGGGGCTGGTCGGCATGCTCGTCGGCGCGCTCGTCGCGCTGCAGCTCGCGTTCTGGCAGGCGAACCTTCCGCCGTATCTCACCTTCGGCCGCCTCCGACCGCTGCACACGAACGCCGTCATCTTCGCGTTCGTCGGCAACATGATGTTCGCCGGCGTCTACTACTCGACGCAGCGCCTGGTGAAGGCGCGCCTCGCGAGCGACCTGCTGGCGAAGATCCACTTCTGGGGCTGGCAGCTCATCATCGTCGCCGCTGCCGTCACGCTGCCGCTCGGCTTCACGCAGGGCAAGGAGTACGCGGAGCTCGAGTGGCCGATCGATGTCGCGATCGCGGTGGTGTGGGTCGTCTTCGCGATCGAGTTCTTCTGGACGCTCGCGCGTCGCACCGAGAAGCACCTGTACGTCGCGCTCTGGTTCTACATCTCCACCATCATCACGGTGGCGGTCCTGCACATCGTGAACTCGCTCGCGGTGCCGGTGCTCGTCGGCCTCAAGAGCTACTCCATCTTCGGCGGCGCGCAGGACGCGCTCGTGCAGTGGTGGTACGGCCACAACGCCGTCGCCTTCTTCCTGACGACGCCGATCCTCGGCATCATGTACTACTTCCTGCCGAAGGCGGCGGAGCGGCCGGTCTACTCGTACCGGCTCAGCGTCATCCACTTCTGGTCGCTGGTCTTCGTCTACATCTGGGCGGGGCCGCACCACCTCCTCAACACGGCGCTGCCCGACTGGGCGCAGACGCTCGGCATGGTCTTCAGCGTCATGCTCTGGGCGCCGAGCTGGGGCGGGATGCTCAACGGCCTGCTGACGCTCAGGGGCGCCTGGAACAAGGTGCGCACCGATCCGGTGCTCAAGTTCTTCGCCGCCGGCGTGACCTTCTACGGCATGGCCACGTTCGAAGGGCCGCTCCTCTCGATCAAGGCCGTCAACGGTCTGGCCCACTACACCGACTGGATCATCGGCCACGTGCACTCGGGCGCGCTCGGGTGGAACGGCTTCATGGCCGCCGGGATGTTCTACTGGATGATCCCGCGCCTCTATGGGCGGGAGCTGTGGTCGAAGCGCCTCGCCGACGGGCACTTCTGGCTCGGCACCTTCGGCATCCTCCTCTACGTCGCCGCCATGTGGGTGAGCGGCATCACGCAGGGCCTGATGTGGCGCGCGGTCGATTCGACGGGCGCGCTGCAGTACCCGAACTTCGTCGAGACGGTGAACGCGATCCGTCCGATGTACTGGATGCGCCTCGTCGGCGGGACGATGTACCTCGCGGGCATGTGCATGATGGCCTTCAACCTCTGGCGCACTGCCCGCGCGGGGAAGGCCGTCGACGGCGAGGCGACGGTGATCGTGCCCAAGGTGGTGCATGCCGAGTCGACGTGGGCCGAGGTGCTGTTCGGCAAGCCTGTCATCCTCGTGACGATCGTCGCGGTCATCGCCGCAAGCATGGCCGTCGTCAACAACGAGGCGAGCCTCTTCCTGGCGACGCTCGCGGTGGTGGTCGCCATTCTCGGGACCATCGCGCTGCACCTGGCGACCGAGCACTCGAGGATCAACTGGCACCGGATGCTCGAGGGGCGCGCACTCCTCTTCACGGTGTTCGTCGTCATCGCCGTGCTCGCCGGCGGTGTCGCCGAGATCGTGCCGTCGCTCTTCGCGACGCCGGCGCAGGCGGCGTCCGAGCAGGTGCATCCTTACAAGGCGCTCGAGCTGGAGGGGCGTGACATCTACATCCGCGAGGGTTGTTACACGTGCCACTCGCAGATGATCCGCACGTTCGACTTCGAGGCGAAGCGCTACGGCGAGGCCTCGACGATGTCGGACTCGATGTACGACCACCCCTTCCAGTGGGGATCGAAACGCACCGGCCCGGACCTGGCGCGTGAGGGTGGCAGGTACCCGAACCTCTGGCACTGGCGCCACATGATCGACCCGCGCTCGGTGTCGCCGGGCTCGATCATGCCGCCGTTCCCCGCGCTCGCCACGAACGAGATCGACGCGGCGCACACCGCCGACAAGATGCACGCGCTGCGCGCGGTCGGGGTGCCCTACGAGGAGAGCGAGATTGCACGCGCCGAGGCCGACGACGCGCTGCAAGCCGCCCAGATCGTCGACAACCTGCGCGCCGACGGCGTCGCCGACGCGAACCCGAAGTCGGAGCTCGTCGCGCTCGTCGCGTACCTGCAGCGGCTCGGGGTGCGGGGCCAGACGCCGGCTGCGCCGGGCGGCGCCACCGTGTCGATGGCCAAGTGAAGGAGGAACGAGACCATGCACGCCGAGCTTCTCGCCAAGTCCCCGCTCCTCGTCCTGCCCGTCGTCGCGATGCTCCTCTTCCTCGCGGTCTGGATCGTCACGACCATCCACACCCTCACGCGGCCTCGCGCCCAGATGGACGCCGCGGCCCGCATGCCGCTCGACGGCGGCGACGGAGTCGACCATGAGCGAACGTGAGCACCACGAGTACGACGGCATCGTCGAGCACGACAACAAGCTGCCCCTCTGGTGGCAGCTCACGCTCTACGGCGCGGTCCTCTTCGCGCTCGTCTACTGGTTCGGACGGCGCATGGACGCGATCTCCTCGCCGGCCGAGCGCTACGCGCAGGACGTCGCCGCGCAGCGTGCAGCCGAGGCCGAGGCGGCGCGCGCGCGAGGCACCATCGACGACGCCATGCTGACCACGCTGTCCAAGGACCCTGCGACGGTGGCGCAGGGACGCGACATCTTCACGAGCACCTGCGCGGCGTGCCACCGCGCCGACGGCGGCGGGAACATCGGACCGAACCTCACCGACGAGTACTGGATCCACGGCAACAAGCCGACCGACGTCTACAAAGACGTGACCGAGGGCGTGCCCGCGAAGGGGATGCCCACCTGGGGGCCTCTGCTCGGCGTGACGAAGGTGGAGGCGGTCGTCGCGTACGTCATGACGATCGAGAACTCCAACGTGCCCAACGGCAAGCCGCCGCAGGGTGACAAGCTCGCCTCGAGGTAGCGCACCGTGAGCGCCAACGTCCGCCTCCCTCTCGCCGAGCACCCGGAGCTTTCCTCCGCGGCATTGCCTCCGACCGGGCGGCGGCACGAGATCCACCCCGCCGACGTGAAGGGCCGGTTCCACGCGGCGCGGCTCGTCGTGTTCGCGCTGCTCATCGGCCTTTGGATCGCCTTGCCGATCGTGAAGATCGGCGGCCACCCCGCGGTGTTCCTCGACGTCGACGAGCGTCGCTTCTTCCTCTTCGGGGCGACGTTCAACTCGCAAGACACCTGGCTCCTCTTCTTCCTGCTCACGGGCGTCGGCTTCGGGCTCGTGTACGCGACGGCGCTCGCGGGACGCGTGTGGTGCGGGTATGCCTGTCCGCAGACCGTGTTCCTCGAGGGCGTCTTCCGGCGCATCGAGCGGTGGATCGAGGGCCCACGGGAGAAGCGCATGCGGCGCAACGCGGGACCGTGGACCGTCGAGAAGCTGGTGCGCAAGTCGGCGACGCAGGTGCTCTACGTGCTCGGGTCGATCGGGGTGGCGCACGTGTTTCTCAGCTACTTCGTCTCCATCCCGAAGGCGTTCGAGATGGTGCGCGAGAGTCCGTCGATGCACCCCGAGGCCTTCGCGTGGGTGGCCGCGCTGAGCGTGGCCTTCTACCTGAACTTCGCCTGGTTCCGCGAGCAGCTCTGCGTCGTGCTCTGCCCCTACGGCCGCCTGCAGTCGGCGCTGCTCGACGAGCACTCGCTCGTCGTCGGCTACGACGCGCGGCGCGGCGAGCCACGCGGCAAGAAGGCCACGGCGGGCGCGGGGGACTGTGTCGACTGCAAGCGGTGCGTCGTCGTCTGCCCGACCGGCATCGACATCCGCAACGGCGTGCAGATGGACTGCCTCGCGTGCACCCAGTGCATCGACGCGTGCGACGAGATCATGGATCGTCTCGGGCGTCCGCGAGGGCTCATCCGGTACGACTCGCAGGACGGCCTCGCAGGCAAGCCGCGCCGCATCGTGCGGCCGCGCGTCATTCTCTACTCGGTGCTGCTCGTCATCGGCGCCGTGGTGGCGTTGCTCGCGACGCGGCGGCGCACGGACTTCGAGGCGACGCTGCTCAGGCTTCCCGGCGAGCCGTACACGCTGGACGACGGGCAGGTGCGCAACTCGTTGCAGCTCCACCTCGTGAACAAGCGAGCGGACGTCGAGACGTATCGCATCGACGTCGAGCAGGCGGACGGGATGACCGTGGTGCTGCCGATGCACGACGTCGCGTTGCAGCCGATGGCGAGCGCGCGCGTGCCTCTGTTCCTGACAGTCTCGCGCGCGAGCTTCCACGGGGAGTTTCCCGTGCGCGTTCACGTCGTGCGCAAGTCGGACGCTCGCGACGAGGTGGCAACGTCGGCGACCTTCCTGGGCCCCACCCGATGATCCCGGCGCTCCTTTTCCCCGCGCTGCTCTTGGGGCTCCTCGGCAGCACGCACTGCGTCCTCATGTGCGGAGGCGTCGTGGGGATGGCGTGTTCGGCGCTCCCGCGAGAGCGCCGGGCGCACTGGGGCGCGCAGGTGCCATATCTGCTCGCGTACAACGCAGGGCGCATCACGTCGTACGCCATGACGGGCGCCTTCGCCGGCGCGGCTGGCGCGGCCATCGCCTCGTTCGGTCTCGCCGAGCGAGCGCAGCTCGGCCTGCGGTTCGCGGCGGGGGCGATGATGGTGGCCGTCGGGCTATACGTCGCCGGATTCGGTCCTGCGATGCGATGGATCGAGCGCGCTGGCGAGCCGGTATGGAAGCGTATCGCGCCCATCGCGCGTCGGTTCGTGCCCGTGCGTACGCCGGCGCATGCGCTCGGCCTCGGTCTCGTCTGGGGGTGGATGCCGTGCGGGCTCGTCTACGCCGCCATGGTCGCCGCGGTGACGAGCGGTTCCGCGCTTCGTGGCGCCGCAACGATGGCCGCCTTCGGCGTCGGGACGTTGCCGATGCTCCTCGCGATGGGATCCGCTGCCGCCGCCGCCGCGACGCGGGCGATGAGGGTGCGATGGGTCCGGCCTCTGGCGGGCGTGGTGCTCGTCGTCTTCGGCGCCATGCAGGTCGTGCATGCAGGCGAGGCGTGGGCGAACGCCGCGCACGTCTGCTGCGCGGCTCACGCGCTCTGAGGAGCGACGACGCCGAGCTCGACGAGCTTCGGGAGGCGGTTCGCCCGGAACTTCTCGACCTCCTGCGCCAGCACGCGTGCCTGCTCGCCGTGATCCTCGACGGGCGCGCCGCCCACGTGCAGGCGCAGCGGCTGGCGCTCGACGTAGGCGCGCAGCCACGCCGCGCGATCCGCCGGCTCGATCCACGTGAGGAGCCGGAGGCACACGGCCTGGAGCGCCGAGACTTGCACACCCGTGCCCGCGGCGGGGGCTGCGAGGACCACGGGGCTTTTCTCGGCCAGCGGCAGCTCGAGAATCGCATGGTTGTACAGCGTGGCCGGGCCCTCGGGAGAGACGCGCATCGGCACGACTTGCTCCGCCGCCATCAGGCGCACGAGGGCGGCGCGGAGGCGGTTCGCGCCGAAGCGCTCCAGTGCCGGCACTTCGGCGAGCTCGCGCGCGCTCGCGGCGCGGCGCGGCAGACGCTCGAGGAGGGCGACCTCGAGCTCCCCGTCGAGCCGGAGCGCGTGGTGCGGCAGCTTCACCTCACACTGGACGCGGTCGGCATCCAGCAGCGTGCCGAATGGCGTCGCGTCGAGATACTGCGCGGCTGTCGCACCCGCGCGCCCGTCGCTGCCGGCTCTGTAGACGTCGCCGCGGAAGAACTCGTTCGCCGCGAAGTCCACGAGTTGCTCGAGCGCAATGCGGTCGCTCGTGCGCGCCGCGGCTTCGACCAGCTTGGGCGGAAGCGCGAGCTCGGGCACGTTGCGGTACGAGGGGAGTTGCCCCACGTACGCGAGCCCCTCCGCCGCCATCTCGCGCGCCACGTCGGCGACGTACATGGGGTTCCAGTGCTGGTGGAAGTACTCGTGCGCCACGTATGGCGCGCCGTGACGCACCATCGCGTCGAGCATGTCGCGTGCGGCCGGGTTCGTGACGAAGTACATCGCGCCCCGATCCGCGAGCGCCCTCGCCGCCTCGAGCGCCCGCCGTGCGCGCTCCGCGGTCGTCCCCTCGGTCCCCGCCGCGTCGAGGAGCAGTCGTCGCATGGGCTCGAGCGCCGCCCATCCGGGCAGCGTGTTGTACGCGACGTGGAAAAGGCCGCCCGGCTTCAGCCTGCGCGCCGCGAAGGCGACGAGCGCCTTGCGCTTCTCGGGTGCGATCCACGTGAGGAGCCCGTGCACGCTCACGTAGTCGAACCGTGGGAGCGCTGCGTCGTCGAGCGTCTCGAAGTCGCCCCCGACGAGGCGCAGGTTGCCGAGGCCCCCGCGCACGGCGAGCCCGCGGGCGAACGCCACGTGCTCGTCGTTCAGATCGATGCCGACGAACCGCGCGCGAGGGTATGCCGCGGCGAGCGTCGCTATCGTGTCCCCGGGCCCGCAGCCCACCTCGCAGTAGTCGAACGCGTCGTCCGGCGGCGGTGCGAAGCCGGCGAGTGCAGCCACGGACCGCAGCAGCGTCGGCGCCAGGTGAGGGCAGAACTGACGCGTGTACGCGACGTCCGTGACGTAGCCGTGGCTCATGCCTCCAGCGAGGGTACGCGAGGCCGCAGCCGGATGCTTCCCAGGCCCTTGTGCGCCAGCACCGTCGTCACGCCGAAGAGCAGGTGAGCCAGGATGGTCGCGCCGCCGCGCACCGTCGCCCACCAGGGGAACACGTAGGTCATCACGTAGAAGTTGAACATGTAGAGGCCGAAGCCGAGCGCGAGGCTGAAGAGGATCGCTCTCCAGAAAGGAAGCGTGTCCTCCATGCGGCAGAAGACCCAGCCGAAGGCGAGCGAGAACGCGGCGTGGATTCCGAGCGCCGGCACGATCAGGCCGGGGCCGCCCGAATGGGGCGCCGTGAGGGTCACCGGCCCGGCCAAGAACGCCGCGAGCAGGCGCAGAATCCAGTCGAACCGCACGTGCTTCGTGAGCGGCAGGAGCAGCAGCTCGACCACCAGGAACACCGCACCTCCGGCCAATCCCGCGCCGACGAAGCTGAGGGGGTGGGATCGGCGATCCATCAGCGTGGGTGGAGCACCGTGTGTGCCAGCGAGCGCGCTACTGCACCTCAGCCATCGGGTGGTAAGATTTGGCACCCAAGGAGGTGCTTCATGCATCGTCGTCTCGCCGTCGTGGGCTCCTGCGGATTGACGCTCGCGGTGGCACTCGCGTTCCCTGCATGCGGAAGCAGCTCGGGCGGGGAAAGCAGCGGTGAGGGGACGGAGGGCGGCAGCGGGAGCGGGAGCGGCGGTAGCGGGAGTGGAGGCAGCAGCGGCGCGAGCGGCAGCGGCGGCAGCAGCGGAAGCACCAGCAGCAGTGGCGGAAGCGGTGGCAGCAGCGGCGGCAGCAGCAGCGGTGGCAGCAGCGGGAGCGGAAGCGGCGGCGGGGACGCCGGGACCGATCCCTCGGTCTACCAGCACCACAAGAATGGCTCGCGCGACGGCCTGTACACCGACGCCGTCTTCACGCAGGCCGCGGCGGCGACCACCAAGAGCACGGGCTTCATGGGCACGGTCACCACGACCGTCTACGCGCAGCCGCTGTACGTCGAGAACGGCCCCAATGGCGCCGAGATGTTCATCGTGGCCACCGAGGACAACCACGTCCAGGCGTTCAACGCGACGTCGGGCGCCCTCATCTGGGACTCGGGTCCGACCTCGGGTCCGGCGACGATTGGCCAGTACGCCACGAAGAACCCGCCCGGCGGGTCGGTCGGACCGCAACACATCGGCATCACGGGGACGCCGTACATCGACATCGGCTCGCGCACGATCTTCTTCGACGCGATGGTGACGCCCGACAACAACGCCACGTACCACCACACGGTCTTCGGGTTGAGCATCGACACGGGCAAGGCTCAGACGAACTGGCCGATCGACGTCAGCGCCACCGTGTCGGGCTTCGACTCGGGCGTTCAGAACCAGCGCGGCGCGCTGCAGCTCGTGAACGGCGTTCTCTACGTGCCCTATGGCGGGTACGACGGGGATGGCGGCAACTACTACGGCTCGGTGGTCGGGTTCCCGCTCGCCAACCCCAAGACGCCGACGTGGTGGCACACGACGTCGGTCAAGGCCGGGATCTGGGGGCCGGGGTCGTTGCCCACGGATGGCACGTCGATCTTCCCCGTCACCGGCAACGGCGGTGGTGGCAATACCTGGCAAGGCAGCGAGGCGGTCATTCGCCTCACCGCCGGACCCGCGTTCTCGGGCAACAAGACCGACTACTACGCGCCCACCAACTGGGCGGCACTCGACGGCTCGGACACGGACCTGGGCGGCGCCAGCGAGGTGATCCTCGACATGCCGGGAGCGCAGTACCCACACCTCGTCGCCGCCGGCGGCAAGGACGGCAACCTCTACATCCTCAATCGCGACAATCTCGGGGGGGTCGGCGGTGAGCTCCTCAAGACACAGGTGTCGAACAGCCAGGTGAAGGGCGCGCCGGCCGCGTACACGACGGCGATGGGGACCTACGTGGCGATGCACATCGAGAACGGCACAGGCTCCAACTGTCCGAACGGCAACAACGGCAACCTCGTCGTCGTGAAGATCACGCAGAGCCCGGTGGCGGTCACCACCGCGTGGTGCTCGTCGCAGAGCGGTCTCGGGTCGCCGATGGTCACGACCACCGACGGCAAGGCCAACCCCATCGTTTGGAACGCGAACAACGCACTCTACGGGTGGAACGGCGACACGGGCGCGGTCATCGTCGACGGCACCAACACGAAGCTCACGAGTGCGGTCAACAAGTGGAACACGCCCATCGACGCCAAGGGTCGCATCGTCGTGGGCGTCGACGGCGCGCTCGACGTGTTCGCGCCGTAGGTCGTCGCCTCACGGCACGATCGCGACGCCCCAGGGCCGCGTTCCCACCTTCACGCGCGCCGTCTCCTTGCGTGAGGCGGCGTCGATCACCGAGACGTCGTCCGACGGCCCGTTCGCCACGTAGAGCGTGCGGCCGTCGGGCGTGATGGCGATTCCCCACGGCCGATCGCCCACCTTGATGGTCCCGGTCACGGCGTCGCTCGCCGCGTCGATCACGGCGACCGTTCCTCCGCGGCCGGTCGTGACGAAGACGGTCTTGCCGTCCGGCGCGACGGCGAGGCCCATGGGACGTCCGTCGATCTTGATGGTCTTCGCGACGACGTGGTCCGGCAGCGAGACGACCGTGACCGTGCCGCCGTTCTCCTGGGTGACGTACGCCTTCGTGCCGTCGGGAAGGAACGCCGCGCTGCGGGGTCGCCCGCCGACCGTGAGCTCCTTGACCACCTTGCCAGCGTGCGCGTCCACGACCTCGACGGTGCCCGTCGCCTCGCACGTGACGTAGACCCACTTGCCGTCCGCGCTCGCGCCGACGCCTTCCGGCTCCTCGCCGACCTTCAGCGTCGCGTCGATGTGACGCGTCGCCACGTCGACGATCGAAGCGGTGGCCGAGTCCTCGTTGGCGACGTAGAGCTTCGAGCCGTCGATGCTGAGCGCGAGCTGCTCCGGATCGGAGCCGCCGGGAAGGCGATCGACGACGGCGAGGGTGGTCGCGTCGATGACGCCGATGGCGTGCGCGGAAGGATCCGTCGGCCCCGGGGCTTCCTTGGCGCCGGGGCCCGACGCAGGCGTGCCGCTGAGAGCGACGTACACGCGCTTTCCGTCCGGCGACCGCTGGATGCCGCGCGGGCGCTTGCCGACCGGGAAGGTGGCGACGGCGCGGGTGGTGGCTCCTTCGATGACGGTGACGTCGCCCGAGCCCTCGTTGCTGACGTAGACGTGCAGGCCGCTCGGAAGCGGCGCCGCCGCGGGCGAGGGCGCGGGCTTGGGCGCAGGTGTCGGCGCGCTGTCGTGATGCTCCCGCGAGCACGCCAGAGAAGCCAGGAGGAGCGCCGAGAGGAGAGGGAGGAGACGCACTTGGTCAGCGCGCTGCTTTCTCGTAGGCGAGCGCGAGCCACTTCGTGACGTCGCGATCGACGTCCGCGGCCTTTCGCAGCGCCACGACGTGCGTCGGATCCGAGCCCGTCGCCTTTGCGTTGGCGACGAGCCGCGCGTTCGGCTTCTGGCCCGCGAGCCGCAGCAGCAGATCGACGCGATCCTTGGCGGCCGCGCGCACCACGGCGAAGGTGACCTTGCGCGCGAAGGTCACCTGGCTCTTGCGCGGGGCGATCATCACGTCCTTGCCGAAGCCGCGCGCCACCTTGGCCAGCTTGTCGTAGACCGGACGCAGCGCCGCCTTCGCTCCCGCGTACTGGGCGTCGAGGAGCTCGTCGTCGCTGCCCTCGTCGCGAGGGAAGAGCTCCGTGAGCACGTAGTTGGCCTGCACCATCGTGAGGCCCTGCTTCTCCTTGAGCCACTTGCGGGCCTGGGCCACGTCGCTGCCGAAACCGCGCGACTTCGCGAGGTCCACCCACGCCTCGACGGGCTTGCCCGTGGCCTTCGCGAAGTTGGCCTTCACGGTGGCCATCCACTTGGCCGAGCGTTCGGTCATCTGCCGCATGCGCGGCAGCTTAGTCCGGCGCAGTCAGTCGGCGCCACCGTTCCTGCGCACCCACCGCAGGCTCGCGAGCAGGAGCCCGACCAGGATGACGAGCGCCGCGGCGGATTCGTTCGAGGGACCGCCCGCGAGGACGCAGCCGCAGCCCGAGGACGCCGGCCCGCCGCCGAACGTGTCCTGCGAGCCGCCCGCGTCGTCACCCTGCGGCGCCCCCGCATCGTTGCTCGAGACTCCACCGCCGGCGTCGTTGCCCGCGGGACCCGCTTCGGCTCCGGATCCCCCTCCGCGTCCGCCCTCGACCTCGCCTCCTCCGCCTGCCTCGACGGGTCCGCTCCCGGCGTCGGGTGCGCTCGGGCTCCCCGCGTCCTCCGGCGGCATCACGCAGCCGCTGCCGACCGCGTCGATCACCTGGCAGGCACTCGGGCCGCTCGTCCCCGCGAGCTGCTGGATGGCGTACGACTTCCCGCAACACGAGAGAGAGCCGAGATCCATCTCGCAGTCGTCGCCCACCTCGTACTGGTTGCCCGCCAGATCGGCGAGGCCCTCGGCCGCCTCGTGCTCGCCTCCGATGGTCGCCGTGTCGAGCCCCATCGCGCACATGTTGCAAGAGATGGGGACGAGCGCGAGGTCGTACGTGATCCCGTTGTATTGCGCGAAGGGGTAGTGCTCGGCGCACGGACCGCTCGCGCTGCAGAGCGTGGCGCCCATCGTGTCTCCGGCCGTCGTGGTGGTCGGGAAGTAGACGAGGTACTCCTCCTCGGTGCCGGCCTGCGGGGCCGGGACGGCGCCGCTCATGAAAGCGGCGCTCATGAGCTGGTTGAGGCTGCCGCCGAGCGTGACCTGCGAAGGCGCGGCGGACGGCAGGACGGAGCTCCCGGCGTACGAGACCGAGGTCATCCCGAACTGCTGGCTCCACGTCGTGCCGAAGGTGCTCGCCCCGGTGAGGCACGTGAAGAACGCGTCCACGTCTGGTTGGATGGACGTGTCCGACTGCCAGAACACCGTGTGGATCCGGGCCGGCGCGCCGAGCGCGACGCGCGCCGTGAGCAGCATCAGCACGGCGACGAAACATCCGATGACACGGGATCGCGCTCGCATCGTGAGCTCGGCCTCTGCAGCGACCGGACCGCGACGCGAGTGCGCAGTACGACTGCAAGAGCGTCGTCACCGCGGACGAATGCCGTCGATCCAGCGCATGTTCGGGACGCGGGTGTCGCGGCCGCATCGGGTTCGCCGCGACGTCCGTGTCGCTGCGACGAAATGCGCTAGTGGGGGGCCGTCACTCGTTCGGCCTCTCGTCGGCCTCGTGCGACTCCTCTTGATCCTCGAGGGGGCCGTAGCCGCGGCTGCCGCGCACCTGCTCCATCTGTGTCGCGAGCTTGTCCCGCTGGTCAGCGTGGAGGATCGGGACCAGCTGCGTCAGGAGGGCGATGCGTCTGTCGATCATGTCGTGCGCCGTCTTGGCGCCCATCGACGTCGGAACCGCCTTCGAGGCGTCGAACGTGTCGCCCTGGAACGCCGTGAGAAGCGCGTCCATCTGCGTCTTCATCGCGTCGTGCATCGCCCTCATCGCCGCCGGGCTGTTCTGCTTCGCGATGAGCGCAGCGACCTGCGACTGCTGGGCCGCGTCGAGCCCCAGGTCGGCGACCAAGCGGTCGAGGCGCTTCTTGGCCCAGTCGGCCGTGCCGGCGTCGGCCCCCGCGCCTGCGTCCTCCTTGTCGTGCGCCGCCCACCGTGCATGCAGGGCGTCGACGATTGCTTTCCGCTGGCCGGCGTCCAGTACGCCGTGCAGCTCGTCGAGCGCCTTTGCTTGCTTGTCGTGCATCGTGGTCATCGCCGCGTCGATCGCGGTCTCGTCGGTCTTCAGCTTGACCGGGTCGAGCTTGCCCGCGCGAACCTCGGATGCGAGGTCGGCGCGCAGCGCTTTCATGGCGTCCTGCGGGCCCGTGTCTCGATCGCGAAGGCCTCCCTTGAGCGCGTCGATCTTCGTCTGCTGGTCGGCCGTCAAGGTGAGATCCTTCGTGGCTCGGAAGAACATCGCGTCGATGCCGCCGTGGCCCGGGCCGCGCCCGGGGCCCTGATCCATCGCCGACGACGAAGCGGCCGGCGTTGGCGCGGTCGAAGGCGCTGCCGACGCGGTCGTCGAAGAGGTCGTCGACGACGTCGCGCTGCTCTGGGTGCCGTTCGACTCGTTCTTGTTGCACGCCGAGGCGGCGATGGCGACGAGCACCAGAATCGGGCGCACGAAGGGCGTTCGCATGGCGTGAGGCTACGCCGTTACCCGGGGAGGCGCACGCACGTCTCGAGCGCAGATTCTGCACACCGTCGCCAAAGCTGCGTTCAGACGGACGTCGTCAGCGAGGCGCCGGACAATCTTCGACTGGTACGGAGAGTGCTCGGCATCCCGAGCGGAGGACGAGAATGGTAAAGCTCGGAGTGCTTCAGGAGGTCCGCGTTCGCGACGTCATGACCGAGGGCGTGGTCTTCCTCCGAGTCGATGCAACCTTCGCAGAAGCCTGGGAGACCATGCATCGCCACGGAATCAGTGGAGCGCCGGTGCTGAGTCCGCAAGGGAAGCTGGTCGGGATCATCTCCAGGGCCGATCTGGCCGACCCTCGTCACCATGCGGCGAGTGGCTCGGGGCGCATCGACGACGCGATGACACGGGTGGTCTACGCGGTGCGCGCCGAGGATCCGCTCATGAATGCCGTGAGGCTGATGCTCCGGGAGAACATTCACCGAGCGATGGTCGTGAACGATGATGGATCGATCGCCGGCATGATCACGCCGCTCGACGTGCTTCGAGCGCTCGATCGAGTGGACCCGGTCGGGTCGAATGGAGTCGACGTGCAATTCGTCGATTTGCGGCGCCTACATGGAGCGTAACGGTGGCCCCCACGTCACATGTCCGTGACTCCGCCGCGCCATCGTCCCCGCCCATGAGTGACCAGCTCGCACCGCACTCGGACGCCGAGACCGTGGACGCCTTGGACGAGGAACTGGAGCTCGAGATCGACGACGAGCGCCTCGCCGTCCTGCTCGACGAGGTCGGCGACGCACCGCCAGAGGAGACGCTCGACCGGAGGCGCTACTTCCGCGAGCTGTTCCGGCTCCAGGGCGAGCTCGTGAAGCTGCAGGACTGGGTGGTTGCCAAGAAGCTCAAGGTCGTCGTCGTCTTCGAGGGACGAGACGCGGCGGGCAAGGGGGGCGTCATCAAGCGCATCACCCAGCGGCTCAACCCGCGCGTGTGCCGGGTCGCCGCGCTGCCCGCGCCGAGCGAGCGAGAGCGCACGCAGTGGTACTTCCAGCGTTACGTCACGCACCTGCCCGCCGGCGGCGAGATCGTCCTCTTCGACCGCAGCTGGTACAACCGCGCGGGCGTCGAGCGCGTCATGGGCTTCTGCACCGAGGAGGAGTGCGAGGAGTTCTTCCGCACCGTCCCCGAGTTCGAAAAGATGCTCGTTCGCGCGGGCATCGTCCTCGTGAAGTACTGGTTCTCGATCACCGACGACGAGCAGCACCGGCGGTTCACGATGCGCATCCGCGATCCGCTCAAGCAGTGGAAGCTGAGCCCGATGGACCTCGAGTCGCGCCGCCGGTGGGAGGCCTACACCACGGCCAAGGAGACGATGCTCGAGCGGACGCACATCCCCGAGGCGCCGTGGTGGATCGTCGAAGCCGTGGACAAGCGCAGGGCGCGGCTCAACTGCATCAGTCACCTCCTGTCGCGCATCCCGTACGGCGAGCTCGAGCACCCGCACGTCGCGCTCCCCGAGCGCGCGCACAACCCGAATTACCTCCGGGGGCCGATCCCGCGGGAAATGTACGTCCCGTCGAAGTACTAGGGACGCTGTCGTCGCCGGTTCGTCGCGGAGGCGTTACCGAGTCTCGGTCGGAACCGAAGTACGACCGGGCTCCGACCATGAGCCACCTGTTCGACACTCCTCTCGGCACGGGGCAACTCATCCTCCTCGTCGGCGCGCTGCTGATCGCGTGCGGCTTCGAGTTCGTGAACGGGTTCCACGACACGGCGAACGCCGTGGCGACGGTGATCTACACGCGGTCGCTCCGGCCCTGGTTCGCCGTGATCCTCTCGGGAACGTGCAACTTTCTCGGCGTGTACCTGGGCGGCATCGCGGTCGCCATGAGCATCATCAAGCTGCTTCCGGTGGAGCTTCTCGCCGCGAGCGGCAGTGGGGCCGGGCTCGCGATGGTGCTCTCGCTGCTCATCGCCGCCATCCTGTGGAACCTCGGAACCTGGTACTTCGGTCTGCCGGCGTCGAGCTCGCACACCCTCATCGGGGCCATCGTCGGCGTCGGTCTCGCCAACTCGCTCTTCCCCGGTCACACCTTCGGCGACGGGGTGAACTGGCACAAGGTGCAGGAGATCGGGACGTCCCTGGTCCTCTCGCCGGCGTTCGGGCTGGCCGCCGCCGCCGGGCTCATGCTGCTCGCGCGCAAGCTCCTCCAGTCGCCGCGTCTTCACACCGCCCCGGACCCGACCAAGCCGCCCCCGTGGTGGGTGCGCGCCACGCTCGTCTCCACGTGCAGCGGCGTGAGCTTCGCGCACGGGTCGAACGACGGCCAGAAGGGCGTCGGCCTCCTGATGCTCATCCTCATCGGGCTGCTGCCGGCCGACTTCGCGCTCAACTCGGGCCTGAGCCACGACCGCATCTCGGCGCTCGTCGCGAGCACCGACAAGATCGAGATGGTCGCCCAGAACCTGGGGACGCCGCCGCGCATGGCCGCTGCCGGAAACATGGCCGCGGGTCCGACGGTGCCGGACGACGTCGCGACGGATCTGCAGGAGATCAGGTCGGCGTTGTCAGGCAAGTCGTCGCTCCGTGACGTCCCCGCGGATCGTCGCTTCGAGCTCCGGACGCGGATCATGCGCGTGGACTCGAAGCTGGGGGCGCTCGAGAAGTCGCGCCCCGACGCGCTCTCTCACGACCAGTGGGAGGGGCTCGCGAAGGAGCGCGCCTCGCTGCGATCCGCGATCGACTACGCGCCGTCCTGGGTGCTCGTCCTCGTGGCGCTCAGCCTCGGGGTCGGCACGATGATCGGCTGGAAGCGGATCGTCGTGACCGTGGGCGAGAAGATCGGCAAGAGCCACCTCACGTACTCGCAAGGCGCTTCCGCCGAGATCGTGGCGGCGACGACCATCGGCCTCTCCGGGTGGTTCGGGCTGCCGGTGAGCACCACCCACGTCCTTTCCTCCGGCATCGCCGGGACGATGATCGCGCACAAGTCGGGGCTGCAGAAGTCGACCGTGCGCAACATCGCCCTCGCGTGGGTGCTGACGCTGCCTGCAGCGATGATCCTGGGCGGCCTGCTCTTCCTCTTCTTCCGCACGGTGCTTCCCGACGCGAAGGCCGCGACGCCTGCCGTGCACTTCGATCCGCACTCGGACGACACCGCCGTCGTCGTGCCGGTGGCGGACAAGCCGCTGCGGCTCCACGGGTCCAACACCATCGGCGCCGAGCTCGCGCCGGCGCTCGCCCAGGCGTTCCTCGAGCGCAGTGGCGCGAGCGACGTCCGTCGCGAGAAGGACGCGACGGGTCACGCGTGGATCGTCTCGGGCACGCTCCCGGGCGCGAAGAAGCCGCTCGTCGTCGAGATCGACGCCGCCGGATCCGACTCCGCCTTCGACGATCTCGCCGCGGGAAGCGCGGATCTCGGCATGGCCTCGCGTGCCGCCACGGACACCGAGGCGGACGGCCTCGCCGAAAACGTCGTCGGTCTCGATGGCATCGCGGTGATCGTCAATGCGAGCAATCCCGCCGGGCCGCTCTCGACGGAGACGATTGCACGCATGTTCTCGGGGGAGATCACGACGTGGCCGGCGGACACGCGCGCATCGGGTCCGGTGCACGTCTACGCCCGCGACGACCGTTCCGGCACCTATGCGACCTTCAAGAGCCTCGTCCTGGGGACCAGGCCCCTGGTGGCGACCGCGACGCGCATCGCCGACAGCGAAAAGCTCTCCGACGCCGTGGCCGCCGATCCGCAGGCCATCGGGTTCGTGGCCATGCCTCACGTCCGCCACGCTCGAGCCGTGGCCGTCTCGGAAAGCCTCGCCGCGCCCGTCGTGCCCACGCCCTTCACGGTGGCGACGGAGGACTATCCCCTGTCGCGCCGTCTCTACCTCTACGCGCCCACGACGCTGCGCCATCCGCTGTCTCAGGACTTCGTGGCGTTCGCCATGTCTCCGCCGGGCCAGGCGATCGTCGCGGCGAACGGGTTCGTCGATCTCGGAGCCAGAGCCGCCGATGCGGCGCCGTGCGATTCGTGCCCTCCTTCCTACGTCCAGGCGACGCGCGGGAAGCGGCGCATGTCGATCGACTTCCGCTTCGACACGGCCGCCAGGCAGCTCGACGCCCGCGGGCAACGCGACATGGACCGCCTGGTGTCGTACCTCCGGACGCTCCGAGCGCCGAAGGTCGCGCTGCTCGGCTTCTCCGACTCGGCCGGCGACCCGCAGGCCAATCTCGCGCTGTCGCAGGAGCGCGCGAAGCGCGTGGCCGACGAGCTCGCGTCACGCGGCATCGACGTCGCGTCGGTCGACGGACTCGGGGCGCAGATGCCCGTGGGGGCCAACGACATGCCCGCGGGTCGCCTTCGCAACCGCCGCGTCGAGGTGTGGATCTCCGAATCGTCCGCGTCGCAGTGACAAAAGGAAAAGGGCCGGACACACCGCGTGAGCGGCGCATCCGGCCCTTTGGAGTGAGCGCCGGCTAGGCGCTCGTGTGGCGTCGGCCTACTTCGTCGGGTTACCCGTGGTGGGTTGCCCCGACGGAGCACTCGGCGCCGTCTGTTGCTCGGGCTGCGGAGCGGAAGAAGTCGTGACCGGCGTGATTTCCACGCCCGTCACGTTGCCCTTGATCGTCTGTCGCTTGCGCGAACCGACGGTCCCGCGTGCGTCGCGCGTTGCTTTGCGCTTGGCGGCCGCGGCGGCCTTCTGCTCCACGGTCTGAGGCGTCCGGGCCTTCTTCGGCGGAACGCCGAAGTCGGCCAGGATGTCCGGGGAGTTCCCGTACGCTGCGCGGACGTACTGCAACACCGCGAGAAAGAATTCGCGCAGTGCCGGCCCTTGGGCCTGTTCGTCCACGAGCGTCGCCTTCAGGGCGGCCTTCGCAGTGTCCACGTCCGTGCGCAGTTTGGCGAACGCCAAAAGCTGATTCGCCACCTGCACCGGCGTGTACGTGCCGCTCCCGACGATCAATTGCGTGACCGTCGAGAGATGCTTCTGCACGCCCGCAGCCAGAGACTCTGCGAGCGCAGCCACCTTGCCCTTTCCTTGTAGGGGTTTCGTGGTCGTTGTAGTTGCGTGCCTTTCTAGAAAGAGGGCTCCCCCATTCCCGTCGCTGGCCTCGATGCCCTCGACGTTGGCGTTGCCGTCTTCCCGCAGTGCTGAGGCGATCGGACGACTGGATCTCGCGAAAAATCGACCGACGCTTCGTGTCGCGCCGGTCGATTGCGCTCAACTCATCGAAACGCTTGGTATCTCTCGGGATCAGTCACCGTCGACCGGATGTGACGTAAAATCACATCACTCGCGAATGAAGTGCGCTCTTTGCGGGAAGCCGGTCACACGACGGACGCGACCGCATGTCGAGCGCGTCGGTCGGTACAAGGTTCGCGACGCGACCGCCGGCGTCCTCCAGTGCACTGGAAGCGACTGCGGCAACGTCGAGATGCCCGCCGAGGAGCTCGCGCGGTGCCGCCGTCGAGCGGCCGCTCTCGTGCTGCGACGCACGTCGACCGTGCAGGGCGCAGTCCTCAGGTATGCGCGGAGCGCGCTGGCAATGAGCCAGACGCAGCTCGCCGGCCAGCTCGAGTGCCGCAGGGAAACGGTGACCCGCTGGGAAACGGGTGCGCTCCAGATCCTACAAGCCGAGAGGCTCGCGATCGTCGCGCTGCTCGAGGGCGTCGACCAAACTGGGGCCCCGGAGCTGATCGACGGGTCATGACGAAGCTCCGTCCACCGGTGAACGGTGGCGAGCACTTGTGCCCTCCGACGGTTCTCTTGACATCACTGCGCAGCGACCGTCAGACCGCTCACGCTGACGGCCGCAGCCCTATCGCATCCGTCGAGCGCCCCGTTGAACGCCGAGTAAGGCATCATCATGGCGAGACCGGCGCCGGGCCGGACGTCGCCGCACTCACGCCCTTTGCCACTCGTGCCGTTCTCACACGTGACGTGAACGTCCCAGCAAACGTGCGTCGTGACGATGACCTGCGCGCGCTCGATGGTGCACATCAGCCCTGTGGAGATCGTCGGACCGGGGGCAAAGCAGCCGACCGTCGCGGTCACCTTGCGACTGCACCCAAACGAGAAAACGAGAACGGCCGCGGTGAGGACGACGTGTGCACGGACCATGACAAAGCGACCCAGGCGCTGACCGGGTGCTGGTTGGCGGTACGGAGCCTCGCTCACGCGGCGATCCTAGCGCCGTGGCAGTGGAGTGCGGCGCCGGTCAACAAGTCGTCGGAGAGAACTTGTTCTTCGCAATCTTCACGCGCGCTTGTTTGTGGAGCGGCAGCGGCGTTGGGAGAGAGTTACGCGTCCGTGGCGCTTCCGTGCGTCCTTCCGGCTCTTGCGCGCGCGCATCCCGCGGAAGCGTGCGCCCTTCCACGGAACACGTGCACGCATCCCGCGGATGGGCGCGCGTCACCCGAGGATGCGGGCGCGCAAGTGCGGGATGCACGTGGGCATCCCACTTCTGCGCGTACGTCTCCCACTCGTACGCGCGCGCATCCCGTTCGTTCGTGCACGCATCTCGTGGATGCGCGCACCCATCCGGGGGATGCACGCGGCCATCCGCGGCAGGTGCGCTCGCAGAAGTGGGATGCGTGCGTGTATCTCGCTCTTGCGTGTACGTCTCCCGTGGATGCGTGAGCGCTTCCCCCTCGTACACGCAGGAATGAGGCAGCTGCGCGCGCGTTTTCCGGATCTTCGTGCACGCGCGCGACGAATTCGTGCTTCGTTGCCCGAGAAGGCATGGAGTCTCGGGTAGATGGGCGGGCCGGCGCAGCTCACTTGCACCGGCCTTCGCTTCACCGCACCATCGCTCGCCCTCACTCCCGTGTCCGACGGCAAGAAGCAACCGCCCATCGAGCAGAGCCGACCGGTGCTCCCCGAGAGCGCTCCGTCTCTGCACGACGATGATGCGCCGCCGAGCCAGAGGCAGCTGGCCGCGCGGGCCGTGGGTGCACCCACCGGCGACGTGGTCGTCTCTCTGCCCGTCGATCGCAAGGCCTTCGACAAGTACATTGTGCGAGGGTCGACGCTTCGCCTCATGAAGCGCGTGATCCGCGCGCACGTCGGCCAGAGGACCCAGCAGGCGGACCGCGAGGACATGCTCATCCGCGCGCAGATCGAGGCCATCGAGGCGATGGATCGAGGCAAGGGGCCCAACTCGTGGGCGACGATCGACGGGTGGACGGCCAGGGTCACGGCGCACGCGGTTGCGCACCACTTCCGCGCAGGCAAGACGGATCTCAAGTGGCTCAATCGCGACGCCGAGGTCGAAGAGCAGCCCGCCGAGCCGCCCGAGGACCTCTACGGCGAGGACAAGTGGATGATCAGGCCATGGCTCGAGAAGGAGACCGAGAACGACCCGGCCGACCGCGAGCTGCTCGACATCCTCTGCTACAAGGCGCGCAGCAAGAAGCCGTACAACGTCGTGGCGGCCGAGCGCGGGATGACGCCCGCGCAGCTCTCGAGCCGCATCTACAACTTCAAGATGAAGTACCTGCCCGCGCTCCACAAGCGGAAGGAGCGCGAGCGCATGCTCCTGCTGCTGCTCCTCTTCGGTGGGCTCGCCGTGGTCGCGATCGCCGCGCTGGTCTTCCTCTTGCTCCTCCCGTGGCTCGACGCACGCAAGCCGCCGATGCCTCCGATCGCGCCCACACCCGTGCCCGTTCTCGTGCCCGCGCCTGCTCCCGAACCGACGCAGTTCAATCAGGCCGCGCCGACCGACGGCGGGTCGACCAAGCCCACGCTCAAGCCATAGAGAGACGATGCGCCGGCGCCATCTCTTCGAGTTCAACGACAGTCCGTGGGCGCCCGTGGCGCTGCGCGAGACGGTGATCGAGTCGCTGAGCCGCACGCTGCAGTGGGGACGCATCCTCGAGGGACTGGTCGCGCCGTTCGGCGAGTTCGTGGAGGAGGCGGGCGTCGAGGAGGTGCTCGATCTCTGCTCCGGCGCGGGCGGCCCGGCCGCGGTGCTCGTGCGCGAGATGGGGCGAGCGGGCAAGAGGCCGCCGCGCTTTCTGCTCACCGACCTTCAGCCTCGCCCCGAGCTGTGGAGCAAGTTGCGCGACGAGCATCCCGAGGCGATCGACTTCGTCGCGGAGCCCCTCGATGCGACGCGCATTCCGGAGGCCATCGGGAAGGGGCGCGCGCGGGTCATCGTCAACGCGCTCCACCACTTCGGGCCGGAGCTCGCGCGGGCCATCCTGTTCGGCGCCTGCGAGGGGGCGCCGGGCGTCTTCGTCGCCGAGGGCTTCGAGCGTCACCCGAGCGGGTTTCTGCCGTTCGCGGTGGCGGGGTTCCCGGCGCTCCTCGTCAATCCGATCCTCAGCCCCGGCCGTCGCGTACAGAAGGCGATGCTCACCTGGCTCTCGCCCATCGCCGCCGCCGTCTCGGCGTGGGACGGAATCGTGAGCACGCTCCGCGTGTACACCGAGAGCGAACTGCGCGAGATGGTGGCGCCGCTCGGCGACGCCTTCGTCTGGCGCTACGGCACCTATCGCTTCCGCGTGGGCGGCCTCGGCTACTACTTCTACGGCGTGCGCTCGCGCTGACGCGGCGTGACGTGACGTCGCGTCACGTCACTTGGTGCAGCCGACGTGCGACGTGTCCACGTAGATGTCGTCGACCCACAGGTCGTACGCGGGCAGCGACGTCACCTGGTAGAACCCGATGCCGAAGCCGAGCGACTCCAGGTCGGTCATCGGCGTACTCCCGATGTGCAGGGGCGACACCTCCGTGTCGTTCACCCAGACGTCCGAGTTCGTCGTCGTGGTGCCACTCGCGGGCGGATCGAGCTCCCACTCGACGCAGGTCCACGTCGTGGCCGTGGCCGCGACCGCGCTGAGCGCGTAGAAGCTCGGGTTCACCGTCCAGTCGGTCATGGCGTAGTCGCCGCTATTGAAGTCGAGCTCGAGCTGCAGGCCGGAGTACGGCGACTTGTCCTGCTGCGCCACGAAGAACGACTCGTCGCTCTGCGGCACCGCCGCCGAGAACATGACGAACGCCCGGATGAAGACGGGCGACGGCAGCGGCAGCGGCGTGTAGTGCCGGATGTTGGCCGCAACGTTCAATGCGCTGCCGTCGGTCGTCAGCGCGGGCGCGCTCAGGTGGAGGGCGTATGCGCCGCGATGGTGCTGGGTGGTGTCGACGACCGCGGTCGCGTTCGTCATGTCGCCGCCCTGCCACGTGTTGGCGCTCAGGCCGTTCTCGAAGTCCTCGCACAGGAGCACGCCGCCGTCGGCGCAGTCGCCCCTGCCGGTGGTCACCACGTCGGGCTGGACGACGTCGCTCGCGGTCCCGCCGTCACTCGCGTCCAGCGTGGGGCCGCCGTCGGCAACGTCGTGCGGCGCATCACCTGCCGGCCCCTCGGCCGAAGGGCCGTCTCCGCCGCCACCCTCGTTCACGGTGGTGTCGCTCGCGACGTCGCTCATGGCGTCGTCCCCGCCGGCGCCGCCGCCCGTGAGCCCACTGAGCGGCTCCGTCAGGATGCACCCGGCGGCCGACGTGACGATCGTCGCCGTCAGCATGAGCAGCCGCCTCCCTCCGCCCATGCCTGGATTGTAGCGCTTCAGCGTCGCGTGCTCTCGCCCAGTGTGACGTCGACGGTCGTCTGCTTACCGTCTCGAAGGTAGACGACACGGAGCGTCGTCCCCGGCTTGTTCGCCATGAGCACGTACATGAGGTCCTCGACGCCGTCGATGGCGTGGTCCCCGAGCTTCACGAGGATGTCCCCGCGCTTCATGCCCGCTTTTTCCGCGGGACCGCCCGGGCGCACGCCAGCGAGGAGCATGCCCTTCTGGCCCTTCGGCGGGCCTGCGTAATCGGGCACCGTGCCGAGCGAA
>Ga0335069_10001532_pt1 | contig 37057 bp, 35 predicted proteins | sample Lox_Sample_11_FD_206714 | JGI IMG/M metagenome (GOLD analysis project Ga0335069, IMG submission 206714) | Soil microbial communities from Loxahatchee National Wildlife Refuge, Florida, United States - Lox_Sample_1.1 | ecosystem: Environmental > Terrestrial > Soil > Wetlands | place: USA... | reverse complement strand
AGCGATGGCGGGGCAACGTGGCTCTCCCCTGGCGATCCCGCGGTCGCATGGAGCTCACTTCGCGGCGTGAAACGGTCGCTCGTCCCCTCCGCAGAAATTCGCTGTCTCGCTCGTGCTCCGGCCCCGATGGCCACGCTGCCGACGACGAGCACACCGAGGATTGCGATGGTCGTGGCTCTCTTCATGCACACGCATCGAGCAACACACGTTCCATCGCACGCGCCGCTACGTGCGCTGCGCGGGCAACACGAAGATCGCGAAGGCGGGCAGGCACCGTACGTCGTTGCGCGGCCGGCGCACCGGGGCCGACGGCTCCGGCTCGACACGAGGCGGCGCGCGATGGTCGATCACAGCGCGCTCGTAGAACTCGGGCGGTCCTTGCGGGAAGGCGTGGAAGATGCGGACGTCCTGGCGCATGGCACCTCTTGGGGTCCTACGCTCCCGGGCGGTGGCGCCTTCCCGCGGCGAGCACGGATCCTGCTCGGGAGGTCTCCCATGACCACGAAGCGGAAGACCCCGAGGTACTGGTCGAAGCAGGTGACCGAGACGAGCAACGCGCTCGACCTCGAGCCCGACGTGTTCAAACTGGACGACCCCGCGAAGATCGCCGCGTCACTCAAGCGCTCGGCGGAGCGCAGCCGCAGGCGCAAGAGCGACCCCTTTCGCTCGGCGATGTCGATGCTCGTGTTCTACGTGAACCGCGCGGGGAAGAACCTGCCGCCCTCGCGCAAGCGGGTGCTCGAGCAGGCCAAAGACGAGCTGCGCCGCCTCTTCGGCCGCGAGCCGTGACCCACGTACGACCAGAACGTGACCTCTTGCATCTGCGCGGGGCGACGACAGGGTGGTACGCCGCGGACACCGTGTACGCGATCAACCTCAGCCCGCTTGCCTCGATGGATCAGGCGCATCTGCTCGCCGCCGCCGGGCGCGTCGCCGCCCGCGCGATCGCCCGTCCGCGACCCCTCTTGCGCCGAGCAGGGCGACTGGCACGTGAGCTGTCCGGAATCGCTCTGGGCCGCAGCATCAGAGCCCCGGCGTCCAACGACCGGCGCTTCGCCGACATCGCCTTCCGCGAAAACGCCCTCTACCGCCGGACGATGCAGGCGTACCTGGCGTTCGCCGATGCACTGGTCGGCCTGCCGAGCGAGCTCGCGTTGGACGCGAAGAGCCAGGAACGCGGCCGCCTCGCAATCTCGCTGGTCGCTGACGCGCTCGCGCCGACGAACACGCTCATCGGCAACCCCGCCGCCGTCAAGCGCGCCTTCGAGACGGGCGGAATGAGCCTCGCTCGCGGGGTGCGCAACCTCGCGCGCGACGTCGTCGACAACGGGGGCATGCCGGCGCAGATTGCGCGTGCCGCGTTCCGCGTCGGCGAGAACCTCGCCGTCACCCCAGGCGAAGTCGTGCTGCGGACCGAAGTCCTTGAGCTCTTGCAGTACTCGCCCCGGACCGACGCCGTCTACGAGCGCCCCCTCTTGATAGTGCCGCCGCAGATCAACAAGTACTACGTGCTCGACCTCGCGCCTGGACGCAGCCTGGTCGAGTATGCCGTCTCCAAGGGCTTCACCGTCTTCGTCGTGAGCTGGCGCAACCCGACGCCCGCGCAGCGCGACTGGGGGATGGATACGTACGTTGGCGCGCTCTGCGAGGTCGTCGACGCAGTGTGCGCCATCACGGACGGCGAGCGTTTGAACGTCCTCGGGGCGTGCGCCGGCGGCATCACCACTGCCGTCCTGCTGGGCCATCTCGCTGCCCGTGGAGACGATCGCGTGGCCGCGGCGACGTTCCCCGTGACGGTGCTGGACACCTCGGCAGCCTCGCCCTTCAGCGTCCACGTGACCGAGAAAACGATCGCGTCGGCGCTTGCGCGGTCGCAGCGCAAAGGCGTCCTCACGGGGCGCGAGATGTCGCGCGCCTTCGCCTGGCTCCGCCCGAACGACCTCGTGTGGAACTACTGGGTCAACAACTACCTCCTGGGCCTGCCACCGCCCTCGTTCGACATCTTGTTCTGGAACAACGACGTGACGAACCTGCCCGCGGCGCTCCACGCCGAGTTCCTCGAGCTGCTGCTCAAGAACTCGCTCTGCCATCCCGGCGCCCTGAACGCGCTCGGCACGCCGGTCGACCTCACCAAGGTCCAGGCCGAGGTCTATGCGGTCGGAGCGCTCACCGACCACATCACGCCGTGGCAGGCCTGCTACCGGACACCACGCCTCTTCGGGGGCGCGCGCACGTTCGTCGAGAGCTCGAGTGGGCACATCCAGGCGCTCGTCAATCCGCCGGGCAACGAGCGGGCGGCGTTCTTGACGAGCGACACGTACGAGGCCGACGAGGCGGTGTGGCTGAAGGTGGCCCGCAAGTACCAGGGGAGCTGGTGGGACCACTGGGCCACCTGGCTCTCGGCTCGCTCGGGCGGACAGCGAAGAGCACGAGAGACGCTGGGCAACGCCGCCTACCCGCCGCTCGGCTCGGCCCCGGGCCGCTACGTTCACCAGCATGCGTGAGTCCGAGCGCGGTCGGGGCAGACGCCCGCATCCGTCGAGCGAGCTCGTCGAGGTCGACGGCGTGAGTCTGCGCATATCCGTCGAGGGCCGGGGGCGACCTCTCCTTCTGTTCAACGGCATCGGCGCAGCCCTCGAACTGCTGGCGCCCTTTCGCCAAGCGCTGCGCGAGACGCAGACGATCGCCGTCGATCTCCCGGGGACGGGCAGCTCGGCGACGACGACGTTCCCTCGCTCGCTGTGCGGGCTCGCGGGGCTCGCCGATGCGCTGCTCGACGTGCTCGGCTACGACCGAGTGGACGTCCTCGGCGTCTCGTGGGGCGGGGCGTTGGCGCAGGAGTTCACTCTCCGGCACCCGGGGCGCGTCCGCCGGCTCGTGCTCGTCGCGACGACCGCGGGCTGGGTCAGCGTGCCCGGCAGCCCCGCCGCGCTCCGCGTGCTCGCGACTCCGCGTCGCTACTACTCGCCGAGCTACTTCGCCGAGATCGCGCCGACGCTCTATGGCGGCGCGATCCGGGCCAACCCGCGACTCCTCGAGGACCAGGGGCACCTTCGTTTCATCCGGCCCCCCTCGATGCGTGGCTACGTGTGGCAGCTCGCGGCGCTGGTCGGCTGGACCAGCATGTTCCGGCTCCACCGCATCGCGAGCCCGACGCTGGTGCTGGCCGCCGACGACGATCCCATCGTTCCCCTCGTCAACGCGCAGCTCATCGTGGCGCGTCTGCGCGACGGTCAGCTCTCGGTCGTCCGGCAAGGCGGGCACCTGTTCCTCATCACCCACGCGGAGACGATCGGGCCCGAGGTCGAGGCCTTCCTCGCCGACGGGGCATGACCTTCGTCACGCGAGAAGGTGACGAGAGCCGCATGGTCCGGCGCTATCCCGTTGCGTATGAAAAGGCCCGCGGCTCCCCGTGACCGAGTGGGAGCGAGGAAAGGGCTCCATGAGAAACATCCTAATTACGGTTGCGTCGGTGATGCTCTTCGGCTGCGGGGACGGAGGCGGCGGCACGTCGGGAGGCGGCACCACGTCCTCTTCGTCGGGCGGCTCGTCCTCGGGCGGAAGCACGTCCTCGAGCAGCAGCAGCGGCTCGTCTTCTTCCGGCGGCGGCAGCACATCGTCCGGCGGGACCAGCGGCTCGTCTTCGGGAGGCAGCGACGACGCGGGCTCCAGCTCGGGCGGCGACGGCGGCTCGGACATGGCTGCCTGGATCGGAACCTGGTCGTGCAGCGGCATGGTCAACGTCAACAACGGCGCGCAGATGATCACGGTGCCGGCGAACCCTGCGACCATCACAGCCAACGGCGCCGACGGCATCAAGATCACGACCACCGCCCAAGGAAACACGTGCATCCTGCTCGCCACGGTGTCGGGGTCGACCGCGGTGTTCGAGGACGGGCAGTCGTGTCAGGGCAACGGCGAGACGTTGACGCTCAAGGCGCCCCCGCCCAGCACGGCGAAGATGAGCGGGACCTCGATGGCGGTCAACGAGGCGTATGCTGCCCAGGGGCTCATCTCCGGCACTGCGACAGAGACGCTGACTTGCACGAAAATGTGAGTCTGGCCTAGGCGCTGCCCGCGGCGCGTGCCTCGGGCAGCGCGCTCGCCATCCGGTGCTCGGCGAGGAAGTCGAGGAGCACCCGGTTGAGCGCGGCTGGCTGATCGTGCGTGGTGACGTGGCGCGAGTCGGCGATGACGGCGACGCGCGCATCGTGCATCAAAGTCGCGTACGACTCCTTGAGCGCCACGGGCGTGTAGTCGTGATCACCGCTGACGACGAGCGCGGGGCAGCGGATGTCGCGGATGCGATCGGCGACGCTCCAGCCGATGATGGCCTTGGTGGCGGCGCGGTATGCAGCCGGATCGTTGCTCGCGAGGCGCTCGGCCAGCAGGCGCCGATCGGCTTCTTGCTCGGGGCGCGGAAAGTTGACGGAGGCGATGCGCTTGGCGAGCCAGCGGAGCCCGAAGACGCGTGGCAGCCAGAGGCGGAGCTGCAGCGTCAGCCACTGCGAGAACGTCTTTGGCACGACGGCCGGTGCGCTGTTGATGACGGTGAGCGTTCGCACGAGTCGTGGTGCATCGACCGCGAGCTGAAAAGCGATCATTCCGCCCATCGAAATCCCGACGACGTGGACGGGCCCCACGGCCGACTGCTCGAGGACCTGGGCGACGTCTCGCGCGAAGAGGCCTATGCTGTACGGGCCCCGCGGCTTGCCTGACTGCCCATGGCCGCGCACGTCGAGCGTGATCACCGTGTAGCGCTCCTTCAGCGCGGGCATCTGGTTTTCCCAGTCGAGCGAGCACGAGCCGAGGCCGTGGAGCAGCAGCACGGGCTCTCCGCGGCCGGTGATCTCGTAGTGCAGTTCGCATCCCTCGACCATCGTGCGCGGCATCGTTTGACCTCCGCGCGGCAGACTAACGCCGTGTGCGACGTCCACAATGGCTCGAACGCAGAACGTGACGAAGGTCACTCGCGATCGTGACGGGCGCCACTCACCGCAGCAGCCTGGCCTCTTGTAGCAGGAAGCGCATGTCGCGAATTCGCAGTGCGATGTGTGCCGTGTCCGTGTTGTCTCTCCTCGCCGTGTCGCGCGAGGCGCTCGCGATCGACGCCAGATCGGTCGGGATGGGCAATACCGGCACGTCGTTCGTGGACAGTGGGGCTGCCATCTATTTCAACCCCGCGCTCATGCAGCAGACCGAGAGCTACGCGGCGACGCTCGCGCTGGGCGGCGCGAGCGCCGTGGCCCAGGGGCCGGTCGACGGGCCGAAGACATCCGTCTCGAGTTCCTCGGCTCCGGCTCCGCTCTTCCTCGCGGGGGCGCAGTACCGACTCAGCGATCGCTTCGTGGTCGGGCTCGCGCTGTACCCCACACTCGGCATCGGCGCCGACTACAAGAACGTGACTTCGCTGCAGGGGGGAGAGCTGAAGACGACCGCCGTCGCTCTCGAGGCGTCGCCCGCCGTGTCGTTCGCCATCACCAAAGACCTGTCGGTCGCCGTGGGCTACCGGACGACCTACGCGATGCTCGACACGGTGCAGTCGACACCGAGTCAGAAGCAGGAGACCAGCGTGTCGGGCACGAACTGGCTCGGCTTGCAGGTCGGCGCCTTCTATCGCCCCATCCCGGCACTGCGGCTCGGGCTGCAGTACAGGGCGCAGGTTACCGACGATCTCAGCGGCAACACGACGACGACGGGGAGTGCGCCGCAGCCGACCACGTCTCAGCTCTCCATCCCCCACTCGCTTCGCGGCGGCGCCGCGCTCTCGCTCCTCGACGACACACTGCTCCTCGCTGTCGAAGGGCAGTGGACGAACTTCTCGAGCTCGTGGCAGAAGCTCGTCGTCGTCGAGCAGCAACCGAACACAGCGCCATCGACCAGCACCGAGGTGCTCAACTGGGTCGACGCGTACCTGCTCCAGGTCGGCGCGGAGTATCGCGTGCACCCGATGGTGCCCCTACGCGTGGGCTACGAGATCGAGCGCTCACAGGTCTCTTCGCAGTCGGCCTATTACTTCTTCCCACCGCCGGGTGTCATCCAGGCCGTGCACGTTGGCGCCGGGCTGATCCTGCCGCACCTGAACGTCGACCTCGGCGGCTACTACGAGTTCGGCGGCCAGGAGGACGACGTCACCAAGCAGGGGAATCCCGGCTACTACGGCCTGAAGGGAATCGCGGTCGTCCTGTCGGCAACCTTGCACGGCTGAGGAAACGTGCGTCGCGCACGAAGAGGCATGACCAAAGTCACGATTGGCCTCAATCAGGTCTCGCACCGCTGTTGTGCGTTGTCCCGATCCGGATACCTCTCTTATTTTGCACGTCATGATGTCGCCAACGCTTCGATCGACGTGCGTCGCGATCGCGCTCGTCTTCCCATGCGCCTGCGGAGACGCGTCCTCCTCGTCCGCCACCGCGCCCAGCGGTGGGCACGATGGCGGCGTCGGAAGCACGCCGGGCCATGACGGCGGAGCGCCGAGCACTCTGGTCGACGCGGCCACCGACACGTCGCCGAGCGATGACGCGGCGGCTGGCGGCGACGGACAAGCGGCGTCCCGCTGCACGGCGACCGCGACTCAGGTCAGCTGCACGTACCAGCAGGAGACGGTGCAGATCCCCGGAGGCTCGCGAACCGTCTACTGGCAAGTGCCCGTAGGAAAGCCGTCCGGAGCAGGATGGCCCGCCGTCCTCGTCTACCAGGGCTCGTTCTTCGAGGCGTCCACGTTCTTCTTCGGTGCCGTCTCCGACGCGTTCGGCCAGTACTACGGGGCCCTCATGGTGAAGAACCTGCTCGACGCCGGCTTTGCCGTCATCGCGCCGGATGCTGCCGTCAACGGTTCCACGTACTGGGAGACCAACATCCCGCCTTACGCGACCGACTGGAGCACGGCCCCCGACAACGCACTCGTCGAAGCGCTCATCACCCAGATCGAGTCCGGCGCCCTCGGGAAGCTCGACGGCGCTCGTCTCTACGCGACCGGTCCGTCGAGTGGCGGGTACATGACGAGCCGCATGGCCGTCAGCTACCAGGGCAAGTTCCGCGCATTGGCGATCGAATCAGCGTCGTACGCGACGTGCGGCGGTCCGGCGTGCACGATCCCGACCCCGCTGCCGAGCGATCATCCACCCACGCTCTTCCTCCATGGCGGCATGGATCCGCTCGTGCCTGTCTCGACGATGGAGGCCTACAATTCGGATCTGGTCGCGGAAGGAAAGCAGACCAAGGTCGTCATCGATCCGAACGCGACTCACCAGTGGATCGCGGCCGCGCCGACCGAGGTCCCCGCCTGGTTCGAGGCCCACCCTTAGCGACCGCGAAGGTCGGCGACGGCCTGGGCGACGGCCTCCTTCATCGACCCGAGCGGGCTGTCCGGACCGAGGTAGGCACCCCAGAACGCTCGCTCGGCCTTGTCGTGTCGCAGAGACCGCGTGTTCGCGCCGAACGTGAAGTCGAGCTGCGCGCCCGGGTGGCTCACGAACACGGCGCGGTCGCCCGAGTTCACCGGCCGATCGATGGCAGAAACGAAGTCGCGAATGGCGGTCTTTTCGCGGTCTCCCGTGCCGAGGAACTTCTCCAGGTTCTTGCTGAAGCCCTCGCGCGCCTTGTCGGCGTCGCCGCCACGGAGGAACACCATCTCGGCCCGCTTTTCGATGGGCATGGCCACGAGGAAATCGAAGAAGCCCTGGTCGTCGGCGAGCGCCTTGGCGAGGTCGCTGCCCTTCATGCCCGCGTAGCGCCGGCCCGGGCCCGAGAAGTAGCGGTCGATCTCCGTCCTTCCTTTTCCGTCCTCGATGCAGAAGTCCATCGCGTAGAGCTTCCAGAGCAGGTACTTGCGCACGCCTGCGCCGAGGCAGAGGAACGAACTGGCCCCCGATGCAGGGTGTTTCTCGAACGAAGTGCCGCTCGACGGCTCGACGAACGTGTCGGCACGGGCGACGAGCGGCTGTGCGAGACTGGCGACGACCGCGACGCTGAACACGAGAAGTTTCATGGCCTCACCTCGCGCGAGGTCGTACACCACGAGTCGCATGACCCGAGTCACGTTCTGGCTCATCTCAGGTCACGTTCCGAGGGGACGCCGTGACTTTGGTCATGTTTTGCGACATCGGGTTTGACCGGCGAAGACATTACGCGACTGATTGCTATACGTAAGCGGACAACGCCATGAGCGCGAAGATTCGAGTCGCGATTTGTGACGATCACCCTCTCTTCCGAGCGGGCGTGGTGGGGCTGCTGCGCGACGAGGCGGACATCGAAGTCGCGTTCGAGGTGGGGCTCGCGAGAGATCTCCTCGCCCGCATCGAGGGCTCCACCTTCGACGTGCTGCTGCTCGATCTGGAGCTGCCGGACGAGCACGGCCTCGAGGTCGTGCCGCGGGTCGCGCAGCGCTGCCACGTGCTCATGCTCTCCGCGTTCGATGACCCGCGCATGGTTCGCCGCGCGCTGGAGAGCGGCGCAGTGGGCTTCGTGCGCAAGGACGCGCCGCCGCGGACGCTGCTCAAGGCGATCCGCGACGCTGCGAACGGGCAGACGGTGCTGGCGGCCGATCTCGCGGTGCGGCTGGCGGGCGCCATGCGCCAGAGCCCCGACGAGCGCGAGCTGCGCCGGCGCGCGCAGGCGCTCACGGGGCGTCAGCGCGAGGTGCTCGCGCTGCTCGTCGAGGGGCGCTCCAATCGCGAGATCGCCCAGGCGCTCTTCGTGAGCGAGGGCACCGTGAAGAACCACGTCACGCAGATCCTCCACGCGCTCGACGTTCGCGACCGCACACGGCTGGCCGTGCTCATCACGCGTCACGGAGGCGTGCTGCCGTGAGCTACGCCACGGAAGCGATCTGCGGTGCCATGCTGCTCCTCGGTAGCTTCTTCTCGTTCCCGTGGACGCGACGGCGCTACATCCACTACTGCTTCGCGTTCGTCGCCTTCGCGGCGTATTTCGCGATGGGGCCGCGGGCTGCCGTCATCGTCATCGTGGCCGGCGCAGTCGGCGCGTTGTCTCAGATCGTGGTGGGCCGCGACCGTCCCGAGGGGGGGGACAGCGTCGCCTCACTCCTGGCGGCAACGGCAGCCGCGGCCTTCGGCATGCTCGTGACCCACGCCGCTCGCTGGGCGCTCGGCATGCGCGAGTATCCGCTCTCCTTCGGGAGACCCGGGGACGTCGGCCGCTTCACCCTGTCGCTCGCCATTCTCTACGTGGTCTTCAGCACCACGAAAGAGGCCCTCATCCTCGTGCGCCGTCGACTGCTCGGCGCCCGCGAGGAGACCCAGCCGGGCACCGAGACCAACACGTCGCTCTACACGCTCGGCGGCATCGTCGGCGCGCCCATGCAGTTCGCCGCCTACGCGGTGTACGCCAAGGACGCCATCGTCGCCTGGGCGTGCGTGATGCTGTGGAGCTTGCTCGTCAACGCCGTCATCGCCCGCGAGGTCGCGCGCATGCGGCACGTCGGGGTGCTCATGCGAGAGCTCGGCGCCAAGGAGCGGTTGGCGGCCATCGGCGAGGTGACCGCCCGGATCGTGCACCAGACCCGGCATCAGCTCGGGCTCATCGGCATCACGGTGCACCGCATCGAGCGGCGCATCTCGGCCCTGCCCGACGCCGATGCCGCCGTGGTACGCGGCGAGCTCGCGAAGCTGGGGGAGGTGCAGGAGGAGCTGCGTCGAATGCTCACGCGCGACCTGCGGGGCGATTCGGCCTCCGAGCCGCCGCTCCCGAGCGCCACGGCCGAGAGCGAATCGTACGCGAGCATCGCTCGCGCGGTCGCGGCCCGCCTGGAGGCGCTGGCCGCGTCGCGCGGAGTGAGTGTCGACACGGGGGAGCTCGCGGCCGCGGACGCCTTCGCGCCTCGCGACCCAGAGATCGTCGCGCAGGCGCTCTTCAACGTGATCGAGAACGCGATCGTCGCCGCGCGTCGCGGCGTGCGCGTCGACGCCGCGACGCGAGACGGCGGTCTGGTGCTGTCGGTGGTCGACGACGGTCCCGGCATGCAGCGCGACGTGCTCGCGCGCGCCACGGAGCCCTTCGTCACGACCAAGCCCGACGGAACCGGGATGGGGCTCGCGATTGCGCGCGCCGCGGTCGGCGAAGAGGGCGGGGCGCTTCGGCTGGCCAACGGCCAGAGCGGGGGACTGCGCGTGGAGATGATCTTCCCTGCGCAGCGGCTGGTCGCCACGGCGTGATCGCCGCCGCCGACAAATCGTGACCTTGGTCACCCGCAAAGGTGACGCGCGCCACCTGGGCCGTCGCCAGGCGGGCTGGTACTCGAAGGCGCCTCGGAGGGAGTCGTCATGCAATCAACGATGATGGATTGCGATCTCACGGTTTCGTCGATGCTGCGCCACGGCGCCGCGGTACACGGCGGCTCGCTCGTCGTCACCGGCGACGAACGCGGGGTCAGGCGCTCGAGCTTTGCGGAGGTCGCGCTGCGCGCCGAAAGGCTGGCGGGAGCTCTCGCGAAGCTGGGCGTGCGGCCGGGCGACCGCGTGGCGACGCTCTCGTCCAACCACCAGGAGCACCTCGAGGCCTATCTCGCCGTGCCCTCCATGGGTGCCGTGCTCCACACTCTGAACCCGAGACTCTCGCGCGAGCAGCTCGCGTTCGTGATGCTGCACGCGGAGGACAAGATCCTCATCGTCGATGCCGGCTACATGCCCATTTTCGACTCGGTCGCATCGCTCGTCGGTTCGGTCGAGCATGTCCTCGTGGTCGATGCGGACGGCGACGTCGCCCAGGCCATCGACGGGTCCAGTTGGAAAGGCAGCGCTCCCTACACGCAAGTGGTCGATGCCGAGCGCCCCGGGTTCTCCTGGCCCGACGTGGACGAGCGGTCCGCCGCGGCCATGTGTTACACGAGCGGCACGACCGGCGACCCCAAGGGTGTCGTCTACAGCCACCGGTCGATCGTGCTCCACACGTACGCCGCATGTGCGGCTTCGTGTTTCGCCCTCACCGATCACGACCGCGTCTTGCCCATCGTCCCGATGTTCCACGCCAACGCGTGGGGTTTGCCGTACGCGGCGTGGGTGTCGGGCAGCAGTCTCGTCATGCCTGGCCGTCGACTCCAGGCGGAGGCCCTTTGCGAACTGATCGCGCGCGAACGTCCCACGGTGTCCGGAGCCGTGCCGACGGTGTGGAACGACATCCTGCGCCACGGCGAGACGCACGCGATGGACCTTCGCTCTTTGCGGCTCGTGATCTGCGGAGGCTCCGCCGTTCCGCGCGTCCTCATGCAGCGCTTCCAGGAGGAACACGGAATCAGCATCATCCAGGCTTGGGGAATGACCGAAACCAGTCCGATGGGTGCGCTGGCCTTCCCGCCGGCAGGGGCTGCGGGAGAAGAGCAGTGGACGTGGCGCTCGAAGGCAGGCCGCCTCGTGCCAGGCGTCGAAGCGCGCATCGTCGATCAAGACGGCCGTGCTGCCCCGCGCGACGGGCAAACCGTCGGCGAGATCGAGGTGCGTGGCCCCTGGATCGCCGGTAGCTACTACCGGACGCCGTCCCCCGATCGCTTCCACGACGGATGGCTTCGCACCGGGGATGTGGGCACGCTCGACGGTCACGGGTTCCTCACGATCAGCGATCGCTCGAAGGACGTCATCAAGTCGGGCGGCGAGTGGATATCCTCGGTGACGCTCGAGAACGCGATCATCGGCCACCCCGACGTGGCAGAAGTCGCGGTCATCGGCATTCCCGACGCACGTTGGGAAGAGCGCCCTCTCGCCTGCGTCGTCGTGCGCCAAGGCCGTAGCATCGACGTCCACCGCCTCCGTGACTTTCTCACCAGCCGAGTCGAACGCTGGTGGGTCCCCGAGTCGTGGGCTTTCATCGACAGCGTTCCCCGCACGAGCGTGGGGAAGTTCGACAAGAAGGCGCTCCGAGCTGCGTTCGCCTGCGGCGCCATTCGAGTCGAGAAGGTCGAGAAGGAGCAGGCCGCCGCGCGCGCACGGCCTTGAGGCCGGCGGTCCGCGCCCCCTTCCCGAATGCGGCTCGTGACGCAGCGAGTACAATCGGCGCGTGCGCTCGTTGCTCGCTGCCTTCGGCATGGGCCTGGTGGCCGTCGCCCTCGCTTGCGGATCCTCCAAGACGACCGGGACCCCGACCTCCGATGCGAGCGCCGACGCGCCGCGCGTCGAAGGCGGCGGTGGTGAAGCCGGCACGTGCCGGGCGAACGTCGGCAGCCGTCCGACGGCTGCGGCGTGCGCGTCGAACGCCGACGCCGGCGTCATCGACGCGGGGCCCGCCACCTGCGGCCAGCCGATCGTTCCGCACGACGCGTGTCTCTCCGATGCAGACTGCGCCGGCGCACACGGCGCGATCGGCGTCTGCGTGTGCCAGGCGCCCCACGGCGAGGGGTGCGGCACGGGGGCGGTGACGGGCAACGCGTGCGTCCCCGCCAACTGCCACGTGGACTCCGATTGCTCGCCGTGCGCGCGCTGCCGCGTCGAGGAGAGCTGCGGCGCCACCACGGGCTACTACTGCGAGTCACCCGCCGACGAATGCTCGAGCAACGCGGACTGCGGCAGCGGCTTCTGCACCTTCCAGGGCGACCATTTCGCCTGTCAGAACAACGTCGCCTGCGCCGGCTAAGGCTCTCGTGAAGCTGGTCGTCACGCGCGAAGGCGCCGTTCGCTTCGAGGTGCACGCCAAGCCGCGGGCCCGCAAGAGTCGCATCGTTGGCGAGCAGGGCGAAGCGCTCGTCGTGCAGCTCGCGGCCCCGCCGGTCGACGGCGCAGCGAACGCCGAGCTCGTCGAGCTCCTCGCGAGCGCGCTCTCTCTGCCGAAGCGCGACGTGACGCTCGCCCGCGGGGAATCCGGCCGCGTGAAGCTCGTCGAGGTGCGCGGCCTCACTGCGGACGAAGTGCGAGCTCGCCTGGGGATCAGAAGTTCTTCGAGCTGAGCACCGCCTCGTAGCCGTTGCCTTGCCCGTCCTCGTAGTGCCAGTGCACCGGCCCCACGCCGCGGCAGAACACCGTGTACGTGGGGTACGAGACCTGCTCGACGGCGCTCCAGCAGCTCGTGAACGTGCCGGCGGGCACCGTCACGGTGGGCACGGCTTGCCACGTGAAGGAGTCGACCCCGTTGGACCAGGTGTGACCGGCGGCCACGGGCGTGTCGAGCGAGAGCACCCAGGTCATCGCGACCCACGTGAACACGCGGTCGCCGTCGAGCGCGTAGAAGAACGAGCCGGCGCTCGGGCAGAACGACTCCACCTGGAAGGCCTGGCGCCCGCCGAGCATCTCCTCGTTCAACACGGTCGCGGCGTGCGTGCCCGCGACGCACGCGGGGTAAGTCCCGAGCACCGTCACGTCGTACGTCCACGCGTGTCCGAGGGCGACCGGATCGATGCGGTCGTCGGGGCCACCATCGTCGCCAGAGCTGGCGTCCATCTCAGGCGCGGCGTCTTGCCCACCGCCGTCGGCGGGGGTGGCCGCATCGGACTTGTCGTTCGCCGCCGGCCCGCCGGCATTGGAGCCGCTGCAGCCGGCGACGAGGCCCATGATCACGAGACCCTTCGAAAAGAGGGAGCGTTCCATCGGGCGCGCCGGTCTGCATGAGCTGCGCCACCCCGGTTCCCACACGCAATCACGTTGCCTTCCGGGAAAAGGAGAACTGCGATTCACACGTGCGCTGTGTCCGCGCTTGCCTCTCGTGGTAAGCCGCCTGGCATGGGGACGGGGACGAGCCGCTTGCTCATGGGTTCGGGCGCATCGCTCTGCGCCGCGTCGTTCGTGATCGCCATCGCCGCGTGCGGCGCCGACGGGGCCAAGCCTTCGAGCACTCCGCCCGATGGGGGAGGGGGCGACACAGGCGTCCCCGCCGACGCCGGCACCATGGTCGAAGCGGGGAACCCGCTCGACTATCTGGACAAGCCGCTTCGCGATCAAGTGACGGCGCTCGAGAAGGGGGTCATCACGAGCTCCGGGCTGACCTCGGGATACCTCGGCCGTCTCGCCACACGCGACAAGGGCGACGGCGGCGTGCACGCCGTAATCGTGACCGACCCGCAGGCGATGGCTCACGCCTCTGCGCTCGACGCCGAGCGTGGCAAGGGGGCGCTCCTCCAGGGGGCCGCCATCTTCGTGAAGGACAACATCGACACGAAGGGCATCGCGACGACCGCCGGCTCGCTCGCCATGGCCAACAACGTGCCCAGCGACGACGCGTACGTCGTCCAGCGCATCCGCGCCGCGCAGGGCCTGGTCTTCGCCAAGACCAACCTGAGCGAGTGGGCGAACTTCCGCAGCACCAGCCCCACGAGCGGCTGGAGCAGCCTAGGGGGCCAGACCTTCGACGGCCGCAACACCGGCTACGACCCCTGCGGCTCGAGCTCTGGGTCGGCGGCCGGCGTCGCGGCGGGCCTCGCCTCGGCGGCGCTCGGCACCGAGACGAACGGATCGATCGTGTGTCCGTCCTCGGTCAACGGGGTGGTCGGCTTCAAGCCCACCGTGGGCCTCGTCAGTCGCGCCGGAGTCATCCCCATATCGGCGTCTCAGGACACGGTCGGCCCGATCACACGGACGGTGGGTGACGCGGCGCGCATGCTGAGCGTCATCTCGGGACCGGACGCGAACGACCCTGCGACGCAGAACATCCCGCAGGGCATGAGCCTCGACTTCGAGGCGCCGCTCGCGAACGCGACGCTGAAGGGCAAGCGCCTGGGTGTAGTGGTGGCCTTCGACTTCGGCACCGACGTGATGAACGTGTTCAACGCGGCGATCGCCAAGATGCAGGCGGCGGGCGCCGTGATCGTCAATCCGGTCGCGCTCGACACTTCGTCCTGGGAGCAGAACGAGCTCACGATGCTCCTCACCGAGTTCAAGGTGGGCATCAACGCGTATCTCGCCGCCCATCCGGTGCCGGGGCAGCCCACGACGCTGGCCGACCTCATCGCCTTCGACCAGGCGCACGCGTCGACCGTCATGCCCTACTTCGGGCAGGAGCTCTTCACGCAAGCGCAGGCGACGACGGGGCTGAGCGATTCCACCTACGTCACGGCCAAGCAGGCGGCCCAGCAGGCCACGCGGGGCGGCATCGACGGCGCGGTGTCGGCAAACAACCTGGACGCGCTCGTGTCGCCGACGTTCGATCCGGCGTGGGCCATCGACTACACGACGGGCGATCCGTCGACGCTCCACGGAGACGAGGGACCCCCCGCGGTCGCCGGCTACCCGCACCTGACGATGCCGATGGGACAGGTGAACGGCTTGCCGGTCGGCATCTCCTTCTTCGGCACGGCGTGGCACGATGCCCAGATGCTGGCGCTCGGTTACGCCTTCGAGCAGCTTCCTCCGTGACCTCCCGCGACGACGCCCCCATCGCGATCGCGCCCGGCGCGCGCGTCTTCGTTCTCACCGGCGCCGGCATATCGGCCGAGAGCGGCATCCGCACGTTTCGCGACGCCGGCGGCCTCTGGGAGCACTATCGCTTCGAGGAAGTGGCGTCGCCGGAAGGATGGGCCGCCCACCCCGAGGTCGTCTGGCGCTTCTACGCCCAGAGGCGCGCCCAGGCGGCCACCTGCGAGCCGAACGCCGCGCACCGCGCGCTCGCTCGTCTCGAGCAGGCGCTGGGCGACCGGCTCTTCCTCTGCACCCAGAACGTGGACGACCTGCACGAGAAAGGTGGCTCGAGGCGCGTGCATCACATGCACGGGGAGCTGATGAAGAGCCGCTGCGAGGTGTGCGACAGGCCGCCCTTCGACGATCGCACCGCCCACGAGGCCATCCCGCGCTGCGACTGCGGCGCGCGCATCCGGCCGCACATCGTCTGGTTCGGTGAGGTGCCCCTGGGCCTGGACGCGATCGGCGATGCTCTCGGCGCGTGCAATGTCTTCGTCACCATCGGCAGCAGCGGTGCCGTCTATCCGGCGGCCGGTTTCGTCGCCGCCGTGCGTGGTCGCGCGCGGACCGTGTACGTGGGCCCCGAGGCTCCGGACAACGCGCGCGCTTTCGACGAGGTGCGCCTCGGCCGGGCCGGCGACGTCGTGCCGCGCCTCTTCGCTCACTGAGCGGCGAGACGCACGTGCATGCGCACCAGGCGCCAGGCGGCGGCGGCCGCGTCGGTGCCGCTCGCCTGCAGCACGTCGACGGGCGCCCTCGGCAGCGTCTCCGGTCGCCCCACGGCGAGGGTCACGTCCCACTCGCCCGGCGGGACTCCGGCGAAGAGCCGGTCCACCGGTCCCTCGATGTGCACCAGCCCGCCCCGGGCCACTTCGACCGGCGGGTCCCACGGCCGCACCGTGTCCCCCTGCACCAGGAACGCATGCACGCCGATGGCCCCGACCAGCTGCGAAGTGGGCTCCACCTCCATCACGAACCGGCCGTCGGGGTGGAGCACCGCCGTGCCGCCGTCGAGCAACTCGAACGTCGGCACCGTCGGCGGCTCGAGCCGTACGCGCAGCACGAGCAGCACCACGGCCAACGCGATCGCCGCCGGTACGAGCAGCAGCGCGGCCGCGCGCCCCGACGTCACGCGCTCACGCGTTGGCGGCAGCCGCCGTCGCCGTCGCGCCGTTGGCGCGCGCGAGGTGGTCGGCGTGCGTGTGATCGGCCGGCATGTCGCCGCCGCAGATGCGCTCGACCTCGTCGGCCATCTTCCCGCGCAGGGCGAGGAGGTACATCTTGAAGTCGCCGCGCAGGGACCAGAACGGGTGCTCGAAGGTCGCCGGCTTGTTCTTCTCGAAGAAGAAGTGCCCGATCCACGCCGGCCCGTAGCCGGCGACGGGGGCCACGAGCAGCCACGCCGGATTGAGGGTCAGCGCCGCGGTGGCGACCGATCCGATGGCGGCCGTCGTCCCCACGTAATGGAGACCCCGGTTGATCGGGTTTCGGTGCGCGTGCACGTAGTGCGGCCAGAACTCCTCGAAGCTCTCGATGCGGGCTTGCATGACGACCTCCGCTGCTGCTGCAGCGTAACATGACGAGGCGAGGTAGGATGGTCGCGTGATGCGCCTTGCTTTCTGCGTTCTCGTTCCCGTCGCCGTCGTGGCCTGCAGCAGCAGCAGCGACTACGCCGAGCCCATCATCAACAAGCAAGCGGACGACCCGTGTGATCCGGGGTCGGTCGGCACGAGCGGCGGGTCGCTGCCGCCGGTGGACGCGGGCTCGGTCCCCGTCACCTTGCCCGGAGCCGCTCCGGGCATCGGCTTCGACGATCTGCGCTTCTCGGCGACGCTCAGCCAGATCCTCGTCCCGGCGGGCCGCAGCGGCAATTTCGACTTCGTCGACCCGTCGTCGGAAGTCGCATCGCCCGTCGGCGGCTTCGCCTCTTCTCCGACCTACTCCGGGGACGACTCGTTCGGCGTGACCTCGGCCGACGAAGGCGGGGGCGTCGTCTACGCGACCGACCGCACGAACAAGACGCTCACCGTGATCGACGGGAAGGCGCGCAAGGTCATGGCGACCGTCATGCTCGCCGCCGCCCCCGGATACGTGCGCTACGTCGCCCCGACCAACGAGGTGTGGGTGACCGAGCCCGCATCGAACCAGATCGAGATCTTCGCGCTGCCGATGACCGACGAGACGCCCCCCAAGTCGTCCACGGTGGTCTCGGTGACGGCGGCCGAGTCGCTGGCGATCGACCCGACGAGCAGCTTGGCGTTCACCAACGGCCCCTCGACCACGTACGCCATCGATGTCACCAAGCGCATGGTGACCGGCAAGTGGTCGAACGGCTGCAAGACCGCGCGCGGGCTGGCGGTCGACCCTGCGCACGGGTGGGTGATGGTCGCGTGCGATGGTGGGCTCGTGTCGGTCCTCGACGAGAAGACGGGGATGACGATCGGTGGCGTGACGGCCGGCGCGAGCCTCGATCAGGTCTCGTACGACCCGACGACGCTGCGTTTGTACGTTCCGTCACCGACGGCGGCGGCCATGGCCATCGTGCACCTCGATTCCAAGAGCGGCATGCCGACGATCCTGGGCTCGGTCGACACCCCAAGGGGGTCGCACTGCGTGGTCGCCGCAGGTGGGAGAGAGCTCTTCGTGTGCGCACCCGCGGCGGGGCAGCTCCTTTTCGTCAACGATCCTTTCTGACGCCGCCTCCACGCGCTAGGCTTGTGTCATGCGGCGCTTCTGGTGGGCGGTCGTCCTGCTCGGCGCGGCGGCAGCATCCGTCATGGCGGCCGCGTGCACCGACAACACGCAGCCCCTCGGCCAAGGCAACAACATCGTCACTTACCCGCCGAGCATGCAGCCGCAGGGCCCCGGGCAGGACGCCGGTCCTTACTACGACGCGCTCCCGTACGACTCGCCGTATGCGCCGCCGCCCGATGGGTACGACCCCATCGGCCTGTGCAACTCGTGCGCGTGTCCTTCGACCGACTACTGCTTCGGAGGCGGGACCAGCTACGTCGCCTTCAACGGCAATTGCAGCGCGGAGGCGTCCGCGGACGCGTTCGCCCTCGGGTGTCAGCCGATCCCGGCCGCGTGCGTCTCGGCGCCCGACGGAGGCCGCTGCGACTGCCTGCTCAAGTACACGTCGTTCCTGCCCTGTTATCCGGACTGCATCGAGAACACCCTGACGCTGTACTGCCCGCATCCCTGACGCTCTGACCGCTGGAATTTTCCGGCGATTTGGCCGGAACGGGTGGCCGTGACAGACTCCAAACTGTCCCGTGCATCGCTCGCTCCGCCGGTTCGCCGCGCTCGTTCTCTTCGCAGTGCCGGTGTCGCTTCTCGGACGAGGAGGCGCGTGGGGCGCCGCTGAGGAGCGCCCGCTTCCGGCGCGCGAGCCGCACGACTTCGCGCTGACGCCTCTAGCGACCGACGCGGCCCAGGAGGAGCGGTCGGAGAGCGCCGTCGTCCTCGTCGTGCTCGACGGCGTACGATGGCAGGAGATCTTCGGCGGCGCCGATCGTGAGCTCGCGCGCCGTCGTGGGCTCGACCCGCTCGTGTGGGCCAACGCGCGCGACCTCGTGCCGAACCTGCAGCGCATGCTGGACGCCGACGCCGTCGCGATCGGCGCGCCGGGCCACGGCTCGGAGATGACGGCGAGCGGGCCGCGCTTCATCTCGATGCCCGGATACCTCGAGATCTTCGGCGGGCGGCCGGACCCCGCCTGCGAGAGCAACGAATGCCCCCGTCCCCCGGCGCACACGATTGCCGACGACGTGGGCGATTCGAGCGGTCCCGACGACGTCGCGGTCGTCACGTCGTGGCCCAACATCGCTCGCGCCGTGGGAACGGATGCGTCGCGCTACACGATCAGCGCGGGCCGCAAGCTGCTCGCGCGCGCCGAGACGCTGCGCAGCGACCCCGAGACGGCCGCGATGATCGAGCGCGCGTCGCACGTGAAGGGGTGGCCCGGGGAAGGGGACTACCGGCCCGACGCGCACACCGCGGCCATCGCGCTGCGGGTGCTCGTGACCGAGCGGCCTCGCTTCCTCTTCGTGGGGTTGGGCGACGCCGACGAGTTCGGCCACCGCAACGATTACCGGCGTTACCTCGACGCGATTCACCAGTCGGACGCGTTCCTCGGCCAGCTCGAGGCGACGCTCGGCGGGATGGGGGCGCGCGGGCGGCACACCACCGTGCTCGTCACGGCCGACCACGGTCGCGCTTACTCGTTCCGCGACCACGGCGCCCGGTACCCCGAGTCAGGGCGGGTCTGGCTCGTGGCCGCCGGTGGGGACGTGCACGGGCACGGCTTGCTGCCCGCCTCGCGCCGCCACACGTTGTCGGACGTGGCGCCTACGGTCCGAGCTCTGCTGGGGATTGCCGGGGACGGCCACCCCATCGACGAGGTCGTGGGGAACCCAGCTGCGCTCGCGCTGTCGCACTAGAGCGGAGGCACTACCATGAAGCGACTCGTCCTTGCCCTGGCTGCCGCTGCTCTGGTGCTGCCCGTGCTCGCGGTTCCCGCGCTGGCGGATCCGCCCGCCGCGGCTGCCACGGGCCCGCAGGTCTACGTCGTACCCACGGTCACCGTGTACGGGCGCGCCCAGAAGCCGCTCGTCGTCGTCGTCGTGAAGCATCCGACCGCGGCGCAGGAGGCCGGCGCCGCCCACGAGACTCTGCGTGCGACGACGCTGAATCGCTCGGAGCCAGCCTCGCTGCAATCGCGATGACCACGAGCATGAGCACGATCCCGCCGAGCGTGAGGGATGCGTCCGCGAAGAGCACGCCGCTCGGGCCGTGGCTCTTGCTCGCCCGGCCCAGGATGCCGAGCTTGTAGGAGATCGAGAAGTTCAGCAGCGACGCGAGGATGTTGTACTTGGTCGCGACGGACTTCTTGCCGATGGTCGCGTAGATGAACGCGGCGAGCCCCGCGTAGGCGGCGCCGACGAACAGGTTGTACACGAGCGTGAACGTCGCGTACGCCCAGGGCTCGCGCGGCCCCAGCGCCATGGCGATCCCCATCACCGCGGTGAGCCCGCCCGCCAGCATGAAGGTCGCGCGCTGGTCCATGCGCTTCATGGCCCACCCACCGAGCCCCGCTCCGGCGGCCTGGACGATGCCGGCCAACCAGCCGTTCGTGGTCTCGACCAGCTCGCGCGACGCGTGCCAATCCTCCGCCATCGCGCTGAACAGGGCGCTCGCGGCGCCGGTCGTGATCGTCGAGAGGGCGAAGATGATGGCCACGATGCCAGCGGACGTTCGCAGCAGACCCCAGAGGTCACGCCCCAGCTCGACCATCGCTCGACCCGGGCTGTGCTTCTCCTGCTCGGGCGGTTCGTCGAATCCGAGCAGCGGCAGTGCGCACAGGGACAGGCCTGCCGCGATGATTGCTCCCGCGACCGGTCCCGGCAGACGCGAGACGAGCTCGATGGCGAGCCCGCCGCCGACGCCGAGACCGAGGAACGTGCCCGCCTGCAGCCAGGACGCCGCCGTCGACTTCTTCTCGGGGGGGAGCGCCCGCCCGAGCGTGCCCTCGCACGCCATGTACAGGAACGTCAGTCCAATCTGCGATGCGACGACCACGCCCTTGAGCGCCGGGATCGACGAGGCCGAGATGGGCATCGCCATCATCGCGAACGTGCCCACCGCGAGCAGCGTGAGCGCGATGACGTACCAGGTCTTGCGCGTCAGCGTGGCGTCGACGATCGGAGCCCAGAGGACCTTGAACCCGTGCAGGGCGAATGCCGCCGCGACGACGCCCGAGATCGTGTCGACCGGGATGCCCTTCTGCCGCGCGACGTACGGCAGCGCAACGCTCACGAAGCCGAAAGACACCCCGAACGGGACGACCAGGATGAAGAAGTGCCACGGCTTGGGGATTCGCATCGCGCGGGCGGCAGGATAAGCCGGCGCGGTGCCCGCTCAGCGAAATTCCACGCGCGGGTGGATGGCGAACGCGGTGCCAGCGACGCTGATCGTGATCGCCGCGAGGGCGGGTGCGCTCGCGGCGACCAGGGTGCGGGCGTACGAGCCGTCGCTGCGGTCGGCGACGGGCGCCTGCCACGTCCCGGAGGTCGCGTCGATCGCAACGCTCGCCCCGGGGCCGAGTGGCGTCCCGTCGGGCTTGGCGGGGGTAACGACGACGGTCGCGGTCGATTTGCCGTCGGCCGCGATCACGCGGGGCATGACCGACACGAGCGCGGGCTCCTGCACGACGAGCACCTGATTCGCGTGCACGCCGCTCACATGGCTGCGGAAGCCGCTCGGCCAGAGGACGTCCACGTCCGTCGACGTCGCGGCGCCGAGGCCGAATCGCGCCTCGGCGGGCCCGCTCGAGTCGAGGACGCCGCCGGCGCCGATGGTCTTCGCGACGCCTCCCACGGTCACCACCGCGCCGCGGCCTTCGGAGGCGCTCGTCCTGGCCTTGGCCACGACGGCGATCCACGCTGCGGCGGCGCTGCCCGGGTGCGATGCGACGTTCTCGAAGAGTCGGGTCGCGCCGCGCCAGTTCGTGAGTGAGAGGTCGAGATCGCCGTCGCCGTCGAGGTCGGCCGTGACCAGGGCGCGCGCCAGCATCGTCGGAAGGTCCGGCTGCAGGGCCTGGAAGCCGTTGGCGGTGGCTCGCCACTCGCTCTGCGCTTGCCGGACGGCGTGCAGGTCGCCGTCGAGGAGAACGAGGTCACGGCGCCCATCGAGGTCGACGTCCTGCAGCGCGCTGCCCCAGCTCACGAGGAGGTCGCCCACCGGATCCTTCGTGGCCTCGAGCCCGAAGGCGGACGTCGCGTCGGTGAAGGTCGCCCCGCTCGACCCCTCGAGCAGCGCCTTTCGCCCGTAGTTCGACAGGTAGTAGTCGGGGATGCCGTCGCCCGTGAGGTCCTCGGCGATGATCCCCATGGTCGAGCGTGGCGCCCCGACGACCGCGCCCGCGTTCGACGTGACGTTGGTGAACACGGGGTACCCGTCGGCCCCGGGCCCGTCGTTCCGATACAGAGCGTCCCCCGGCCCCGGTGCGCTGGTGCCGGGGATGTTGCCCGGAGCGGGCAGCGGCCGTTTCCCGTCGTCCTCGACGAACGTGTCGTTCGCCACGTAGAGATCGAGGTCGCCGTCGCGATCGTAGTCCGAGGCGGCGACGGTCCAGGTGAGCCCGTTCGCGTCGAAGCCGACGCGCGTCGCGAGGTCGACGAAGGTGCCGTCGCCGCGGTTGCGGAAGAACGCGTCCTGCCGGCCGGGGAACCCGGACATGCCGACGAAGCCGTAGGCCGACACGTAGACGTCGAGCAGGCCGTCGCCATCGAGATCGCTGCACACGACCGACGTGATGGCGTTCGTGTCCGCGAAGCCGGCCGCCGCCGTCTCGTCGGTGAAGGTCCCGTCGCCGGCGTTCCGGTAGAAGAAGAGCGTCCCCTGCGGGCGCGGCTGGTCGGTCGAGAGAAACAGGTCGAGGTCACCGTCTCCGTCGACGTCGCACAGGGACGCGCCGTTGGCGACGCTGTGGCCGTCGACGCCGCTCTTCGCGCTGACCTCGGCGAACCGCCAGGCTCCCTCGTTCCGGAAGACGTACGTCGCGCCGAGGCCCGATGGCGCGACGAGGTCCGGCCGCCCGTCGCCGTCGATGTCGCCGACGGCGACGCCGATCCCGCCGGAGAAGGGCAGGGTGAGGTCGGGCTGGTGGGTGACGTTCACGCCGGAGAGGCCGGGATCGATCTCGCTGAACCAGGTGACGCTCGGAGGCCCGGCGGCGTCGCCGTCGGCGCCCGCGTCGCCGTTCGAAGGCTGACTGCTCGACGTGCCCGACCCGCCGCAGCACGCGAGCGCCGCGCCGAGAGGACAGACGACGAACAAGAACGCACGCAACGTTGCCGAGACTCCCCCGCACGTCTCTATCTAGCTCATCGCCACCGGTTCGGTAGCCAACGCGTCGCGTTCGTCGGCGCGGCGCCTCCCTTGGAGGCGAAGAACTTGCGCGATCGCTCGATGGCCTCGGCGTGCACCTTGTCGCCGCTCCGGGCGTAAGCGGTCGCGAGCTGCTCGAGGATCCACGCGTCGCTCGGTTCGATGCGACGCGCGGTCTCGAGCTCGCCGATGGCGTCGGCATCGTGACCGTCGCGCCGGGCGAACACCGCCAGGGCGACGTGCGACGCGGCGCTCATCGGCCCCTGCGCCGCGGCGTGGGCGAAGAGGGGCCGCGATTGCTCCAGCTGCCCCGTGCGGAACAGGTACATCGCCTCGGTCTCGAGCGCGCTCGGGTCGTCCGGATCCAGAGCGAGCATGCGCGTGATCGCGAGCATCGGCTCGCTCTCGTGCTCTCCCGCCGGCCCGAGGTCGAGCCGGACGCGCGCGTACTGGTGGAGCGTCTCCTGGGCGTCCGGCTCGAAGCGCAGGATCGCGCCGAGCGCCCGCGCGACGTTCGCGAGCTCGCGCCTCTCTCCGTAGCGACCCGCGAGCCACTCGAGCAGCTCGGGGCTGTGGACGCGCTGCTCGACGGCGAGCGGCGCGATGCGCTCAGCGTCCTCCGGGTGACCCTCGCGCGCCATGGCGGCCGCCATCGCGGCGTCCAGGTCAGGCCCCGGCGACGGATCCCCCACGAGGTCCGGCCACGCCACGAGGCGCGCCGGCTTGTCGCTGCCCGGGCGAACGGGCGGCGGCCGCCGCTGGATCCAGTGGTCGGTGATCGTCACGAGCGTCGGGCTGGTCGGCGGCCCGGTGCGCATGTGGCAGGTGATGCAGTGGTCGTTCTTGGCGGCCCTCGCTTGCTGGGTCTCGGTGCACGGCTTGTCGGCGTGGCACGCTTTGCACTTGTCGTCCCACCACGACGCGGGCTGGTCGAAGGAGCTCTTGTGCGGGTCGTGGCAGCTGGTGCAGACGAGCTTCCCGCCCGACGCCTTCCAGCATGCGCTGTCTACCATCCGCTCGGGATGCGCGAGGAGGATGAACCGGTCCGGCTCCGCGGGCTCGCCGACGAAGTTCACGCGGTAGCCCGAGACGGGCTCCCCGGGCCGGAAGCTGAACTCCCCGCGGTCGGCGCGCAGCGTCGAGTGGTTCGACTCGTGGCACTGCACGCAGACGTCGAGCTGACGCGCGTCGGGGAGGCGCCCCGGGTTCACGATGTCCGCGGCGCGCAGCGTCTGCACGTGCTTCGCGCCCGGCCCGTGGCACCTCTCGCACCCGACGCCGGCGGGGAGGGGGTCGAGGAACACGTCGTCGGTGCCCGCGCGCCGCTTCGGGTAGTCGGTGTGGCACGAGATGCAGAAGGCGCGCATCGGCTTCGCGAAGCGCACGTTGCCGTCGACGTAGGCCGGGTCCATGTCCCACCGCGCGGCGCCCGCGTAGTAGTCGAGCGGCACCTGGAAGAAGTGCGCGCCCTGCTGGAAGAAGAAGGCCATGCCATAGCTGCCCGCGCTGTATGCGTGCGTGACGGGCTGCAGCCACGTCTCGATCGCCACGCCGTCGCCGTCGACGAGCCTCTCCTCGACGAAGTAGTCGCTGCCCTTGCGGACCGGCCGGTACGAGAAGCCGCTTCGCGCGTGCGTGACGGGCTTGCTCGAGCCGGCGTCGAAGATGCGCGCGAGCCACTTGGTGTCGAGCGTCGACAGCTTGCGCAGGCCGGTGCGCGCCATCGAGTGGCGCGCGTAGCTCGTGTACAGGTCCTTGTGGCAGTCCTTGCACGCGTCGGAGCCGACGTACCCCTCTTCGGCGAGCCCGCCCGGCGGCGTCTCGGGCGGGGGCGGCAAGTCGAGCGGCGTATCGTCCCACTTCAGGGCCGATAGCGGCTCGTGCAAGCCGGCGGCCGAGGCCGAGGCGTCCGCTGACGCCGCGAGCGTCCCTGCCGCCGGGGGCGCCGACTTGCCGCACCGGTCGCACCCGAAGAGCAGGGCGAGGATCCCCACCCAGAGGAGCTGCATGCGTCGCGAGGACACGGGCCCGTGGCGAGTGTACCAGGCGCGTTGTGATACCGTTTGCTCGTGCTGGAAGGGCGCGTGCGACGGGCCTTCGTCGCCGTCTGGGTCGTCCTCGGGCTGGCCGGGGCGCTCGATCACACGATTGCCGAGAGGGCGTTCGGCGCGCGCATCGATCTGATGCTCCCGCACCTGAAGTACGGCTACGTGATGTTCAACGAGAACCCGCGCACGGTGAGCGTGTTCTCCTACGCCGGCGCCGACGGAGCGAGGCACGATCTCGCCGATCTCGTGGCCACGCCGGCGCCCGGGTACGCCCACGCGCGCGTGGCGATCGACGCGAGCTTCATGCCCGCCTACCTGGCCGAGGTGTGCCTGCGCGCCGAGCGGGCGACGCACCAGGAGTACGACTTCTTCGTCGACACGTATCAGGTCGACCCGGGCAGCAGCACGCTCGCGTCTTCCAAGGTCCTCCACTGTTCCCCTCGCGGATTGCGTGATGGTGCGGCCGGCGATCGATAGGTTCTTCCGCGCCTTCGAGGGCACGCGCAACGCGTACCCCGTCGCCGTCTTCCGCATCGCGTTCTACGTGGGCATCGCGCTCCATTTCTTCCCGAGCCTGCTGTGGTTCGACGAGGGCTACCGCCCCGGCGCGCTGCGCAGCGACGAGTGGAGCGAGTGGCTGTTCGGGCACTTCTGGCGCTTCCCGCAGCGCGACCTGCATCTGCTCGCCGTCCTCACGATCGTCGCGTGCGTCATGGGCATCGTCGGCGTGCTGCCGCGCGTCGCGGCGATCGTCGGCGGCATCGGCCTGTACTGCTTCGCGAGCTTCAACGCGCTGCACCTGCAGACGCTCGCGCTCGTGGAGACGTGGGCCATCCTGCTGCTCTCGATGATCTGCGGCGGCGGGGCCGAGGCGCTCTCGGTGCAGGCCCTGGTGCGCAGGTGGAAGACGGGCGCCGCGGCGCCGCCCCGGGAGTCGCGTCTCTTCGCGGGGCTCGTGCTCTACCAGGTGCTGCTCGCCGTTTTCTTCGCGGGCGTCGAGAAGGTGCTCGCCGGCTGGCCCTTCACCAACGAGATGAGCATCGTGCTCTCGTATCCACGCGGCTTCCTCGTGCGCGACTGGGTGGCCGGCTCGAGCTTCATGCACGGCTGGCTCGTCACGCACTTTGCGACCTGGTTCACGATGCTCGTGGAGCTCGGGACGCCCATCGCGCTGCTCTTCAAGCGGACGCGCCTCGTGGCGCTCGTGCTCTACCAGGCGTTCTTCCTCGGCATCGTCGCGATGCTCGAGGTGCCGCCGCTCTTCTACTTCACGTTCGCGTTCGGGGGGCTGCTCGCGCTCGATGACGAGGAGGTCGACCGCCTATGCGCGCGTCTGCGGCGACCCTCCTGATCGCGGCGCTCTGCGCGGCGGCGGCGCTGGCGGCGTGCAAGAAGGCTCCGCCGGCTCCGCAGCCTGCTGCGCTGGCGCCGTTGCCCGACGTGGGGGAGTTCCTGCCGCCCGCGCTCGACCGCCCCGACTACCTCGGGGCCGATGCCTGCGCCGAGTGTCACCGCGCGATCTACGACGCGTGGAAGCGCTCGCCCCACGGGCGGTCGATGGCCGAGGCGTCGCCGGACACCGTGCTCGCCGACTTCTCGGGACCTCCGGCGTCGCTTCCCGACGGCACGGTGACCGTCGGACACGACGGCGGCGGGTACTTCGCCGACATCGCCCCGGCGCACGGGCCCCGCGAGCGCCGCAAGGTGGACGTCGTGCTCGCCTCCGGTCGCCAGCACCAGCTCTACGTCACGCGCAACGACGACGGCGGCCTCACGTTGCTGCCCATCGTGTGGAGCACGACGGCCAAGGAGTGGCTCCCCCTGTCGCTGTACCAGGCCGCCGACCTGGATCCGTCGTCGCCCAACTACTTCGGCGCGCAGGACATGACCAAGGGCTGCGTGAGCTGCCACCTGAGCCAGGCGTACCGCCACGTGACGCCCGACGGCGTGAGCAGCGCGTACGTGGACCTCTCGATCAACTGCGAGTCGTGCCACGGCCCGGGCGCCGAGCACGTGCGCCGCCGCCGCGCGGGCAGCACCGACGAGGTGTACAAGGACCTCGCCCCGCTCGGCAGCGTGGAGGAGTCTCGCGTGTGCGGCGGCTGCCACGGCTTCCAGCTCAAACGCTACGTCTTCCCGCCCGCCGACGACGGTCTGCCCCAGACCTTCGTCACGTCGCTCCTCAATCCGTCGCTCCGTCCGGACGGCACCCAGCACCTCACCAGCTACCAGTACCCGGGCCACGTGCTCAGCGCCGGCTTTCGCGAGAAGATCCTGCACTGCAAGGACTGCCACGCTCCGCACGGCCTCGAGGCGCGGGCGAAGGACGGCTCCTCCGCGGTCGGCGCCCTGTCGAACAAGCAGTGCACGACCTGCCACGAAGAGCTGGTCGCGCCCGCGCGCATCACGGCGCACTCGCACCACTCGCCGGCGACCCGCTGCGTCGATTGCCACATGGCGTACTCGTGGATCGGCGACGACGACCGGCGGCGGCAGCGCACGTCGGACCACTCCATCAGCGTGCCGCACCCCGCCGAGACCGTGGCGTTCGGCACCCCCAACGCGTGCACCAGCTGCCACGACCACGAGAAGCAATCGCCGGAGTGGGCGCTGCAGGCGCTGCGCAAGTGGGGCGCGAAGAACGCGCTCGGCGTCCGCGACTGGGTCGAGACCATCGCGCTCGCCCGCAAGAAGGCCCCCGCGGCGGCGGCGCGCCTCGCGAAGCTGCTGACGGATCACGACACCGTGGGCTACCTGAAGGCTTCGGCGCTCGATCTGCTGGACGTGCTGCAGCCGGACCCGATGCTCGTTCCCGTGCTCGTGCCATACACGACCGACCCCGACCCGTACCTGCGCGCGAGCGCCATCCGCGCGCTCGACGCGTACGATCCCGCCGGCCGTGAGCGCTGGCGCGCGCTCGGCCTCGCCGATGCGCATCCCTACGTCCGCATGGAGACGTTCACGCTGGTGAAGGACCCCGCGTCGCTCACGCCACGGGCGATCGACCGCGAGCTCTCGGACGTGCTCGAGAGCATGTCGCCGCCGACCGACGGACTGGTACATCTCATCACGGTGCGTCACAAGCGCGGCGAGCCGCGCGAGGCGCTGCAACTGCTCGACCTGCTCGACCGCATCACACTGCCTCGGGAGAAGGAGCGCCTGCATCTGCAGGACGTTCGCGCGCGCCTCCAGGCGGACCTCTCGAAGGCGGACGGAGGAGCGCCCTAGATGGCAGAGAGGATCAGACTTCGCGTGTGGTTGGTCGGTCTCGGCCCCCTGGTCGTCGTGCTCGGCGCCGGGATCGCGCTGGTCCTGGGCTCCGGCAAGAAGCCCGTCGCCAAGACCGGCGTCGCGGCGACCGAGCCGGCGTCGGCCGCCGCTGCTGCTCCGGACACGACGGGGGCGCTGCCGACGCCGGTCGTCTCGATGCCCGCGCCGGTCGTGCCGGCGCCTCCCGCGTCGGTGCCACCCATCGTCGCCGCGGCGGCGTCCAGCCTGCTGCTCGCCGGCCCACCGCCCGAGCCAATCCCCGAGCTCGACGCGCTCAGTCGCCCTGCGGGATCCGACCAGTGGACCGTCGAGCAGAAGCTCGCGTATCGCCAGCAGGTGTTCCAGTCGCTCGATGCGAAGGAGCTGAGCCTCGTGCAAGAGATCGCCCGGGCGCGCAGACGTGGGGACACGCAGACCCTGCAGGAGAAGCAAGAGACGCTCGAATATCTGCGCGCGCGACGCGGCTCGATCGAGGCAGCGATGAAACGGCACGACGCGCTGCAGGAAGCACTTGCCGACGCCGGTGGCGGTTCATAATTCGAACTGAGTTAGTCATCTGAACTGGTCGGAGTACGCCTTCTGAACTGCCCAGCTGCGTAAGTACCCGGAATCCCATGTCGCCGACCGCGGCATCGACTCTGCAATGCCTACCTCCCGGACGGGGGAGCTCGGAGGAGAGGGTCACATGGGCAAGGGTAGGAGCTGGCAGGTGCTGTTTGGCGTGGGCGCGGGGCTGCTCGTTGCGGGCTACACGCTCTCACTGGTCGGCTGCTCGGACGCGGCCCCGACCACAGGCCATCCCGCGGCGTCGCAGCTCCAAGAGGGGCTCAACATCCTCGAGGCCAAGGACTCGAACTGGGGCTTCAACGCCGCCTACGTGAAGGCCGGCCGCGTCGTGTACATCGAGTCGCGCCTCGGCCAGCTCAAGCCGGAGGTCTACCGCAACGACTCGCCCGACGAGCCGACGCACGAGATGGACCTGCGCTTCGTCGACCAGACGAACAAGACGTTCTGGGCGCAGCGCGGCGGCGACAACTGGATCGACCCGTCGTGGACCGCCGAGATCCAGATGAACAAGGTGCTCGATCCGTCGATCACCCCCGCCGACCGCGACGCGGACTACACGGTCGCCCAGGAAGGCGCCAAGGCGCTCATCGCGCAGCTGCCCAAGTCGTTCGTGGACCACGCGTACCACCTCAACGCGTTCGCGAACATGACTCCCCCGACGCGCGACCCGGCGCTGCTCGCCAAGATCCAGGAGTTCGACCAGAAGTCGCCAGCGCCGGCCCAGGACAAGGCGCTAGGTTATTACGGCAGCTCGAGCTGGACGCAGCTCTACGCCGCCAAGTGGTCGAGGCCCACCGTCTGCTTCCTCTGGACCTGCGCAGCTTCGCACAGCGGCGTGGCGATGTACGCGAACCCGAACGTCGGCGCCTGGCAGTACGTCATCGCAGCGTGCAACCACGGCACGTGTCCGGGCGGGAGCAACATGAGCGACGACTGCTACTCGTGGAACGGCGGCGGCTGGTTCCAGTACGGCGTCCAGCAGAACGGTTCGACCGCGCAGGGCGTCACCGGCTCCGGCGACGGCCAGGGCGGATGCCAGACGGCGTACAACTGGGACTCGGGCGGCTACGACCACCTCTGCAACGACGACGCGGCTTATGAGCTGTGGGAGGCCAAGGGCGGCTCGCAGTGGACGTACCAGGGCTTCGAGAACGGCGACGCGATCGGCTTCCAGTACTACGGGTCCAGCCACTGCCGCGGCAGCGCCTGCGGGCAGAGCCCCTCGTACTTCGCGTGCGACTGCCAGACCTTCGGCGGCTGCTCGGGCGACTGGAATACGCCCAACTGCCCATGATACTGACGGATCAGTGAATAGGCGGCTCGTCGCAGCGGCGACCCTGGTGCTCGTGGCCGGGGTCGCCGTCATCGTTTTCGGCACCGTCCGCGGGCGCACGCACCCGGCGCCGCCGGTCGCGTCGATCTCGGCGCACGGTGCGGGGATGGATCACGCGATGGGCGCCGTCAACGCGCTCTATCACGCGCCCGAGGGCTCCACGCCGTGCGAGTCGGCGTACAACGCGTTCAAGTACTCGCTCGACGTATCGGCGCAGAAGCAGCTCACGCCCGTCGTGCTCAAGCTCGCGCCGCGCGACCAGTTCCTCGCGACCTGCGGCTCGTTGCCGGCGCCGACGCAGCAGTGCCTGGTGCCGGCGTACCTCTCCGAGCATCGCGAGGCGTGCCAGAAGGCCAAGCCGCAGCAGGACGTGCTCGATTCGCTCGTGCAGCTGAAGCACGCGATGGAGCCCGGGTCGCAGAGCGAGATGCAGGAGCCGTCCGAGCCCCCACCGGTCGCCGCCCACTGAGCCAGAGGTGAGCGCGTCATGATCGTGCCGCTCGTGACGCACGGCGCGCCCGACTCCGCGGACCCTGCGGTCGTCGCGATCGTCGACGCCTCGGGCCATACCGCGTGCAGCGGCACCGTCATCGACCCGCACTTCGTGCTCACCGCGGCGCACTGCGTGGTGCCTCAGATCGAGCACGGCGCGCGCGTCGTGTTCGGCGCGTCCGTCGCCTCGTCGACGCAATCGGTGCCCGTCGCGATGCTCAGCGCGGATCCGGCCTACGACCCGGGCACCTTCGCGAACGACGCGGCCCTCGTGGTGCTCGGCGCGTCGGCGCCGGTCGCACCGGCGCAGCTCGGGACCCAGCCCCCGGCGACCGGGTCGGTCGTGACCGTCGTCGGCTGGGGCGAGACCGCCGCCGACGCGGGCGACGAGGGAACGAAGCGCGTCGGCTCGGCGATGGTCAGCGCCGTGGCCTCGCTCTCGTTCGACGTGGACCCCGACCCGTCGCAGCCGTGCGTCGGCGACTCCGGTGGCGCCGCGTTCGCGCCCGGGAGCGGGGGCGGCGCGGTGCTCGTCGGCATCACGAGCCACGGCGACGCGGCCTGCGTGACGCGCGCGACGTTCACGCGCGTCGATGCGGTCACGGCCGGCTTCGTGGCGCCGACGATCGCCGCGCTCGGTCCCGGAACCGTGGAGGTGGGCGCGCGCTGCTACTTCCCCGAGCAGTGCAAGGCCGGCGGCGCCGCCGCGTGCATCGCAGCGAAGGACCAGCCGGGGCTCTCCTACTGCACCACGGCGTGCACCTCGAGCACCGGCTGCCCCGCCGGGATGGTCTGCGATACGGGCGTCGCCGGCGGCTCGTGCGTGTACCCCGTGCCGACGCCGGGCGCGTTCGGCGGGGCCTGCAGGGTCGACAGCGACTGCTACGACGGCGTCTGCGGCGACGGCATCTGCACCGTGTCGTGCGTGCCGACGGACGACACGTGCCCCAGCGGCGCCACGTGCCAGAACCAGGAGGGCGGGATCGATTTCTACTGCGTGCCGCAGCCGCCGAGCTCCGCCCCCGGGGGGGGCTGCTCGGCCGGCGTCGCGTCGTCGAGCGGCCCCGCCGGCGCCGTCGCGCTCGAGCTCGCGGCGCTCGTGGCCGTCGTGCGCGCCCGCCGCCGGACCCGCTCGCCCTGATAGGATGCCCCCGTGACCGCGAGCCGGCGCCCGACTGCGGTCCCCGCCCTGGCCCGGACGGCGTTCGCCCTCGCCGTGGTGGTCCTCGCCGCGGGCGTCGCGGCCGTGCACCTGGTGCGCCTGCCGGAGCCGCTCGGCGTCGACCAGGGGCTGTTCGTGGACTTCGCGCGCTGGGTGCCGCGTGGGTGGCTGCCGTACCGCGACATCTTCGACAGCAAGCCGCCGCTCTTCCTCTACTGGTGGACGGTCGCGGGCCTCTCGCACGGCGACATCGTGCGCGCCGCATGGTGGTGGGAGGGCGCGTGGCTCTGCGCGACGCTCGTCGCCGCCTTCGCGCTCTGCGCGCGTATCTGGGACCGGTGGGTCGGGCTTGCGGCGGCGGCCCTGCTCTTCATCGGGCTGTGGTCGCCCGCGTGGGGCGGGTTCTGGTCACGCGCGCAGGCCGAGGAGCTGCTTGCGCTGCCGATGCTCGGGGCCGCGTGGTTCGGCTGGCGCGCGGTCGATCGCCCGCCGCTCGCCCTCGCGGCGGGTGTGCTCGTCGGCGTGTGCGGCCTGTTCAAGATCCCTTCGATGGCGCTGGCCCTGTCGTGGACCGTCGTGTGGGTCGCGTGCCTCCCGGCGCTCGCGGCCGCGACGCGGGTGGGTGTGATGGCCGGCGGCATCGCGATCCCGTGGGCCCTCGCCTTCGCCTGGTTCGCCGCGAAGGGCGCGACGGGGGACTTCATCGAGGGCGTCTTCGTCTACCACCGGTACAACGCTGCGTTCATCGCGCCGCCGTGGACCGACGTGCTGCGCGACTACGGCACCAAGATGGTCACCGAGGCGCCGCTGCTCCTGGTCGCCGCGGCGGTGGGGTTCTACCGGCTCTCGGCCGCTCGCGCCGAAGCGCGGACCGCGGCGCTCGCCACGAGGAGCATGCACTGGCTCGCGGCGTGGATCGTCGCCACGATGGCGGCCGTCGTGCTCCAGCGGCAGCTTGCCGGCTACCAGTACATCCTGCCGGTCCCCGCGCTCGCCATCGCAGGCGCCTACGGCATCGTGGACACGGTGCGCGCGTTCGCCGTGCCGAGCACGCGCCTGGTCTCGGGGTTCGGGCTCGTCCTGCTCGGCGGGCTGGTCGCGCACGACGTCCACACGTGGTCGCAGAAGTACGGACCCGACGTCGACGTGATGCGAGGGCGCATGCCGCGCGAGGCGTACCTACGCCAGATCCAGCAGGGGTCGTACTCGAACGCCGACGAGGAGCTCGCGGCCGCGTGGCTGCGCGATCACACCGCGCCGACCGACGGCATCCTCGTGTGGGGCCTGTCCCCGGGCGTCTACGCGCTCGCCGACCGCCACCCGGTCACGCGCTACCCCTTCCACAAGATCCTGCTGACCGACGCGCCGCTCTCGCGCATGTGGCCCGGGCTCGACCAGCGCCGGGAGGCGTTCCTCGATCGCCTCCAGCGCGATCCGCCCGCGTACATCCTCATCGGCCAGCGCGATCAGAACGGGTTCGAGCCGCAGGATTCGTACACCTCGCTCGTCCGCTTCCGCGCGCTGCGGGAGATCCTCCAGCGCGACTACGCGCCTGACGGGCAGCTCGGTCGCTTCCTGCGCGCCAAGCGGGGCGGGCTACCCTAAAACGATGGCCGCGCGTCGCCTTCGCCCCGTGTGGCTCGCCGTCGCCGCGACGTCGGCCGCGCTCGCGGCGTGCGGCACGAGCAGCGGCGGCGCCTCCGACGCGAGCGCCGGCACGCCCTGCGGCGACTACTTCGACGTGCTGGTGATCGGGACGTGCGGCACCGGTCCGACGCTGCCCGACGACGAGCTGGCGCGCGACCGCAGCCGGTTCGAGACCGTCTGCCAGGCGAGCCTCGCACTCGCGGGCAGCACGGTCACGCAGTCGCAGATCGAGGCGTGCGCGCAGGCCATTCACGCCGCGGGCTGCACCGGCCGTCCCGGGCTGCCGGAGGCGTGCATCTGGAGCGGCACGGCCTCGGCGGGCTCCGCGTGCAACGAGGCCTTCCAGTGCCAGAGCGGGCTGTGCTTCGCGGCGGCTCCCGTCGGGGACGCGGGCGCCAGCGGGGCCGCCGGATGTGGCAAGTGCGAGGCGGTAGCCTCGGCGGGTCAGTCGTGCACGGGAACGACGTGCGCGCAGGGGACCGTGTGCGACGCCACCAAGATGCCGTCGACGTGCGCGACCGTGACGTCGGGCGGCGCGGGCGCCTCGTGCAATGGCCTGACGACCACCTGCGACGTCGGGTCCTTCTGCGACGTGACCACCACGAAGTGCACTCCGACGTATCCGGTGGGGCAGGCGTGCAACGGGTCGAGCGAGTGCACCGCCCCGGCGACGTGCCGCGCGAAGAAGTGCACCGCCCCGAGTCAGGACGGGGGAGGCTGCTACGTCGACACCGACTGCGTCGCCGGTCTCGGGTGCAGCGTGAACGAGACGTGCGGCGCGGTCACGTGGGCCACGGCCGGGCAGCCGTGCGGCGATCTCGCGCGATGCCTGGTCGGCGTCTGCTCGTCGAGCGGCACGTGTCCGGCGGTCGTCCCGGACGGGCAGCCGTGTCCCACAGACGACGGACACACGTGCGATTCGCTCTCCCTCTGCGTCGGCGGCGTCTGCGCGCTCGAGGACACCGTCGCCTGCATGTGATTCAGGGGATCGCCGTCGTGCTCTCGTAGAGGGCCCAGGTGCCGCTGCGGGTGATCTCGCGCAACCCGAGCTGCGGCGGGGGCTGCGCGGCGCCGCCCCTCACGAGCACGTAGTCGAAGTGGCGCGCGTCCTCGGGCGAGAAGCGCCCGGGCATCCACTCGAGCTCCTCGCGGTACGGGTAGCGGGCGTAGTCGGCCCGGTAGCGGATCGGGACGTTCCACACGACGGCGAAGGACCGCGAGAGCTCGCCGCCCTTGGCCGCCTGGTAGTACGCGCCGAAGTGCAGGTAGGGGAAGGAGCGCTCGCCGCAGCAGGCGCTCGCGCGCTCGAAGATGAGGGTCGCGACGCGCTTGGCCGGGGCCATCGCGTCGAGCACCGGGGCGAAGTCGCGCGCCTCCTTGTCGAAGCACGCGAGCTGCTTGCCCGCGGTGACGACGCCGAACGCCGCCGCGATGGCGCCGCCCGCGCGAAGCGCGAGGAGCGCGCGGCCCGCGAGCGCCGGCAGGAGCGGGAGCGCCAGGAGCACGACGAGCAGAGCATGGCGCGCCGAGACGTACGTCGCCGTGTTCGTGTTGAGCGGCAGCGCGAAGTACATCGCGACCTGCGCCGCGAGGGTCACCCCGAGGGCCGCCGCCACGCGCGTCGGGCGCGGCCACTCGCCGCCGAGGACGACGGCCGCCGCGACGAGCACCGCGAGCGCGCCGAGCGAGATCGTCGCCGCGCCGTCGGGCAGGCCCCACGCGAGGAACTCGACGAAGCGGTCCACGCGCTCGCCGGCCCCGGGGTTCGCGCGCATCCAGTTGCCCTCGGCCTGCGCCCACGTGAGCATCACGAACGCCGCCGCCGCGACGCCCGCCGGCACGAGCGGCGCGATCGCCCGCACCCACGGCGCGCGCCCGCGCTCGCCCGCGTACGCCCACACGAGCGCCGGCGACGACACGAGCAGCATCGCGAGCCCGTGGAAGTGCGTGAAGAGGAGGAGCAGCGCGAGCCCCGCGAGCGCCACCGACCCGCGACGCGACGGCCGCTCCGCCAGGCGCACCACGAGCGCGAGGCACCCGAGGAACATCCCGGTGCCCAGCAGGAAGTTGAGGAAGCCCCAGTGCCAGAGGCTCCCGAAGGCAAAGGGCACGGCGGGCAAGAGCCACACGCGCGAGCGGCGCGTCGCCACGAGCAGCAGCTGTGCCCCCGCGAGCGGCGCGACCGTGCACGCCGCGACCACGATGCGCATCGCCGCCCCGAGCGGCATCACCTCGCCCAGCGCCGCGCCGAGCCAGTACACCGTCGCGTACGGCCGCCCGAGGAAGTCGAACGTGAAGCGCTGCGCGAACCCCCACGCGGGATCGGCGTGGTGGAGCATGATCGAAACCATCGCGTGGTGCTGCGGCACGTCGACCATCGGCAGGTACCGGAACGCGAGGCACAGCGCGGCGCACCCGGCGAGGGCGACCAGGGCCATCACGTCGTCGGCGGTCAGTCGCGGCACGGGGGCGCTTCAGCTTCTCACATCGAGGACCCAGCTCGCGAAGCGCGGGTCCTCGCCGCGCTCGCACGCCGACAGCGCCGCACGCAGGCGCCGCGTCACCGGTCCGGGCGCGCCGCCCTTCAGCGCCCGCCCGTCGACCGACGCGATCCCCTGCACCGGGAGCGACGACGCCGTGAGGAACGCCTCGTCGGCGTCCGCCAGCTCCTCCGGGCTCAGGTGCGCCTCGCGCGCCGGGATCCCCTCGGCGCGCGCGACCGCCAGCACCGCGTCGCGCGTGATCCCCTCGAGCACGCGCTCGAGCGGCGGCGTCACCAGCTCGCCGCCGCGCACCGCGAAGACGTTGCACGTCGGCGCCTCCGCCACGCGCCCCTCGCGGTCGAGCAGCACGACCTCGTCGTATCCGGCCGCCAGCGCCGCCCGCTTCGCCAGCATCGGCCCGAGGTAAGAGGCCGCCACCTTCGCCTGCGGCGGGAACACCTCCGGCCCCGCCTTGCGCACGTCCCGCGGCACCTGCAGCCGCACCGTCTCCGCCTTGGGCGCGGGCGTCTCCGCGCCCGGGAGGACCTGGTCCTCCGGCGTGATGACCGCGATCGCCACACTGGCCGCGGCCGCTGCCCGCGGGACGACGTCCGGCTCTACAGTGGCGACGTACGCCGACCAGCGGACCAGAGCCGACCTCGTACCGGCCGCCACGGCAGCGCGCGCCGTCGCCACCGTCGCGTCCAGCAACTGCGCTTCACTCCACGGGATCCGGTGCCCAACCAGCGCCGCTGACCGGAGCAGCCGGGCGATGTGCTCGCGCGGCCGGAAGAGGAGCCAGCTTGCCGCGGGGGAGGGGCCCCGCGGCTCCA
>Ga0335069_10001530_pt1 | contig 37097 bp, 61 predicted proteins | sample Lox_Sample_11_FD_206714 | JGI IMG/M metagenome (GOLD analysis project Ga0335069, IMG submission 206714) | Soil microbial communities from Loxahatchee National Wildlife Refuge, Florida, United States - Lox_Sample_1.1 | ecosystem: Environmental > Terrestrial > Soil > Wetlands | place: USA... | reverse complement strand
TGACTCTCCCATTTCGCGCCGGGTGCGACCCCCGGCCACCGTCACCAAATTAAAAAGGAGTAAATTATGTATGCTAATTTTAGGCGGCTAGTCGAGCATTGTGAAAAATTTAGTATGCCCGTTGAGATCATTCATCAGCCGGAGAATGAGGCTGAGGAATGGGATATCAAAGTCTATCCTGATGGATGGGATGGCGGACATTATTATGCTGCATATGAGACTTTAGAAAAAGCAGCTCGAAAAATCCTTGATGAGATGGAGGTTTTTTAGTGAGAAAAATTATTCTGATTTTAGCTTTAATATTTAGCATTAGCGCAATAGCTGGCTCATCAGGCTATAGCGGAGGTGGTCGATCTGGATTTTCAGGCGGAAGCAGATCGAGCTTTTCATCTTCACGCAGTTACAGCGCACCGCGATCATATTCATCTGGCAGATCAGGATATAGCCCAGCTCCTAGTAGGTCTTATCAATCAACAAGCTATTCGAGGCCATCTTCTTATACAGCGCCAAGGCAAAGCTATTCAACACATACCACAGAAGTACATAACTATAATTCAGGCGGATACGGTGGAGGAGGAGGCGGCTTCTGGAGCGGCTTTATGGGAGGATATTTAGGCGGAATGATAAGCCATCCCGGTGGCTATGGATACGCTCAACCTGTAGTAATGAATGGTGGTGGAGTGGTTGGAGCGCCTATAGTTGACGGAGGAGCAGTAGTGGCTCAACCTGCAGGCGGGATGTATATGTTAGGTCAAGTTATTACATTCTTTCTAAGCATTCTGATGCTCATATTTATGGGCTGGATTGTTATGAAATTCATTAACTGGATAACAGAATGATCTGCAAACAATGTGCAGCGAAAGGATTGAAATCAAAAGTTTATCAGGGCATGACAGTGTCAACTGCGATGTATTGCTCGCCATATTATTATGATGAGGAAGGAGATTATCACAACCATGATTACAATCGCACAACACAACAATATGCGTGCAGCAATGGTCATGAGTGGGCAGAGAAAAAACCGAAATTATGCCCAAACTGCGATTGGACGAGTGAGACGAAGGATAAAGGCGAATGAAAGTTAAAAATTCAGACATCCTTTTCATTTTCATATTGGTTATGATTTCAGTAATTACGGGATTTGATGACAGAGAGCAAGTATCTATAAACTTTCTTTGTTATGCAACAGGATGGGCTTTTAGATCATTTATAGCGTGGTGCGACTAATGAATAATATTTGGTTTATAGCTGATACACATTTTCAGCATAAGAACATTTTAGAATTTGAGCCAATTCATCGGCCATTTAGGAGCATTGAAGAGCATGACGAAACTATCATTGCTAATTGGAATCGTGTCGTTCGCCCTAATGATATTATCTGGCATTTGGGAGACTTCTGTTTTGGTGGAAGGGGGAACGTCTCTATTGCAGGCCGTCTTAATGGTCATAGGCGGCTGGTTATGGGGAACCATGATTGTTATGGCGTGGAATTATATGCCCAGTATTTTGAAAAGGTTTATGGCGCGATTCACTACAAAGAATTCATTTTAACTCACATTCCAATTAAGAAAGCTTATCATCCTGAAATTGTGAATATTCATGGGCATACGCACTCGAAAAGTATTAATGAGGCTGGATATATTTGCGTCAGTGTCGAGCAAACTAATTTAACACCAATTCATATTGATGAGATTAGTGCGAAGATAAAAGCAAATTCAGAATGAAAACGATATTTGTTCTCGAATTTCCACGGCCATATACTGTTAGATTGATGGCATTTGAAACATACGAACAAGCAATTCAATTTCGCGATAAATATTTGAGTAAAATTGGAATAGCAGGCGATTTTCCTCAAATTTGCGAAGTTCAAATGATGGAGAAATAGCTGAATGAATGACATCGCGCGCCACGTAACATCACTAGAGTTGAGTAAGAAGCTGAAAGAATTGGGGTTGCGCCAATCATCCATTTTATATTGGTGTAATATAGTGGATAAAGTGTATTTTAAATTAAATGAAGATGGCACTATTTTTGAAGATGAATCAGGCTCAACACTCGTAGAAAGAAAGACATACAGAACTGTATTAGGTTCGTCATATGCTTATAATTGCGAAGCAGATCAAACTTGGTCTGCATTCCTAGCCAGTGAATTGGGTGAGATATTGCCTTCATTCATTGAAGATATGTCTTTAACGTGTTTTATGTGTTCACGCGGCGGATGGTGGATCCAATATGATAATGGACACGGCGAAAAAGACGGGAGTCAAATATGGGATAAATCATTATCAAATTCATTAGCAAAAATGCTAATCCACCTAATCGAAAACAACCTTATCTCTGATAAATGGAAAAAGAAATGGATGATTTAAAACCATGTCCTTTTTGCGGCTATATTGTTGAAGGCATAATAACAATAACTGAATCTTATGCTATTTGTACAAATTGCAATGCAAAAATAATTCGCAAAAATTTATTAGAAGCAATAAAAGCATGGAATACTCGTGCCGATGAAGAAGATAAATGTGAACGTGAATTATATCGAGATATGTGCGAGCGAGATTGCCCTATTCTTGAAAAGAAAATAAATATATTGCTTGAGATAGTTAAACGAACAGCGGCGAATACTTGCTGCTTATGTTGTGATCCATGTTTATCATGTGATGCTACATCTGTACTCAGAAAAATTGGAGAAACAAAATGAAAGACGTATTTGAAGGCATTATCTGTATTTCACTAGGCATAATTTCAGTAAGTGTATTTATTATAGCCATGACTATCCTCTATGCCGTTACATCTCAATAGATGTATCGTATTGATAATAGTCAATTATATTGCGTATTATAGAGCCTAATCTGTTAACCCCTGATAGAAGGCACGCAAAAATGGAAAACTTAGTTCAAGGAACCGTGAAATGGTTTGATGCAAAAAAAGGATATGGCTTTATTGAATGCGACAGCGGAGAGGATATATTTGTTCATTTTAAATCCATTAAATCCTCGGGCTATCGACAGCTTACACAAGGCCAAAGAGTCGAATTTACGATTTCTAAAGGCACAAAAGGCTTACAGGCTGATGATGTCACGCCTATCAGTCAATAAAAAATAAGGGGATATTGTTATTTTATATCCCCTCTTTTGATATTTTTATGAAGCAGCTAAGAAGCATTGATAAGCAATCACTGTATTCGCACCCGGATCGCCAGACAATATAACTGTCAATGTATCAGCTGTTGGTGTAACCTTTTGCACAGTCACAGCATTGGTGCTTGCTTGAACCTGTGCCATACAAATATGGCTAGTGGTCAAGCCTGTGACCGTAATGGTTATCGTTGCTGAACCGCCTCCATTCGCTTGCTGGCCGCCAAATTTAGACACATACGCAGGTGTGATACCAGATGCTAACTTAGCCAGTGTCACGTTTGCATTTAATATTTTTGCAGTCGTGATAGCATTATTAGCAATTGTCAATGTACCTGTTGCGCCGATAGTTGCATCACCGCCTAATGTCACGTCAGTCACAACACCCGCATTACCAGCTAAAATATGGCCTGTTGCTAAGGTGGCCAATTTACTGAAAGCAATCGCAGCTGAAGCGCTTACCTTCGCATTGGTAATGGCACTATTGGCAATAGTCAAAGCGCCAGTGTTAGAAATAGTAGCATCACCAGACATGGCCACACCTGTGGCAACGCCGCCTGCGTTACCGACAAATATATAGCCACTAGCTAATGATTCATTTCCTGAATTTGCGCTTAAAGTAATAACACCAGCACTTATAGAGACAGTTAATAATGTAAATGTGCCGGAGCCAGTAGATGTATTAAAGTTATACAAACACTCAATCACATCACTAGGAGCAACGGGAACAGTTGACAATTGAGTACCAGCGCCATTCAAATAACCCGGCGTAGTAATGGTCGCTAAACTTTGATCTGAAACCATCTTGACAGAACCCGGCAAAACACCAACTTCACCGACTTCTACGCGATATAATTGTAAATATGCCATGTTCCTTACCCCTATATAATGTGATTGAGAGTGATTTCCTTTATATCAAGCCGCTTGTGATGATTCTCCTGCAGTATCAGAAACAGGATTTAAAATATTTGAGATGTCTTTTTCTGCCGATAATTCACGAATTTTTTGCTCTAATTCAGTTTTATTTTTATTTGCATTTGCAAGATCATTAGTCAAGCTTCTGACTTGATTGGTACTTTCTTGATAATATTGCTGAGCAAGGTTAAAATTTGCTCTTAGAGTTAAATTTTCCTCTTGTAAGCCACGGATTACATCTTTGTGAGCCGCAAGCTGTGCCTGTAATATTCTATTAGAATTGCTCAGTTCAGTTAGTTGTGTATCTTTATCATTTGTATCATTATTTGACATTTTTTATCTCCGACTAAATCTGTTTGTAAAAATTTGAAGCTTATATTTTAACAAGAAATTAGCTATTAATCACGTTCTGAACCAATGATATAACCGCATCTGCATCGGCAGCATTCTTGGTGCGCTTGGGTTAATGTCATTTCTTATTATCCTTTTTCAACGATTAAATATCCTACAACGGAATTATCAGAACCTGATGTTGAATTTATAACAAAACTAGTTCCCGCCGTAACAGTACCTATTGATAATACTCCTTGTGTACCACTCGCAGACTGTACAGTGCATAATATTAGTGAGTTAGCAGTGACTGATGTATTGCTTACTGTAACGGTACCGCTAGATAAAGTGGCAGTACCAATTTTACAATTTGATCCGGATTTTACGCTTAATCCCTGTCCTGCTGTAGTTAAAGCCAAATTACCACCAGCAAAAAAGTAACCACCAGCAAATCGAGTAACAAATTGATTTTGTCCACTATCAGCAGTATTAGAACCAGTATTGGATTGATCAGCAAATACAAACGACCCAGCATTACTGGCCGTCACATTTTGCCCTAATGCAACCGTACCAGTACCACTAGCCGTTGCTGTATTACCAAAAGCAAAAGCAATATGACCTGACGAGCATCCTGTACCCAGAGCAACAGAAAATGATGATGTTGTTGAGCAACCCGCTCCAAATGCGAATCCATAATTAGAACCCACACTAGAGCTATTGCCAGAAATAATACAATAATTGACTGCACTGCCATTAGTGGTATTGCTGTATCCAAACATAGCAACACCTAATGAGCCAGAAGTGATCGTGTTTCCATGACCAACACAAATAGAATTGTCACCCGCATTTGAATTGGTGCCACTACCATAACTTAGTGAGTTAGAACCTGATGCAACAGAAGTACCATCGCCACCCTTTGCGGAATTTGTCCCCGTAGCAGTCCACGGGCCACTTCCACCAGCTTGCCATGTGGGTAATGCACCCGCCCCATTCGATGTTAAAACCTGACCTGATGTGCCAAGTCCTGATACATTTTGGAATGCTCCCGTTGCAGTTGTACCAGCACAAATCACGCTATACGCAGTAAAAGTGCTATTGCCTGTGCCACCGCCCCCAACAGGCAAGCCAGTTGCATTCGTTAGCGTCAAAGAGGCTGGCGTTCCCATAGCTAAACCATCAGGGAGTGTCGTTGAGAAAACAGGAAGAGCGCCAGAATCAGCGATTAATACGGAACTCGCACTAGATGAAAGCCATTGAGGTAATCCACTACCGACCGTTAAAATTGATCCATTACTTCCGATCCCTCTATTGCTATAAACATTAGTAGCACTTGCAAAAATTAGATCACCCGCCGCACACGTTGCTTGATAAGTTGCAGTTGTCCAGCTTGGTTGTCCGGTGCCATTTGATTGCAATAATTGTCCGGTCGTTCCTGCTGCTGTCAATCTTATACCAGCGCTATCACAATAAGCTATTGCTCCTTGGACGACAGAATTGCTCTTATTGGTACCTCCATGAGCCAAACCTAATATGCCTGTAAGAGCTAATGTATTACCTGATCCAGAGGTCGTTAATCCGGTTGAGCCACCATCAATAAGTACGGCACCACTTGTAGGCGTAACACTTCCTGAATCGCCATCAATAGTTGTAATCGCCCCAGAAGCACTTACAGCCTCCCAACTTGGGTTAGCCGCAGCTCCACCACTTTTTAATATGTATCCTGATGTGCCAGGTGCTAATACTGTCCAGCCACTGCTTCCACGATATAAAATATCGCCTTGCGTGTTGCCTAATGCGCCATCTATAACAGAAGACAAAGGAGCGCTCGTTATATTTGTTCCTGTCGATTGCAATACATTATATTGCGTGCCAGCGGTCGCTGGATAAGTGGCAGTTGACCATGAAGGTGTTGAAGCATTACCAGATAATAAAATTTGATTTGCTGTTGGTGTACCTGAAAGTATATTAAATTTTGTAGAATCACACCAAACTATTCCGCCAGCAGATGCCGTGAGATTATTATTTGTTCCTCCATTAGCGAGAGCTAATATACCAGTTAGATCCAGTGTTGTTCCAGATCCGCTTGTTGTTAATCCTGTGCTTCCACCTGATACCGTAATAGTGCTGCCTGTAACTGATCCAGAGTCGCCATCAATTGTTATAACGCCACCACTTACAGTTTTAAATCCAAGATTACCTGAACCGTCTGTATACATTACTTGACCATTGGAGCCATCTGTAGCGGGCAATATAAAATCCACAGCAGTTGATTGTGCTGGATTAACAGATAGTCCCGTGAATTTTGACGGATTGCTTGCTAAAAATCTAATCTTACCGGCCGCCACATTATTAATATCATAGAAACTAAAAACACCGCCTTTCGATGCAAATTGAAGCTCACAGGTAGAATCACTACCACCGCCATAAATAGTAAGTGGATTTCCTGTTGCGGAATTTTGGAAAACTAAATAATTTACTGCGCTAGCTTGATAATAAAAGCTTGCAAGTATTGTATCATCAGAACCTTTTAAACCTAATGGAGCTTTCAGATATCCCGTTAATCCAGTCATGCTTGTTATGTCTGAATTTGCACCACTGTGAGCATATCCGGGTATCGTTAGACCTGATGGAAGAGTAGTAGAAAGTGATGGAACGCTACCAGCTGATGTCACTAAAACACTTGATGCGGCGGTTGAAAGGCCAGAAACAGTTGTTCCGGACGCTGCGTACCATGCTATTTGATTTATTAATCCCGGACTGACAGTTCCTGATCCAGTTGAGTCAACATATGCTTTAGTAGCTGCATCCTGTGGATTCGTAGGATTAGCCATATTAGTTATAGCATGTGTTCCCATATTAATAGCACCAGACATTGTACCGCCAGCAAGCGGCAGATACGCAGCCACAGCAGATGCTATAGAATTGTCAACGTATTCTTTATTAGCTGCCTGTTGCACGTTAGTAGGATCTGGCAAATTCAAAATAGCATTATTTTGCATATCGATAACGCCAGACATTGCGCCACCAGCCAAAGGCAAAAATATCCCACTCCCACCATTATAAACAAATCTGGTGTTTAAACCATTACGCAAGCCAACAACGATATCATTAACTTCAATATCCCCACCGTCGACAAAATTACTAAATTTTTCATTAGTGACTGGCATTTTATAATTCCCTATTCTTTAGCTTTGCAAAGCATAGAAAGCAACGCTCACGCTTGGAGTGGTAGCAGCTTTTGAAATAAAATTCAAAACATCACCAACATTAACTAAATAAGCCTTATCTAAGACATTTGTAACAAGTTCAGAGGTATCCTTCGCAAATGATGAACCAGCAGGAACAGCAGCAGTTTTATTAACTGCAACCCAAATATCACCTGTAGTTCTAATAACTGCTAAAACTTTATTATGATTACTGGTTCCTCCGAAAGAGGTAATAGCTCCCATTACCCCTCCACCTGGAACTGTTAATTGAGTATTAGTTGCAGCAGCCAATGTTGCATTATAAATTTGATCTGAATAAATTTGTGCAAAATCATTTTCTGCTTTAGTTTCTTGTATTGTTCTAAATGGTTGCGTCATAATTTAATCCTTTTTATTTGCCCAATCTTACATCTGCTACATAATGATATTGGATTAAGCCTTCATAATTAGTATGCGATGCGCCAACTATATATAAAGACGTATTAGATGAATTTACAGAATACCATATTGAATCTTTCGATATTTCTTGAGTACTCCAGTGTGATATTGGAATATTTGTATTGCCTTGTACAGTTGTTCCAGTACTACTAATAACCAAACCATTCACGTTATCAATTGTTCCGGCAGGAGTATAAAATGTAATAGATGCTGGAGCGGCTCTTTTTGTTTGTTTATATTTTTGAAAAATAGATTTCGGATAGCATGAAGTTGTAGCTCCATCACTTATTACAGGCAAAGATATTATTTGAGCGCCAACTAATGTATTAGCACCAGCCAAAGTACCTACATCATAACTTTGCTCATAATAATATTGACACTTTCTTAAAGACTCATCGAATGTTTCAACATTACAATCAATAGCAAAGTTGTTATCAACTAAAGATACTCTGTATATGAGCATAGAATCTGCTGGAGAAGCAGAGTTCATATTATTAGTTGTATATAAAACAATTCCTAAAATCATATTGCCAGTATTTAATGCAGCAGGTAATAAAAATTGATCAAAACTGAACTGCAATTGAACACTATCACTCAATGTATATACTGGATCATTTAAAGGTGCTATCGCTGCCCATCCAGACGCAAAAGTAGGATCACTTCCATCTACGTTTGTCCAAGAACTAATAGGCTCATTTTGTCCGATTGTTGGCGGCAAATCTCCAGCAGTTCTATAAATTAAACGCATCTTGAAATTTACTACTGTATTATGAGCAGAATTTAAATTTGCAGTAACCATAGATGATAAATAATGTTGCCAATATGGAGCCATCGTATCTGATGATATATATTGAATCATGGCGAATTTGTTGGTAGATGTTACTGCCTGCACTTGAAATGGCTGATCTATAGATTGAACACCTTGACCAACAGCGACATTATTAGTGTTAGCAACGTTAGTTACATATGCTTGCTGTACAATTATAGTCTGATCTGCTGTATAGGTGTTATTTACTACATTAGTTATAGCGGTTGTCCTAAATTGCCATGGATTCACCCCAAAATTCCATCCAGTTAATAAACTTTCTTTAGGCTGATGTAGTATTGAATTTTCATAATAATGGAACAAATGATCTTTTTGCCTAGATGCTGTTTGTTCGGTAAATGGAATATTAACTGCTTCAGCTGTGGTAACAATCTGAATACTTGTAACAGCGATAGTCCTAGATGTAGGAATCGTTATTAAAATATCAGTATAGCCTGTGCTTGCAGGATCATTTGATTGCTCAGGAATAGCATTGTTACCAGTTAATAGATGATAAGCACCATCTGTAGGAATATTTTCAGCGGATATGATTGGTGTTGAAGTTCCTGTTGATGGAGCAAAAGTCATTGTCAAAGCAGAACTGCCACCGCTCAAAACGGCCGCCAGAATCGTACCACTTACATACTGTCCTCGCGATATACTTGGAGAATTTGATAATCTTTGCCTTAAAGTAATACTCGCACCTAATCCTGATGAGCCAGCTATGCTAACCGCATAAGGAGGGTTAGTATCAATATCGGCAGAAGTTGGCTCTAACCTCTGTAGTGTAATTGTTCCTGTACCAGAACTAATAATATCCCAATCTGGAGCAATTGGCGTGACCGTATTTGAACCTGTGACATTAATGGTAACTGAGTTAGGAGTAGAAAATAATACTTCAACAAATTGAGGATTCGATAATTCATTTTCAGTGTTTGAAAGTTCACTAGGCGGTATATTGCCATTTCCCAAATAAGGAACCGCTTCTCTTGTAAATTGATCTACCGAACCTGCGCTTTCTACTGTTACATAATATAAATCAACATTTCCATCATCATCATAGGGATAGGCATAAGGCACAAATGGATTACCATTGTTATCAACAAAATCGCCAGCGATACCTAATGTTAAAACAGACCCAACAGACGCAAATGTATAATCAGGAGGATTACCAGTTATTTGATATACTTCTTTAGGAGTCTGCCTTTGTAAATCTCGATAAAAAGAAACAACGCCACCAGACAAAGGCAGCCCGCTATCCTTATCAAGGATAACTTCTTCAATTGTAAATAGTGGAACATAAAGTGGGCTAATTGCCATTGCTATTTTCCTTTCTTCTTAAGGTACTCAGATAAAAGTTTAATCATATCTGGATGAGTCAATAAATTAACAGCTGCAACATCATGCTCTGTTCCGTACTTTTCATCAAATTCTCTTTTTTTAGCCTCTATTGCATTTCTTGCATCTGACATTCCAGTTCGCTTTAAAGCTGCAGCTGCTCGAATGGTCGGATTGTTCGGAATCATATTTCCAGCAAATAATTTAATATCTTGCAATTGTTGCTTAGCTTCTGGAAAGGCATCCAGTTTCTGCATAAGTTCGTTGAATTTTTCTTTGCTCTTTAATAAAGAATAAAAGTTATTAAAGGTCTTATCTTTTTTATCAAAAACAGATTCCAATTCATCTCTTGTAAATTTTCGTTCTGCAATATTTCGAGCAATCTTATACTGAGGCTCTATCGCATCCATGGCCTTGACCATTGATCGGCGCGTATTACCATAAACTGATGCTTCGGTATTACTTCCCTTTCTTCCTAATTTACTTTCCATATCACCTAGAACGCGCTTAACCATATCCCAATACATAAAACTCTTTTTGGACACGTTATCCGGCGCAACACCATATTCTTCTTGAAGCATTTGTTTATAGGCTGTGTTATTTTCAACAGCTTTCATGGCTTTCTGAATAACAGGTCGTGCTGTTTCTCTGGCAATAAAATCAGCAGGAACACTATTTTGCATAGTCTGTTCATATGCAGCTTTCTTAATCGGATCAAGCTTATCTTCGTGAATTAAATTAAATAATTTGTTAATGGCTGCTTCTTCGCTTCCTTCTCTTTCTTTGCCAAGCTTATAAAGCAATTTCATGCCTTTTGTAGTTCTTCCGACATTTGCTTGCTTGACTGATTCAAATGGAGAATTTAACAATTCAGAAGGTGTCGCATAAGTAATACCTAGCCGTTTAGCGGCTTCATTCATTTTCTCCATAGCAGGCAAATCAGCTGCTTCAATATCCCCAAAAAGATTTCGTTTCGCCAATTCTTCAGGCGCGACAGAAATGTGCTTTAAGTATGAAGCTAATGCTCCCATAGTCGGTTGTAATACTGGAGATGCTAATTTCCCAACCATAGGCAATTCAGAGGTAAAATCAGCAGCTGACTCTAATGCTGAAGCTGCGCCACTTCCAGCCATTTCAGGAATTGCAGCGACTGTCTTTTTAGCTGCTTCTGGAACCATTTTAGCAAGATTTAAAGCGGCTTTAGGAATATTGCTTACTGTACTCATATAGCCATTAGGATTATTAGGTATAGCACCAATATTGGCAGTCGGAGCTATAGGCATTTGAGGAACGCCACCAGTTGCAGAAGAAACAGCCGGAGGAATGCTTTCTCCCGCAGCCTTATCGATTCCTTTAGCTAAAGCCTTAGATGCTTTTTCGCCTATCAAAGCTAATAATGTCGCATGAACAGGGTCACCACCTCGGCCACCAGATTCAGCGGCTACCGTACCAGATCGTGTCAGCATTCCTGGCAACTTGCTTAATAATTTACCTCCGAACAGTAAGCCGCCAGCATTTCTAACACTCGCTTCTTCTTCACTTTGAGGAGCCAATCCATGCTTTTGCTCAAATCTCATTAAGGCTTCATACGGGGTTGTGCTTTTAGATTTCATGCCGAACTGAGGGAATTTCTCAGACAAATATCTCATTAGCATCTGGGGAGAACTAAGTAGTCCAGCCAACGATTCAGTGCCACCAGCACCAAGATTTGCTAAGGTGCTAACTGGATTGTTAGTGGTCGCATAATAGCCAATATTATTAATGCCAGGAACTATAGAGGCAGCCATTTCGCCTAATGCTTCGGGAGCTTTTGATACAGAATAGGCGATATCGCTTCCTATGCCAGCCAATCCCTTATTTGCATTATTATCGGCTTCGGCATATTCAGAACGAGGCACTAAAACAACTGCACCTGTCTTTTTATTCCTTAGACGTATCATTTGGGTATCAGCCATTAGACAGGCTCCCATTCATCAGAGGAATATTTTGGTGCTTCATTTTCCGTATCTAAATTTCCATATTTTTTTAAGCCTTTAGTGACCATTTCAACATTACGTTTTCGATCTTCCATCATTTCCTTTTTCTTATTATATAACTCGATAAGATAATGATCGGTACTTTCACCTAATGCTCTTTCTAAAATTTCTTCTACTTTTTTAGTGGAGAGATCGGTCGAACTTAAGCCAGTTGCATTCATATATTTTTCTAAAGCTTCTGATACTGTTCTTTTATATCCTGCATTTGCATCAGTTGGCAAATAATGAGTCATTGGTAATTGATTATTTTTTCCAGCACCTATTGGATTACCTTTTTTATCGAATTGAAGGTCACCCATTTTTAAAATTTTATCGATGTAAGGCATCACAGCATCCGCGCCACGGATTTGATTAACGACTTTGTTTAATACTGGTTTCGTTAAAGGAATGCCGTTTTCAGTGTCAGTAGCAGCTTCGTTGGGTGATATCGTTTTTAATGTTATTTTACCGCTAGGATATTTTGTTATAAGACTAGTTTTTCCTGTTTTACTATCAAACTTTACTTCTTCAGTTTTCTTATAACCTTTCTTTTCAAGAAAAGCGCGTGAAAGAGGATTATTTTCATACATCTGATCGATGCCACTGAGATGCGGAAATCCTTGTGCTATTACCACTTCATGCGGCTCTTCTGGCTGTGCTGTAGGCTTGATATAATTCTCACCATTCCAGCTTCCAGCTAATTGAGGGGCAGCATTAGCGTAAATAGATTGATTAGAAAATGTTGGATGATTTGGCTTTTTAAATGTATCAGGCCAATGTCCTGTTTTTTCATCTGGCGTGACTCCAGCTTTGAAGGCTCCTCTCAAATCGTAATCTTCGCCAGAATCATTAGGAGCATATTTAGTTTTCCATTTTTGAAATTTAGCCTCTTCTTCAGGGGTTAAAATTGTTTCAAAATTTCCTGCGGTATTAGCGCCGGGCTTATATGCACTATCAGGTAAGCCAGTAGCGGCTTGATCTATTTTACGATAGCGAGCAGCCATCTTTGTGCGATCTAAGCCATCATCAAATACTGGCTCATTTTCGCTTCCTGAAGGCGTTATTTGAGGACTTGCACCCGAAGCATCAGCCAAGACTTTTCCCAATGATGGATTAATTACCGTCATTTTTGGTGGTGTATTTTCTCCTATCATCGGTGGATTTACTGGCATATTTTGTGGATATGGATTTTGATTGCCTGTAGCTATATTACCGCCTCCAGTGAGAGCTTGCCTCAATTGTGCCTCAAATTGCTTTTGCTCTGCCATTTCTCGCAAAGCTTTATCGATTTCTATTTGGCTTTTACGATTGCTAAGCTTTGTAGAGAGTAAATTTTGCTCAGCAGTAGGGCGCGCAAATTGTGCCTGAATGGATTTAATCAAATCCTCTTTTGGCATAGCTTTGCCAGCATAATAATTGCTAATGATATCCGATAACCCTGAATAATCCGGCGTTCTCACTGCAACTTGTAGAAAATTCGGAAATTGTACTGGCATTATTCAATTCCTTGTTATTTAACCGCTTGCTCCAGCTGATGAACCTGCAGCTTGTGAAAATGCTTTCACTAAAGCGTTTAGAAAAGCATCTCTACTTGCATTTGTTTGATTAGCTCCTTGAAATGCCATAGTGCCTTGAGAAGCTAAATTGCCAGCAAGTAAATCAGCTAAAGAGCCAGATGCACCATACCCTTTATTATAAAAATCTTGTTCACCTGAAATGCCGCTACCATACACGCCTAAAGCATTCTGCAGATATTGTTGCATATCTTTCGACATGATATCACTTGCCATCTGCCCATATTCTTTTTGATGCTCTGGCGTTCCAGCAAAACCGCCTGCAGCTGCAGTCGCACCAATTCCTCGTCCTAATTCTTTCTGTTCGTTTTGAGCGCCTTTTGAAGTTTCGTAATGCTTCATGATTTCATCGATGAATGACGTGGGATCTAACATCTTCCCATATTCACCTTTCAGTCTCGATCCTGCTTCACGACCTTCATTAATATAAGGATCATAATATTGATGCCCTACGCCCGGAATACGACTCATATATCGATTAGCTTCACGAGAGGGATCTTCTCTGCCAAAAAGATTAAGCGGATTTAGATTGCTTCTTTTATAATCATCCCAAAATGACATATTCATCTCCTAAGGATATGATGTGGTACTAACTTTAAATAATGCGCCGCCTAACTTGAATACTATTACTTGAGCTTCATTTTCATACCAGCCTGTACCATCTGGCATCATCGGAGCGACAGCTGTTAATTGTGCAGCTGTTAAAGATGGAAATGTCCAGCCGTTATCACTTAAGCCATTTTGCAGAGATTGATTTAATTCATCGTTATATATTTGCATTTCTGGAGTCAAAAAACCATCCATGCCTACATATTTTAAGTTATTAAATACAGGTATATACATGCCTTAATTTCCTATTTCCATCGTGCCATTTTTAATTACTTTTCGCCCCGAACCCCAAAAACGCATCTGATAGTTTATTTGTTGAGCATATCCAAGATTATTAAATCGAGGCTGATTCTGATAATCGGCTGTTGCTTTCAGTAAATAGCTCACAGTATTGCTATAAGTTATGCCGCCATTTTTTGAGATAGTAAGATCAACTCGTGGAAGATTGATGGTACAAAATCCAGCTTCAGTCAAAATTGGATGACCATCTTCTGTATAGATCACCTGACTTGTATCTTCAGTTATTATATAGCCTTCACATACCATTTGATTGGATGTGTTGGGAGTTGTTCCTGATTCCATTACAAATGTGAAAAGCTTAATTTTGAATTTCTCTGGACGATTAGCCACACGATGCGTATTGCTAATCCTTATTTGTGGAATATCATAAGAAATATAATCCATATTTTCGCTGGATGCTAAAACATCATATGTCGTGATATTGCTACTTATTTCGCTAATACAGCCATTTTTGAAATTTAAAAAATAGGTTTTATTTCCAAAATAGACAACTTGCCTTGCTGGATAGGCCGTGAAATCCCAATCCGTTAAATCGAATAATTTTTTAGTCTTGAAATCATACATGATACTAAAATCATCAGCAGGATTAAAAAATGTAATAATATAAAATAAATGGCCGCCTTCCCGATAAAGAATAGCTGTTGAATCAGCTGGAAAATCAACTGTTTCTAATAGTGCGTCTAGTCCATCTGTTGATATTGGAAGCGCATTGCCGCCTTCCATAACCATCAAAGCAGGAGATGATTTTTCATTAATTCCAAGCCAAGCTACTACTTCTTCACTCGCTGCTATTGTGGCAACTGATGCTGCGCCATAATCGATATTGACAGATGAATTTCTTTGATAAACTTGTGCGCCGCCGACATTGCTCCATATTTCGGCAACTGTAGTTCCAAATACAATAATGTTATTTCCTTTACCTGGTATCCTCAAAACAGCCTTAGCAAAATCTGGCTTTGTTTGTAAAGCCAATGTTTGAACCCAAGTAAGCTTATAAGCATTAGCTGACATACCATCAGCTCCGCTTTCGTATATAACCCAATTAGATCCGGCGTTAGTAGTTAAAGCATTCCCGAAAATGAAATAGGTATTGTGATAAATCACATAATTTGGCTGAAAATCAGAAGAATGAGCATCAAAAACAGCATCTGAAAATGCAGCAGGAAAATTGAGATAATTATAAATTCTGGCTTTTGTTCCATCGACAAAGCAGATTTGCGAAGAAAGATTTTCATCAAAAAATACTTCACCTGTGCTACTGGTCATAGCACCTAAGTTAGTTGCTGACGATGAAAATTGATCTATTCTAAATACATCCGCGCCAGCGACAGCTAAAATAAAATTCCCTCTTACAGAATGGTAAATGCCTCTTCCTTCAGCGCCTTCAGCAATTAAATTCAATACTTCACGATAACCTGGAAAATTAACAAGCCATTCTTCTTCGCCATCACCTGATGATGATATAAATAAGTTATATGTACGTTCAGGTGAAATTGTAGGATAACGCCCAAATACAGAGCTGCCCACTAATCGAACGGGAACGTCTTCAGTATCGGTAGTTAATCCCATTCAATAACTCCTATGAACTGGCAGGTAGCCAGCCGCCACTGAGGTTTACGATGGCATAGTTAATCGCTTCTCCTCCATTCAAGCTACTTAATTTCTGCATTCTAAGATCCATGACATTAGTCGTATTTGTTATCCATTTAATATAGCGATCTAATTGATCAGCAACATCCATTGGAACGCGATATGAATTGAACTGACATAATCTTTGGGCTAACAAATATTGCAAGAAATTAGTATAAAATTCATCGAGTGTAAGAGATAAATCTTGATACTGAGTCACCGATGAAAGGCGAAAAGTTCCCCATATTTCTAGCGGATAATTAACATCAGGTACAAAATAAAGTGATAATGTTCCACCATTCAATGATCTTTCGAAGTTCCAATTCCAAGGCAAACTTTGAATATTGGTTGGCCTAAAACTTCCGCGAAATTCTTTACGCTTTTGATTGACTGTTTGATATCTTAGTGAATTGATATAAAACACGAAAACATCAATATTTATACAATCAGGTATATAGTAATCAGCAACTGCTGCACTCGCTGTAAGAGTCAATTTTGATGTATACGGAATCGTAGATGTATTGATCGTGCGATCAGCTAATACATTATTTAATAGTCTAAGGCCATCACTCATTTGAGCGCCAGTTGGCGTTTCAAAATCTCGGCTTACAATCCCACTGAGATAATAAGCATCTGCAATAAGATTGCTCGCTAAGTAAGTCATGGCCTCTTCCTTTTTCTATCGTTAGATAGTGTACTGATACCCTGCCACGTTGATCGCTACTGTGCCTGCAGATACTTTGTAATTGATCTTAGGCGCACCAGAATCGAGCTGAGCTTGAACATATTCTCTAACAAGAGTATGGGCTGAAGCACCAGCAACGGGAGCTATATACTTAACGGTATCACCTACAGCGCTAAAAGGTTGCAACGCCAAGGTATCGCCAGCAGCATTTGCTGTCCAGTTTGTTTCAATTTTAGCTAGAACATTTTGGACAGGCGGAACGAATGTCGTCAATGTTACAGCCGCATATGTTGCAGAGCTTCCTGCAGTAACAGCGGTTGCAATTGGGACATCATATACAAAAGTACGTTCATTGGCGCTACCAGACCAATAACCAGCAAGGAAATGAGCAGAACCGTCAGTTCGGACATAACCGATCAAACGATACATATCATAACCAACAGGCAACAGAGGCGCAGTTAAGGTTGCAGAAAGCACAGCGCCCGGCGTGTTGTTTTGCGTTGAATCACCTACTGCATAAACAGCATAGAGAGTAGCGTTAGCTAATGAACCCGTATCCAGAGCATTAATGCCAGTTGTGGCAGCATTAATAGTAACGCCAGATGTCAGGATAATGTCATTTTCATTAGTAGAGTTTCTAGCTCTACCAGCCGCCATAGTAAGTGTGGTTGTACTTGCAACAGCCAGTTGCAAATTGTCTACGCTTAGATAAGGTGCATTAACAATTGGTATATTTACACTCATTAAATTGCTCCTCAAATTAAAGTGGGAAGATGATAGCTAGTGAGTTGTCATCAACCAAAGTTTTGCCCCAAATAGCATCATGCACAGTTCCGTATAAATTTTGGCCGAATTGAGCGCCAGTATACATACGCAAACTGACTGCGGTTTCTTCATCCTGCTCAACTGAAGTCATGAATGGATCGCAATCTGGTAACGGTGGAATAGCAACATAGAACTGATTACCTGATTGAACCATGCCCACGCGATGAGATGGCAATACTTTAACCTGCATACCAGCCACAATCTGCTGCGTGATATTTTGGTTTTTGCCAACGTTTGCTTGGAGAGGAGGATTGATTGAAACAGTGACTTGTGAACCGCCCGTACTTGCTGCATCTGCTGTTGCCATAAATTGAACAGGACATGCAGAAGGTTTATGACCAGTAAATGTACGGAAGCGGATATTTTGATGACCAGAAACATTATCTTGAAATTGGAAACGGTCATACTTTAAAACAGAAGAAGCATCTGATGGAGCATTTGTACCACTAAAAGTGATAGCAATCACAGCTCCATTAGCATCAGTTGTTACACTCACAACTGTTAAAGTCGTGCCTGCTTGCCCTTCTGATCCAGAGATATGTTCAGGTAAAAGGTTAGAGGAATACCAATCGCATTTTGCAAATTCGCCTAATTCCCAACTATTACGCAACTCTTCATTGCCGCCCTTCCCACTCGGAACGAACTGATTTAAGCCTGAGCCAATGATGTCTGGAATAACGATATCAGAGAGATAAGCTTTAGTATCATTTTTAGCTGCCCCGTAGTTCCTGAAGAAAGCCAGCATTTGGCCGAGCTGATTAAAAGATGAGATTGGCGTTACGCCATTACCATAGAAGCGATAAGGAGTTGTTTCGCATAATCCAGCGATATCAGATTCAATCACAGCGCCTAATTCTTCGATAGCACCACGTCCGAATCGTTCCATATATTCCTCAACGTTAAAAATTAACTGTTGAGCGGATATATCAATACCGATGTTTTTAGACGAATCAACGGTCAAACTCTGGACACGCTGTTCAACGCCTTGGAAGTTAACAACCAAGCCATCGTTAGCAATAAAGCGCGGTGGTTTGTCAAAAGTAATCGTGTCGCCAAGGTTGGCCGGATTAGCCTTTTGAAAATCGCGGTATTTAGTATTAGCAGTTGAAACGAAACAATTGATGTTCTGAAGATAAGCCAAATCGGCTTTGTTATATGTTTGTACATTTTCCAAAATATTATTTGGCAATGCCATGTCAGTCTCTCCGTTAGATATAACATTAAGACAAAACTTTTGGCATTACCTATGGGTTATTATCCCCTGAACATGCGCTTAAAATCTTGCACGCTACTCGGTTTGCCGGAGTCTTGCCCTGTAGGCGAAGATGACAATCGGCTGAGTGGAGGCGCAACATTTTTATCCTCGGCTTTAGCGGCTTGATTGGCTTTAATGGAAGCACTTATTTTGCTTATCATGTTTTGAGCAGCATTAGGATCCCTTTCAGACAACATTGCAACAGTTGCCCATTTGCTCGGATTCTTCATCAACTCATACATGACTGCAGGCGTGTTATCCACTTGAGATGCCAAAAAAACCAAGTTTGGGAAGGCAGCAGGGTTAAAGTCGGCCATCACTGTCTCAAAATCCTCATAAGCATCTTTACCAGATGCCATTCGAGCATTATAAGTATCAGCGATCTTTCTTGCCTCTCTATCCATTTCTTCTTGGGCGCGTTTTTCGCTGGCATCTTGAAATTGTTGACGAATCTCATTCAAGACTTCTTGCTTAAGAGCTTCTTTATCGATTGGTATAGCCATTCCACCCATCGAACCAGCGCTAGTCTTAAGAGTAGCATTTTCAGCCTTTAACGCATCCAACTCTGCTTGCATTGAATCTCTCCCTTTAAGTTTAGCCTTTTTAACCAGTTCTTCGACACGACTTTTGGGGAGTGACTCCTCTTCATGCTGTAAGCCTACATTAGCATTATCAGCATTAGAGCTTTCCGAAACTAAAGCGTTTTCATCAGTCATTCTTGTCTATCTCACTGTTGCCGTTGTGAACGTGGTCGCATGGTTTAAGTGCCATGAACTGCCATTTTGCCGCATGGTTGCGTGGTCGCCGGGTTATACGCTGCCCGTAAGCGGAATATCTTTCAATATATCGTACAGTTTAAATTCTGATAATACAATATCACTTTTTACGCATCTTTCTGAAATTTTCGGCTAAGACGGCTCGTTTCTTTTCCAGTGGGTTTTTGCTTCTAGCTGCCTTGGCTAGCTTCTTAGCTGGTATTTTTTTACCTTTCTTCACGCCCAATTCTTTCCTGAGCGCGCCTTTCTTCATTTTAATATCTTGAATCCATTTCTTTTTAGCAGCCATGATTGTTTATCCTTTTTTCTTTCGTTTTTTCTTTTTACCTCTTGCTTCACTGTATGCTATGGCAACCGCTTGCTTTTGGGGTTTACCAGCAGCCATTTCTCGCTTAATATTAGTCGAGAATCCTTTTCTTGTTTTCGCTTTAGCTCCTTTGATGAGAGGCATTTTTATAATTCTCCTATCATCATTTCGCCAACGGTCAAACCGCTTTCGAGAATCTTAACAATCAATTTTACTTTACTGTTAGTCGAGGCCGCCGATAACTGATTCAATCCATCTTGCACCAATTTTAAAGCTTCTTGAACTAAGACTAATTCTTCAGGAGTCATTTTTTCTTCCTTTTTTTCTTTTTCGATTTTTTGCGCTTTGGAGCGCCAATTCCATGCTCATCTTCCATAGACATTATGTTTACTCCTTATTCTTTTCATCATAAAGAGCAATCGCCTTTGTTGCCCACATTGAAACTTGCTCAAGATTGGTTTTAGCTAATGACATTTCTCGGCTACTTATCTTATCTAATAGCACTTCCAATTCTTCGCATTTTGTCTTGATCAACAGGATAAAAGCACTGTTTTCTTCTTTTAAAGGTTTATAAACTTTTCTGAATGTATCTTTAGTCATTACTAGCAACCCCGCATTTTTTTAAGCTTGCCTTTCTTTTTCAAATTGTCTTTAGGTGCTTTCGCCATTTTCGTGCGTGTTCCCACCATTGACTTTTTCGTTTCTTTCTTCATCAGCTTGCCTTTTTTCATTGTGAGCTTCTCCTATCTCGAGTATATGTTTGCCTAATTTGGTGGTGACTTCAACTGCAGTTCGAGCATTCTCGGCATCAAGTCGTTCTTGATCAAGCGCACGATCTAAGTCAGCATCTTGGATTTTAGTCATGACTTCGAGGAATTTTATATCGGCTTCTTTATTTTGAATCGCTTCAGACCCTGATGCTTTTGCCATTTCGATCTGAGCTTTGAGCTGATTACCTTCTCTCATTGCCTGAACTTTATCAGCTTCAACTTTAACTTGACCAGCTGCGATCTGTTCTGGAGTAGGCTGATTTGCATTAGCTTCCTGAGCCTTTGCCGCTGATTCTTTCTCTTTATCCATCCACTCTTGGACAAGATAACGGAGCTTATCAATACCACGAATATCAATGTTATCAAGCAATACTTCAAGGCCATTCTCATTCATAAATGCCTTAAAGCTATCGCTGATACCCATTAATGATATGATAGTTTTTAGTGCAATTTGTTTCTGCACTTCATAATTCACGCCTGGCTCTATAGATACTTCCAACGCCGAAACGTCATAATCAAACTTGATTCCTTTGCCACCTTTAGCATTCACTTCATAAAAATCGCGTTTGCCGTTAGGCATTACGATAGGGATTGTTCGAGGTGTGACATAATATTTTGGTAAGAGGTTAAGGTAGATTTCACCGCATCTTGCCCAGCCTTCAATGAATCCCATTGTGTAAGGCATAGCTGCAGCGTTCGAGTGCATAGCACCCTGCATAATTGCAATTCCAGATATATCATTTTCATTTGCTCCCAATGCCGCATCATACGAACCTAAAATGACTTGAACTGTATTATCGGCAAGATTAAAAGTGGCGGCAAGTTCTGGCGGAATCGGTGGTCGCGTAATAGCTTGAGGCGGATTCAAAGGAATTTTTGGATCACCGTCTTTATACTGATTATATAGAACCGTAGTCGATTTTTGAGGATTTACATAGGCTTCCTGATAATCCTCATTAGATGGTATACCCTCCACTGGAGCTATCCACTTATGCTGCACCAGATTTTCGATTTCATTACATAGTGATTGGCCTGCAAAGTTCTTCATCTTTTGAGTATCGCGGGCATGGTAAACATAAGGACGAATGACCTGCTCAGCTGTTGAATCAGTCGTGTCTCTAACTATTACGCTATTGCCATCGAAAAATACCAGCGGCAACATAGAGAAATTAGTTTCTTTATGTTCGACAATCTTTGTCCCCGTTATGGTAAATTTATCGATTGTTTCGATATCGGTCATGCGGGATTTAATAACAATTGGCGCTTGCTCTATGATTCCAGCTTGTTCCCACTTCATTAAAAATTCTTCATATTGTTTCTCAGTAACACTATGACCATTAGCAAGCTTCAAGATCTTAGTGTTTTTCATCTTCTTTCTATAATATTCAGCGAATAAAAGAATGCGCTCTTTTTGGTTACGGTATGACCAATTAAAGTTGCCAACGCCCGCATTTCGAGTAAATTTCACGTCCTTAAGAATATCTGATCCATACATTTCCTCGGCTTCACCTGCAGACTTTGGAAATAGTTCACACGCGAATCGTCCATCTCCTTTATGCGATTTTCTTGCCAAAGGATCAAAAACAGTGAGAGTAGGATCGAATACACGTTCGATATAAATTTTTTGGTCAAAGGACATTTCATTGGCATAATCCGTATAAATCTTGGCCACGCTATAGCCGCCTGAAAGGATATCTCGATAAATATGATAGCTTAATGAACTCTTATCGCCACCACAAAATGCTGCCTTCAAATGTGCCTCTACAAGTTCTATTACGTCTGGATTAATAAGCCTGACACCTTCTTTTGCCCGAACGGTGAATGCTGGATCCATTTTGGAGAATTCGCCGCAAAGCCTGCTGATAAAAGCCTCCAAGATATTAAATTCCATATTGGGCTTTTGAATTTCTTGATTAACGGATCTATCGGCAGGAGTGAGACAAGTCTTAAAAACAAATCTGACGTAATCATTATATGTTTTATAATTCTTTTTGAAATAAAGTGAACCGTTCTCAATATCCGTTCGGATATTTTCAAAGCTATCAATAGCAGATTTCTTAACGTAAGCCATCTCGATTCATCCTTGCATTTTGTTGTCGCCGCATTTGTAGAGCTATCGCGTTCATAACAGCATTGCTTGAACTCTCTTTTGTCTCAATTCTATGTAAGCTTTTGTCTATAAGTGCTATTTTGACGGCATCATATACTGTATCGCAAATATCATCATGCCTATGAGCATCATTGGCAGTTATTTTACTCATATGTTGCTTACAATTGCCAACATGACGTGCATTTATACTAAAAGTTACCCTTTTACTGGCGATATAAGGCTGCATTTCGATGTATCTGGCGGCTTTGCTCCCCGATATAGCGGTTCGTTGGACATCTTTGATTTTTAAGCCTTGAATGCCATTGAGCGTGCCTATAAGCGTAACACCTGTCGATTTCTTCTCAATACAGGCGAGCAAAGGTGGAGTTTTGTGATGCGAGCATTCGCGCCAAAAATCAATAAATCGTTCTTCTAAATCTTTAGCATCGATCCATTCTTCAAGGCAGTCTATCCAGTGCAAGCCAAGCTGGCCTGTAGGCTTGCCAAACACTTTAATCTCATATAGCCCCCAAAAGCTAATGGCTGTCGGATCATTATAGTTCTTTTCAGTTTCTGCCGTATCAGCTGTAAGAAACGTTGAGAAAAATTCAGGCTCAGAATCGAGTTCTAAAAACCATTCTGGCCTGAAGAGAGAACCGCCTGCAGGCGTAGGATTTTGTTGGAATTGGCTATAGAAAACATAAGGTGACTTCTCCTGCAGCTCTAGCAGATATTCTTTTGAATGAACTTCGGGATAAAGTGCATTCCCCGCATCATCTAACGACTTTAATATGACTTTTCGCCATGGCTTAGTATCTTTGCCTTCAATAAAAAAGGCCGCAAGATCAGCCTCATGAACGCGCTGCCCGATAAAAATTATCGGTACATTCTCACCTCTAGGACGTTGCCTAATAGTTGTTTCATAGTTACGTATAACACTTTCCCTAATCGTGTCAGAGAATGCTTCATCCGGCTTATGGGCATCATCAATAACGACTGCGCCACTAAAAGCTGTCTGGCCGGGCAAGCCAGCGTTTCGGCCTACGATAGCACCAGCTGAGCCAAAAGCTGCAACATGGCCGCCATCAGTAGTAGCAAAGTGATCTTTGGCGCGTGTGTCCTTAGCTATGTAAACATCAAACAGATATTCATACATGCGAGATGACATAATCAAACGAATGAAAGCTGTTTGTTCAGCTGCTAAAGTCTGGCTATGTGATATATAAATGAAATTGCAACGAGAATTTTGTGTATAACACCACGCTATCCACATGCAAACCTGAAGCGATTTACCCGAACCTGGCTCGACATTGATTAGTAGATTTTCGTCTGGATGCTCCATGCGAGTCATACCAGTGAGTTCTCGGCAAATCGTTATCTGATGCGATTCGCGCCCGACTGGACGCGCTTGTATAAAATCTCGATTGGTAATGTATTTCGTGAAAAATTTAGTAAATTCTAAGAGCGAGCCACGAAGTTCGGCAGCTAGCTCTTCTTTTTCTAAATCTATTTTCATTAATACTCTTTCTTGTTTTGAGTATTCAGCTCTTCACGAAGCGCACGCATTTCAGATTTCAATTCTTTAGAATCATCAGAATCAGATGGCTTCATCATATCGCCATATATTTTAGGTAGTAGTTTCGCGGCAAGCCATTTTCTCGTATCAACACGTAAGCGAGAGCGATTTACGAATTCCGTATTACAGACTTCATCACCATTTTTATTATAGGTAACATCTTGAGAAGTATCATCGGCAATATCAACACAATCTTCAGCCATTAATTCGGCTTGAGCGATCTTTGCCTTTGTGTATAAGTCGGAAAATGAAGAATTAGACCACCGCCATTCGTTAATGGTGTCTTTGTGTGGCATCCAAGGAAACAGAGCACAAAGACGATTTAATCCTAAAGCGTGCGTAGCAACAACACGACATATCTTTTGTGCTAACTCTTCAGAATAAATAGTTGGTCGTCCGAGCTTGACAGAATCTTCAGACTTGCTTTCCGTCATGGGATTTTCCTTTTTGATTATTTTCTTTTGGTTTTGGTTTTGATGTCTCTGAATCTTTTAGAAAGCCCTTCCCGTTACATGACTTGCATTTTTCTCGCATGTTGCCCATGCCATAAACTTGCTTTTGGCCTAGGCAGGCAGTGCATCGGCTCATAAGAATTCCTTAAGAAATTGTTTCACATAGAACATTCTGAATATATATTATACGAAAGTATTATAATTTTCTATGGCGCTACCAGCTCGAAATGATCCATGTCAGCAAAATGATTGTCTTTAAGATCATTATCCATTTTCCAGCATCCACCGTAACGAAGTTTATGGGTCATTTTTCCATTCAAATAAAGTTGCTGAGCGGTTGCCATCACATAACCAGAAAAATAAGCTATATCAACTGAATCATGCCAATCGATGAGGCCATTTACGTCTGGCATGGCATCGACAGCCATGGATGGTACAGAGTTATGCTTGCTATCAGGATAATGCAGCTGCGTCTTGCCTGCGGCAAATGCGGCTTCTTGATCGGCTTGATCTCTGTGACCGACAAGGATCGTGCAGTTGTAATATTGAATGACGGTTCCAAACAATGTCTGCAGGTCAATATGACAGGTTTTCAATTTTTCTAAAGACTGTTGACTAAAATTTGGCATGGTTAATCTCTATAAATATTGACACTAAGTTTCACTGGTTAAATCTTCATCACCATTATAGACCATAATTAAAACAGCATCTTCAAGATCGTTGGTCAAATCTTCTTCATCTTTAATAGGCTCATCGAGGACGCAAACTTTCAGCAGTAGACACAAAATAATCACTATTACTACCCGGATCCAATGACGGCATAGTAAATATTTTATCCAATTCCATAGTTTCATTTTCAATATCCTTTGCCTCAAGCCAATCCTGAAAACACATTACACAATAAGTATCGCATGACCTATCACAAATTGCACAGACATAATACGCACCATTTTCAGTTTCAATGACGCTAACTTGGGCATGGTGGCATTTGCTTACTAACATTTGATTTCATCCTTAAAGTGGACACAAGATTAATCGCATCTTCCACAGATCGGATGACGTAATAATCTCCTTTCCAGTTTGCAGCGAAATCTTTTTGAGCCTTAGTTAACTTTTGAGCTGATGGCGGCTTGCTGCCGTCTTTTATTTCCGCAATTGCAGTAATGCCGAAAATAGAAAGCAATAAATCTGGGCAGCCTCTTCCCATATTGGACATAATAAAAACAGATACGCCAAGATTTCGTAAGCATTTGACTATCTCACGTTGGTTGGCATCTATTTTGCGGCCTGTCATTTTCTGCCATTTCCTACCAGATCATATTTTTATCAGGGTAAACCCTTAGTTATCCACAGATTTAGTGGATAAGTATGTTGTATAAGGGTCAATAATAACCTAAGTTAATATTATATATAGAAAAATTATTTTGTATAGTATTAATACATAAGTATCTATTTCACAGGAATCCCCTTTTCAATCATATAATCTTTCAACAAAGGACTCGGCTCAGGCGCTCTGAGAGGCGTTGGCGGCTTTGCCGTTAGCCTTATACCTTTTTTCTGCGTTCGTTCAACAGCGGGCAAATTTTCGGCCTTGGCTTGCGATTTTTTAAGTGGAACGACATTACCATAAAGCATCCAATATGGATCATCTTCAAATTTGTTCATATCTTAAGCTCCTAAATGTAGGTCACTCAATGACGGCAATCCATTTTTAGTTTTTGTTTAATATCTCGAATGGCTCTTTTTGAATGTTCACGCGTTGAATAGCTTTTGCTGTTTTCTTTTTCACCCCCCTTATAAAAAAGCTTTTTATTATTACCTTTTATAATTAAGGGGTGCAGCTCCTGCACCCTCGAGGGTGCAGCTCCTTCCGGGTAGGGTGCAGGACGTTCACCCTCCCCCCCCGACTTATCCACAGGATTTTCATTTGATTTTGTATATTTACCCATAAACTTATCGATGAATTCTTGAGGTATGCACAGGGTCGTTACGGTTCTTAATTGAACACCATTCTTGCCATATTGAATTTCACGTTGAATAAATCCATTTTTCAATAAATAGGCATGAGCATTTTGAATGGATCGCTCCGAGACTTCGAGTTGATGAGCCAAAGTATTCACAGTGAACTCAAAATGATTGGAGGCTTGAAAGTTATGTGATGCGTAAAATCTTAACAATGATTTGGCGGTTGCATTACCGACTTGGATGCTGGCAACCCAGCTAAGTGCTATCGCGGACATGGTGATTTCCTTATATTAATGGGTAAAGATTAAACAATTCCGTGGTGCGAGTTACATTTTATGTTTGATTTTCAGAGAAGGAGTGATATTATGCGGGTATCGGATTTCTGTTTTTTGCATATTTGTGGGGTAGCTAATCACTGCCCCCACTCCTTCACTAAGTCTCAAAAATAAACTTAATACTGCATACGCTACGCCTTCGCTTATTTTTTGTAAATAAGATAAAAGCCATTCAATCGGTTACAATTTATAACCAACTCAATTTCCTCGAAATTGTTATCTCACTGTTACTTCACTATTACCTTTAAAAATTAATATTGCGCTTGCAAGCGAGCATTAATGCTGCTAGGCTATGCTCATATCAACGCATAAAAGGAAATAGAAATGACATATCAACAATTTATTGATGAAATTATGAATTATGAATCTGACACATTTAACGCGCCTAATCTAAAGTTAAAAAGGAAACGTGCAGGCAAAATAGCTAGAAAATGCTTGGACTATTTTGTAAACAATCGGCTAGATGGCTGTCTATTGAGTGATTTTTTTGAAGAAACCAAAGGAGAATAAAAATGCGATCACAATTTTTAGCATTATCAGCAAGCATCATTTTGTTAACGTCAACTATATGTTCAGCGCTTAATCAAGAACATTGTAATACCTATTGCACAGAAATAGCAGGATCTAGCAGTTGCCAGACCGTGTGTACACCATGATTAATATCTTATTGGAGTGCCTGTCCGAGTCATGGTTCATTATTTTTATGGTCATATTTATTTTCTTGCTTGCTAAATGGGAACAGAGAAAAAGTAAATGGCCTGCAGATAGTCTTTCACTGAAAAATGGAGGCGTGAAGTGCAATACAAATATCGGATGTACAGAGAAAAAGATGGTTGGTACTACATCTATCGAAAAAGGACAGGCTTGTTAGGTTTAATTAGTCCGTGGTGTTATTTTTGTTTAGGTTCATCTTCAGAAAGTTGTTTAAAGAATTTAGCAGAAAAAACACAATGCAACATAAGATTACTTATAAAGGAATGGCAAGATGGATAATGAACTAGACGAGTTTGATGACATAGAAGAATTAGAAGATGAGGATTTTGAAGATGATGATGATATAACCGATTACGAATGCCAAGACGCTAGCGACTATGAGCCTGATGATGATGAAGAGTCAGAGGATGAGGAAAATTTTCGTGTTGATGCAGATCAACGCAGCCATGAATTAGCAGAGCTCTCAAGGGAGAGAAGATGACAAGCAAAATACCGTTAAAAAAATATTTGGAAGATCAAGAAAAATTGCCACAACAAAGTTGGTTATCAGAAGAAAGGATTTTTTTACTAAAATTTGCCGAAAAATGTGGAGCAGATGTTTTTCGGGAAAAGAATTCATGGTTTTTAGAATTTGATGAGGGAGCATATCAGGGAAAAAGTGTTGTCAAAATACCTAATCAGCATTTAACGCCGATTGCTATTGCTAACGCACTACATTCTGTTGGATCGCATATCGATGTTAATGATGCAATAATGAATCATTTTAAAAATTATCTACAAAAAATAATAAAGGAATCAGTATGAAATACCGTAAAAAACCAATAGAGATAGAAGCAATCCAATGGGACGGAAAAAATATTAATGAAATTTCATTTGCTTTTCCAGAATGTTTCGCTACTTTCACTGTAAGTAATGATAATTGCATTCAGATAAAAACACTCGAAGGCATTATGACTGCGCGCATGGGTGACTATATTATTCGCGGAGTTAAGGGCGAATTTTATCCCTGCAAACCAGACATCTTTGAAGCCACTTACGAAAAAGTAGAGGAATCAGCATGAACTTGGCAAACATGATAGACGATATTGCATACAAAATAGCAAAACAACACGCTAGAATTATAGAAGATGAAATCAAAAAGGTGTTAGGCAATTACAATTGCAAGCCAGAGGATTTAGTTATTGAATATAGCGGTAACGCTAAAATACAAATCAATATCAAAGCATCACAATTTACTATTCAAAATCATTTTATTTATCAGGAGGAACACTCAAATGAAGCCATTTGATCTGCAAGCAGCGCTTCGTGGCGAAAAGTTCGCGCGCAAATCAGATATGAGGGAGCCGGACGAATGGCACTATTTCAAGACACCCAATATGTTATATGGCATAGCTTGTGTTTTTGATAATAGTATTTTTACTTACACTAGTGAGGGTCATAATAACAGAACCCAAGAATCGTCCTATGATCTCGTCATGTTGCCGAAAACGAAAAAAGTTTGGATCGGCATTTCAAAACATCAGAGTTCCAATGGGCACCGCTCTGCAACTGATGCATATCCTACAAAAGAGGAAGCAATGGCCGATCTTACTTATGACCGATGGAATTTTATCGAAGTGGAGATAGAAACAGAATGAATCACAAGCCTTTCGATTTACAAAAAGCATTATCTGGCGACAAGTTCGCACGCAAACATGATCTCAGAGAGCCGTACGAATGGCATTATTTTAAAGCTGATAAGTCATGTCTTCCCATATGCTGCATATACGATGGAGAAGCAATGTGGTTTTCAACAACTAGCAAAGAACTCGTCATGTTGCCGAAAACGAAAAAGCTTTGGCTTGCCATAGAATTAAATCCAAGTAAGTACGACGAAAATGTTTATCACAGTACAGGTGCCTTTGAATCGCTTGAAAGACTAAAAAAATGTGTAAGCAACTTGGATGGAAATTATAAAATTATCGAAGTGGAGATCGAAGAATGAGCCATTATAAATGTATAAATTGTGGCGAAATTCTCGACCTCAAAATAATCGAAAATGAGAGAATGAAAGGTGAGTTTTTATCTTGCTCTAAATGTAAAACATATTTCAACCCTGATCACTACAAAGAAATGGATGGTATTAAGAAAATGAAATTTCAATGGGAATTAATAGATAATGGCTCACAAGGTGCCAATTTAAGTGAAACAACGCGACTTAAAGTTTTTGGGGGCTGGATAGTAAATCATCTTATGTATTTTAATGATTGCCTCAGTGAATCAAGTTGCTTTGTGCCAGACAAAAATCATGAATGGAAGATTGACTAATGAAAAAACTATTTATTTATTTTAGATGCAAATTATGCGGCGCTTATAGTGCTGGAAACAAATGTATGTATTGCAGAGGGAGGAAACAATTATGACACATATAATTTTGCATGAAACAACTAAAGAATTTAAAAAAGGATTTGAGTTTTGCACTAAAGCAATTTATGACTTAACAAGAAAAAATGATTATAAAATTGAAACATTGAATGAGTTATTGTCCTCCATGATTACATTGATGGATAGTGATAGTTATTGGAACGATATCAAAAAAGCTATTCTTTGTGGATAAAGAACTTTTAATAAACAGGAAGAAAATAAGGTCAAGTAAATGCCATTAATAAATAGACAATGCGACAATTGCAGTAAAAAAGATATGCCTGTATACGAGCGTTATGTGGTACAATCTGGAAATAGTATGAAATTTAAACGGCATGAATTAACCAATCAATTAATTCCAGCAGATTTAACTTATTGGTGCATGGCTTGCTCCAAAAAAAAATCAGAGGAAAATAAATAATGGAAATCGAAGATACGAAATTAAAAGTTTTATTAGATGGCTTAAGGAGTAGCTATTTGCAAATAATCGATAACTTTTTCGAAAAACATCCAAATGAAGCATTTGAAACACCAGTCGCATCATTAATTGGAACAATCATGCAACTACTTTATATGCTCGATATTAATGAAAAATTTGAAAAGGACATTCACAAGTTATCCGATTTAATGACTAATCGCACTTTTGAATTAACAAAAAAAATAAAACTTTATAATAAAAGAAAGGAAACACATTAATGCTGGGAATATTCAAGAATCTAAGCAACGAAGATTATCACGCTGACCGTACAGCAGTCAGTCGCTCAGGACTGATGGAATTTAGAAAAGCACCTGCAAAATACTGGAATACCTATTTAAACCCGAACAGGCCAGAAGAAAAGAAAGATACGCCACAAATGGCCTTTGGGAGAGCGTTTCATACATTTGTTCTGGAACCGCATCTATTTGAGACACAATATTGCGTTCAGGATTTAAAGCTTCCTGAAATTCAACCTAAGCCATTAAAAGGCGATTTGCAGCTGAAATACGGGAAAGAAATCGGAGCTAAGCTTTATGAAGAAGCTAAAGAGCTTGAATACCAACAAAAGATGCTAAGAGATCGCCTCCTCGCCGATTTTGCTGCAAAGTCAGCAGGAAAAGAGCTTATAACGCTAGAACAAATGAACACTTTGCAGATGATGCGTCAAAGTGTAATGAATCATCCGCAAGCGGCTGAACTAATCACAGGCGCGGCGATAGAGCATTCCATTTTTTGGGAAGATCCTCACACTGGCGTTAGGTGCAAGACGCGCCCGGACATCTGGCATGAAAATATGACGGCTGACTTAAAAACGACTGTTTCAGCTGACGAAAATTCATTTAGGCGAGATATTCCTTTGTACGGCTACCATTTACAGTCGGCTTTTAACCGTGAAGGCATTTATCGCACAGGTGGCAAAGATATCAGGACACATACTTTTATATGCGTAGAGAAGGAATGGCCTCATCTAGTAGCCGTTTATATCTTAGATCAGAATGCGCTTGACTCCGCGCATAAATTGTTTAAGAATACTTTGGCAGAATTTAAAGAGTGCCAGACAAGTAACGTATGGCCTGGATACAAAACACAGGAAATATCACTTCCACCTTGGGCAGAATAGTTATGACTGACGATGAAAAGAAAGATCAAGAAGAGAGACTCAAACTTGAACAGAGGTTTATTGTGCGACTCACGATAGACATGAAAAATATCCTTATTAACAATTTATCATTCACATATGAAGATCACGAAACACAGTCACGGATGTTTTTTAATTTGATGGTAAATTTTATAGCCGCGAGTGTAACGGAGACTTCTGCCCCGGACAAAGTCGCATCTAATATCCATCATATCACTAGCAGGCTAAATCAATGGGTAACTGACAATACTCTGAAATACGATGATGGCTCCGTTAAAAATACACCTGACAACATTAACAAAGGACTACACTAATGAGTGAGTTAATTGTACAAGACAATACAAATACTATTATAGCGAGAGCAGAACTCGATACGCAAATTGCTACGGCAAACGCTTATCCTCGAGATGAGATCGTTTGTATCGAAAAAGCAATAAAATTAGTAACTATTGATGAAGAAACCGCACAAGGCTGCTTTTACGCATTGCCCCGCAAGGACAAAGACGGAAACAGGATAACTATTGAGGGAGATTCTATTCGTCTCGCAGAGATCATAAGATGCGTTTGGAGGCATATGCACACTCAGACTAGAATTATTGAAGTGGCCGAAAAATACATCACAACGGAAGCCGTCTGTTGGGATCTTCAAAACAATAACAAACATATTGCAACTGACCGTATCACCATATGGTTTGGGGAAAAGAACGGAAAAGGTGGTTACCGGGCGAACAATGACATGCAAATCATGTTGGCCAAGGCATCCCAAGCAAAAGCCCTTAGAAATGCCATATTTCAGGTTGTGCCTAAAGCGCTAGTCAAAATGGTTAGCTCTGCGGCCAGGAAATTCTCGTTAGGGGATGTAAAAAACCTACATGGCAAGATTAATGCCGTCGTGAACAAATTGGTAAAAATGGGTATAAATAAAGAACAAATGCTCGAATACTTTGGTCACACTAAAATCGATGACTTTACTCAGGAAGATCTAGGCGCATTGCTTGGCATCGGTACAGCCTTAAAAGAAGGAATGATCAAGCCAGAAGAGGTTTTTGCCGTAGAGAAAGCGCCTACAGAATCAGCATCAGATACATTAAATACCTTATTAGCTACAAAACAGGCTCCTAAAATAGAGTCGTCCGTGAACGCAACAACTGGAGAGGTAGAGAGTGATTTGCCGTACTGAAGAAATAAGCCACCCGCCGGAAGGGTGGCTTAGTCTTTCACTTGTATTCATAAGGAGAATTTTTATGTCAGTTGAAATTTCATTAAATCACAAATTTCAATTTGATTCTAGCGCATAGATAATATAATATATTATGCGCGGATACGGGAGCAATTGTATGGCATTAGTTAGTCCGTCTGAATTAGCAAAACGATTGGGATTTTCAACTTCGCAAATTCGGCGATTGATTAGAGAGGGTTTGATTAAAGCAAAAAAGATCGGCAACTTTTATGCAATTGATGAGAAAGACATCAAAAATATAAAAAGACGAAGATCGATTAAATCATAACTGAAAAGGAATTTAATATGAATGAAGCCATCAATGACAGCTCTATCTTAGTTGCTAAAGCTTTAGATTTATTAAAGCACTGTCAAGCTGAAGCTTGCTTTGATTGCTTAGAGGAATCGATCAACTTGCTCGAACAAGCACAAGAAAAACTGACGAGTAAAATGTAATGAATAATAGCGGATGGATTTGTCCTAGATGCCAAAATGTATATGCTCCTTATATAATGGACTGTCGCAAATGCAATGACTATAAAAAAGAAGAATTCCCCAAAATGCTGCCCGGAACATCTATAATTCAAGAAGAACCTATCGAGAAATTAAATTTTTGCTTTACTTGCCAGAAATATATGATGCCAAAACATTTATGCACCCCTCCTCATATTCTGGCGGTACAGGGATGATTAAAATTATTAAATGGTTAATATGTTTGTTTCGCGGACATGACTTTGAGAAAGCATTTTATCGACATCCCGTTTATGAATTTTGGCGCGAAATAAATAACAGTTATCGCCAAGCAGGAACAGAAAGCGATCAAGATGAAACTGAAATGTGGTGTCATCGTTGCTGTAAATATAGGAAGGTATAATGAAAGAATATCCATTAAAAGTATATGAAGGCAAGCATCCTAGAATTCTGGTTACTGAAGAATTCGTAGATAAAAATAATCTGAAACTTTGTCGCACCCCAGAAGAGATGCTTGCTTATGGCAACAAACACGATCAGTTCATGAGTTTCACAAAAGAAATATTGATTAATTATATGCCTGTGAATTTTAGTGTTGAATGGATAAAAGAAGATTGCAAACAGAAGCATCTTGATAATCCGATCAAAATCATTGATGACACTTATGAAACAGCACAAGATTTTCTGGACTACATGGTTTTCGGATGGATGAAGGCTTTAGACGAACGTGGCATATCTGCATCGAGAACTATCGATAAATGCGGCACATATATGTGGCTATTAAATCGAGCCGACATTGATGATGTTCTGAGAGATCATGAACTTTATAATCCTTATGGCTCGCCAGCATTAATAAAGGCATGTGAAATGCTAGGAATTGCTGCTCCTGAAGAATTAATTATATTCTCACAAAATAAATGTGGTTGATAAAAAAATAGGAATGGAGGTTAATTTAATGGCAATCACAAATAACAATATACACAATATGTTTGAAATAAATCGATACATAATAGCAGATTTCGTAAATGAGGCCATTAATCAAGGAATTGATTTTTACAAAGCTAAACCAACCCTTAAGAACTTAATAAAAATGCGTGATAATTATATTTTACCTGAAGATGAATTGCCATTTAAGAAATACGGTCATCACGGTAGAATAATATTTGACGGATTAGATTCTTTGAATATTAATGTTGAAACTTTCATTGACGAACGTAAAAAACTTATCAATGAATGCGTAAATGAATTTGTTAATATTTTAAAAGAATATCCTGATAGTGACTACTTATTTCCATTACTTCCAGATTGCACCCCATTTTTAAGCGTGTGTGACCGTGATGAGGACACTAATTTTACATCACGATTTATGGTTCATACCGACCTGATTGCTAATACAAATATTGGAATCTTTGAATTTTATTGCATCATCCTCCAGCGGATGCGCGAAGTAGAGGAAGTTCTGCAAAATGGAGAAAGAGTTTTGACTATTAGAGATGTTTTCTTCATGAATCCAGAAGAACGCATAAAATATGATGTGCAGCCAGAGAGATAACATTATGAGCGAAGAAATGGTGACAGCCACCAATATAGTCGAAATGATCGATCAGGCTTTTGATGATGGCCACGAAGAGGGAATAAAAAAGGGAATTGAATTTGCTGTATTCCATTTTCTAAAAAATTTACCTATGACCATTTCAGCTGAGATTCATAATAAAACCGTTTCTTATTTAATAGATAATTATAAAGAAATTAATTCATATAAGGTTACAAAATAATGACAGATACAGAGGCCATGATCGATGATTGCATGAAGCGTGAAACCAAAATGAATGGATGGGAACGAGAATTTTTGCAATCGCTTAGCGAGCTTGACGATGTTAATAATATCACGCCAAAACAATACGAAAGACTAGAGAGAATTTGGGAGCGCATTACATGAGCGAAATTGAAAACACAGAAGGAATAGAAATACCAGAAGGTGCTTTAATGTATGTTGGCGCTAAAAAAGTTATAGATCCTAATAAAAAAGTGATTAAAGAAGAAGATGGTCTGCATAAACAATGGTACGAAGAAGCCGACAAATGTACGATTGAGGAATTAGGCACATTTGTTAAAAAACTTGTGACTGATTATGAGCATGATTACGGCAGCATAATTCATGCCATTGCTGCAGCTGTTGGCGCAACTATTACAGCTATGAATAATTCAGATCAAGGCGGTATTACTGGATTTCAAGCTGGCTGCTTAATGTGGGAAATTCTGCAAAAACAATTCCATATCGAATGGCCATCAGCATTATTACGATATGAGAAAATGCTATTTCCTCAGTACGAAAATAGATTTACTTCAATAACTCCTGAAGTTTGGCAATGGATGAGAGAACAAGCTGCAGAGAGGTTGAAAAACGAGCCAGATGCCGCAGCATCAGTTAAGCATCACTGGACAAAGATAACGCAAGGCATTGTGCCGTTTGGATATAAAATTAAAGATGATGCGTAAATTATTGTGCTTTTTTGGGTTACATGATGCGGAAATAATTCCAGTTACTATTTCATATATACTAAACGATAGAACTGGATTTTTGACTAAGCTACATGGAACTACAATTGGAAAAAAAAATACATATTATTGGCAATGTAAAAATTGTAAAAAAGAAAGAGAGCTTTGCACTAATAAATGGAAGCATCCCAATTAATATGCGATATTATATAAATGAGAAACTTTAATATAAAAAGACATATCAACAGATGGGGGATTTTATGCCTAGCAAACATCACCATCATAGAAAAAAGGAAAGTTTATCCAATAATTCACAAACTTTATTCAAATCCGCTAGAAGCAATAGCGGCCACGATGCAACACAAACGGTCAATGTGACCGTTAATGTCGATGAGCGTGACGATTGCATCACAAGTTGTTTTAAAGGGTTAGCAGGAGTATTTAAGAAGAAATGAATTATGGCAATCTTGGGTGAGAGGACAAAACCTTACTTAGTTGAAGCTGACTCATGTGACTAAGCACTATATGAGCGTACGCACGTTCGATCCGTGCAGATTGCCAACGAAAATTGTGGGTATGCGGTAATAGTAATATTATCGTTTGGACTCATAATCCTTTACCTAGGATGCCCCCAAAGAATTATGACGGTGGAGGCACACAACGTGTGCGGCCTTCGTGGGAGCCTGAGCTGTAATGGCGTTGACGGATGAAGGTCACGGACTCTCCCATTTCGCGCCGGGTGCGACCCCCGGCCACCGTCACCAAATTAAAAAGGAGTAAATTATGTATGCTAATTTTAGGCGGCTAGTCGAGCATTGTGAAAAATTTAGTATGCCCGTTGAGA
>Ga0335069_10001529_pt1 | contig 37101 bp, 28 predicted proteins | sample Lox_Sample_11_FD_206714 | JGI IMG/M metagenome (GOLD analysis project Ga0335069, IMG submission 206714) | Soil microbial communities from Loxahatchee National Wildlife Refuge, Florida, United States - Lox_Sample_1.1 | ecosystem: Environmental > Terrestrial > Soil > Wetlands | place: USA... | reverse complement strand
CCTCCAAAGGCGTACAATCCCCCCGAACCCGCGGCCTTTCGGAAGGAGAAAAAATGACCCGCACCACGTTCCTCGCCGCACTCCTCTCCACCTCCTCCGCCTTCGCCCTCGACATCCCCCAACTCACCCTCGACAACCTCCCCCCCACCTACATCCCCGGCGGCACTCCACGCAACACCGACTACGCCTTCCGCCTCACCCTCTACTGGGAAAACGACGGCGGATGGGCCAAACCCATCTCCCAAACCGACAAGCACTACACGTCCGGCGTTGGCGCCTCCGCCTCCTTCCAGGCCCCTTTCATCGACCAGCTCCTCTCCGGCATCCCCTCCATCAACAACGAATTCGATCCCGCCAAATCCGACTACGCCATGGGCCTCGTCGGCAACCTCCAGATCTTCACCCCCGCCGACCTCAGCCAGTCGGCCCCCATCCCCAACGACCGCCCCTACGCCGGCTGGCTCTACGCCGGCATCTTCGCCCAACGCGCCAACCGCTTCGCAACCGTCCCCGTCTGGGAATCCCTCGAATTCGACCTCGGCCTCGTGGGCCCCTCCAGCCTCGCCGAAAACGCCCAATCCATGATCCATACCTACTACCACTTCACCAAACCCGAGGGCTGGAACAACCAGATCAACGACGAGCCCGACTTCGACTTCAAATACAACCGCCGCTGGCGATTCGAACTCGCCAAAAGCCACCACTACACCCCCGGCTTCCAGATCCTCCCCGACGTCGGCCTCACCGCCGGCTCCATCTACGACGAAGTCCACGCCGGCGCAACCTTCCGCCTCGGATGGAACATCCCCGACGACTTCGGCCCCGGACACCTCACCCTCCCCGAGGACTTCACCAACGTCGTCCCCTGCGGCTGCGGCAACTGGTTCGACGATTTCTTCTCCGCCCAATCCTTCTACCTCTTCGCCCGCCCCTTCGGCGAACTCGTCGCCCGCGACACCACCCTCCAGGGCGACACCTGGTCCTCCCGCGACCCCGTCACCGTCACCCCCGAACCCGCCCTCTTCGGCGTCGAGTACGGCCTCTCCCACCGCTTCCTCAAACACTTCGAATTCACCTACATGTGGACCAGCATCTCGCCGGAGTTCCACCGCCAGCACAACTGGGACACCTTCGCCAGCGTGCAACTCTCATTCTTCATCGCCTGGTGAGCCGTCAACACAATTGGGGAGGGTTGGTCGTGCAAGCAAGCGTCCGTTACAATCCGACCATGAAAACTATTGCTTATCAGAAGTGCATGAACCCCGACTGTGCGGCCACTTACGAAGTCACGCAGACGCTTACAAGTTGCACCAAGTGCGGCGAATTGCTCGATATCCGCTACGACTGGGACAAGGCCAGGCTCCCAAAATCGCTGAAGGAATTTGAAGCCCGCTGGCAGACGCGACGCTTCCCGCTCGACCACTCCGGCGTCTGGCGATTCCGCGATCTTCTTCCGTTTGCCGCCGATGCGATGATCTGCACGATCGGCGAGGGGCAGACGTTTCTGCAGAACGCCACCTGCCTCGGCAACCAGCTCGGCATGTGGCCCGGACAGCTCTACCTCCAGTACGAAGGGATGAACCCCTCCGGCTCATTCAAAGACAACGGCATGACCGCCGCCTTCACCCACGCCCGCATCGTCGGCGCGCGGCGCGTCGCCTGCGCCTCCACCGGCAATACCTCCGCCTCCCTCGCACTCTACGCCGCCCAGAACGGCTTCCAGGGAATCGTCTTCATCGGCTCCGGAAAAATTGCCTTCGGCAAACTCTCGCAGGCCCTCGACTACGGCGCACTGACGCTGCAGATCGAAGGCGACTTCGATGCGTGTTTGCGGCGAGTGCGCGATGTGTCGCAGCAGCTCGGCCTCTACCTGATGAACTCCGTCAATCCCTTCCGCCTCGAAGGGCAGAAGTCGATCATGTACCGCATCCTCGAAGGCCTGAACTGGGATGTCCCGGATTGGATCATCGTTCCCGGCGGCAACCTCGGAAACTGCTCCGCCTTCGGCAAGGCCTACGAAGAACTCCTCGAACTCGGCCTCGTCAAAAAAGCCCCACGCCTCGCCATCATCAACGCCCAGGGCGCCAACACCCTCCACAGCGTCGTCAACAAAATGGGCCTCAAATGGAACGGCGGCCACGTCGACGGCACGAAGATCAAGCAACTTTATGCCGGGATGGACGAAGCGAATTACCATCCGCACACCGTTGCCAGCGCCATCGAAATTTCCCGCCCGGTGAACCTCAAGAAGGCGCTGCGTGCCCTCGACGTGATGCACGGCGTCGTCGCCGAAGTCACCGACGAAGCGATCCTCGAAGCCAAGTCCCTCATCGGCCGCTACGGTTTCGGCTGCGAACCCGCCAGCGCCGCCACCATCGCCGGCCTGCAGCAGCTCCTCAAGAACGGAACCATCGGCCGCAACGAACGCGTCGCCTGCATCCTCACCGGCCACGGCCTCAAGGACCCGGACGCCACGGTTTACTACCACACGGGCATCAAAACCAAGGAAGCCAAGCAGCCCGCGCCGGAACCGACCTGGGGCAGCCGCGCCAACAAGCCGATCCAGGTGGCCGACGATATGAAATCGATCCTCGCGGCGCTGGGCATGAGCAAGGACACGCTCGATGAAACCGTGCCGACCGGCTACAAGGAAACGGCGACGACGAATTTTCCGACCGTGGAGTATTGATGGAATGTTCTCGTCAATGAAATGCCCTCTATAAGAGCCCTGTGGAGACGCGATCATGGTTCAAATGACAATCGAGATGACCGAAGGCTCGCTGGCAGCTCTCCGAAAAGATGCGACCGGGTTTGCAAGTGAAATGCGTCTCGCCGCCGCCGCCAAGTGGTACGAGATGGGCATCATCTCCCAAGGGCGTGCGGCTGAAATCGCTGGCATTTCGCGCAGCGAATTTGTCAATTCGCTGACACGCTTTGGCGTCTCGCCCTTCCAGTCTTCGGCTGACGAAATTGTTGAGGAGGCTCGGCGTGGATAGCCTCTGGGTCGTCAACGCCTCTCCAATCATCACGCTCGCCAAAGTTGGCCAATTGCAACTTCTAAACAGCATCACCCAACAATTACTCATCCCCACCGCGGTTGCCCAGGAGATCCTTGCCGGTCCGGCGGATGATCCGGCTGTTGTCTCTTTGAACGGTGGCTGGGGCCATAAGGCGGCGGCAGCTCATATTCCTGACACGCTGATTGAATGGGGATTGGGCAGCGGAGAGACTGCTGTCCTCGCGTTGGCGATGGAGCGAGCGCCGGCCGTCGCAGTGCTCGATGATGCCAGCGCACGAGCAGCCGCGCGCACCCTGAGTGTTCCGGTCATCGGCACGTTGGGCGTCGTACTCCGCGCGAAAGTGAAAGGACTCGTCCCATCCGCCTCCAAAATCATCCGAGACCTGCAGGTGGCAGGACTTTTTATCGATCAAGCAATCGCTCGTCGCGCGCTTGAGCAGATTGGCGAATCTTGGGATCAATGAACACGTGCATCATGTGAAATTGTACTTTCTCTTGTTGCCGCCCCTGATGCTGGCAGGCTGCACCTCCGATTCAACAGTCGCGGTTCCACCCAATCGCTCCGTCATTACCCTCGACATCGCCGGCACGCAACGCTCGTACATCCTCCGCATCCCCCCGCAATACGACGGCCGTGCCAAGCGTCCCCTCGTCATCCTCCTCCACGGCGCCACTGACTCCGCCGCCTACGCTGAACAGGCGTATCACTTTGTCGAAAAGGCCAATGACAAGGGCTTCATCCTCGTGCTGCCCGATGCCCTCGGCGAGTTCCACGCGTGGAACGGACTCGAGCCGGATACGCCGGAAGCGCCGAACAACGACCTGGCGTTCATGGATGTCATCCTGGCGACGGTCCCCAAAGCGTACGCCGTCGACAGCGATCGGATCTTCGTTTGCGGCCATTCGTCCGGGGCGGTCATGGCGTATCGGCTTGCGGCGGAGCGGCCGGATCTCATCGCCGCCGCAGGAATAGTCGCGGGGACCATTGGCGATTCGCGAAGCGATCCGCCCCGACTCATTCCGCAGCCGCACGGCCCGGTCCCGCTGATCGTGTTTCACGGCAAGCTCGATCCGACGTTGCCGTACGACGGCGGAAATCCGGGGATCGCGTCGGTGGCGGAGTCGATCGCGTTCTGGGCGAAAGTGAATCGGTGTCCATCTTCGCCGAGCCGGAGCGAGCATGTCGCGCCCAACGTGCAGCGCGACACGTACGATTCGCCGGTGCATGCGGACATTGAGCTCTACACGCTGGAGGACGGGAATCACATGTGGCCGGGCGGGAAGGCGATGCCGGGGAAGGACCAGAAGCCGGTGCAGGACATATCGGCGACAGATTTAATGTGGAATTTTTTCGCGGCTCATCCGCGGAGCAATCGCGGGAAGTGATGGAATGTCTGCGGCGGCATGCATCGGGGGCACGGCGTGTCGGCAAAATGCACATGCCCGGAAGCGATTGCCGGGCATTTTTCGTTCCTTCCAGTCGCAGCATGATGCGACTATTAATCCTCAGAGTCGAGCTTGTAATAGAGCGTACGCCGGGGCAGGCCGAGGACTTTGGCGAGTTCGACCTTGCTGATATCGGGATTTGTTTCCGCGGCTCGGCGAATGACGGACTTCTCGAAAATATCGACGACCTGCTTGAGCGAGAGACGCTGCGTGCGGATGAGTTCGACGATGTTGTTGGCGACATCGCTGGGGATGATTTCCTTCGAAACCGGAGCGTCCTCGCCTTCAAAGAGGAACCGCGGGAGGTCCTGCAGTTCGAGGCGGTTGCCGACGGATTTAAAGACGAGTGCCTGGCGGACGATGTTCTCGAGTTCGCGCACGTTGCCGCTGCCGGCCTTGCGTTTGAGAAGCTCAAACACTCGCGGGTCGACATCCACGATGGGTCGGGCGAAATAATGCTCGTACTTGCGGATGAAGTGCTGGACGAGGAGGGGGATGTCCTCGGTGCGTTGACGGAGCGGCGGGAGCGCGAGATGAATAACGTTGAGGCGCTGGAAAAGATCGAGACGAAATTCGCCGCGGGCAATTCGTTCCTGGAGCGACACGTTGCTTGCGGCGATAACGCGGATGTCGATGGATTCCTCGCGATCGGCGCCGACAGGGAGAACGCGGCGTTCCTGCAGCACGCGCAGAAGTTTGGGCTGCAGGTTCATCGGGAGTTCGGAGATTTCGTCAAGGAAGATGGTGCCGCGGTTGGCGCTGCGGAAATATCCGAGGCGTGGGTCGGTGGCGCCGGAAAATGCGCCGCGGGCGTGTCCGAAGAGTTCGGACTCGGCGAGCGTGCCGGTGATGGCGGCGCAGTTAACGGAGATGAAGGGCATTTTTCCGCGTTTCGGATCGAGGTGGTGGATCGCTTCAGCGAGGAGTTGCTTGCCGGTGCCGGACTCCCCCTGAATGAGGACGGAAGCGTCGGAGACCTGAGCGCCGCGGTAGACCTGAAGGATGAGCGACTGCATCGCAGGGCTGACGGCGCGGATGCCGACGGTGTCAAGAAGTTGTATCGGATCGCGAACGGGAGTGGAGGCGCGGCCGGGCGAAGCAGATTCTTCAAGAACGGAGGTGAGGCGCTCCACCCAGTTGTCGGCATCGGTGTCAATGAAATGGCTGACACGGAGGCGCACGGCGCTGCAGCAGGTTTCGAGAGGGAGACCGCTTTGCGTCAGGAGAATGAGAAGGGGTTGAAGGGGGACGGAGCGGATGGAGGCGAGGAGTCCGAGCAGTTGCGCGGAGTTGTCAAGATCGTTCCGGGGAGCGCTGATGCGGCCACCGACTGAGAAGTCGGTGCTGATGATGACGGCGGCGACGGTGTGAGACAGGTTTGCAAGCCGTTGTGGGAGGTTCGTGGAATCGAGGATTTCGACCGCGAACTGCTCCGGCAGACGACAACGGTGCAGCAGGGTGGAATCGCCACAATATACGACCGTGGAAACAGCCGACGCTGTAGAGCGCATGCCCAAATAGATGTCCCTCCCGCAAGCGAACTCTGTGCTTGCGTACACTTCGTCGCATCTACCACGTGCAGCATCCGCCGGAGCTCTCTCAGGACCGAACCCACGATTCGGCCCACTCCACGGGTTGTGTATGCCACGATGCTGTAGAATTGCTACTGTGAAATACCACCGATTTGAGAGCAGTCAAGAATTTTCGGTGATTTTCGGACTACCCGTCTCAGGGTCACCGGGATACGCTGCTGTTTATAATGAGCTCGGGTAATGGCAGGACTATGGAATCCACATGATTTCTTTAAATCAGCGACACGCGTCCGCTATTCTGTTCGCGTTCTGGTTGACAATGGGGTTGGCGAACTGCGGCGGCGGGAAAGCGCCGCCGAAGCCAGTGGTGCGGGGCGGGATGTCAAAGGATGTGGGCGGAACGCGGGTGATTCTTGATTTTGAGGAGCCTGATCCGCCAGTGGCCTGGAAAGAGGCGCAAGCTGCGGCGCGGAACCAGGCAACTTCGCTTCCGGCAACGATGGCGGCGGCGACGGAGAATGCGACGGACAATGGGGGCACCTTGCCCTCAAACGACAGCGCGACCGGGAGTATCCCTCCCCCACCTCCGACGACCCGCCCGTCGATCCCGTTCGATCCCGGTCGCTCGCCCGCGATTTCGCGCAGCAGTGTGCGACCGAATTCCGGACTGTGGGCGCTGAAGGCGACGCTCGCGCCGGGGGAAGAAGGATCGCTGTTTCACCGATTCGCGAAGCCCGTGGACATGCAGAATTATGAGACCGTCAGCGCACAGGTGATGCACCTGGGCACGGCGGAGCGAAGCGGGGAGTGGCGGGCGGCAATTTACCTTGTTGATGATGAAGGGAAAAGGGTGCAGGGGGATGCGTATGCGGTGACGTCGAAGTGGCGGGCGGCGCCGCTGGATCTGAAGACGGCGTCGGAGGAGGGGCTGGATGTGGCGCGGGTGGTGGAGATCGGGTTGCAGTTCGTGCGCGGAAGGGCGGCGGCCGGGGAGGGGGAGGGAAAGGAGCCGCTGGAGGTGCAGACGGATACGTGGGCGGCGGAGAGTGACGCGCACGTGTACATCGGGAATAAGCTGGGGAAGGTGAAGACGTTTTATGTGCAGCGCGAGGGGACGCGGCTGGAGGTGGGGATGGTGGGGCAGTATGAGGTGGATTTCTTTCAGCGCGCGGGGACGCAGCGGCCGTGGTTCACGGTGCGGCAGAAGGGGGATCTCGCGCTGGGGCAGCCGGGGACAGGATTGATGCTGCTGGATCAGGATCAGTATGACGCGCTGAATGAGGGAGGAGGCGCGGGGGTGAGGCAGGATGCGTATGCGGAGGGGTTTGAGTCGGGCGGGAAGATGCCGAGCGCGAGTTGGCCGATTGGGAGCGGGGGAGTGGAGCGGTCGACGGAGTGGACGTGGGAGTGCGCGTGGACGACGCCGGTGGCGGCGATTGTGGAGGTGCGGCAGGAGGTTGGGCCGTTCGATGCGCTGGGGCAGGCGGCGGCGGAGTTGAAGTGGCGGTTCATGATTTATCAGTGGGGGGAGGTGTTTGTGCATGTGGAGTGGGTGAAGGGGAGCGGGGCGAATGCGCCGAGCGGCGGGCCGATCACGTGGGCGCTGGTGCTGGATCGGGCGGAGAGCGGGCCCAAAGATGCGGTGGCGGCGCGATTGCTGGATGCGATTTATCCGGCATCGGTGCATGAGGGGTTGACGACGGCATTGCCGGATCGGATGCAGAAAGGGGCGGCGGTGGCGATGATTGCGAAGACGGGCGGCGCGGGGAGGAATTGGTGGTGGAGCGCTGGGACGGCGGGCGGTGGGAAGCGGGTGTTTGGGGTGGGGGTGACGCAGCAGAATGGCGGGGGTGGGCCGCTGGATTGCATGCTGCTGGTGAATGCGCCGACGGCGTTGATGCAGGCGGGTTCGTTTTCGCAGTATCTGGTTCCGCCGAAGGTGAAAGTGCGGCAGGGGGAACTGGATCGGAATTTTCCGGGCGATGTGGACAACGACGGGCTGGTGGAGCCGTACGGGTTTCAGGTGATCCGGCTGGCGAACGGGCGGACGAGCTTCACGCTGTATCCGCAGGAGCGGCCGCTGTTTTATCCGCCGTATTTGTTCACGGTGCCGGCGGTGGAGCGGGAGGCGGATGATGTGAAGGGTTCGCACATGCTGATCAATATAGATGGGCAGCAGTTTGCGGATCCGCCGCAGTTTCCGGATGGGAGTTTTCTGTTGCAGATGCCGTATGTGATTGATCGGCCGGTGCAGGTGGAGGGGGTGTTGGTGAAGAGGTGAGGGGAGATTTTTGATTTTCGATTTTCGATTTGGGGGCAGTGTGGCGAGGAGGGCACATGAGGCATGCTTCTGGCCACCGAGATTGTGGCCAGAAGCATGGCACCCGGCGTGCGAGGCATCACTTTGCGGGTTGAGTTGAAGAGGGGGTAGAGGGGAGGGCGTCGTGGAGCGCCTTGGCGGCGGCGATGGCGGTGGGATAGTCGCCGCGATCGAGTCGCTGGTGGATCTGTTCGAAGATGGGGGCTTGATCGAGGAAGGGGGAGCCGGAGGGGATTGAGGCGGCGTCGATGAGCCAGCGGTCGTCGTGCTTTCGCATGACCATAGCGCCGGGGGCGTAGCCGGCGCGATCGCCCTGAACGATCCATTTGTCATCGAGTTCGCGGTCTAAGTTTTGGAGGAGATCATCCTGCAGGAGCGCATCATCAGCGGCTAGTTCGCCGAAGCGCTTTTCGGCGGCAGTCCGGAGCGACTCGTGGGCGACGAGGAAGCGGGCGGCCTTGTCCGCGATGGCGGCTTCGCTGGAATTGGCAGTGAGAAAGAAGGCACGTGTGCCCGCCAGATCGCCGTCGCGTGCACGGACAATAATGGCGGCCATGGTTCCGAGTGGCGTGGAGGGGTCGGCGGCCTGAAACTTTTTTTGGACATTCTCGCGGTGCTCGGCGGCTATTTCGGCATGTTCCTCGGCGGCCTTGCGGGCGAGTTGGGCGCGGATTTCCGCGACACGGGCGCTCTGGGCCTGGTCGGGAATTGGCGTGGTGGGTTGATCGGCGAAGCCGTCAAAGCGGGCCCAGTCGATGTGGCGGTGTTGGACGATCAAGTGGTCGATTTTCTCGGGCGCGATCATGAGGTTCGGGGAGAGTTCCTGCCATTTATCTTCGGCGGGGAGGGCGAAATGAATCCCTGGCCAGTCGGCGGCAATGTCGGTGTCGTGGTTGTCGCAGTAGCGCTTGCCGGCGCTGTCGACAGCGAGAATGCGAATGTCGGTATCGACCGGGGCTTTGAAGCGAACGACGGGCATGGCGCCTTTGCCATCGAAGATCGGCATGACCTGCTTCACCTGGACGGTGACGTCGTCTTTTTCGAAGAGATCGGCGGCTTGCATGATGCCGATCTCCTGCCACGGGCCGGCGGAAAGTCCGACGTCGATGGAAGAGGTGTTGTCGGGGAGGGCGTGGGGGAATTCGCCGTGGGCAGCGAGGTAGTAGCGCGTGGCGTCGGCGCCGTTGGAGTAGCAGTTCGTGTATGCCGGTGGCTGTGCCGCGAGAGGGGTGTGCCATTCGACGACGTATGCCCGGGGCACTTCGAGTGAGATGTCGAGCCCGGTCCAATCTTCAGAAACGGGAGCGCCGTCAGCGCTCCACCAGCAGAAGGGGACATCGCGCGGGTGGCCGATGGCGAGGAGGCGAACCGTGGCGCCGTTGGGGAAGGTGCGGGAGAACTTTGGCGGGACGAGGGTGGCGGCGGATTTTGCGTCGTGGCTCCATTGCAGGTAGCGATCGGCCAGGGCGCGGGCACCTGCGGGACCGGCGGCGATCCATGCGGCGGCGGCGCGGATCGAGCTGATGCGGTCGGCCTGGTCGGGGAGCGCTTTGAAGGATTGCCAGACGACGAGATGGGTGAGCGGGCGGCCGGCAGGCGCGTCGGCGTCGCGGAGGAAACAGAGGGAGTCGCCGGGGGCGAGGGTGGTGTGCAGCGAGATTTCGCCGGGGAATGACTGCCAGTCCGTGGCGGATTCGCGCGTGCCGATCTTCCATGTCATGGCGTTGCAGGTGATGTCGACGGTGTCGCCGAGCCATTTGAGAACGGGTATCTGCTGTTCGCCCGATTCGCTGAGGCCGAAGAGGTAGGTGCCGTTCCAGTGGGTTTGGTAGATGGTGTTGTAGTGGCTGAGAGACCAGGACGTGGTGGTGATGCCGGGGTTCTGGCCGTTTTCGAAATTGAGGTTTTCGCTTTGCATAGGGATGAGTTGGCCGGCATCGAGTGCGGTGCGGAGGATGTTGGACAAGGCGGGGTTGGCGATGCGATGGACGGTGTAGCCTTTGGACGGGCTCGGGACCTCCGTGGCGGCGGCGCGGAGAGCGTCGGCGACATCGGTGTCGAGGAGGAGATCGAAGCTGGCGATCATCGGCTTTCCGGCGATGGCGGATTCATCGGCAAGTGCGGGGGCAGAGGCGGGGGCAGAGGCCGGGGCGGATACCGGCGCGGTTCCCGAAGCGGCAGTGTAATGATGCGAGGTGATCACGGCCGTCGTGGCGACAACACAGAGCACCAGCGCGCTTGCGGCGACCGCGGAGAACGCCGGCGTTGCAAGCGAAAGGCCGGCGGACTTGGCGAGGGCGGCGGCGGTCGTCGACGCGGCGCCGGGTGCGATGTGCAGCGTCGCGGGCGCATGGTGGGACGCGGCGGCGACGAGGGCCGAGGTCATACCGGATGCGGAAACGGATTCCCCGCGGCGGGTGAACCAGGTCCGGAGCTTGTCGATGGCGCGCTGGAGGCGCTTAGTGGCGGCCGGGACGGTGATGCCCAGGGCGGCGGCGATGTCGGCCAGTTCGCGGTTCTGCAGGTGGCGCAGCAGGATCAATTCGCGGTCGGCTGCGGAAAGGGAGCCGATGGCGTCGTCGAGATGCGGCAGGAGAGAAGCGTCGTGATCACCCATTGGCGGAGAATGCATGGCGGCCTCCCGTTCGTGCGATTTCCGGCGGGCTTCGGCACGGCGGGCGTTGCGCGCACAGAACTGGGTGGCGCGGAAGAGCCAGCCTGCGACCGATGGGCGGTGTTTGAGCGCGGGTGCTTTCTGGTTCAGCAGGAGGAAGACGGCCTGGGTGACGTCGTCCGCATGTGCGGCGCCCTGTCGTGAGGCGGCGCCGTGGACGAGGTCGATGTGCCGTTGAACGATCGCAGTGAACGCGTGAGGATCGCCGCGGAGGTGGGCATGGAGGAGTTCAGAGTCGGTCATGGGGTTTCCTTTCATATTACACTGTCCGGCGAGCTTGTACGAGGACAGGAAAATGAAGAATTCACCGCCGGAGACGCCGGCGGTGGAGCGGGATGCGGATGATGTGAAGGACTCGCACATGCTGATCAATATTGATGGGCAGCAGTTTGCGGATCCGCCGCAGTTTCCGGATGGGAGTTTTCTTTTGCAGATGCCGTATGTGATTGATCGGCCGGTGCAGGTGGAGGGGGTGTTGGTGAGGAGGTGAGGGGAAAGAGAGGTTTTCGATTTTTGATTTTCGATTTTCGATTGGGGGGGGATGCAATGTGTTGGGGATCGCACATGAGGCATGCTTCTGGCCACCGAGGTTGTGGCCAGAAGCATGGCACCCGGCTAAACGTCGGGGGACGCGGGAATCAAGCGAAATCCGGATTAGCGATCGATCGCCCCGTTGGGGCTCAGCGAGATAATTTTCATCATTTTCCAGGGGTTCCCTTCGGTCACCCCTGGCTATTGACGCGGGCCCCGTTGGGGCCGGTTTGGGATATTGCCTCAGGCGAGTTGGGTGACGCCCATGAGGAAGCGGTCGCATTCGCGGGCGGCGCCGCGGCCTTCGTTGATGGCCCAGACGACGAGGGACTGGCCGCGGCGGCAATCGCCGGCGCTGAAGACGCCGGGGACGTTGGTGTTGAACTTGCCGTAGTCGGCCTTGTAGTTGGAGCGCGGGTCGAGCTCGACGCCGAGCTGCTGGGCGACGGGGTTTTCCGGTCCGAGGAAGCCCATCGCGAGGAAGACGAGCTCGCACGGCCATTCCTGCTCGGAGCCGGCGACTTCCTGCATTTTGAACTGGCCCTTCTCGTCCTTCGTCCATTCGACGCGGACGGTCTTGAGGCCCTTGAGGTTGCCGTCGGCGTCGCCGATGAATTCCTTGGTGAGGATGAGGAATTCGCGGGGGTCTTTGCCGTGGACGGCTCGGACTTCTTCGTGGCCGTAGTCGACGCGGAGGATGCGCGGCCACTGGGGCCAGGGATTGTCCGGGGCGCGAGATTCGGGCGGCTTGGGTAGGAGTTCGAAGTTGACCAGCGACTTGCAGCCGTGGCGCATCGAGGTGCCGATGCAGTCGTTGCCGGTGTCGCCGCCGCCGATGACGATGACGTTTTTGCCTTCGGCGGAGATGAATTTCTTGTCCTTGTGGCCGGAGTCGAGAAGGCTCCTGGTGTTGGCGGTGAGGAATTCCATCGCGAAGTGGACGCCCTTGAGGTTGCGTCCGGGGGCGGGGAGGTCGCGCGGCTTGGTGGCGCCGGTGGCGAGGACGATGGCGTCGAAATCTTTTTTGAGTTGCTGGGCGTCGTGGGTGACGCCGATGTGGGCGTTGGTGACGAACTTGACGCCTTCATCTTCCATCAGTTTGAGGCGGCGGATGACGATCTCGTTTTTGTCGAGCTTCATGTTGGGAATGCCATACATGAGGAGCCCGCCGATGCGGTCGGCGCGTTCGAAGACGGTGACGGAGTGGCCGGCCTTGTTGAGCTGGTCGGCGGCGGCGAGGCCTGCGGGGCCGGAGCCGATGACGGCGACCTTTTTGCCGGTGCGCTTTTCGGGGGGCTGGGGCTTCACGAGGCCGTGTTCCCAGGCGTGATCGATGATGGCGGCTTCGATCTGCTTGATCGTGACGGGCGGTTCATTGATGCCCAGGACGCAGGAGCCTTCGCAGGGGGCGGGGCAGACGCGGCCGGTGAATTCGGGGAAGTTGTTGGTTTTCCAGAGGCGGATGATGGCGTCTTCCCACTGGCCGCGATAGACGAGGTCGTTCCATTCGGGGATGAGGTTGTTGACGGGGCATCCGCCGGTTTTGTCGGAGTGGCAGAAGGGTACGCCGCAGTCCATGCAGCGTGCGCCCTGGGTGCGGAGCTTCTCTTCGGTGAGGTGGTCGTGGAACTCCTTCCAGTCGAGGACGCGGAGGGATGCAGTGCGATCGGGCCCGAGCTCGCGGGCAAATTCCATGAATCCTGTGGGCTTACCCATTGTTTACTTCCCCTCCCCGGCGGCGGCGCCAGCGTGGGCGAGCGCCCGCTTGTATTCCATTGGCATGACCTTGTGGAATTTCTTCACAGAATTTTCCCAATCCTTCAAAATGGCATCGGCCACCGTGGAACCGGTGTAGTCGCGATGCTGTTCAATGAGCTCGCGGACGAGGGCGAGATCGGATTTCTCAGTGAGCTTTTCGAGTTCGACCATGGCGAGGTTGCAGCGTGCGAGGAACTCGTCGTTGGGGTCGTAGACGTAGGCGATGCCGCCGGACATGCCGGCGGCGAAGTTGCGGCCGGTGGAGCCGAGGATGACGACGCGGCCGTTGGTCATGTACTCGCAGCCGTGATCGCCGACGCCTTCGACGACGGCCATGGCGCCGGAGTTTCGGACGCAGAAGCGTTCGCCGGCAACGCCGCGGAAGAAGGCCCGGCCGGAGGTGGCGCCGTACATGACGACGTTACCGACGAGGATGTTTTCCTCGGCCTTGAAGCCGCTCGCGATGGCGGCCTTGTCGGGATAGACGATGATCTTGCCGCCGGAGAGGCCCTTGCCGACGTAGTCGTTGGTGTCGCCTTCGAGTTCGATCGTAACGCCGCGGGCGAGCCAGGCGCCGAGCGACTGGCCGGCGTGGCCGCGGAGCTTGATGGTGATGGTGTCGTCGGGGAGGCCCTCTTCGCCGTACTTTTTGGCGATTTCGTTGGAGAGCATCGTGCCGACGGTGCGGTTGATGTTCTGGATGGACTTCTCGATGACGACATTCTTCCCGCTTTCCAGTGCGGGCTGGGCCTGGCGGATGATGTCGTTGTCGAGGGCTTCTTCGAGCTTGTGGTCCTGGGGGATGGACTTGACGACCTGCACCTTGTCGTGCGGCCTGGGGGCCGGGGTGAGGATCGGGGTGAGGTCGAGGCCCTGGGCTTTCCAGTGTTTGATGGCTTCGGAGACGTCGAGCATGTCGACGCGGCCGACCATCTGGTTGAAGGAGCGGAAGCCCATCTGGGCCATGAGCTGGCGGACTTCCTCGGCGAGGAGGAAGAAGAAGTTGATGGCGTATTCAGGCTTGCCGGCGAACTTGGCGCGGAGGACGGGGTCCTGCGTGGCGATGCCGACGGGGCAGGTGTTGAGGTGGCAGGCCCGCATCATGATGCAGCCGAGGGTGACGAGCGGTGCGGTGGAGAAGCCGAATTCTTCAGCGCCGAGGAGAGCGCCGATGACGACATCGCGGCCGGTCTTGAGCTGGCCATCGACCTGCACGGTGACGCGGCTGCGGAGGTCGTTGAGGACGAGGGTCTGGTGGGTTTCGGCGAGGCCGATTTCCCAGGGTCCGCCGGCGTGCTTGATGGAGGTGAGCGGCGAGGCGCCGGTGCCGCCGTCGTGGCCGGCGATGAGGATGTGTTCGGCATGGGCCTTGGCGACACCAGCGGCGACAGTGCCGACGCCGACTTCGGCGACGAGCTTGACGCTGACGCGTGCGGCGCGGTTGGCGTTCTTGAGATCGTAAATGAGCTGCGCGAGGTCCTCGATGGAGTAGATGTCATGGTGCGGCGGCGGGCTGATGAGCTGCACACCGGGGGTGGAGTGACGGAGCCAGCCGATGTACTTGTCGACCTTGTGGCCCGGGAGCTGGCCGCCCTCACCGGGCTTGGCGCCCTGGGCCATTTTGATCTGGAGTTCGTCGGCGTTGGTGAGGTAGTTGATGGTGACGCCGAAGCGGCCGGAGGCGACCTGTTTGATTGCGGAGCGGCGGAGTTTCTGGGTGCCGTCGGTCCAGGTTTCGCCGGGGACGGGCTTGAAGCGGCGGGCGTCTTCGCCGCCTTCGCCGGTGTTGGATTTTCCGCCGAGGTAGTTCATGGCCATCGCCAGGGTTTCGTGCGCTTCGGTGGAGATGGAGCCGAGCGACATGGCGCCGGTGCAGAAGCGTTTGACGATCTCCTTGGCGGGTTCGACTTCTTCGAGCGGAACGGGCGTGGGGGCGTTCTTAAGTTTGAAGAGGCCACGGAGGGTGCAGAGGGCGCCGGCCTGTTCGTTGATCGCCTTGGCGTAGCGGGCATAGGCTTCGCGGGAGCTGGTGGAGCCCTGTTCGGACCAGGTGGCCTGCTGCAGGTTGGAGATCACTTCGGGGCTGAAGAGGTGGCGTTCGCCCTCTTTGCGCCAGTGGTACTGGCCGCCGTTGGGGAGGACGGGGAGGGGCCTGGATTCGTGGCGGACGGGGAAGCCGATTTCGTGGCGGCGGATGGCTTCCTTGGCGAGGACGTCGAGGCCGACGCCGTCGACCTTGGAAACCGTGCCGACGAAGGAGCGGTCGATGACTTCGGCGTTGAGGCCGATGGCTTCGAAGATCTGGGCCCCTTTATAGGATTGCAGGGTCGAGATGCCCATCTTGGACATGACCTTGAGGAGGCCCTTGTCGACGGCCTTGATGTAGTTCTTGACGATGGTCTTGTCGTCCTTGGCGTCGATTTTCTTCTCAGCGCGCAGGTCCCAGAGGGTTTCGAAGGCGAGGTAGGGGTTGATGCCGTCGGCGCCGTAGCCGATGAGCATGGCGTGGTGGTGGACTTCGCGGGCTTCGCCGGTTTCGAGGATGACGCCGATGGCGGTGCGTCGGTTGGTTTTGACGAGGTGGTGGTGGACTGCGCCGACGGCGAGGAGCGAGGGGATGGCGACGTGGTCGTAATCCATGGCGCGGTCGGAGAGGATCACGAGGGAGTAGCCGTCCTTGATCGCCTGGGTGGTCTGGTCGCAGATGCGGCTGAGGGCGGATTTCATTGCCTGTTCGCCGCCCTTGCGGTCGAAGACGATGTCGATGACTTTCGTCTTCCAGCCGCGATGGTTCATTTCCTTGATCTTCGCGAGTTCCTCGTTGGAGAGGATCGGGTGCTGGAGGAGCAGGCGCTGACAATGCTCAGGGGTGGCTTCGAGCAGGTTTTTTTCCGGCCCGATATACGCCTCCAGCGACATGACAATGTATTCCTTGTCGCTGTCGAGAGGCGGATTGGTGACCTGGGCGAACGACTGCTTGAAGTAGTCGTAGAGCATGCGCGGCTGGTCGGAGAGACAGGCAAGTGCGGCGTCGTTGCCCATAGAGCCGATGGCTTCCTGGCCGTTGGTGCCCATGGGGGCGAGGAGTTTGATGAGGTCTTCAGAGGTGTAGCCGAGGCACTGCTGGCGGGTGATGAGGGTTTCCTGCACGAAGCCGCCGACGTAGGTCGGGGTGGGCAGGTCTTCGAGGGTGACCTTCTGTTCCTGCAGCCATTGGCCGTAGGGGTGCTTTTCGAGGAGTCGCTTTTTGATTTCGGCATCGTCGACGATGCGCTCTTCGGAGAAGTCGACGAGGAACATGCGGCCGGGCTGCAGACGGCCCTTCCTGGCGACGTTTTCCGGTGGAACCGGGAGCACGCCGACTTCGGAGGCCATGATGACGAGGTCGTCTTTGGTGACGTAGAAGCGAGAGGGGCGCAGACCGTTGCGGTCGAGGACGGCGCCGATGACGGTGCCGTCGGTGAAGGCGACGGAGGCGGGGCCGTCCCAGGGCTCCATCATGCAGGAGTGATATTCGTAGAAGGCCCGCCGGCGCGGATCCATGGATTCGTGATTCTGCCATGCTTCAGGAATCATCATGACGATGGAACGTGGGAGGGAGCGGCCGGAGCGAAGCAGAAGTTCGAGGCAGTTATCAAAGTCGGCGGAGTCGGAGCCGTCGGGCTCGATGACGGGCTTGATCTGCTCGATTTCCTTGCCGGGGAAGAGGTCGGACTTGAACATGCCTTCGCGGGCGCGCATCCAGTTGACGTTGCCGCGGCGGGTGTTGATTTCGCCATTGTGCGCCATGTAGCGGAACGGCTGGGCGCGGTTCCAGTTGGGGAAGGTGTTGGTGGAGAAGCGGGAGTGCACGAGGGCGAGGTGGCTGGTGAAGTCGGGATCGGCGATGTCGGCCCGGAAGTATTCGGTCACCTGAACCGGGGTGAGCTGCCCCTTGTAGATGATGACCTTGGTGGAGAGGGAGCAGATGTAGAAGTAGTTGGACTGATCCATCTCCAGCGCGCGGCAGGCGTAGGTGGAGCGTTTGCGGACGAGGTAGAGCTCGCGTTCGAGGGCGTCGCCGGTCTTGGGGTTGGCGGGGCTGCCGGCGATGAAGAGCATGCGCATCTTCGGTTCGATGCGCCGGGCGGTCATGCCGAGGGTGGAGTTGTCGGTGGGAACATCGCGCCAGCCGAGTAACACGAGGCGTTGCTCGGCAACAATCCTGGCAACGAGGTCCTCGCAGACCTTGCGTTGTTCGGAATCGGTCGGGAGGAAGACAATACCGGCACCGTACTCCCCCTTTTCAGGGAGGGTGATACCCGCGTCGCGCTTGGCGACTTTGGCGAGGAAGTCGTGGGGGAGGCCGGTGAGAATGCCGGCACCGTCGCCGGTGTTCGGTTCACAGCCGCAGGCGCCGCGATGATCCATGTGTTCAAGCATGGTGAGGGCGTTGCGCACGATGTCGTGGGACTTTTTCCCCCTGATGTGCGCGACGAAGCCGACACCGCATGAGTCATGTTCGAACTGTGGATCATACAGTCCCACTTTGTGTGGGATGCCCAAGTGATTCGTGCTGTTCACCGTGATAAACCTCCGACTGATAGCCCCCTCGTACCCGCCTCCGCTGCTTAAGTCCGCTTGTGCACTATGAATTGGCGAGCCGGTTACTTTAGCACTTTCAGGAATGTCGGGCAAGAAAAAGTTGGCCAATGAAGAGATGAGAATGTGATTGCCTTTGGGTCGGAGATAATGCTCAGTTTTTAGGCACAGCATTGCGAAATATGCGAGAATTTGGGGTATTTTGGCGGTTTTACGGGCGGCTGGCGGGGGTTGGCGCTGCCTGCATCTGCTGCAATCTCGCGAGCTCCTCCTGCAGCCGGTCGTTGGGAGGGAGGAGGCGGAGGGCGCGCTCGAGCGCGGGGATGGCGGAGGCGATGTTTCCTTCCATTTCCAGAGCGAGTGCGAGGTTGGCGTAGGCGAGTCCGTACGTGGGCGCCAGGGCGACGGCGTTCTGTGCGGCGGCGGCGGCGGCGGGCCATGCGCCGCGGCGGAGGCGGAGCACGGCGAGTTCGTTCCAGATCTTCGGCTGGTTGTTGTCGAGATGAAGTGAGGTTTCGTAGGCCTGTTCGGCGTCGGCGAGCTGGCCGGCCTGCTCGAGGGCGTAACCATTATTGAGCCAGGCGACGGCGTTGGTGGGTTCAAGTTCGAGGCCGCGGTGGTATTCGGCGATGGCGGCGGCGGGATCGCCCTGGCGCAGCGAGCCGAGCGCGAGGGTGAAGTGGGCGCGGGGGTTGTCTTCCTTCAGGTGCAGGGAATGGGCGGCCCATTTTTGAGCGTCGACATCGCGGCCAGCGTTCAGGCAGGCATAGGCGAGGTTGGCGGTGGCGTACCAGTTGTCGGGGTTGTGGGAGACGGTGGGCTGCCAGAGCGTGATGTCCGTGCGCCATCGGAAGGCCTGAGTCACGGTGATGGGAATGAGCAGCACTGCAATGATGCCGCACAGGAGACACTGCGGGATCGGGAGTTCGCGGGTGAGGCGTTGCAGGAGCGCGGCGAAGGCGGCGGCAAGGGGGAGGAGGGCGAGATAGGCGTAATGGTCGGCGACGAAGGTGAAGAGCATGGGATAGTAGACGATGAGGCCGAGGGAGGGGGAAAGGAGGAGGATGAAAAGGGCGGCGGCGATGAAGGGGCCGCGAGTGATCTTTTTGCGGAGGAGCCAGAAGGCGGCGATCGCGGCGATGACGGCGGCGGGGAACAGATATTGCCACGGGGCGCCAGGGTCGATGGTCCAGCGCGGGTAGACGACGAGGATCGGGTGGGGCCAGAGGAATTTGGTCAGGTAGAAACAGAGGGCTCGGGAGGCGATGAGGATGCGGTCGAGCAGCGGGAAGTGGAAGGCGGCGCCCGCAGCGCCGACTTTAGTGTGCTCGGTGGAAATAAAGAATGCGGCGAGGGCGGCGGCGATGAGGAAGAGCGGCAGCGTGGCGAGAATCGTGCGGCGGTTCAGGCGGCCGTGGCGGAAGTACTCCAGCAGCAGAATTGCGGCGGGGAGAGTGCATGCAGTGGATTTGGCGAGCATCGCGGCAAGAAACGCCAGGATCATCAGCAGATAGAATTGGATCTTTCCCGGCTGTTCCTGCCAGGAGAGCCAGAGGTGAGCGGCAGTGAGGAAGAAGAGGGCGGAGAGGAGGTTCTTGAGTTCGGAGATGTAGGCGACGGTTTCGACGACGATGGGGTGAATGGCGAAGAGCATCGCGATGAGGAACGGCCAGGGCAGTTTAAGCCGGCGGAGAAGGAGCCACGCGAGGAGGACGTTGCCGGCGTGGAGGGCGAGGTTGATGGCGTGGTAACCGGTGGTGTCGGCGCCGAAGAGGCGGGCTTCGCACCAGAAGGCGAGCATGGAGAGCGGATAGTAGTTGCCCTGTGCGGCGGTGGCGGAAGATCGCGAGAGGGAGAAAAAGGTGAGCGGATTTGAAGTCGTGGCGGCGGGGTGGATGTGGAGTTCCTCGTCATCCCATTGAAATTGGCCGTGAATTGTGGGGAGGAAAGGGAGGAGGGCGGCGAGGAGGAGAAGGAGGGCGAGCGACCATTCACGTCGCGAGAGGGGTGCTAAGATAGGAGTGGATTGAGTCATTCGGGGAACTGCCGAGATCAGGTGCGAAGAGTCGCAGCATACGCAGAGAATCCGTGTGCCGTAAAGCCTGGCGACAAGCGGCTGGATTTCAAGGCTGACAGCAGGCGGCGATTCCGTAACGACGGCGCTCCTGAAATGGACTGGAACGGTAAAGCGGTACGTGTCGAGTGCGATTGAAGATGGAGCCCAGGTGAATTGCGTGCAGGTGACATGTTCCATGCTGGCGGGAGGGGTCAGGGCTCTTCCTGCTGACGTTGTGTTTTGTCTTCTCGCCGGACTCTGGCTGCTGGGAACCCTTTACTGGTGCGCCGGCGCGTTGGACAGCAAAAAGATCGCATACCGGCAGCCGCGTTATCAACTGCTCGCATACGCTGCGGCAGTCACCGGCGGAATACTGGTGATCAGCATGGTTCCGCAACTGCAGAAGCAAGTCGTTCCGTATTCGCTGATCCAGCAGTTCGCGGGAATCGGCCTGTGCACCGGTGGGGTGGCGTTTGCAGTGTGGGCGCGGGCGGTGCTCGGGAGAAACTGGAGCGCGACAGTGGCACTCAAGGAGGGGCATGAGCTGATTCAGCGCGGTCCATACCGCATCGTGCGGCATCCGATCTACACGGGACTCCTTGGCGCTATTGCAGGCACGTTGCTGGCGCTCAAGCCTTCGTTTGCGAGCATTGCCTACATGGCGATTGCGACGGCGTGCATCGTGGTGAAGCTTAAGCATGAGGAGAAACTCCTCATGGGACTGTTTCCGGTGGAGTATGCGGCGTACAAACGGAAGGTGAAGGGGAGCCTGATTCCGTTTGTGCTATGAGCGTATGGCGTGGTGATGGCAGTCTTGCCTTCGAGAGCAGTTCTTGCGAGACTCTTTGCATGACCATGAAAAGCCTCGTCAGTGACCCGACCACGATTTCAGTGCCCTCCCTTGCCGTCAGCATCGGGAGGCTGCGCCTCGCCAATCCGCTCATGACTGCGTCCGGGACGTGCGGCTACGCAAATGAGTATGGGGACTTCACGGACCTTTCCCGCCTCGGGGCTTTTGTCACCAAGGCGATCTCGAAGACGCCGCGGAAGGGGAACGAGTCGTACCGCGTGGTGGAGACTCGGGCGGGGATGCTCAATGCGATTGGGCTCGCCAACATCGGCCTCGAGGTGTTTCTGCGGGACAAGATTCCGCTCCTCAAGCAGATGGGCGTGCCCGTCATCGTCAACGTTCCGGGGTGGTGCACTGAAGATTACGTCGATGTGGCGGCCCGGCTGGATGAGGAGGAAACCGTCGGCGGCATCGAGCTGAACGTCTCCTGCCCGAACGTAAAGAACGGCCTCTCCTTCGGCACCGATCCGACGCGCCTCTTCGACCTGGTCTCGGCGGTGAAGAAGGTGACGAAACGCTGCGAGCTGATCGTGAAGCTCTCGCCGAACGTGGCGGACATCGCGGTCACGGCCAGGGCGGCGGTGGATGCGGGGGCGACCTGCCTCTCCCTCGTGAACACCTTCACGGCAATGGTCGTCGACATCGAACAGCAGCGGCCGATGCTGGCGAACGGCACCGGTGGATTGTCCGGCCCCGCGATCAAGCCGATCGCGGTGTTCCTGACGCATCGCGTCTACACGGAAGTGGCGAAGAAACACAACGTCCCGATCATCGGCATGGGTGGGATTCAGCGCTGGCAGGATGCGGTGGAATTTCTGCTGGCGGGTGCGACGGGGCTCGCCGTGGGAACGGCCCTCTTTCTCGATCCGAACATTCCGGTGCAGATCATCGACGGACTGAAAACGTACCTCGTCCGCAAAAACAAGCGCGATATCGGCGAGATCATCGGGGCACTGCAGCCGCCGCAGCCGCATGGCTAAGTCTCAGAAGCAGGAAGCAAGAATAAAGAAGCAAGAAGACCCGGGCCTTCTTGCTTCTTGCTTCATGATTCTTACTTCTTCGCGACTACTGCAGCAGTTTCAGCACGGACTGCGGGGCCGAGTTCGCCTGCGAGAGGACGCTCGTGCCGGCCTGCACAAGGACCTGCTGCCGCGTCAGGTTGCTGGTTTCCTGGGCAAAGTTGGTGTCTTCGATCGTCGAGTTGCTGGAGGTCACGTTTTCCAGGGCGACCTGCAGCGAGTTGATGTTGGTCTGCAGCGTGTTCTGCTCGAAGGCACCGAGCCGGCCGCGGAGTTCGGAGACCTGGGTGATGGCGTCGTCGATGATCTTGGAGGCCTGGGAGGGGTTGGCGGCGAGGTTGTATTTGCCGCCGGTAATAATGTCGGTGAGGTAACCGTCGTTGGCGTTGCCGAGCTGGCTGGCGGCGACGGATCCGATGCCGATGCTGACCTGCTGGTTGGAGGAGACCTGCGCCCCGAGCTGGAATTCCGCCCCGCCGCCGATGATGGTGAAGTTCTCCTTCCCGGTGCCGAAGGATTTGTCGAGGTTGAAGGTGAGGCTGAGGGCGGGCGTGTTGAGGCTGATCTTGTCGCCGTCGCCGGTGGCCTTCTGGCCGTTGACGGTGGCGAGAACATCGCGGCCGGTGGTGCGGTTCTGGGTGGCGCCGCCGACGGTGTTGGTGACGAAGTTGGAATTCCCGTTGCTGGTGAGAACGCTGACCGAGACGAACTGGCTGGAGCCAAAATTGGCGCTGTTGAAGATGATGCCGGAGGAGGCATTGGTGGTCGAGGCGATGGAGGCGGTGACGCCGGTGGAATCGCTGACGCGATTGACGGCGGCCGCGATGGCGGAAGATTTTGTGCCGGAGGTGAAGTTGAGAATCTGCAGACCGGTGTTTCCCTGGACCTGAATGCTGAGCGAGACGCTGACGGAGGACTGCTGGAACCTGAGTTCGGCGGGTTGTGCCGATTGGAGCACGTTGATGGCGACGGGGATCGTGGTCTGCGTGCCGAAGGACGCGTTCGTGACGTTGACGTCGTGGATGGCGCTGGCCGTGATGCCGCTGGTGATGTAGCCGAGGGTGCCGTCGAGGAGGTGGGTGCCGGCGAAGCTCGAGGAGTTGGCGATGCGCGTGATTGACTGGATGGCCGAATCCACCTGCAACTGGTTCGCCTGGATCTCATCGGAAGAGACGGCGCCCGAGTTGGCGGCCTGAACGACCAGACCCTTGATGGAGATCAGGAGGTTCGAGACTTCACTCAGGGCGGCATCTGCAGTGGAGATGACGTTGGTCGCCTGCGTGGAGTTGTCGATCGCCGTCGAGAGCCCCTGGATCTCGGCCTTGAGCTGCTGACTCACGATCAGACCCGCCGGATCATCCGCGCCGCTGTTGATGCGCAGTCCGCTGGAGAGCCGCTGAATGGACTGGCTCAACGCACTCTGGCTTTTGGCCAGGTTGTTGTTGGCGATCAGGGCGCTGACGTTGGTGTTGATACGAGCCATGGCAATCCTCCGTGATTGGTTGGCTTAGGCTCTTGACCGGCGGCATCCTCTGCCACCCGCGCGCTGGTGCGATACGGTTCGAGCCTTGCGATGAACTTTATCAATCTTGGCCGGTTCATCAGCGGCCTGGGTCCTGCTGCCGGGCGCCTCACGACGAGCCGGCGCTTACAACACTTACTGCATCACTGCTGCGGGGCACCGGAACTGGGCTCCGACCCCGCAGGGGGATTTTTTGGGGACACCCCCGTCTGACCGGAGGGCCCGGGGCGATTCTCATTTCCCGCTCCCGATGGCGGAGTGGGCGGTGAAGCCGGCGGAATCGGGCGGTTTCCCTGGCCGGGCCGCATCCCTGGGGGCACGCTGCCGGGTTTTCCCGGGGCCTTTGGAAGATTGGGCAGATCTTCCATCTTCACCTTGGCCGCCTCGCGATTCTCCCGCTGGATGGCTTCGTAAACTTCTTTACGATGCACCGGGATCGTCGCGGGTGCCGTGATCCCGAGGCGAACCTTGTCGCCTCGTATGTCGACGATGGTGATCTCGATGTCATCACCGATCATGATTGTCTCGTCGCGTTGGCGCGATAGTACAAGCATCTGTGGGCTCCTTCCCGACCAGCCGATTTCTCCTGTCACTCGGCATGGTTTAGGTTGCAAGGTGGCTCGAACGCGTCCGGAACTCCGAGGACCGGCGGGAGCACAATCTCATCCTGAGTATTGTAGCGCCCGTACGCTTGAGAACCTTGGCCGCCTCCTTGCGGCTTACAGACGAAATCTATTTCACCGGCGTGTACGCCATTGTGAATCTTGCGGAGTTCAGGCCGACCGGCTCACGTATTGGGCGGACTGAGTTCCCGCCTGGGCCGGCTTGCCCGGGCGTTGCAGCGTGAGGATCGGGTGCCGCGTCTGGTACTTCTTCTCGCTGATGACGATCTGGGCGGCCACGCGAGTTTCGGCGTTGATCACCAGCGGACCCTGCAGATTGGCCGTGAGCGTGTCGCCCACCTTGTTCACGATGACCAGCACGTTGGTTTCATTCAGGTCCTTCACGGCGAGCTCCTGGCGAGTCTCCTCACGGAGAGGCACCTGGTAGTCCGGCACGAAGAGCAGCGGATCGGTCACGACGAACGCCAGGTCCGAGGCCTGGAGCGACTGCAGCCAGTAGAACGTCGAATCCGGCTCGGGCTGGATCAGAATGTACGACTTGTACTGCGGGAAACCCAGGATGCCCCGGGGAAATTCAATGGTGCGGCCATCATCCACCTCGACGGGCCCGAACCTGCTGGTTTGAACGATCATGACTTGCTCCTTGGCGATCGACTTTTCCTGTCGGCTTCTCTCGTTACGTCCGGAACGACCCTGTTCTGGGCGAGCCATTTATGCATGAGAGCCGATCGCAGCCCTTCACACATGTTTATCGGTAATTTCAGCTCCGAATAATCTGCTAAAACATGCAAATTATTGAATAAAGTCCAACAAATTACTCTGATACTGCTTTGCACCAATCTGCAAAGCTGCCGTATAAGCCGTCTGCAGCTGTTGAAATTGAGTAATAACGGTCGTCATATCCGTGTCCTGAAGAAGGCTCAGCGAACTTTGCAATTGTGTCTGATCATCCTGCAGGGCGGTGGTGCGATTCTGCAGGTCCTGCTGCTGCGCGCCCACCACGCCCTGCACCTGCGTGATGCGGGAAAGATCGTTCTGCAGAAGCGTTCCCGCCGCGGTAATTCCCGGGGTGTCGTTGTTCAACAGGGCATTGCGAAGTTTGATCAGCGAGGTGAACAGACCCTGCGGTTGCACGGGATTCACATCATCGCCGTTGATGGTGCTGGTCGGGGCAGACGCGGTCTTCAGAATGCCGAGCTGCTGCGCCGCGTTGGAGCCATTGATGTCGGAGACGGCGAGAGCGCCGGCCCCCGCGGAATTATCGACGAGTTCGATGCCGTTGCCGGTGGTATTCAACTGGGCCAGAACGTGCGTTGCGCCCGTATTTCCGGTGGCGGTATTGATGCGATTCAGGACATCCTGGATCGTCTGGGCGCCGGTGAGATTCACGGTGAATGCGACACCATCCTGGCGAGTAATTTGAATGTCGGCCGCCCCGGGCGTGGTGGCGGAGGCGAACGTGATGCCGGCGCCGTCGTTAAGATCCGACAGACTGGTGTTCGCATTGAGCGAACGGATCCCGAGCTGCGTCGCCGTGAGTCCGCCGTTTTCGCCGATGGTGACAGGCACGCCGGAGAGGTTGTTGTCGACCACAATCCCGTTGCCGTTCGCATTGATCTGCGCCGTGACGTTGGTGTTGGAACTATTGATGGCGTTGACAAGATCCTGGACCGTGTTGAGCGATCCCAGGGTGATGGTCGCCGTCGTCGCGGTGCTGCCGGTGCCGCTGGTGATGATGAACCCGCTGGGGTCGAGTCCGGCGCCGCCGTTGAGCGCGGAGAGTGGCGTCGTGCCGATGATTCTCGCGTGGACATTGCCGCCGGCGGTGGTGGAGCTGGCTGCGAACGTGCCGGCGATGCCGAGGTTCGCCGCGGTATGCCCCTGGCTCGTGTCGGCGATCGTGACCGATTGCGCGGTGTCGCCATTCACAGTAAATCCACTGCCGGCGATGCTGATCGTGGCGTTGGATCCCGCCGACGTGAGTCCGGCATTGACAAGATTGACGACGTCGTTCGCCGTGGCCGCACTGGAAAGATCAACGCCAACCGTGGTGCCCCCGACGGTAACGTTGACGGTGCCCAGCGAGACGCCCGTGTTGGCGGCCCCGCCGAGATCAGAAATCCGTGTATTTCCCGTAAGAGCGACGCCAATACTCTGTCCGCCGCCGATCTGGGAGGCGACGCCGCCGAAAATCGTGCTGCCGTCGATCGTATAGGGAATCGTCCCGCCGCTGGGGGTCAGAATGCTCTGTCCGCCCGAAGTTCCTTGATACTTATATCCTCCGGCTACTCCATTGAACGCATTCTGCTGCGTATTCAAGCCACCGAATAAGGATTGGTTCTGATATTGAGTGTTCGAATAGGAGAGCACCTGGCTGATGAGATTATCAACGACGCTCGCCTCCGCGGTCCGCTCGTCGGCGGTAACGCTGGGGCCAATCATGCTGCTGGAAGCGCTCTGCGCCGAAGTGACCAGGGTCGCAAGACTGGAGAGTGTCGAACCGGCGAGATTCAGCGACCCGGAGGCGAAGTCGAGATTGCTCTTGTACTGGGTGTTGGTCGCAACCTGCTGGTTGATGCGGAGAATGCCGACCGCCGCGGCGGGATCATCACTCGCCTGGCTCAATCGCTGCCCCGACGAGAGCTGCTGCGAAATACTCTGCAGGCTCGTCTGGTCGTTCTGCAGGTTCCTGACGAGCGAATAGCTGCCCGACAGAAAAGAGACCCGACCGATGGCTGTTGAGAAACCGCTCATAGAGATCCTGTTTAAACCTTACTGAACGAGGTTCAATACGTCCTGCATCATCTGATTGATCGTGCTGATGTACTTCGCGGATCCTTCAAAGGCCCGCTGATACTGCATCATGTTGACCGTTTCTTCATCCATCGAGACGCCGCTGACCGACTGCTGCTGCGCCGAGAGCGTGCTCTGAATCGTGGTATTGGCGCTCAGGTCGTTGGAGGCGTTCTGGGCGTGAATCGCCAGGGCGCCGATGTAGTTCGTGTAGTAATCCGACAGGCCCTGCCCACCGAGCAGGGAAGAGGCTGCGTTGCCGGCGCTGCTCATCGTCTTGGCGTTGGCCTGATTGTCGACGCTGCCGGAGCTGGGGGCGGCGGGATTCGTGTACCGAGCGGTGGCCAGCAACTGCGGATTCCCCTGCAGCGTGCCGTTCACCGCGATGTCCAGGGCATTCTTTCCGGTAAAGAACGTGTTGACGCCGAGCGCCGCAAGCGCCCCGCTGTTATCGCCGCCGAAGCCGAAAGTCACGTTGGAATTGTTGCTCTTGACCGTCAGGTATCCGCCAATGTCGTTGGCCGACACCACGCCGCCCCCCGCCGTATTGATCTGGTTCACGATGTCGTCGAGTGACGTTTGAGTCCCAGTCCCCGTGAGGTTCACGTTGATCTGCTGCGGCGTCACCTGCCCGGTGACCTTGTCGGTCAGGTACAGGTAAAACGTGCCATTGGTCGGCGGAAAGTTGATGCCCGTCTGCGTCGTGGAGGCGTTCAGCGGCAGGGTCGTGTCCAGGACCTGCGTGGTGCCGGTCACGGACGAAAACCCGGTGAGCCCCTGCCCCTGGCTGTGAATCGTGTTGACGGTATTGATCAAACCGGCAGCCACCGTGTCGATCGTCGTGATCGCCGGCTGCACATAGTTGTCCCGGGCATTGATCAGCCCGCCGATCTGCCCGCCACTGATGCTGGTCGGATCGCCCGTGTCGGCATAGGTCACCTGCGTGATGGTGAACTGCCCCGTCGGATCTGTCGTCTGCTTGGTCGATAGCCCGCGCGAAACGGTCTGATCGACCACCGGAATGCTGCCGAGCATCACGTTCACCGTTCCGTTTGACTGCGGCACGGTCGTGACGTTGATCAACTGCGAGAGCTGGGTGAGCGCCTGGTCACGTTGATCGTCCAGCGAATTGACCCCGGTATTTCCGGAGCTGGCAATCTGCTTGTTCAGGCTCGCCACCTGCTGAAGGAGCGAATTGGCCTGCTGGGTGAGCGTCTGAATCTGGCTGTTGACGTTCGTCTGCACGCCGTCGACCTGCGAGCGGAGGCCCTGCAGGTACTGGGCGATGGTGGTGCCGTTCTGAATTGTTTGCGTGCGGAGGCTGGTATCGGTGGGATTCTGGGCCAGCGTCGAGAAGCCGTTGAAGAAAGTGGAGAGCTGGGATGAAAGATCGTTGCTGTTGAGCGCCCCGAAGGTGGTTTGCAACTGAGTGAGGGTGGAGTTGAGCGTTTGAGACGCGTTCTGATCGCTGTTGGCATCGCGGAGATTCTGATTCAGCGCCTCGTTCACCTGCCGCTCGATGGACGCGATCGTCACCCCGCTGCCGGTCGACTGGTTGCCGGCCACCACCTGGTCCGGCCCCGGGGCGAAGTTCGCCACCTGGCGGGTGTATCCGGCGGTTCCGGCGTTGGAGATGTTGTTGCCAACCACCTGCATGCCGCCCTGGGCGGCACTGAGGCCTGAAGCTCCGACAGATAATGCACCGAAAAGACTCAAGACGATTCCTTCAAAAGGGCCCCTTCAGGCCGTGATTTCCAGCATGTGTATCCCGCGGAGCGCCGCCTTCCGGCCATTCCGCATGTAAAGCCCAGCGTGCTGCGCCAGGCCCGTCATCACCTTCAACACCTTGGCGAGACCGTTCACCACCGTCTCCGAAATCTTCGCGTTCATCCGCGTCCGGCGGTCCAGTTCCTCCGTCACCGCCTTGATCTCGGCAGCAAGCCCAAGCAACTGCGTCTTCGCCGGCTCCCCGCACCGCTTCGCAATCTCGCTCACCTTCATCTCCACCTGCCGCCCCAGCACGTTCTGCAACTGATGCAGAATCACCCGCCGGCGAACCACCAGGCCCTCGGCCCGCTGCGTCTCGGTCTTTTCCTGTTCCGTCAGCATTTTGAGCCGTTCGAGGTCGTAAACCCGCATCGCTTCCTGGCGTGCCATGGCGATCTGCAGCAGCCGCTGCTGGCTGGCGAGGATCTCGCGGAGGAGATTCAGAAGTTCGCCGATCAACTTATCCATTCACATCAATCCTTGACGCGTGGGAAGCTTGGTGGATTCCGTTCGCCGCCGTCCGAAGCCCCGGGTTCGAGGGGGAGGTCGCCGGTGCCGACCGGCTTTCCAGACGCTGCACCAGGGCCTCTCTCACGCCCAGCCTCGGGCTTTGCGCGATGCGATCAGCCAACTGCATATCAAACTCTGGACCAAACGCTTTTTCCCCGTTTCCACCCGAAAAAACGCTGTTTTCACCGAAAGGCGAGCGCCGAATCTGCTTGAGGATCGGCAGAATCAGCGCGTTGGAAATGAGCCCCTCCGCCCCCTTCTCCGCCTCGGCATGCTTGTCCGCAGCCGGATCGGTTTCCTTCTGCAGGTTCAAAATCTGATTCGCAGACGCACCCGCCCGCTTCGCCCGCTCCACTGCCGGATTCGTCGTCCCCCCCGTGGTCGCCGCCCCACTCGCCGCCGCCTGGGAACTGCTCGCCCCGGCGATCTTCTTCCCATTCACCCCACTCGCATGCCGGCGATTCAGAAACGCAATCTCCGATTCCCCCGCCTTCGGCGAACTCTCAACTGCCGCATCGTCAGCGGCCAACTGCTGATGATTCAGCAACTCCGCGAACGTCTTCCCGCCAGTATTCGCCCCCCCCGCCGTCGCAGCCGTCTCCCCTGCCCCCTTTTTCAGAACGCTCTTGTTTAAAACCTGGGCAAACGTGCCCCCTACTCGGGAATACACCGGTGCAGATCGCGTGGTCGTCGCGTCACTTCCGGCACCCGCCGAACCCGCCACTCTATTCTGAACCGACGCCACCACCCCCTGCGTCCGGTCCACCTTCATCAACATGTCCTGCATCTGCAGATTCATAGCGATCCTCGCATGTACCGCCGGCTTCCTGCCGACGTCCCCCTGCTCACTTCTGACTCCTGACTTCCGACTTCTCCGCCGGGGAGGGTCACTCCATCTGAAGGTCAGCCTTCAGGGCATTGGTATCGTGCAGCATCTTGACGATCGTGATCCGATCATCCGGGCTCACCTTCAGCAGGTTGAACGCCGTCTCCAGATCCCTTAGCGTCGCAGTCGTCGGATGCGCCGGGTCCACCGGCCCGCCCGGCGTCGCCGGAAGTGCCGGCGACGCCACCGTCACCGTCATCGTCCCCTGGCTGATCATCGTCGGCGAAAGCTCCACTTCATCCGTGAAGACGATCGTCTTCGACTTCGTATTGATGTACACCTTCGCCGGATCGCTGATGTTCAACTGCCCCAGCCCCAGAATCCGCGCCACAAACGCCGTCGTGTTCGACTGCTCCACCTTCGGAATTTCCACGTGCACGCTCGTCGCATCCACTGCAATCGCCACCCGCTCCCCATCCGTCTGCGGCGATACTTCCTCGTTGATCCGATCCGCCACCGCCGTCGCCGTCTCCATCGTCGCCGCGTTCGGATGCAGCACCAGCGTGAATTCCCCCTGCACCGCGTGCGGCAGAATATCCTTGATCAGCACGCCGCCGCCCCGGATGATCCCGCGCGTCGGCACCGTATCATCGTCCAGCACCACGTTCCCGCTCGCCCACCCCAGGATCCATTTCACATTCACTTGCGGCGCGATCATCGGAATGATGAACAGCCGGCCGCCCTTCAAGCTCTTCGCCCCCCCGATCGACGTCACTTCCACATCCAGTTTCTCCCCCGCCCGCGCCCCCTCCGACGGAATCTTCATGGTCACCGAAACAATCGCCACGTTGTTCGCATTCTTCACATCCTTTGCATACTGCACCTGATCATCAAAATGCTTCATCATCTCCATCAGCGGCTGCATTGCCGGAGCGTAATCACCGCCATCCCCAGTCCCCTTCAACCCCATCACCAGCCCCATCCCCTCCAGCTCGTTCGGCGCATCCGTGCTCAATCGCGCCACATCCCGAATACGCACCCCAAAGGAACTCTGCACAAAACCCCCAACCGCGATCACGCAGGCCAACCCACAAACCACCGCATTCTTTATCCACTTCGTCATAACTTGCTTCCCGTCGTCTTCGTGGTCCTTCGTGCTCTTCGTGCCCTTCGTCTTTAACCGCAGAGGGGCGATCAGAACGGATTCACCTTGTCGATGATCGAGTTCAACCACCCGCTCTTCACGCCATCCTTCACTTCACCCGACGTCTGTTTGTTGATCGTCAAATTCGCCAACTGCGACGACAGCAGCGTGTTGTCCGGCGTCACATCGTCCGCCCGGCACAGCCCGCTCATGTGATAGTGCTGCACTTCCCGATCCACGATGATGTCCTTCCCCGCCTCCAGCACCATCGTCCCGTTCGGCTTCACATCCACCACCGTCGCCGCGATCCGCAACGTCAAACTATCCGTCCGATCGTTTGTCGCCTGGTTCTGCCGGTTGTTGTCGTACTTGAACTTCACCTCCGGCAGCGTCCCCGAACTCCCCACCGCCGCCGCCTTCGGCACCCCATTGGCGCTCGTGTGCAACTGCAGCCAGTTCTGAAACGCCAGATCGAAATCCTGCTGCTTCTGGCTCTGCGTCTGAGCATTGCTCGAATACGCCGAATCTTCCTGCACGATGATCGTCACCAGATCATTCTTCTTGAACTTCTTCGGACGCGGCGCCGATACCGCGGTGAAACTCACCGGCGCCGAACCGATCGGCTCCCCCTCCGCATTCACCGGCACCGGTGTCGATGCCGCCGCCTCAAACAGCGATCCCCGAACCTCGTTCGCAGGCGCCGTCGATATCGCCGGACCCGTTTCCCGCTGCGGACGCACATTGTTCACACTGTCCGGCAGGTGCGGCGTCGCTTCGCTCCCCGCTTCCGCATTATTCGCCGGAACTCCCTGCGCCGGCCCCGACGGCGCCACGTACGCGTCTTGCCCGCGCGCCGCCAACCCCTTCATCCCCACCACTGCACTCAGAAATATGAACGCAAAACGCCGCATCATCATCTTCTGGCTTCCCGCTTCTGACTTCTGACTTCGCGCAATTCTCATCGCATCTCCCGCAGTCTCTTTTCCGTCGCCTCATCCGGCACACCCCCCACCACCGCCAGCGACTTCCCGATCAGCGTCGCCATGTATTCCTGCCCCGTGCTCTCGTTCCGCACCGTGATCTGGTCGTGCAATTTCCCGCTGTTCTGCGCCCGCCCGCTCATCTGCACCTTCAGCGTCCCCCGCACAAACACCACCGTGATCAGATCCCCATTGTTCGCCATCAGCACCGGCTTGAAGTCCCGCTGATCCAGCATCGAACCCGCCATCACATCTCGCTGCGCCTGCAGCCCCACAATGTCCTGCCCCCCGGTGAAAAGCGTCGGCAGATTCCGATCCAGCCACATCTCCTGCGTCCGAAACGCTTCCTTCGTCATCACCGTGCCCGAGTGAATCTGCTCCGCTGCACAAAGAACCTGCGTCTTCCTCTCCGCAATCGCCTGCACCATCGTCCGCTGCAGAATCCGCGTTCCCTGGATCAACTCCGCCGAAAACGGCAGCGTCCCCAGCGTCGACTGCGTCATCGGATGCACATCCCAATGCGCCCCAGCCGCCGGTACCTGGTTCAGCAGCGGATTCAGCGAATCAAACCGCACCCGGTAATCCTCTTTCCCAACCCCCAGCTCATCCCCCACCGCATCCGTAATAATGTCCGCCAGCGTCTTCTGCGTCGCCGCCGGTGCCTCCGCATCCGGAGCCGCAACCACACTCGCCGTCACCACGGAAACCGCCGTCCCCTCCGCCTGGGCCACCGCCACCGGCGCATTCGCCGCAATATCCCCCTCTTCTGACTTCTGACTCCCGACTTCCGACTTCCCCTGCCCCTCCCCCACCACAATCTCCACCTGCGCCGCCCCCGCCACCTCCAGCCGATCCGCCAGCCCGTTCGCCCCCAACTGCGTCATCACCGCCATCAGCACCGCATCCGCCGCGACCTTCTTGTTCGTCTCAATCCCCGAAATCACCACCGTATCCGCCAGCGCCGCCGCCGTCTTCTCATCCGCACCCTTGATCGTCGCAATATTCCCCAGCCGCACATTCTGGCCCCGCGCCACCACCGCCTGCTTCTCCAGCCGTATCACCTGCCCAAACGCCGGCAGAGAGATCAGCATCCCCCCCACCATCGCAATCATCGTGTAACCAAAATCCCGCATCTCATTCTTCTTCTTCTGACTACTGACTTCTGACTACTGACTTCCATTCATCAATGTCTCAAATTCGCCACCGTCTGCAGCATCTGATCCGCCGCCTGGATGCTCTGGCTGTTCAGCTCAAACGTCCGCTGCGTCTTGATCAAATCCACCAACTGCGTCACCGGATCCACGTTGCTCGCCTCTATCGCCCCCTGCAAAAGCGTCCCCGCGCCCGGCTGACCCGGATCGACCAGCGTCGGCGGACCGCTCGCATCCGTCTGCTGATACATGTTCCCCCCGATCTGCAACAGCCCCTGCGGATTCGTAAAGTGCGCCAACTGTATCTGACCCACCTGTTGCTGCGTGTTCGTCCCCGCCACCGTCGCCATCACCCGACCATCCGTCGTGATCGAAAGATCCGTCGTGTTCGCCGGAACCTTGATCTGCGGGTCCAGCATGTACCCATTCTGACTGTCCAGCACCAGATTCCCCTGGTCGTTGATGAAGAAGCTCCCCGTCCGCGTATACGCCAGCCCGTTCCCCTGCGACGGCAGCACCTTCATCTGAAACATCCCGTCCCCCTCGATGCACACATCCAATTGCCGCCCCGTCGTGATCGGCGCACCCTGCGCCATATCCAACTGCGTCCCCGCCACCCGCGTACCCAACCCCACCGCAATCCCCGTCGGACGCGTATCCCCCAGTTCATCCTTCGTCCCCGGCACCTGCTGATACTGGTAAATCAAATCCTCAAAATTCACCCGGCTCGATTTGAACCCGTTGTTGTTCGCGTTCGCCAGGTTGTTCGAAATCACATCCAACTGCGTCGAAAGCGCCTGAAGCCCCGAAGCCGCCGAATGAAGTGCAATAATCGCCATATTCCGTTTCCCATTTACTTCTGTGTGCTAAACCCGCAAACTCGTTTCGTCATTTGTCATTCGTCATTCGCCTACGCAACCTTGCCGATGGTGTTCAACTCCGACAGCGTCGTGTCCTGATACGAAATCAACTTCGCATTCGCCTCAAAGGCCCGTTGTCCTTCCATCATGCCCACGATCTCCACGATCGGATCCACACCGCTCTGTTCCAGCGTGAACTGCCGCACCTGCGTCGTCCCCGACATCGGCGTCAGCGCATCCTTCTTCGATACCGTCATCAAATTCTCCCCCAGCTTCACCAGGTCCTTCTGATCCGCCACATCCGTCAACCCCAGCTTCACACCTGTGGAACCATCCCCCTGCGTAATCGTCCCATCCGCCATCACCTTCATCGGCAACGCCGGATTCAGCACGATCGGCTGACCATCCGACGACAACACCGGCCGACCACTCCCCGCCGTCACCAGCGTCCCATCCTGATTCAGCAAAAACCGCCCATCGCGCGTCAGATTCACCTCCCCATCCTTCGCCCCCTTCACCTCAAAAAAACCGCGCCCATCCAGCGCCACGTCCGTCTGATTGTGCGTCTGCTCCAGCGGACCCTGCGTCAAATCCACGCCCACCCCCGACCTGCTCACCCCGCCCCCCTGGTTCCGCAGCGTCGGCACCGCGTACGGCACCATCTTCGGATCTTCCTGCGACGCCTGCAGCCGCGACTGCATCATCGCCAGATCCCGCTTGAAACCCGCCGTCTGCGCATTGGCCAGATTGTTCGAAATGATCGACTGGCGCACTTCCTGCGCCTGCATCCCTGCGGCCGACAAATACAACCCATACAACATGCTCAACGCCTCCTGCAATAACCCCACTGACGCCCGCCGTCTCCGACGGCGCTGGGCCAATGTGCGTCCACACGCACACGGACCTAACCTCATACCTCGACCTACGCCCCTGCCCCATCAAACCCGTATTCAAGGGAGGAAAACTCCTCCGACAATTCCATCAGCCCCTGCGCCTGGCTCACAGCCAGCGCCTCCAGATGTTCCAGCGTCGCAATCTCCGCCAGCTTCATAATCCGCTGCGCGATCAATTCCACATCAATCCCCGACTTGCTCATGGCGTCCAAACTCATGCCGGCTCCAAAACAAAACTCCGCCCAGCCCTAAAGCAACCCCAATGCCACCCCCGCCCAGCCATATCACCAATAACCATAACAATCGAATCAACAAACAATTATAGAAAATCCACCATCCTCCCCTCCCCACCACCCCCTCCACGAAACGCGCAACCCTCACCCCCCCAACGCGCAATATCCGCCTGTATAAAGCCGGCGATGGTATGGGGGGGGCGCCGGAATGTGCGCGCAAACCGCAGTGACCTCTCGATCCAACACGCCCCCTTTCGTGTCTTTAGTGTCTTTCGTGGCAGATTTACGTGGTTGGGGGGCGGCCAACCCCTCACCCACACCGCCCCCCCCCCACCCCTCAAAAGCAGAAAGCGCCCGCCTCACAGCAAGCCCATTCTGAATTCACCCATTCACTGATTCTGAATTCCCTATTCCCCCCGCACCTTCCGATGAAACCCCTCCATCAACTGCTTCGTCACCGCCCCCACCTTCCCATCCCCGATCTTCCGATTATCGATCATCGTCACCGCAATCACCTCCGCCCCCGTCCCGGTGAGGAAGCATTCGTCGGCAACATACAAATCAAACCGCGTCAAATTCTTCTCCACCACGCTGATCCCCGCCGCGCGCGCAATCCCCATCACCGCCTGCCGCGTGATCCCCATCAGCACCCCGCTCTCTTCCGACGGCGTCACCAGCACCCCATCCTTCACGATGAAAATATTATCCCCCGTGCACTCGCACACATACCCCAGGTGATTCAGCATCACCGCCTCCGGCACCCCCGCATCAATCGCCTCCCACTTCGCCAGGATGTTGTTCAGATAATTCAAACTCTTAATCTTCGGCGACAGCGAGTTCGGATGGTTCCGGATCGTGCTCGCCGTGATGATCGACATCCCGTTCTGATACATCTCCGCCGGATACATCTGGATCGAGTCAGCAATGATGAACACCGACGGCGTCTCGCAATTCTTCGGCGAAATCCCCAGGTACCCGATCCCTCGCGTCACCACCAGCCGGATGTAACAGTCGCGCAGCTTGTTCGCCGCCAGCGTCTCCTCCAGCGCCGCCGAAAGCTGCTCCATCGTGAACGGAATCTTCAGCCGGATCGCCTGCGCCGACTCGAACAGCCGCTTCAAATGCGCCTGTTTCTCAAACACCCGCCCGTTGTACTGCCGAATCCCCTCGAAAACGCCGTCGCCATACAGCATCCCATGATCGTAAACGCTGATCTTCGCCTCCCCTTTGGGCACCAGTTTTCCATTCAGCCAGACCAGCAGATTCGCAATGTCCATTGTGTCCCGTCGCATTCCGTTGAAACCAAAAGTGATAGAACCCCCATTCTATCCGCTCCCCCATCGTCACAAAAGCGCCAGAGTTTCCGGCGAAAACCCGGGCGTGCCCTTTTTTCGGGAATGGCACAACCTCTCGCAGGGAAAGGCATTCCGAGACGCGACCGTGAGGGAGCGTTGGCGGCGCGGGGACTTGCCTCGCCGTAAAACGCTTCCTCACGGGCGCGTCTCGGAACTCCCACCGGCATGACCGTTTGCCTGTCCCCCGGAAAAACGGGCACGCCCGAAAATCCCCGGGGTGCATCCGGCAATCGGTGGCAAAACCGAGCCGCGACCGTTAGCACCACAGCGAACCTTCAGCACTTTCTTGTGGCACGGGCGTCCCGCCCATCGTCCGTCCCCTCGGAAATCCCGTTTCCCTCCACGGGCAGGATGCCCGTGCCACCGTCCCCGTTTCCTCTCCGCCAAGTTTAGCCGCCGATCGAAGATCGACGCGTGCTCGCGATCCGGCGCGAGTTTCATTTGCAAGCCGGATGGCCGCAAAGGAGCCTCAGAAATTGCACGAAAAGCCCGCAGCGCGGACGACCTCCAAAGCGTTCGGCTCAGGAGGCGGATTAACACTACAACGCGGCTTGTCATGTTTCATCATGTCGAGATGCACCAGCGGCAATCTTCGAGGCGTATCCCGAGTGTGGCCAGGCGATGGAGGGTTCTGCGGCGGTGGGATTGTTTGGCCTTT